>Ga0315904_10011564_pt1 | contig 11240 bp, 5 predicted proteins | sample LakEriMetagenome_6_FD_203529 | JGI IMG/M metagenome (GOLD analysis project Ga0315904, IMG submission 203529) | Freshwater fungal communities from buoy surface, Lake Erie, Ohio, United States - Buoy 12 MA120 | ecosystem: Environmental > Aquatic > Freshwater > Lake | place: USA: Lake Erie, Ohio... | reverse complement strand
CATTTGCAATGCTTCGCGCTGCTGCTGCTCGATGTTCTTGTCGCCTTCGGGCAGGTATTCAAGCCCGCCAGCTGGATTTGGCTGAACGAGGCGCCCTTCCTGATTAAGCTGCAAATGACCGGGCTGAACGATAAACGTGTTGGTTACATATCGCAGATAAGCATTGGCAACGCCGCGAAGCTTGTCAGCTTCAGCCTTGGCGGCGTCGCGTTGTTGCTGCGGCAGCTTTGCGTCGTTAGCCTGCTGCTGATACATCTTCAGGCTGCGATAAACACCGTGCAATTCGCGCGCAACCTTCTGCTGGCGCGGATCGCGATTGCCGCCGCGATAGATGCCGTTCGCCCAAATCTCAACGGCGCGAATCATGTCGTCGTTGAATTGAGCAGAGTTTGGACCCTGCTGCGCGGCTTTAATTGCATCGCGACCTTTGTTCATCGCAGCGTCTTGCGGCGCTAGTTTCGGCACTGGCATGCCGACCGCGTCGCGACCTTTTCGCATAGCTTCATTGGCCATGCGCTCATCCATCTTGTCGAGCTCGACGATGCGCGGATCGAAGCCCGGCTTGGCGTCGGGCGGAGCGTTTGCCATCACCTCGCGCTGAGTTTTTGGGACTCCAAGATTTTTTGCAAAACCACCGTGCGCTCTGATTTTGTGCTGGGGGCCAGCTGGCATGGCCCTCGACCCCGGCATTTTTGACGGAGCGAGACGAGCGCCCGGATCGCCAATTACAGTTTGAACGTCCTTCTCCGCGACGCCGGGGTGAAGCTTGTTTGCCCAAGCTTTCCAATCAATATCGCCAGCTTTTTGGGCCAGCTCTGTGGCTTTCTCAATGAGAGAAGCTTCGTTTTGCGCGTCAAATTTTTCCCGGGCAACTCCAACATCCGGCTTAGGGTCTGGCATTTTTTGCAGCCTCCACATCGAATATGCTTTTGCCGGAAGTTGTTAGCGAATCAGCGCTATTAAAATCATTCCAGCGATCTAGCTCGTACTCGGTCAGTCCGTTTTCAAGCGGAATTCTGCGATCGTTAAGAATCTTGACTTTGTTTTTCAAAGTCATGTATTCGCTTCGCATTGCGGCAAATTCGGCGTCATTTCTGAGTGCTCGCATGTTGCCAATTCCGCGAACATTTGCCAGCTCTTCAGGACTCGGCCTCGGCAACTTGAATTCTGGCAGTCCCTGCTCATTGACGCCTCGAGGCCCGCCATGACGCGGGTCGAGCTGTTGCCGGCCAGCTTCACGAAGCTCGTCAACAACATTTGCTGGCTTAGGTTTTTCTGCTGGAGACGCTGGCCCGGGCGCTTCGTTTGGCTTTTTCTCCGGTAAATCAGGAGGACGATTTCGCAATGCGTTCCCAAGCCCAAGCGCTTCGCCAGTCTTTTGCCACAAAGTAGAAATTGATGGAACGCCGTGCCCAATCACATATCCAAGACCGGCACCAAGACCAACGCCGGGAATCCCTTTTGGCCAAAGTCCAACTTTTGTCCTCAAGCCATCTGCAATTGCGCTCTTGAGTCCACCAAGAAATGTTGATCGAGCTGCCGGCTCAGTTGCTGAAGAACCAGCAACTCCGCCTGCGGTGGCACCAGAAGTGCCGCCAAACATCCTCGACGACTCTTCGAGCTGCTTTTGTGATCGCGCCCTTGCGGCGTCAGCAGCCGATTTGGCAGCAGATCGCGCTTTCGCGGCGTCATGCGCCACGTTTGCAGCAGTCTTGAGCTTACGCAGATTAGCCAAGACTGTTGCCAATCTGGCTCCAGTTAGAGCAGCAGCAGCACCAAGTGCTTGAGAACCATAGTTGGCCTTTTCGCTCAAATCAATTGGCGATGCGATATCAATCATGCCGCGAGTGGCTTCACCTACCTTCATCCCCGGTGGCCCCGGCAAAAGCCAAGAAGGAATTTTCGCGCTTTTGACGCCTTCTGGAATTGCCGCGCCAGCAGCGCTGACAAGTTTCCCGGGCAATTTTGGAATTGTCTCAAAGAATCCCGGCTCCGGCGGCTTTTGAGCCGGCGACTTGGTCGGGTGTTTCTTGCTCTGCTCTTCAGCAAAAGCTTTGGATTGGGCGGCGCGCTCTTGCTGGGACTTCCTGTACTCATCAGGCGTGACATTGCCCTGCGCCTTGTCAAGCTTGACAACTTGCTCGCCGAGCAGCTCGGCAACATCCAGCAGGCGGCGACGCGGCGCGTGTTCAGGAAAAAGCGGCATATATCGCTCCTTTGCGCGGATTATACTTGGCGCGGCAAGCCTATATCAAGCTATAAACGCTCGCCGCGAGAGTGGGTGCGCTGGTGATCAGAGTGCTTGCATTCCTCGAGTCGGCGCCCGGCGTCGCTGCATTCTCCGGAGAGCTGGGCGCTCGTTTCGGCGCTGTGCTGACCGCCGACGCGCATTGGGTATGTGCGCCCCTGCGCGAGCGTTCCGCCGGTGCCAACCTGCGGCGCGCGGCGGAAAAAGTCCAGCACATGAGCATTGAGCGCGTCTTGCTGCTGCTGTTGCAGCATTTGGCCGGCCTGCTCGGCAGCAGCGAGGTTTTGGTCAGATTGCGCTTGGGCAGCCTCTGGCGCGCGAAAAAACGGCTGCTGCGGCGTTGGCGCAGCTCCAGCCGGCTTTCGGCTCAGGCCGGCGACGATGCGATCGTAGATTGATCCAGCGCCTTTGGCGATCTTGCTGAGCAGACCGCCGACGCCGCCGAGTTCGTATCGCAGTAAGTCAGATTCCAAAGTTTCGTTGCTGCTGCTCTCGTTCGAGGTGATCCATTTCGAGTGCATGGTTAAGCTCCCGGGTCAACTGGTCGAGATAAACCTCAAGCTGCTTGTACTCTTGCGTCCTCCAAGCCTGCTTGTCGGCAGACTCAAGCTCATCAAGACGCTTATAAATCGTCCTGATTTTCTTATGAAGGATTACTTCGTGACGCTGCATTTTGCTCAAGCCTCCTCACTTTTCTAGCCAGAATGCGGTGCGAAATGGAATTGGGATCGGTATGGAAAACCATGTGACCGCTTGTCGCATTGAGGTAATTTTTGCCGCCATGTCGATGCGGCTCATTTTGCGTGTACCAGTCCATGCCTTCTTTGCTATCAAGAAGGTGATTGAGCGTCAGCTCGCTGTCGTCGATGGCGTGCAAATCAGGGTTATTCCTTCGAGCAATGGCGATCGCCTCAGCAAGCTGAACGTCGTCCCAATCACTTATTCTTTCCAAATCCTTTGTGTAGCCATACGTTGGCCAAACAATGCCTCCGGTGTATCCGTTGTGCGGGTCAATAACAGGATTGGTTAACGCTGCGTTGACTTTCAGTTTTTTTATTCCGAGCCGATGGGCAGCATTGGCTTGGTTCTGCAAAATATGCGGCGTCGATATGAATTTATCGTGCGTGCCCTTCATGCCGCTGTGGCCTTGGCTTTGATTGCTGACGTCTCCAGACTCTCTCCAAATTCGGTATTGTGCCCCGACGCCGGTATTTGTGTGAAATTTGTAATTAGGAAGCTTCGATCGCACTGTTGAGCTGACGTTGTCGCTGTATATGCCAAGGTCAAGCGAGAGGTTTTCCGGGCTGAATGCCGGATGATTTGGATCGGCGCCCGGGAACGCGCGCGGCACGCGCAAAATATCCATGATGGTCTGATCATCAACGTCTTCGGCAAACATCTCGCGGAACTTGTCGCGCAGACTCTCGGCGACGTCGTCGTAGTTCCTTTCGCCGGCATTGAAGATCATCCGTTCGAGCTTTTTCTCGATTGGAGGGGCATTTGCTGGCGCGGCTTTGACGCTCGACAGAGAAGAAGCGCTTCTACTTCGCGTATGCTGAGAAGCTGTTAGCGCGGGGCCACCCACAACCGGACGATTGATTGTTCTGATCGGCCTAGTGAGCAGCTCGGCTGCGCGCTCCCTAAATCTTGCAGCTTCATCGGGGGCGGTTGGCTCGAAAACAGAAGCAAACTTCATTAGCGTAGCTGCCGCTGAACGCGGGTCTTCATTCGCCTCGCTGTGAGTGACGCCCTGAGCGAATCGAGGAAGCAAATCTCTACGCTCGACAGCGACTGGCAATGGGCCTTGAGGGGTGCGAATTTCCACAACGTGGACAAAATCCTCCGGCCTTCGATTTGGATCGGTCCAGTTCTCTCCGTACGGCAATCCAGCACTCAATATCGCATCGTAAACTGATTGCCCATTGCGATTGGGACGAGCCGGGCCGCGATAAACACCATGATGAACTTCACCATTTGCTGCATCGATTATGCTGATTGGTGACCCGTCGAACATGTCAACATGCGGCGGACTTTGATCGCTATTATCTTTCACTCTTGACAGAGGCACTTTTATCGGGTCAGTTTTCCCATCAAGCCTAACTGAGATCGTCGCGTCAGGATTGACTCCAACAAGCGTCGCTCGCCTGTGCGAGCCAAGACTCCCAGCTCCAACAACATCGACCCAAATCCTTCTGCCGGGAGATACGCTTTGCAATCGATCGTTAACTTGGGTCTGAGATTCCGGACTCCTGAAGGCTTTATGTCTAGATGATGCTCCATACCAATGCCAAACATCTTCCGGATTAAACGCGGCCTCTCCCAAGTTTCCGACAAGCTGAACAATGTGCTGAATTTCCCCTGAAGGAGTCAGGTGTATTCGCGAATACGTTCCAACGTCAGTTGATCCGTTCTCATCCCTAACGTGAACGTCTTCGCCGGTGTTGAAATGCGCGTCAGAAATCTGCTCTGGAGTAAGCTGGCGAGGCGCTGGCTCGTTTGGCTCAGCGAGCGGCGGCAATCCGGCAGCTTGGCGAGCGCGTGTTGTTTCCGCCCTTTGAATAATGGCAAATGATGGAGTTTCTCCAATCGTGTTCGATCTTACATGGCTTGGGGCGGCAAAACTGACTGGATCGGTCGTTCCATCGAGGTTGATTCTTTGCGATCGGAATGTCGAAGCTTGGATCGAATCAGCTGGACGCGATTTATCGGTATGGAATCCGTTAAACATTCTCGGAGTGCGATGCATCAACTCGCTGTCATTTATGTATGTATGAATAATGTCGCCCGGCTCAAGTAAATGCTCGTTACCAACAAACGGAACCCTTGCGCTGATTTCAGGATGACGCAACGGCGCTGGTGGCGCCGGGAATTGCTGTTGCCGCTGCTCTTTGGCGGGATCAGGTGCTTGCTGTGCCGTTTCTGATTGCTGCTGTTCCGGCTGCTGCCTACTTTCGCCCGGCCAAGCCAAAAGTTCGCCTATTTGCCTCCACGTCTCTTCTATGCCGCTTGACTGCTCCGAAGCAGCTTCCGGAGAAATCTGCTGCTGCGCAACGGATGGACCCATGTGCGCAAATCCGCCCGGAGAATAAATTCGATGCTCAGGCACATCGGAGTAGCGAATGTCGCCATCGTCATTCTGCTTGACAATAATGTGTTTGCCGGGAATTGAGCTTGGGCCTTTGTAAAATCCACTGCTTGGAAACACTCCCGGCTCTTTACTAATCACTTCGACATCAGCGCCGGGCTTCGGCTGCCAATTAGCGTCAGGCTTTTCACCTTTCGCAAGCTTGACCCTGCCAGATTGTTCTCCGCCAGATTGCGGCGCCGGCTTGATCAAATGCGGCTTGAACATAGCCAAATCAATTACGTTAGTTTTTCCGGATGGCCCAAGGTGCCAAGCGCCATCGAAGCCAGCAGCCTCAAGCCCCTTCGATATCGATCCGAATTTGTGCTCAAGAGCCAAAAGCGGCGCTTCGGAATTGCGACCGAGAACGCTGGCTATAGCCTGAGCGTGCTCTGGCTCAAGCGGCTTGCTGAGGTCAATCAGATTTCCGCCAACAAGATAAGGTCTGTCGATGCCTTTTGAGCCCGGAAGATTCCATCTTTTTGGCTGCTTGGAAAAGTAAAATGCCGGCCCAAGTAAAGCTGTTTTTGACGCTTTGCTGGCATCAAACTGCGATATCGGCTCGTTAGTCTCGCTGTTATGCCAAACGAGCGTGTGAAACACGTCGCCGGGCTTTTCACCCTTTGCAAGCCTGAGCTGCCTGCGGACGTGATGCGGAACCGACGCGCGCATGAAGTTAGCAGCGCCATCGTGCCCATGCTCATCGAACAGGTCTGCAAGCGCGATGCGCGGCATATGCTCATTGCGATCGGCGAGCGCCATGGCGTACAGGTGACGCGCATCGTCGCCCATCGAGTCGATCAGTTGGCGCGTAGGGGGAGTGTGATCAGCGCCGTAGTTATTAAGGATCTCGCCAAGGTTAAAACGTTCGCCAAGCAGCGGGCTAACCTGCGGGTCACCGTGAAGGTCAATCAGATTTTCCCAGTGCTGGCTGATGAAAGGGTCGAAATACGCTCTCTGGCGATGATTGCGCCAATACTCGTCGTAGCTTGAATCGCCCGAATCACGCTCCAGCTTGTGCAGGCCACCAGCGAAGTGAGTGTTGATTTGGCTTGAAGGCTCAGTGGTTAGGTGGCGCAAATTGTGAGTTAAAATATACTCGCCAAAATCAGGGTGCTTGGCAAGATTTACTATACTGGTATCGATGCGGCTGGGGGCATTTCCAGAATTACGCTGGTCAATAAGCTGAAACCTCTCACTGGTTGTTAACTCCGGATAAAATCCTCCGCCATACGTTGGCGCGCCAAGCGGAGATTTTCTGTTGCGCAATCGAGATGGGGCAATGTGAATAGTGTGGACATAACCGCCGACCTGATCAGCCATGCGCTCAGCAGCTTTGCGATCCTTGAACATGGGAGTAAAAAGACTATGGAGATCGCGACCGTTATTCTGGATGTAAGAGCCAACTCCCAGATTATGAAGAACCTTGCTATTTGTTTTTAACGCCGAATCATAAACACGATTGGCGTACTCTGCTTCATGATCAAGTATCGGCGTAGCAACGCCAGATTCAAGGACCGACCTGCGCGCATGTGTAACCGCACCATTTTCATGAAATCTTAAATGTGAAATCGGAAATCTGGACGCATTTTCACGAGGATCGCTAGTGCCTCCTATGCCAGCAATCCTCATCGTCCCGGAACCGGCGTCAGTCGGATCTAGCGACATGATTGGCGACATTTGTGCTGGATGCCCAGCGATAAAATGCACAGCAGAAGGCAAACTATCGTCGTGCGTAAGATGGCGAACTGGCCCAACATTGTGAGACGAAGCTATGAATCCTTTTCGCTCGTTCGTCCAAAACAAATGCGGATCGTTCTTTTTTACCCAATCTTTTGACGTGCCAAAACTTGTGCTGGCAGGCTTATCTGACGGTAAGGCTATGCTTGGGACTGGGTCTGGATCAGCCGCGTAGCGCAGCAGGCTGCCATCGGCCGAGAGTTTTCTTGCTACGCGCGGATTTGGCGCGATGCCAGATCCATCAGCCAGATCCGCCTCGTCAATGCGCTCGACGTCAAGCAGCGGGTAGCCCCATTTATTGCCAGACTTTGACTTGCTGATATGAAATGGCGAATCAGCGGCGACCAGATGCTTGCCAGCGTCCGCGTCGAAAGCCTTTTGCGTCGTGTAAAGCTTCGGCTTGCCGATGGTGACGTAGCCGACGATCTTGCGCGCATTCTTGCGCCCAGTGCGCACGATGCCGACGCGCTGCCCGATGTACGGGTGTAGCGTTGGCATGTTGCGCGTTTCGATGGTCTTGGAGCCATCAAGGATCTGCGCGGTGAACGACTGACTGTCGTCGTTGATGTTGATGCCGATCTGCGGCGCTTTTTTCTTTGAGAACTTCAGCGGCAGCGTTTGACGCCAATTATCCGCGTGCTCATGGTGCCCCATGTTATCGAGGTGATCGGCGAGAACGGCGCGGGCAAGGTGATTGCCGGGATTGGCGATCGCCTGAGCGTGCAGCTCTTGGCCAATAGAATCAAGAATACTTGGATCAAAGTGCGTCGGAGGATGGCCGTAATGTTTTAGAATGTCGTCAGTTGGCATCCACCATTGTGGATTGCCAGAGCTTTCAAGCGCAACTCTTCGGTGAGTATCCCCTAGAACGTAATCATTCCCGGTTCCCAGACCATGCCCTTCAGCACTTGGCGATGAGTGCGGTATTGTTACATATTCACCAAAAACTGGATGGCTACCAACAATGCTATACCGAAGATAGCGCTCAATACGCGCTGGGCTTGTCCGCTCGAATTCCTCTAGGCTTTCCGGCCCACTCCTTGTGTCAAAAGTTATTGATGAAGGGCCAGCTATACTGTGACTACCAGTGGGATACCATTTAGACGTTTCTTTAATATTGGACGCCATGGATTTTGGATCGAAAGCTACGCTTTCAACATGACCACCAGTCATCATGGCGGCAAGCTTAGCTGACCGATGGGATTTGAAATAAACTGTTGGCTCATGCCCATCAGCCCGCTCAGGTATCCCAAGCATCCTGCGAACATGCCCCTGCCGCTGATTTATATGATCTATGATCGGTTCATCTTCTTGATTAGTGCGGGTTCTATCGTAAACGTGCTGCAACTGTCCAAGATGCGGTTCCTCATTCCTGTTTTGCATCGGGATGCCGCGACTGCCACTTAGATTGTAATGAACCGGCCCAAGTTGGTCTGGATGGTGTGCGACAAAGTGCAGTGCTGAAGGGCTGTTTCTTACAGACTGAGTGTCGTTGACGACAGGAAGCGGCAAACCGTAATAATCACGCTTCGTCTCGTCGTCATTCACAAAAGTGCGAATCTCTGGATATCTTGACGTTCCAATTTGCCTAGATGTATTCACATGAGCGGCGGGAGTTCTCGACATGCTCCACAAGCTGCCAAACGATTCAGCGGTGGCCGGAGCGGAAGGCGTGCGCGCAAGCTTGACGCGGACATACTCAGAAACGTCACGCTGCATTGTCAGTCTCCAGCATTTTGCGTGCGATTTCCCAGTCAACTTCAGGCGAATGACGCTGCGTGTCGGCGATTTGCCGGATGATAGCTTCGCGCCCCGCGTCGCTACTCACCTCGTTAAGCTGGTTGCGCAGCTCGTCCATCTTGGTAGCAGGCTTGTTCGACCAGTTCACAGTCAGTTGTGACTTGTCGAGGATCTTGTGAATCGCGATCATTGCTGGCAGGGCGTTGCCGCGACCAAAGAAGCTTGCGTGATGCATGACGGCGGCGAAAAGCGCGGGTCCCTGCCATCCGCTATAGCTCAGGCGCCCGTTCACCATGTACCGAAGTACGCTTTTGCCGAGCCTCAGCTCAGCGAACACGTTCGTTTTCATTGGTGCGACCTCAGGGCGCCGTTCATAATGCCAAGGATGAATCGGGCGGTCTGCGGATGCTCGCGCGTCATCTTCACCGGGCGGGCGAAGAATTCAGCCAGCATCGTCGTGAAATAGTCGCTGCCATGATCGACGGCACTGACAACCGGCGCTTCGCCATGCGATCCAGTGGCGATCGAGATTGGATGAATGCGCTTGGCGTGCGCCCGGGTGATCGGGCTGCTCGCCCAAGGCGCATCGACGTCGGCCAAAGCAATGTCATTGCCGTATATTGGCGCCGATTTGCCAAGACCGTGCGAGAAGGCATGTTCCCAGACGGCGCGCTTGACGCCGGGCACATGTTTTTGCGCCAAATGGGCCACCTCGCGAGCCAGAGCGATCGGCGACATCTGTTGACCGCCAAACGAGCGGATTTTGTTGATGCTGACGTGCAATCCAGCCGAATCGTCGAACAGGGCAGCAATTCTGTGCGCCATCGCTTCGATTTGGTTGCCGCCGCGCACGCCATGGGCGGAATTAGCCGGCAAAATGCTCAAAAGCCGCTCCACGCGCTCCGGTTCACCAGACAAAGCCGCCTTGACGCGCGAAATCACGCCTTTTGCATCGTTTTTCGCAAACATTTGACGAAAATCGCCGCGCATGTCGGTCAATTTCTCGCGATTTGCGAGAATTGTGTCGTTTGCGATGGCATCGATCACGTCATCGGAGCCGGTGTAGCCCTTGACGCGGTCGATCATGTGGCGCCATGGCTCGTGAACTTTGCCAGCGAGGCGATTCAAGCCCGGATTTCGCTCGATATGCGCGTTCGCGTGATGCGGATCGACGAATATGCGCCCGTCAGGCGTGCCATAGACGGTGCCGTCGCCCTCCTCGAGGCTATCGACGATGCCAAATTGCACCGGGTGCAGCGCCGGGTAATGCAGCCTGTATTTTGCGCGATCGCCGCCGACGCGAATCGCCTCGCGAGCGAGCTCGGGGATGAATCCCTTTTCGCGAATCAGGCCATGCGGCTCGATTTCGCCGGTCAACTGCGTGACGCCGGGATTCAGCGGCGCGGAATGATCGACGACGCGGCGTTTGTCTTGCTTGAGCGCGGAGATCGCCTTGGGATCGCCGGCAAGATGCTGGGCAAGGTGCTCTTGCAGGGCATCCAAATGCGCGCCAGACGCGTCAGGATAGCGCTGGTAGGGCGACATGCCCTGTTTCGCAGTTAGATCAACCAAATGCGAAATCCCGGGCGCTGGAATCGATTTGTCTGATCGCATTGCGCCGCGCTCGGCAAGCGATTTTGCCTTGCTGAAGCGATTTGGCGATCCTTCTTGCGGCGCGGGCGGAGCTTTTTGCTCAGCGCCCGGGGTGAACGCGCCGCCTTTGTAAGTGATTCCGCGAACTATATTCCCGCCTGCGGGAGCACGCCGAGCGGCTGAGTCTCCTGATACGGGTGCCCCGCCACCACTACCGTTTGCGCCGGCGCCGGCTTGATTCGGGATTCCCCGGCGCTCTTCGTAATCGGCGATGATCCTGCGATAATGCTCGCGCGCGTCTGCGACGGGGTCTGTGCCGGCTGTGGCGCCGGTTGGACGACCAAGGAATTCTGCGCGTCCTGCGGACTCAGTAGCGTAGCCATCGTGCTCCTCCAGCATTCTGCCAACAGCAGATCGCATGATCTGCTTGGGATCATAAATCAGCGCGTGAGATTTTTCCTTGCCCGGGATGATGGTACGGTGCTTGATTCCGTACTTGTCGAGCGCCGCGCGAAGCTCTTGCATATTGGCGATTGGCATTGTCGCGGCGTACAAGCGATCTTCGCCCTGCTCGTCGGGATGGAACAGCATGACGCTCTGACGGTTGCCGAGAATGCCGGCCCAAGCACCAAGGTACTTGGCAGTATCAGGGTCGATGGGTTGCCCTGAAATGTGCGCCGTCGCCGGCACACTGACGTTCATTCCATCGCCAACGCCGTTGTAGCTCTTGACGTTGACGCCAATTTGCTGGGCGATATCGGAAAGCTGCTCGCGGAACTTCTGCGCTGTCGCGCT
>Ga0315904_10011562_pt1 | contig 11241 bp, 8 predicted proteins | sample LakEriMetagenome_6_FD_203529 | JGI IMG/M metagenome (GOLD analysis project Ga0315904, IMG submission 203529) | Freshwater fungal communities from buoy surface, Lake Erie, Ohio, United States - Buoy 12 MA120 | ecosystem: Environmental > Aquatic > Freshwater > Lake | place: USA: Lake Erie, Ohio... | reverse complement strand
GTCTTGGCAGCGGTGGTTCCAGCAGCGGTAAGACCCACCAACAGATTCCCGCTCGCGTCGAGCGTCATCGCTGGAGTAAATGTGAACGAGTTTCCAGCCGTTCCGGTTCCAATGCTCCAAGTGTGGCATCCGACAGTACTTACATTGAAGTCGTACTTTCCAGTTCCGCCTGTAACAACACAGATGTTTTGGCTGGAAGCGTTGAAAAACGAATTGAAGAAAATTTCCCCGGATCCAGCAGTACCATTCAACGCAACCGCACCACTCGCAAGACCGCCGATCTGAAGTGGGCGACGGTTTGTAGCCCACGCACTCGGCGTAACCCCCACGCCCAGCCCCGTGGAGTTCAGGGTCATTCGGGTGCCGCCCGCACCGTCGTACCAAGTGAAGATACCCAGCGGTTCGATGCGGTGCTGCGCTAAACCATTTGCAAAAAACTCTACATAACCGTTGGTCCGGTTGTTAAGCGTAATGTTGGTTCCATCGTGAATGATGTAACCGGTATCAGCACCGTTGATCGAAAGATTGAGAATAGCACTGCTAGTTCCACCAATCGTCAGATTGCCGCGACCTGCTGCGGCATTTTGAGTCGAACCAGTTCCAATTATGCTATTAGTTCCAGCCGTCAGAACTCCGATGATCGTGGCGGTAGTGCCAACAGTCAGCGCCGCAGTTGCTTCAAGATTTGTAACAACCAGCTTATTTAGCGCAGTGTTAAAAATCAAATCAGGATCGCCGCGCAAAGTTCCATCGTCATTAAAAATGACTTGAGAATTTGCGCTATTGCCCGTCGTAGACGCGCCGATATTAGTCTCCAGTACGGAGACTTGTTGCATGACACGCTGAATGGCTTTTCGAAGAAGCCAGGCAGAGTCGCCTTTTGGTAGTGTTGAGAGATTAGACATATCTTTGAACTTTAGCTGTCCTATTGCCAATCGTAGATTGGGCTGCTTTTTAAGGTCTTAATAGACATCAAAAAGCAACCCACTCTTTCGAGTGGGCTGGTTGAGATTACGGCAGAGGCTGCGTGTCGGCGTTATATGCGCCAGCGCCGGTCGCGCTAAGCTGCACGCCAAAGGTCGTGCCGGCAGGATAAGTCGGCGTAAACGTCACGGTGCCGTTAGCGGGCAATCGGAACGTGAACACACGACGCGCCTGATTAGTCGCAGCGGCAACAGTAATGTTGTCGGTCTTCAGCACGGTGTTAGTATAGGTCTGCGTCACACCAGTAAAGTTCGTGAACGAAGTCACGACATTCGTGGTGTACTGCACAACGCCGGTATAAGCGGCATAGACACGATTGGTGCTGCTAGCAGAGTCGTTATCATAGAGAACGACATTGTTGACAGCGCCGCTAGTGTCGGTGAGCTGGAAGTTCGCAATCGAGCGACCAGTCGAGGAGACGACGGTGATGCCCGACGTAAACGTGCCAGAGGTGACTTCAGCGAAGACCAGACCGATCATCGCCACGAAGGAAACGAAGTACTTAAAGAACTGCTTCATTGTTTTTTGAGTTAATTGTTGCGGTAGCTATCTATCAGACGAAGAGCGACGGAGCGATCTGGCGACGATAGAGGATGGGGATGACGTTGCGGTTGGTGTTGCCGATGATGCCGAGAACAGTGTCGGCGATAAGCTGCAGGAACTCGCCGTACTTGTTGGTGTCGAGGTTGTTGGAGCCGTAGTTGACCAGCACGTTATCGGTCAGGCGAACTTCGCCGTTCCAAGTGAGCTGGTTGAAACGCTTGCCATTGATGGAAGCGCCGGTGAACTCGCTGGGCGGCGGACCCACGTCGATCTGCTCATAGGCGTTGTAGCCGATGAGGAACGCGACGCCGATCGGGGCAGAAGCGTAGGCGGGGTTAATGACGGTCTGGCGAGTGGCGTTCGGAGTCGAATAGCCACTGTCAGGCAGAAGCAGTTCGATCTCGGGCGCGGGCATCGTTCCGTCCTCAGCGAAGCGCAGCGGATAGAACTCCTCACGGAAGATGATGTTCGGCCCGATAGCGCCCTGGAAGGAGCTATTCAGGAGGTTCATCGCCAGCGGCTTGGTGTTCAACACATGAGTGTCGAAGGCGAGACCTTCGTAGATCTCGGAACCACCGAGCAGAACGTACTTGCCCTTCGACATTTCGTTGTCAGCCGGGGCGCCGCTCTGCATGCCTTCCATCGGCGGGATCATCAGGTAGTTCTTCGCGTAGGAAGCAACGGCCTGGATCTGACGGAAAGAAAGGAATCCGTTTTCGTCGGAACCAATCTTGGCGGCCGCGGCAGCAACCCAAGCGGCATCCTTGATCGCGCTGGTGTCGGTCGGCAGAGCAGCCGGGGCGTTCACCAGAGGCAACTCGTTGGTGGTAGCGTTGCCGACGATGTACACAAACGGCGAGTTCTGGAACACGTTATCGCGCGTGAAGAAGTCGTAGCCGACAGCGATCTGCTTCGAGAGATCCTCAGCGGCAAACTTCAGCTGCTTCGTGCGGAAATCGCGGAAGCTGGGCAGGAAGTTGAACTGCGGGGATTCGAAGTTGTGGCGCTTGACGCGGCTCTGATTCGTGCGCTCCCAAGTGCTCGCGACGGTCTTGAGCGGCAACTCGGTGATGTTCTTCGGACGATGAACCTGATTGACGATCGGGGAGTTCTCCGCGATCACGCCCTGCAGGATGTCACCCATGTTCTGTTTCCACTTGATCTTGGGAAACATGTCCTTCCAGCGCGACCACATCTGCATCTTCTTGGTCTGCTGGATCGCCATCCAGATCGGAAGGCGGTTGTAGTTAGCGATGTCTTGCTGATTCCAAAGTCCGCTCGAACGCGGCAAGTCCCATGTAGCTGGCATTGTTATACTTTCGTTTTGTGTTTGATCCGTCAGGACAACAAAAAAGCCCTGACATCACAAACGGTTAATGGTTAGGTCTGTCCTAGCCGTAACCGCTTAGATAGCAGAGCTTCTAGCGGAATCTCTCTGGGAGATTCGGTCTGACATTCGATGTTTTGCTAACGATATGCCAGACTTTTGTATGAGTAATTTTTAATCCTCTCCGAACATTTCCTTATCGCCGAGCGGAATATCATCGCCGCCCGTGGATTTGCCCATTGGGCCAGCGCTCGGCGGCGGGATCACGCCGGGCTTTTGTTTCTGCTGGGCGATATAAGCTTGAAACGCCTTAGCCATGCGCAGATTGCCGACCATCGCGTAATGGGCAATCTTTCGAGCATCCTCTGCGGTCACGCTATCGGGAATGATCTTTTCAAGCAACGGCGCATAAGACTGCTCTTCGGTCGTGAGCTTGTCGGGATCAATGTCTTTGAAGATCTTCTTGAAGCTGCTGTTGATAAACTCGCGTTCTTCCGCAAGCTTTGCTTTGTACTTATCGGGAAAAGTCTTGAAGCCGTTGAAAGACTTGTCGTAATTTGCCTGAGCGCGCCTATAAGCCTCAGTCAGTTCGAGTTCGAGCGCTGGGTCATGCTGTCCGCCACGACCGGGCTGAATGGTCTTAAAGACCGGATTTCCTTCAGCATCATAGCCTTCGAGAAGCTCAAAGGGCTTATTCTGCTTGAGCGCGACGAGAGCATTCTTCAGCGAGCCAACTTCGAAGCGGTCTGTTTCGAGTTCGGCTTGGATTTGATTGTAACCCGTGTCGAGTTTGTATGCTTCCGGATGCTGAGTGTAATGCTTGGGGATTTCAGCTTGCTTTTTAAAGGCTTCATACCATTTCGGCAACTGATCACGGACGGCATTGTAGGTCTGATTGGGAAGCTTCTTCAGGACGGAGACGACTTCGTCGGGCAGGTTGCTGTAGTCTCGACCCTGTTGGGTTGCGGGAGTTTCCGTTTTGGGCGTCTCCGCTTTAGGCGTCTCAGACTTTTCTTCTGTCTTCGGCTTCGTGGACTTGATCGCCTCAGTGACATCTTTGGGAAGATCGAACGGATCTGTTTCGTCGGTCGGAGTTACCTCAGGCGCAGGTTCAGTCTTCTGCTCAGCGGGCTTATCCTCCGCTTTTGGCAGAAGCTTGTTGACATCAAATGACGTAGAATCTTCGCCATCAAAGTCAAACGAGATGTTTTCGTTCGGCAAAGATGTTGGCGCCGCTGGAGGTAATGGCGCCGAGGAAGGTCCAGTGTTGATGTTGAACGGCGTTGAGGCCGCCGGTGTTGGGGATGCTGCGGAGTCCATAGGAGTTATTGCGTGAGTTCTGCGATGTGTTGTTTAATGTCTTCGAACGTCTTTGCTCGAAGGAGATCTTCTTGTGCGGACATGGAAGAACAGGCTTTGTGCATTGCTGCTTTAAGCCTTTTGTTTTGTTCTTCCGAAAGCCAAGCGAGGAAATGTAGAGTCTCCGCGCTATTTGCCCACAGAATCCAGTTAGCCTTGCTGGGTTGCATTAGGTTGCTGAGCTAGTCGCTGCTGAACAGCTTGCTGAAGTTGCTGGAAGGATTGAGCTTCGGCGGCGAACTCAGGCTTGAGCTGACCCGTAGCTTCGTCTGTGACGACGGCCTGAAGAGCTTGACCGAGACCTTGGATAAGTTGCGTGTCGTTACCCTGGCTGAGAATCTTCGACCACTGATCGTACTTCTCGGGATAACGAAGACGCACATATTCCTTCATCATTTCCTGGCCAATGGGCGTGCCTTGGAACATCGGCAGATCTTGCTGGATGTTTGTGATACGCTGCTGCTTTTCGATGAAGTCAATGTCGCCAGCGGGCTTGACTTCGTACTGGGTCGAGAGGATAGCTTCCTTTTCGGCCGGATTGGAGACTTCAATCAAGAACTTGATCGAGCCTTTCTTCGCCGCGCTCTGCACGATCGGCCACGTCATCGTGAGCACGTCGCGTAGGAAAATACTGAAGACAAGAGCGGACGTGCCGGTGAGCATGCCTTGCTGCTGTTGGGCAGCTTCGATCTCGGTCGCGGTCTTACGAGAATCTTTGCGATTATTGACAGCCCACGCGACCTGATTGGTCTCCATTGCGTTCTGCTGCGTAATAGCTTCGATCCCCTTAAAGATCATTGGGTCGGGCCACGGAGCAGTGAAGGCTCGCATCGGAGTCTTCCAGATCGCGTTGTTCTTGATCTTGTACTGCAGCTGCGCGGGCGCCATGCCGTCGAGATTAGCGCCATCGGGCGACCACATTGTATTCGCGGCCTGAGTACAGCCGTTGACCGCCGCAGTCATCAAGGTCGTGGCGGCTTCTTGCTTGTGATAATCTTCGACCGCTCGACCCTCGGCTTCGTCGTGCTTGCGGTTTTCTTTGATCTCGGCGCGCTTGACTGCGATTGGGTAATAAGTCAGATGAACCGGCTTACTGACATAAGTAGGCTCTGTCGTCATTGCGGTCGGGTCGATGTTGACCTCAGGCACAGACTCCTCAATGCCATTGCTAAACGGCAAAGGCTGCTTGAGCCACTGGCGCGAGTCTTTGTAATACCAGCCGCGATAGACGAAGCCATTGACTTTGACGAAAGTCTCATAAATCACCAAGTCGTCGCCAATGACGTTGACTTCTTCGGAAAGCAGTCGCTTGGCGATGGCGTTGTATGCATCACTGTTTTTGTCAAAGTTTTCAAACGAGTCCCAGTGATAGAAACTCACGGCCGTGATGACGTGCTTGATTAAGATCGCTGGGCTGTCTTGCAGAGACTTGAGACGACGATCGTACACGATCTCGTTAAAGGGAATTGTCTCCATCGAGACACCGCCGAGCTTGGTGTTGTCGGCCTTGACCATCATGTAGCCAATGCCGTTAAGCTCTGCGCCGTCGAGAAGTTCGATGTAAGGAACTTCCCAGCCAGGATATTGAAGCACACGAGTAAACTCTTGATCGAGATAAGAGTTGTCGCCGGGGACAAACGTCGCCATCCGTGGGGATTGCTTTAGGTAAGAAAGCAACGGAGGCAACGCTTGATTGATGTTTTGGTTGATAAGACGAACACCAATAAAAGTCTGATTCTCCTGAAGAAGACCCGCCGAACGCATCTGTTCAACGTCAGCTTTATTCGAGCGCAGACGCCGATTGGTGACCGTGGTCGCCTCTACAGCACCGTGCGACGAAATATACTGGCTAAACAACCCGTTGGCGGTATTGAGGTCCAGCAGGTTCTTTTGCCCAGCTTGCGCTAAGATAGCGGATGTTTGTTGATTGTTTGCAGGTTCTTCGTTCATGAGCTTACTCCTTTTCGTCAAACATGGCGTCTTCCTTCAAAGGCACGTCGCCTTCAGGAGCCATGGGCTTGCGCTTGGAAAGAGCCTTGGGAACGGTGGCATTACTGTCGCCGCCTTTGGCTTCGTTATTGGGGCCTTTGCCGTTGGTGTATTCGTCAGAGTCGGAATCGTTGGGCTCTTCTTGATCCTCTCCGATTTCGATCTCGACTTTCGGTCCGCCCTTCATGCCGCCGTTCATGAGCTTCTTGTGCGCGTAAGACAACTCTTCAGGGCTAAGGGACGAGAAGAACTCGTCGATGTAATCCATTGATCCGTCCATAATTATTTAGAGGTTACGAATTGGTGATACTGCCCGCGCATTTGTTCACGCGGCTCAGCCGAATTTAGCGTTTCTTGTGCCGGCCTGTGAGTCATCTGGCCCCAGAGAAGTGTGAGCTCTGTCTTTTCTTCGAAAGTTAATGGGCCTTTTTTGTTCTTATCTAGAAGCTCAGCAAACCTACTCTCGGGCTCGGTCGAGTGCAAAGTTTCTTCCTTGAAAACAGGCAACGGTACGCCATCAAAACACAACGCCAACGCGTCTGCTCGGTCGGGCGAACTCAAGCCGCGAGAGCGCATCTCGGCTTTGGGCTCTAAGAGCGTGACAATTCCCTTAACAGAAAAGCCGCGCGTGCAAAGCTGTTGGCGAGTGAGATCGTCGTTGATTGTAGGAAACACACGATCTTCAATAGCGCGCTTAAGACGATTCCAGTTTTCGACGCCTCGGTTTTTGTAGAAGTTTGGGTTACTCGATCGGGCTTCGTTTCGTACTGGCACGACATCATAACCTGCGTTTTGCACACGCTGCACAATGGGTCGCCCCAGACCGCCATCGTCAATGCGTACTTCAGAGGGCGCAATGTTGAACTCCTTAATCCAACTGATGATCTGATTATGGAGAATTGCCTCGTTGCGAATTTTTGTTGTTCGAAGGTGGAGTTTTCCATGGACAAAGAAGTACGCCACAGTTTCGTCGCCACCGAGCGATAGGTCGATGCCCGCTCGATTGGGCAATCCAAACGTACGAGGTGGATTGTTTGGGTAGTTCTCAAACAAGGTTGAGGGGATAAATGCAGCCTCGTCGAGAGAGGTAAACTCAGCCAACACTTGACTTCGATAGATAAGGGAATGTTCTCCATGTTCGTCTTTGAGGTGCTCGATGTGTTTGCCGAGAAGATGCGGGCAGTCAAAAGCTGTGACACGACGCCAGTAAAATTCGCCTATTGTTAAAGGGTCTGGAAAGGTATATTTTGCTTTTGTACAACGCTTGAAGAAATGGCCGGAGTTCTTGCCGGGCGAAGAGATTTCGAGCCAATAGTTATAGCCCGTAAAACGACTAAAAGCTTGAAACATCTCATCCGTGATCGACTTTGCCTCATTGATGATTACAGCCATCTCGGCGCCGGGCTCGTCGAATGGGTGACGACCTTCAGCTTTACCGGGATCATCAGTGACGAAGCATTTGATCTCGCTGCCGGTGTCGTTACAAGTAATCAAGAACTCAACGATCTCAAACACCTTGCGGCCATATGAGACATTGATTTCTTCGCAGATGTTTTTTATGTACTTATACGTCTGATCTTTAAGCTGCTCGTACGAAGATGACGTAATGACGCATCGAGAACGGACTTTGGAAAGGCAAAACCAGACAGCGAAGGCGCTAATAACGACCTGATCTTTTCCGCTTCCGTTGGCGGCGACAAGATTGTAGTATAACGGCGTCTTGTCGGTTGGTCTAACTTTAGGCAGATCGAGATCATTGATGTCGGTGTATCCTGCGAGTTGAAACAGGGTTTCTGCTTGCCACTTATAGAGCTTTAAGTCGGGCCTGTGCGCGAGGAGAAGATCCGCTGGGGTATCAATTTGATGCGCGATGTAGCGCTTGCTTGTGGGCGTCTGCTCAGTTACGGCAACAGCTTCGGGCGCCTTGGGCGGAGTCTCGACAGCTTTCTTCTTAGCCTCTTTAGCGCGAGCTTTTTCGGCAGCTTTTTCCGCCTCGAGAGCTTTACGAGCTTGAACGAGCTTGAGGGTATCGGGCGAGATTGGAGCCTTGGTCATATGTTAAAGGGCCGGGGTTTGGGCGCCGCAGGCTGTGATTGAGTTGGGGATTGAGTAACTTGTTGAGGTTCAACTGCGGACGCCTCTACGGTTATTGGGGCCTCGACGACAGTGACTTCTTTGGCGGTCAGGCTTTGGCCACCAAGCGCGGCCCGGGCGCGCATGGCCGCTGAGGCATAAGCTTCATTGATTTTGAGCAGCAACTCGCCCGAGCCGACATTAAGATCAAGATGTCGCTTGTGATATCCGCGCTTGGCGCCATGGGCATACTTAGCCGCGTTCAGGCGGGCATAAACTCCGCTTTCTTCATTACGCGCTATGTCCTTAATGATGCCCATCATCTCTTTAGCCTCTTGCTCAGAGACATCGTCGGTGATGTCGTCTTCCTTCAAGGCTTCTTTCCTAAGAACAGCAGAGCCTCCAACAGCCTCAAGCGCAAGACGCACGACCATAACGTCTATCTCCAAAGCGCCACTTATCTCTTCACAGCTCATCCCAGCCCTTCTAAGGCCCAGAATCTGATTTCGCATCATTAAGTCACTCATAAATATTCCTCCACAGGCTCATAATTAAAGAGAAAAGCAAAGACAAAGCCAAGAAAAGAATACACTTTTAAGGTCTAAAAAATCTATAAAATCTGGGTGCATTCATGTTCGAACATTCGCAAAATTTTTCGGGTCTTTCCTGTGGGCGTCGGGGATGCGTTGGAGTCTGATGCATCGGAGATTGATGCATTGAACAAGGATGCATTGAAGCTCTATGCATCGAGAAGCAAGGGATCGTGGCGTTGGGTACATAGAACTGCGATGCATAGAGGCGCGAGGCGTTGCCAGGTCGAAAATACCTTGAAGTTCTATGCATTGAAGCTCTTTGTAAATAGCGTTTTTGTGATAAATGGTGTTTATGAATAGGAGATTTCTCAGATAAATACGCTTTTTGATAAATAGCAATTTTGCGCTTAGGGTTAAATTAGGTCTAATACCATATAAACGGGGGGACTTAAGTGTTTAATATATCATTTAATATATTAAATCAGACGTTACCTATAAAAATATAGTAATAAAGCTAATTTAACTATAAGCGATCTAAGCCAATTTATGAATAAGCGTATTTTTAAGTTACCCTTATCCCTTATCCTTATTTATAAACAACGATTTTTTAGTGATAAATCCTCAGGATTGCGTGATTTTCACGCCTTTTTTTGCGCAAAAAGGCCAATGTTTAACGATAACGCGTGATTCTCACGCATTGGATGCGTGCTTTTCACGCATCGTTTTTGGCTTTTTTTGACCACTTTTTGGCTTTTTTTGGGCAGGATGCGTAAAAGGGTTTATGAATAGGCTCTTTTTGCGCATAGTGAGCAAAAATTGGTGAGTCATGGAGTGTGACGTTAGCGTTAAAGTGTGACGTTTTGGCTCTTTTGACAGGTTGGCATCGGGGTTGCTTTGTTGGGGTCGCCGCCGATAGGTGGCAAATCGGCAGCGTCGCCGTCGCGCTCACCTTGTGAACCGCGATTTTGGAGTCGCCACGCCGATTTCACAAAAAGCCTGCCCGACAGGCAGGCACCAACGCGCCCAAAATATGACCCGTCCAGACTCCAAAACCTACCAGACCCTTCCGTTCGCGGAGCAAACCGCCGTCATCCTCAGGTTCATGGCCGACAGCGGCCACGCCGTGACGAACGCCGACAAATTCATGGCCGACTGCTGCGCAGACCGTGGCCGCGCCGAAAAGCGGGCACGCATCACGGGCACGGTCTGGAAAACGGCCACCATGATGCCGACAGCAATTCGCGCCGACTACCCGCGCCTTGTGATGCTATCGGCCATGGAAGAGGCCTATCTCCAGACCCTCAAGGCTGAAAACGCCGTCCGCGCCGTGAACGCCATGGAATAACCTACCAGACAGCAAAACACGGCGGCCCTTTGCCAAGGGTCGCCCTTTTTGCTGCCCGGATTTATTCCGACGTGCGGCGTTTCTTTTTACATATTCGCAAAGCCAAGTGTCCCTTGTGCTGCCCGGACGCGATTCACACTCGCATCACGCAAGCAGCACAAGCCACAATCTCGCGGAAGCGTCACGCTTTGCTTGGTTTGCTTGTAGGTTGCTCGCAAGTGTTACAAGACACAAACCGTGCACAAGACACAAGCAAGACCGAATCGGCCCTTTGTAGGCAAACGCAAGGTCCATGCCTTGCCCTTTAACTACAAACAGAACCGACAAGCTTCCCTCTGTTGGCTTCCCTCGCGTATTGACTGACAACAAGCAAAAGTCCGGCGCAAACCAACAAGCAAGCTCCCGTTTGATTGCATAGGCTTGTCCCTACGCAAGGCATGCGGGCGTCCCTTGTGGATTGATAATTGCAAACCCGTTTAACCAACGGAACGCGACCAAATTGCCACAAGCGGACGCATAGTGTCTGGGATTTGACGTATCCTCTACAGTCTTCCTTTTTTCCCAGTCTTCCTTTTATCCTCTCTTATCCTACACCGTCAAATCCTAGACACTATGCGTCAAACAATGACACAAGTAATGATCGACGAAGAACTCTGTCGATTGAAAGGGATGGTCCACCAATCAATGGCCCATCGAATCGAAAACATCCGTGGCTTTGCGGATAGGGACAATCCTAACCGCGAAGAGATTGTTTCACTCTGTGACGAACTCAAGCGGGAACTCAAACGCATTGCAGACTACAATCGTCCATGAGATCAAACCCAACCGCGGCGTTTGACAAGTCACAAGCAAGTCAAACGCATCTCAATGCAGTCAACGCACAAAAGCGGCTTGCCGTGATCGCGTTGCGTCATACAAGCAAACGACAAGCAAAGCATGACAAGAACTCATGCCATAAAGCACGTGCTTGGCGTTGCAAAGGTACTTTTGCAGTTCCGGCTTCTCAGGTTAAGTTATCCCGCATTGATTGGATTTAATATGAAACAAACTACACTAGAAAAAATCGCGTGCGGCCTCTTTCTCACACT
>Ga0315904_10011558_pt1 | contig 11250 bp, 11 predicted proteins | sample LakEriMetagenome_6_FD_203529 | JGI IMG/M metagenome (GOLD analysis project Ga0315904, IMG submission 203529) | Freshwater fungal communities from buoy surface, Lake Erie, Ohio, United States - Buoy 12 MA120 | ecosystem: Environmental > Aquatic > Freshwater > Lake | place: USA: Lake Erie, Ohio... | reverse complement strand
CCTCCGCGTCGCGCTTTTCTTTTCCTATTTCAAACAATTTCTTTTGATATGCATCCTGTTCCAACAACGCGGTTGTTGTTTCGGATTGCGTCCGGCGCGACAATTCCGCCAATTGTTCCCGGTATCTTAATTCCTCTTGTGCGGCCAATGCGCCTTCATATTGTTCCTCATCACCGCCAAGATTGGCCGCAATGGTTTCCATCGATGCCGTTTGCGATTGCACCGATGATTTGGCCGCGGCCATGCCCGCATCCAATTTGGACGTGTCAACGCCCAATTCGATGTTTGCCGCACCGATGGTTCCGCCGCCACCCGTTGCCATGTCGCCCCCGGTCTTACGTCACCGTGAATGTGGTTGCGTCATTCAAACGCAACGAACCCGAAACCCGGATAGGTTGGCCGGGTGAAACCTCAATCGACAACGATTTCAAAAACGCCTTGGCGTTGTATGCGTGCGTTGTCGCGCCAACAAACGTGTTGAACACCACCGCCACATCCGGCACGCCGTCGCCGTCGGTGTCCCAATCGGGCGTTCCAATTGCGCCCGTTGTGGCGCGCACCAATGGCGGCAATGTTGATCCCACGGTTTCGGTCAATGACCCCGTGCCTTGGAACGTATACGCCAACGCCTGTTTTTCGGGTTTGCGGATCGGGTTTGAAATTTGCGTGACAAACGCGGATCCGCTAAACGCCGGATCACTCGCACCATCTTCCGTGATTTTGAACGTTGCGGTTGCCGCGGTTGCGTGCAATGCCGACGGAACGCGATATGCCACGGTCGTGTTGTCATTCACCGCATGCGCGGTGTACGAACCCGACCATTGGTATATCCCGTTCGGCATGTATCGTTTGGCCGTCGGCGCGGTGGCGTTGAACGCGGTTATTTCGATTTCGCCGAAATCAACATCCAATTTCCAATCTTGCACATATTGAGCGTACCCGTTTGATGAACCCCATGTGACCAATCCGCTGTTGCCCGTGCGCGGCGCGGTCTTTGGGAAATGCCCGGTGAATGACATTGTGCCGGATTGCAAACCCATCATGCGTTCAACACCCGCGCCCGATCCGGATAATTCGGTGATGTCGAATGATTCGTTTTCGATTTGAAATGTGACCTCTTGGATTTTCAACGCGGTCACCAACAACCGATTCAAATCGGTTGCCGATGTGACACTTGCCAATGTTGCTGTTGATCCGGTGATGATGTATGGCATTTCGATTCCCTCAAACGTTCACGGCCTGATTTCCAACCCGGCCCGCGAACGTCACGGTTGCCGTGTTTACCTGCAACGATTCACCCGGCGCGATGTCCGAACCTATCAACGTCCACCGTTCCGACGTCGCGCCCTGCACGTTTGTTGTTCCCACACTTGGCAACGCCAACAAATGGTTGTGGAACCCATACGTTGGCGTTGATCGGTTGCCGGATGCAATCATGGCATCACCAATCAACCGATCAATCAAAACCTCAATTCGATCCAACCCGCGTGCGTCTTCATCATAAACGGTGAACGTCAAATTGCACACGCCCTCAATGCCCGTGAAATTGTTGTCCGCCGTCCATGTGATTCCGTAGACGATGAACGGGAACACCAATGCCGACGGGTTGCCGCGGTTGAACGCAACACCGCCCGCACACGCGGCCGTCCACGCACCGCCGGAATACAACGTTGAATCCGCCTGAATGCGGGTGAGTACCGCCCGTGCAACAACCGCGCCGTTCATTCAACCCCCCGAATCTTCGCGGTGTACCCCGCCCGTTTGAATCCGAAATTGATCCCGCGAACAAACGCATTGCGCATGTCCGCGTTGTTGCGTGACCATTCCAACGCGGGCCGCATGAACGGGCGTTTGGGCATTTGCACCAATGGTTTCAGCACGAACACGGGCGCATTGGAACGGATTTGTTCAACGCGTTTGCCCGCGGCATTCGTGAAATATTGCCGCGATTTCACCGCGTCAACGCCAACCGCCATCAAATTCCCGCGTTTGGATTTGAAGATGCGAAACGGCCCAACATCACGAATCGATTTCGTACCAATTTGCAGGTTCAATTCTTTGGCCTGATCGTTGACGGCAACGCGCAAATACTTTTTGTTCACGGGCCGGATCGGCCCGCCGAATTCGTGCAATGCACCATATTTGATCGATGAACCAACACGCGCCAACACCGGGTTTCGCATTTGGTATGTGATCGAATCGCGCAACGCGCCAAGTTTTTTCGCGGGCGGTGAACCAACGGGAGAAGGTTTGTATTTGCCCATTGCCGGGAATGATTCTTGCACATGACGCACAACGCGTTCCGCCATCCGTTGCACGCCAAACCCCGCGGCAATTTTGGTAGCCTGAATGAACGGTTGCCATTGTGCGAAATCAAACCGCGGCATTCATGTTTCCCGGAATACGTTCAATTGGTATACCCGCCCTGCTGAACACAAATTCAACGGTTCGCCGGTCACCTGATACACCACACCATCAACCGTGATGGTGGCAATGTGGTTGATGATTGAACCCGTGTTGGTTCCCGTCGATGTTGTCGGCGCAAGAAATATCGTGATTTGTGTTGTTCCCGTTTCGCGTTTGTATATCGCGGAATCGGATGTGCTACTAGGTTGCACGCAACAACGAACGGTGTATGTGGTCGATGCCGTCAATTCAAACGCGCCGGATGTTTCTTGCCCCGCCGTGCGCGTTGTCACCGTCGCGGATTGTTGCAACAACCCCAACGGAATCGGCATTGATGACCCGGCAATCGGCATTTCAAATCACCCCCGCGCCGCGGAACGTGCTGAACAAATGCAATTGCGCGCGCGCCGCCTCATCCGGTGTAGCGTATGTGACGGAATACGCGCCCAACGATTGCGAACGCAACGCGGTATCACGCCCGATGGATGAATACAACCCATCGACCATTCGGCAAATCGCGCCCTTCACATCCGCCGCGGGCGCGGCGGTGACGTACACCACTCGCACCCGTCCCCACCGCGGCATCCATTGCCACGTTGAAATCACTTCACGATCCGAATCGGCATCACGAACAACGCGCCCGTTTTGCGTGCCGTTGTATGTGACGATTCCGAAACGCGCATCCAATCGGTATTTGGTTGAATCAATCGCATCACCCAACGTGTTGTCATCGTTGATTGGTGTGATCGATGTGATCGATGACACCGGGAATTCACGCAATGACAATTCCCCGGAATCGGTTTGATAATCCTCCGTGCGCGTTGCCGCCTCAAACCCGTTGGACAAATCACGATCACACATGCGGCGCAATGCCGCGTGCGCCTCATCAAGTATGTTTTGCAGGCGGGTATCGTCCGCGGTTCCGGTGATCCCTGCGTGCGTTTTGTATTCGGCCAACGTGACGATTGCCACGGTTCACCCCACGTTCACACCGCGAGAACGGATGTCATCGGAACATAATTGATGAACGCAATTTCCAATTGAACGGTTGAACCCGTTCCCGTGATCGATGCCGCGGCGGTGCTGACCAATGGCAACACCCATGAACACCCGCGCAAATCGAAACCGCAACCAACCTGCAAATTGGTTCCGCTGATTTCGCCGTTCACGTCGGTGTATTTGTAAACCGAATCCCTGATGTTGTTTGTTCCGTCGATACCGTAACTTGTGCCAACGGTACTCATGATCACCGAATCCAACCGCATGAATCGCATTGTGCCATCATTGGCAAATGCGCCCGTTGATTCCGTGTATCCGGACTCCGGCCCATATACACCATACAACGAAACCGCCGCGGGCGTTGCAATCGCGGTGATTCCCACCGAATACCGCGCACGCGCCAACACGCGATTGGCCCACGGTGGCACTCGGCACGGTTTCACGTTGCTGTTGGAATATGTCGCGGGTGTGCGCAACACCGTTGATGTTTCAGCGGTTGCCGTCAAATCGGAATGAACAACAACCCAATCCGTTTGAGCGTATCCCGAATAGCACATCGGGCCGCCTGTTATGTTTCCACCAATTCGCACGCCCGCGCCCATGTTGTTCCCCTTGTTGCAATGTCAACGGTTGATCAAATCCCGCGCCGCGATTTTCACCGCGGCAACGGGCGAAAGAAAGGGAAGAGTTTACGGGATCAACTGTTGCGCCAATCCGCGTTCGGATGCGGTGGTGGGCGTGACTTCCGCGCGGTGCAACAGACACACCGACGAAACCAACGATGCCGCCGCGCCAGGATCCGCAACCAATTTCAAATATCGCTTGGTTTTGCGCAAATCGATGAACGCAACAAACACCTTGTTGTCATCGGTTGACGTGACCGGATCAACGAACGTTCCGCCCGTGATGGCCGCGAAACCTGAACCTGACGTATCGGAATGGCCCACGGACAATTCATCCATGGTTGCGCCCAACAAACCCGATTGAACAATGACCGTGGCGTAGTCAAAACCAAGGGTATCAACCTCGGTAGTGGTGGCCGCGGTTCCGTTGACGCTGATCGGTGACAACATCGCCGCAAATTTGATGTTTTGTGTATCAATCATTTCTGAAATCCTTTCAATATGTTACGATGTGGCCAAACACACAACCGCGCCCGGGACGCGCGCCGATGCCGTCGCCGATGCGTTGCCGACATCGTGAACGGTGACACCAAAACGATTGACACCGCGGAACGCGGTGGTATCGGATTGGAACCCAACGGATGCATCCGTGGCGATTTGCATTCCGCCACCGACCTGAATCGCCTTGGCCGCAAGGTTGAACGCGCCGTACAACGCGCAAATTTGCGTTCCGGCGGTGATGCGCGGCATGACCTGCGAAAACACAACGGGCGCGCCAAGGAAAATCGGTTGGCGGATTCCGTTTGCGATTTCAATCGACGTGACACCGCCCGCGGCCAACGCAAGGCGCGCCATCACGTTCCAATAGAATTCCTTGTGAACAACCCACACCGGGTTTGCCGAATCGACATAGGAAGGCGCGCGGCCAACCACCGCCTCAAAATCGGCCAACGTCAACGCGGAATAGGATGAACCTGAACCGACAACGTATCCGGCGATATTAGCAACCGTTCCCGAAAGACTTGCAATCTTGGAACGGAACCCGGTGTGGCCGCCATACGTTGACGTTCCGTCACCGTTGAACACCGCCTCATCTTCCTTGTCGGCCATGGCATACGCGTGTTCACGCGCCACGAAATCCGCGAACGAAATCGCGGAATCGTTCAACAATTCGTTGGACACGGTGGTAAATGCGGTCATCTTGTTTGCGACAACCTGCACGTTGTTCAACGTCGGATCCGATGCGGTGATTGATGCCGCCTCACCCGGCCAATACACCGTCACGCCACCCGTGCGCCGCGGCATTTGCACAACGTCGGAACCAACGGTCATCACGTCCAACACCTGACGCGCCGCGCCGCGGACTTCGCGCAAATCGATCAATTGCGGCACGAAAATATCGGGAACCACTGCACCGCCAAGGGTGTTCGTGGTGGTGATTCCGGACTTCGCAACAATCGCGCGATCTTCCGCGGTGGCAACCTGCGGCATGATTGCGGTCTTGACCCACGCGCCGAACAATTCGGCATCGTCGGCGCATGCGAACGCGGTACGCTTCGGCCCGGCATAATCGCGGCCCGATTTGGCCTCCCGATCATACTTTTTGCGAACGGCATTGCCAATCGCAAACGTTGCGGGCGCGTTGTCCGAGTCATTCATCGTGGCGGTGTGAACAGCCGCCGCGCCGCGGGCGCGCGATTTCATGCGTTCAACCTCACCCGCGATTTCGTCCACGCGTTCATCAACAACGTTGATTTCACGCACGGGACGCGCCTTGTGTGCTTCGATCACATCAACGGTGTTGCCGTTGTGTTTGATCACGATGTTGTTCGTTTTCACGAACGCGGCAACCGCGGCGGCATCATCCGTCGCCCCGGTGTACCCTTCGGCGGCAACCGCCTTCACAATCATGTTCCAATTCATGGTGCAACCCTCAACACGTTTCATGTTCGCGCCGGGTTGCGGTTGCCTTCGGAACACTCGGACGGCAACGGGTGACGGGGCCAACGTTTCAAATGATAATCATCGTTTTCGGTGGTGCAACGTCCGCGCCTTGCGGCGTGAAATCCGATTGACACGCACCGTTCATCGGCATCGCGGTATAGGAAACCTCCAACAACCGCCATTGGCGGTGAATCATCCGCGCATCAGGGAACGCCTTTTGTTCATCCGCGGTAGGCGGCCCGTAGTCTACCGCCTCAAATCCGATTGATTGCCCGATGTTGCCCGCACGCGCCAACGCCTCAATTTGGTTGCGCAACGGGTTGTCCGGGTTTTGAATCAACACGGATTCAACGATGACACCCGATGTATCAACGATCATGTTGCGCAATTTGCCAACCGCGGACATCGCGTTGTATTCGTGATCAACAAACAACGTGCGGTTTTGTTTGAAGTATTCCGCATTGATTCCGCGCGGCAACACTACGTCACCCTCCAAATCCACCGTTGGCCTTGTGGCATAGGCGCGGATTTGCGTTGGTTTGTCCGCGGGTGTTGGCACGATGTACCCGCCAACGTCCGCGGTTGATTTCATGAAAAGCCGACCGGATTTGAACAACCGATAGTGTTTGCGCGCCAATCGATCAAACGCCAACGCCGCAAATTCGTTCATTGTCATTGTTTCATTCCTCATCGATCCGAACCGTTCCGCAACGGCAACGCGGGTGAATTTCCGCCGCAACATTCACGTTCATTCCCATCACATAGGATTTGCCATCGGTTCCCACGATGACATCACCCGCCGCGAAAAACGGTTCACCAATCGGAACCGTCTTGCCCGCCAACGCGTTGTTTGCGCCTTCGCACAATCCGCACGGATTGCCCGAAAGATTCCACGCCTTGCCCGTGATTCCAACCTCTTCCGATTGTTTGATTGCGCCGTGTTGATACGCGCGCGGTGTTTCGGTGTTGGCAATCAAATTGGCGCGCGTTTCGGACATGTTATCGACGCGTTCCAACAAACGCGCCTGAATTTCGGCGCGTGTTTCGCCCGCCTCGATGCCCCGGCTGATTTCGGTTTGCAATTGGTTTTTCATGGTGTCCGTGACATCACGCACCAATCGAAAATTGTATTGTTCAACGTATTGGCGCGCCGCGTCCGATTGCAACGGCGCAACATCCGTGATGCGCATTGACTGCAACGCCTCCGTTGCGCCGCGGTTGAATGCCGCCTCAATGCCGACACGCATTGCCTGTCCCAATTGTTGCCGTGACAAATCGTCGATTGTCAACACCATATCCGCGCCGATGTTCCGCACCTGATCGGCCAACGATGTTTCCACCCATGTTTTGATTGCATCACGGATCCGGGCCGCCACCGCATCGTCGGTGTTATCAATGTCCGCCTTGGTCACACAACCACACGCGGGCCCGTCCCATTCCCAACGCGGAACCGTCACCGATTTGGTTTCGTTTTCGTTCGCATCCGTCATTCCGTCGCGCATCAACGGGCGCAACAACCGCGCCAATTCCGCCAATTCTTCCGCGGTCAATTTGCCCGGCGGTTTGATCTTCCCAACCGAATCGGTTTCGGATTCCGCCTGTTCAATCGCCGCGGCCATTTCGTTTGACCAATCGCGGCCCGCGTCACCGCCCCACAATTCCCATGCAATGCGGCCCGCGGATGGGAACCCCGGTTCACCATCGTTGAACCCTTCCGCCTGTTTATCGATTTCGTGCCGCGCGAAATACGAAACCATCCGCCCGATGGTGTCAGCGGACAACGTGCGCCCGTTCATCAAATCGCGCGCACGCGCAACGCCAACCGCGGTTCCGCCGCGCCCGTATTCTTCGCGCCATGCCAACCCCTGTGCCGCGGCATCACGCACCGCCGCGGGTGGGGTCAAATCCGGCAACGCTTTGTTTTCATATTCGGAACCGCCGCACGAATCCGTTTTGTGCATGCCGATTCCCGTTCCACACGAACGTTGCCAACGGACACGCGCACCGCTTTTCGTTGTTTCATTTGCCGCAACCTCCGGGGTGAACCGATCCAACGGATCAAACACCGCATCCAACACCGCCGCGTCAACGGTTGGGAATGCCGCGCCCGCAATCGCCCGCGCCGATTGCATTGGCAATTCCCCATTCGCAACCGATGTGGCCAACCCCGCCAACGCCTCAACCTGCGCACCATTCAACGCGGTTGCCGCGACATCGACACCGCCCGCCGCGGCCGCAATCGTTGCATCAACAGCCGGGGCCGCGGTCATCGGTTCACCGTCGCCGGATTCCGGCGCGGCATCGTTCGCGGGTTCCGCCAATTCGGATTCCGCCACGTCAACCGATTCCGATTCCGTTTCGGTTTGCGCCGCGGGTAACTCGGATTCCTCAACATCGACCGAATCGGATGCCGCGCCCGTGGCCAATTCCGATTCCGCAACGTCCACCGAATCCGATTGCGCACGCGTTCGCGGCGGCAAATACAAAACGCGGCGGTATTCATCCTCGGACACAACGCCCGCGGTGTATGCCGCGTTCATGATTTGCGCCTCAACCTGTTGATCTTCAATGTCCGGGTTTTCGTATCCGAACCACATATCACCGGGTTGTTCGCCGAACATCGGCAATAGGAACACCGTCAAATCTTCCGCAACGCGGCGCATGCGTTTGTAGCACGAACGCATCAACAATCGTTCACCGATTTTTGCGCCCGCCAAATTCGCATCATTCAATTTCCAAATGGCCTCCGGAATTCCCGCGGCGCGGTATATCGCCTTTTCGGCCTGTTCAATTCCGGTGATGTATCCCATTTCGTGCGCCTTCGCGGATGCCTGAACCATTTCCGCGTCACGAATGATCAACGCGCGGCCCGCGGCGAACGGGCCGGATTTGGCGCGCAATGCCGCTTCCGCCTGTTTCATTTGCGCATCGGTGTAGGTTGACGGAACCGACAAAATGAAACCGGGTTGCCCCGCGTTTTTCCACCGTTGAACCTCGGTGACCAACGCCGCGTTTTCCGCATCGGCGTATTGCTCAACCGATGACAACCACGACACGCCATCCCACGGCCGGAACGGGTCGCGTTGATACGGTGAAAAGATAACCTGATCGGCGGGAACCGTGATGATGCCCGACGTTTCACGCCCGTATCGATACCCTTCAATAAATGTTTCACGCGACAAAATCGGTTGCGTGAATTGCGGGTGCAGGATATACAAACCCGCGGGGCCGTCGCGCGTTTGTTCGCCCGTCCAAACGTAGCATTTGCCCGCGGTTTCACGGTACCAATACAACATTGTCAGGAAATCGGATGCCGTTGTGACGGGATCCGGATCGGCCAACAATTGCAACGCCGGATGGTCAATGACCTCTTCAATGCGTTCCGCCGATTCCGCCATGTTCGCGGCCTTGGCGGTTGGCCGCATGCCCGCGGTTTTGCCGCGCAGGAAATCCGCGGTTCGCGGTGACACATCACGCGCCGATTTCACCAATCGACCGCGCCCCGCGCGACGATACAAACGCAACGGTTGTGATGCGCATTCCGTCGCGATGATTGATGCCGCGTTGTAGATCGACCCGGCAACGCCGCGGGCAACGCGGTTGAAATCAACCTGATTCACCGCGGATGCCGATTGCGCCGCGTGTTCCTCACCGTATCGAATTGATGCCGCGGTGTACCCCGCATCCGTTTCGGTTGGTTCGCGTTTGCGGGCTTTGAAAATGTCAAACAACCCCATTGTGTCACCCCGTCGCGGCGTGCCGCGGTTCACCATTCAACAACGCCAATATATGATCCGCCCGCCGTGTTGCAATCAACGCCCATGACGGCATATCTCAACGCATCCATTCCGTGATTGTCGCGGTCTACGGGCATATCACGCACCGCGCCGTCCCGCCGCGTTGCCCACACATAGGAATCAAATTCGTCCCGTGTCGATGTTGGCCGCCGCGATTGTTCCAACCGCCGATCACGTTCAACCAATGCGGAACGCAACACAAACAACCCGGGCCGCCCGTTTGCACGCACTCGGATTCGCGCCCGCACCGCGTCCAACCCCGCGTCAATATCCTTTTGCGCCGGGGTTGTGAACACCCCGTGGCGGTGTAGTGTTTCGCGGTCTTCCCTATCGTGATCGGCAACCGTGAATTCGTATTGTTCCGCGCCGGACAACGCGACGATGGCGCGTGCGTGATCTTCAACCAACCGCCCGGACATATAAACTTCACGGTACAAATACAACGATTCTCCGTCATCCGCGAACCACAAACACACGAACGGATCGTTGAAGCCAAAATCAATCGCACGATATTTGCGCCACGATTCCCACCCGTCGGGCATTGCGTCGATGACATGCACCGCCGCATCGAATTCATCATAAACCACGCCCTCCGCGGAACACCACCGCCCGTCCAACAATCGCGCGCGGCGGTGGCCCGTCAACGCCTCCACCGATTGCATGAACCGCGCACCGTCCGCGGTCAACGCGCCATCAACCATGAAACGCGGATTGTCGGCAATGCGTGTGACGATGCGCCGGAACCAACCTTGTTCCGCCCTGACGTTCAACCAATGGCGTTCCGCCGCGGGGTTGCAATCGCAAACCAATTGTTGCCACGGCATGCGCCCGGAACGCAACGCACGCAACAATTGTTCAATGTCGTTTTCCGTGCATTCGGTCGATTCAAAAACGGTGACGGTATCGTATTCGGCGGAATACGTTCGTTCGGGCCGATCCAATCCGCCTACAACCACAACCGAACCATTGGCATATCGGTAGGTTTCGCGATTTTGTCGGCGCACGTTGCCGAACAAATGCATTGACGCTGAATGCACATCGCGTTCCCATGTGACCAACACGGATTCCGACATTGACGCGCGCGTTTTCCTGCAAATCAAATGACGCGAACCGGGGAATTCCCACGCCAACGCGTTGACGCGTTCCAATTCGTTTCGCGTTTTGCCCGTACCCGCGGGGCCCTCCACCAACACCCGCGGTTCACGCGCCAACCACAACGCGCGGTGTGCGCCCGTTGGCCGGAACCGCGGCGCGTCATTCGTTGTTGTTGCCGTTGTCGCCGTCATCGAATGAATCCACCACCGTATCAACGATTGCGATGAAACGCAATTTGTCCGATTTCGTCCGCCGATACACCGCCCACCGATTGTTGTGCGCCGCGACGTACAACCTGCAATCCGACGGCAACCGCACCAACATGCCGTCAATCGGCCCGCCCAACAATTCCATGTCACGCGGCGCGGATTTCATTTGAACACGTC
>Ga0315904_10011550_pt1 | contig 11261 bp, 16 predicted proteins | sample LakEriMetagenome_6_FD_203529 | JGI IMG/M metagenome (GOLD analysis project Ga0315904, IMG submission 203529) | Freshwater fungal communities from buoy surface, Lake Erie, Ohio, United States - Buoy 12 MA120 | ecosystem: Environmental > Aquatic > Freshwater > Lake | place: USA: Lake Erie, Ohio... | reverse complement strand
TCTGTGAAAAACAAACTCCCTCTCAATTGGAGGGGCCCTTCTTTAGACCTCTGTCACCTGAACGGGTAAATCTTGTAGAAACAAAAATGAAAGCCCCTCGTATGCGCTTGACTGGCCTAGTCGTTGACAAAGCGTGTAGACCCATACCAGGAGCTATGTTGGACTTTTGGCAATGCGATGAAAAAGGTCGTTACGACACAAGTGGCTTTAGTTTGCGGGGGCACCAGTTCTCCAATAAGAGGGGGGAATTTTTCTTAGAAACACTCATTCCGGGCTCATACCCCGGCAGAACGCCACACTTGCATGTGAAAGTTCAACGCAAAGGGGGTCGAGTTCTGACAACTCAACTATATTTACCGAACCAAGCTGGAAATGCTCAAGATTTTCTTTTCGATCCAAGCTTGTCATTATTGCAACAAGGGCAAGACTTTTACTGGCAATTTGTTTTACCAAGTTAATGCATTTGTACTTGGAAAAGATTGAGCTGACCAAAGCGGCTAATGAAATCGATGAGTACTTGAAAGACTTCAGCACAGCTCGCATACCTACTATTGGGTGGCAAGTTATTCTTAACCAAGCCATAGAGCATCTGGTTGCCAATGTCTTGCCAAATTTAGGTATCGCTGAGATGGCAAGGGTCCAGGTTCAGCTGGCAGTGCGCGATTATGTGAAAAGTGCTGTCTGATAAGCTTTATCAGTTCGACTCCGCAATAAGCATTCGATGTTGAATAGCAACGCAAAGTGAGCCACTATTTGCAACCAATATTGAGCCACCGGTTTTTAAATAATTTGGCCTAGTCGGTTGTGGATAAGTTTAACTGTTCTGCGTTTTTTGCTCCTTTCCCTTCTGATTTCTTTGACTGTTGAGAGTTCGCTTGGGCTAGACAGTGATTTTGAAATGCTCTAATCCACGCTCTGTCCAATGCACGCCATTGCGTTCTTCTACTTTGAACCAGTGAGCGGCATCTGAATCTGAGGGCTCTGAAGCAATGGTGGTAATAGGGTGCGAACTGTTTTCGTTGGCACGTGTATGGGGAGAGCCAAAGTACATACTGGGTGATTGGTCGTCGCTTGAGTACCTAAAGGCCCAGATATCTCGGCCGTTCGTCAAAGCACAGGAAATACGCATGGGTTCGTCTGCTTGATGGCCCTCCATTATTTTGGTGACATCGCGCAGGGTTGCTTGCATTGCTGTGATTGGGTCGTATATCAAACCCTTGCTCAGTGCAACTAAAAACAATGCTTCACTGTCTGTGGTGCCTTCTCTGTGTGGGTAGTGCACATGATCTATGAGATCTTCAACATCTTTACGGCAGTCATGCCAGTTGCCGATCTTGCCGTTGTGCATGAAAGTCCAGTTTTGCCAAGTAAACGGGTGGCAGTTGCTTCTGTTGACCGCAGTGCCCGTAGTGGCGCGAACATGGGCAAAAAATAGTCTTGTTCGAATATGGGCTGCAAGGGAGCGCAGGTTGCTGTCGTTCCAAGCTGGCAAGATGTCTTTGAAGAGTCCTGGGGTAGTGCGGTTGTTGTACCAAGCAACGCCAAACCCATCACCATTTGTGACCCACGCTGATTGAGTTGCAGCAAGGCTCTGGCGCACAATGGAATGCTCTTGATGAAAGATCAAGTCTTCAAGGTAAATCTCTGGACCCGCATAAGCAACCCATCTGCACATGATGACCTCGGCTAAAAATCAGACATTTCCAGAAGTCTATTGAAGTTTCGACTAAATTCAATTGACAAATTCCCTTGAATCAAGGATTTGCTTGATTTGGCATCAATCGAACTACATGACCAATTCATCGGTTTCTTGGTCTCATTTTTGACTCAAATCCATGAATTTCTTCAAATCAAATATTTAAATTACTACATATCTATGACTTTTTTTATAGTCGTGAACGGGGCCTGCAGTTGCTGGAATAAACACGGTTCACTGGAAGGCTCGAAATCCAAGTTTGTTATCAAACGTCTGACGGATCAAGCCATATACGAGACGCAAGCAACCCACCTAATCTCGCTATCCTTGATAAAAGACCTTAAAGTAATGGGTCGTTAGATCACATACTAGCTTGAAATCCGAAAAATCAATTTATTATCAAAGCAACCAGGTGTCAAAAAACCTCTTTTTCTGACTGGTGTCAAATGAAAAGCAATACGTTGCGAAGACGTTTAATGTTGGGTGCAGTTACCATGTTGTCGATGGCAATAGTGGGTATGCATCGGCATGCTTTGGCAAATTATCAAAAAGTTTCGAATTTAGACATAAGCTTTGTTGATCTTGAATGGCTGGATTCTTCAAGAAACCGGGTAGTTCCAATACGGTTTTATTTACCCCTGCAAAACACGTCTCAAATTACGGCATCTCCGTTGGTAGTTTTCAGCCATGGATTGGGAGGTTCCCGTTATGGATACAGCTATCTAGCACGGTATTTTGCAAGCAATGGTATCGCAAGTCTGCACCTTCAGCACGTAAGCAGTGATAAAAGCATCTGGGGTGGAAATGTTTTAGGCTTGATTGAGCGACTTGCTATTGCGCTGCAAACAAATGAAGCCGTTGCAAGAGTTCAAGACTTGAGCTTTGCACTTGATATGTTGCTAAGCAGCGATTTGGCCAAGTACGTTGATAAAAGCCGTGTTGCAGCAGCGGGCCACAGTTACGGAGCTAACACAGCATTAATCGCTGCAGGTGCGCAGGTACGTCAAGATGGCCAATTTAGATCCCTGAGCGACAAAAGAATACGAGCTACGGTTGCCATTTCTGCGCCACATTACTACAGCAGGGAAGATACATCAAGGTCTCTTGCCTCTGTGTCAGTTCCCAGCCTGCATATCACAGCAACGGAGGACAACATCAGGTTGCCAGGCTACTTCAGCAGTGTTCAAGATCGATTGGACGTGTTCGAGGCAACTGGCAGCGCGCTGAAGTGGTTGGCTGTTTTTGAGGGAGGGTCGCACAGTGTTTTTACCGATCGAATGGGCACAGGTGGAATTGCTCTCAACCCCAAAGTCAAATTGGCTACTGCTGAGCTTGCTACGGGTTTTCTGAAGGCCGTTTTTGAGGGCAATGAATCAGTTGCCAAAGAATGGGCTCTTAAACATGCAGATATAGTTTCAAAGTCTATATTTAAATCTTGAATAATTGATCTCACACTAAAGGCTTGAAAAATGACTTCATCTTTTACCGATTCAATACAAGCTCTTGATCTGCAACTCATTCAATTGGTATACCGCAGCCGTTCGCTAATTGAGGGCCTTGAATACAACAACTTAATGGCTACGTGTCTGCGCAACAACCCAGCTCGCGGTATCACAGGCGTTCTCATTTCCCACTCAGGCTGGTTCCTTCAAGTGCTTGAAGGCACGGCAGCTAATGTCAATTCGCTCTTTAAAGTAATTGAAAATAATCCGCGTCATTCCGATTTTCTTCTTTAAAGATTCAATGCTATCGAGGCACGCGACTTCAGTGATTGGTCAATGGCTTCAATAGAAGTTGACGAGCAGCGCTTTCTCAACATCGCAAATCAAGCTCTGCAAGCTGAGGACGCAGCTATGTCAGAAGTCAGGGATTTCCTGTGCTACGGCAAATGGACTGATTGAATGGCATGAAACGCACAGTAGTCAAAGTTATGCATCAATTTGATTGTTAATTTTTCAAATGATGACTGTGTAATTCAATGCCATGACAAGCTATTTCACCAATACATAGGCCATGCGAAAGCTGGCAGGGTTTGTGATTTGTTTTATGCAAAAATCTGCAACGTCTGATCGAGCAATAATGCCATTGCGCCAATCTTTTGGTTGGTCAAACGCTTGATATCTTCCGGCACAAATGTTACCAGTCAAGACACCTGGACGAATTATGGTCCAGTCTAGATCACTGGACTTGATTAGCTGCTCTTGTAACGTCTTGTCTGCATAGGCGCGACCAAATACGGCATCAAAGGGGAAGCGTTGAAACGAGCTTATGCTCTGACTGCTGTCACCTGCTCCAAATCCTGTAACGCAAATTAGGCGCTTTACGCCGCAATGCTTCATTGCGGGCAACAACAGCTTAGTTGCTTCTGAAAATAAGCTAACGGGAGCAAACAATTCTTTGAAGCCTACCCCCAATGTCTGAACGACAACGTCAACATTCTTTAAAGCTGCGTACACATCGTTGTGGTCTAAAGCATTGCCACGAAACTTTTCTAGTTCTGGGTGGTCTAAGCGAATGTCCTGTGCAGATCTAGCAAAAGCTCGAACAATGTGCCTAGAGTTAATTGCTTTTTCGACAGCTTCCAGGCCAATGCCTTTGCTTGCACCCATAACCAATATGCGTTCCATGATGAAAAGCTGCCTATAAATTTAATTTGTAGCTATGTTGAAAAAAGACTCAAAGTACTTTCATAAAAAGTTTGGTAATTTTTTTAAATTATTTACTAACTTGTACGACACTATAAAAGTTGTAAAAGTGTCCAAGTTAATAAACGAGATAAATCTCCAAATTTAGAAATGGTTATTTTGATTATTCACTGAAAATTTATCACTCAAAAGATCAGTGGCTTTTGAGTGTTTACGCTGGTGTCGGCAACCCGAGAATGAGATCAAAGTCCCATGAGAAATCTACGATGTAGAGAAAAGTATTCCATGTTTAGATTGGCTATGAAAATGCATAGGTAAGAGTTATCTACATCAGGTCTGTATTTTGTTTTTGCTTGTGAACGCTTTACAGGGATCCTCCCGCTCAAACGGCTTGACGCGAATAGTTCGATCGTACAGCCGCCCTTCGGCCTCTTTCTCGGTCTCACTAACGCCCTCAATGAAGCCAATAACCTCTGAGCGGGAGCGTTCAGTGTCGCTGAGCCAGCGATAGACGCCGATATCCTTTTGGACATGACCGTTTCCAGCCAATAGGATTAAGCCATTGCTAGAGTTTTCGCGAATCGTCTTAGCCATCCAAACATCACGCGCTACTTGTGCGTCTACCATGCCCTTGAAAGCAGAACTCGGAAGGATGTTGCAGTGACCATTGTCTATAGCTTTTTTTTGCTTTTGGAAAAGGTCGTTATCCAAAGGCCTATCCAAATTGAAGTCGCGTAACACTTCGTTACTTAAAGCTGCACCCAATCCATTACGAACAATTTTCATTGCGTCGGTTGAAGACAGATTGGCCGCGATGATTGGAAGCCCAAGCTTAAGTGCTGTTTCAATGACAGGTTTGTAAAAGTTCCATTCCCATCCTCTTCCACCGGCTTTTCGAATGACACAATCTGCGTTTTTGCAGGAACTCATCGCTTGGCTGAGTATTACTTGGTTTTCGCGATCAAACTGCTCCATAGCAATCACGGGCCTAAATTTCTTGGCAAGCAAGCTTTCGATCAAATTAAAACGCTCTGCATGAACATTTGGGTTGTCGTGTACCTCTCCTAACAGGTATATTGTGTTTTGAGCCGAGGCGGAGACGCTGGCAGCAGCTAACCATAAAATTAATGCCCAACGAACGAGCTTTGTACGAGAAAAATAATTGACAAAGAGGACCGATTTTTTCTTACAAGGTATTGGCATGTTAGGTGTAGCTGTTGTGAAGTTAGTTGTATTGTTTAATTCGGCAAAGAACTAAAGCGCTGTAAAGTTGTCAACTGCAGTGTGTCATTTTTGATTGCCACTTACCATCCTATCCGTGTTTAGAGGCCCATTGCAGGATGATGCGATGCAATTGATCGACACCATCGGTCAAAGCAGCTGGTCCAGGCTGCAATATGTCAGCAGACTTGATTTCAAATAGTTGTCCGTTTTTCACAGCAGGTACATCTTGCCAGCCTGGACGCGCAGCAACTCGTTGAGAATTGAATTTTTTTCCACACCAAGAACCAATGATGATGTCAGGCTGCCTACTCACAATCTCCATTGGGTCGGCAATGATGCGGTTTTTGCCCAGTGACTGCAGAGCTAACTCAGGAAAGCAGTCGTCGCCTCCAGCTATCGCTGTCAATTCTGAGACCCAACGTATCGCGCTGATCGGTGGCTCATCCCATTCTTCAAAATAAACACGAGGACGACGTGGCAAAGATTTGGCTGCAGTTTGGACAGTTTGTAGATGAAGTTGCATCTCTTGTATGCGTTGCAAACCCTGCTCAGCTTCTCCCACCATGGCAGCTACTTGGTACAGCATGGTGAATATTTCTTCTACGCTGCGTTGATTAAAAATAGTTACCTGTACGCCATGACGTATCAATGTGGCTGCAATATCCGCCTGTAAATCAGAAAAGCCAAATACGCAATCAGGTTCTAGTGCCAAAATTTTGTCGATCTTGGCACTGGTAAAGGCACTGATACGTGGCTTTTCAGCGCGAGCTACTTTGGGCCGCACCGTGTAACCTGAAATGCCTACGATACGCGCTGACTGACCCAGCAAGTACAACCACTCGGTGGTCTCCTCGGTCATGCAGATGATACGTTCGGGTAAGTGAAGCTTCATTTGTTTACTATCGTTTCCAATCGGTGTGATGGTCTGGCTCGACCAGATCTAGAACCACCAAGCTACTGCATACGGAATCAACACTGCACCTAAAATGCCGTGAAGACCCATTCCAAGACTTGCATAGGCACCAGCTTCTGGGTTAACACTAAAAGCTCTCGAAGTACCGATACCGTGGGCGGCTACGCCCAAAGCGAAACCTCGTTGCCACCATGCAGTAATTCGCAATGCGTCTAAAACATAGCGTCCTAATACAGCACCTAATATGCCTGTGCTTACCGCAAAAATAGCTGTCAAAGTCGGTGATGCTTGCACGCGTTCAGCAATACCCATCGCAATGGGAGCAGTTACAGACTTAGCCACTAAACCTTGCACCAGAGATTCATCTACTCCTAGCCATCGCGCCATGCCAATTGCAGTAAAAATAGACGTAACCCCACCTGCTAAGAGTGCAAGCATCAAAATGCCCATTCGACCTTTAAGCGATGCAAATCCTTTGTAAATAGGGATAGCCAAGGACACAGTAGCTGTCCCTAGTAAAAAGTGTACAAACTGTGCCCCTTCAAAATATTTTGCGTAGGGCATGTCAAGTACATTGATGCTGAGCGTCACTAGGATTACGGCTATCAAGACGGGGTTAGCTAAAGGGTTGCGGTCGCTACGCTCATACAGCATAAGACCCAACAAATACGCGCTAAGGGTTAAAACCAATGCAAGCAAGGGACTACCTGATAGGTAAACCCATATCTCTGAGATTGGTGGAAGGTTGTCTCTCATCTCAGTCTTTTTTCGCCAAGGCTTTGAGTAGTCCAGCGGTCACAGCAATGGTGGCTATCACGCTGACTACCAATGCAGCAGCGATAGCCCACGCATTAGCTTGCAGGATAGGCAAGTAAAGCACCACACCAACTGAAGCCGGAATAAAAAGCAAGCCCAAGTGTTGCAATACGCTGCTACCCACCAAATCAATTGATGCTGGCACATGCCCTCGTAGGCTTAGAAATGCCAGCAATAAGACCAAACCAATTACGGGGCCGGGAATGAAAGGCAGAGCAAATTTAGAAAGCAACTCGCCTAGTGCTTGAAATATGAAAATCTGAACTAAACCTTGGATCATTAGTCGAGTATAGGAAAACAATTGATCAACAATTTACAATTTTTCAGCACTCTCGTAGATTTTGCACTCTGGGCTGTCATGTTGCAGGCGAAAAAGTTAAACGCTATGCTTGGTTAATTGTTCTTTTTGATGTTTTGCAATCTTTTCTTAAGAAATTACCCTATCTGTCACCAACCATTTGAAGTCGGACAAACACCCATGCAAGAAACAATCATTTATTGAAAGGGACAGCAATGAGACTAAAGGACAAAGTTGCCATCGTCACGGGCGCAGCCCGAGGCATCGGCCGTGCAACCGCTGAGCGCTTAATTGAAGAGGGCGCAAAAATTTTGATCTGTGACGTTGATGAGGCCCAGCTAACGCGAACCGCAGCAGAGCTTGGGGGGAAAGATAGAGTAATAGCTCAGCTTGTTGATGTGGTCAATAAAAGGCATTTGGAACAACTGGTTGAAAAAGCTGTTGAACACTTTGGGAGTCTCGACATCATGGTCAACAACGCGGGTATCGCGCCCGTAGTCGACTTCTTGGATGTTACTGAAGAAATGCTCAGTCGAGTCCTTGACGTTAACCTCAAGGGCGCGTTCTATGGCACTCAGGCGGCTGGACGCCAAATGATTAAGCAGGGTGGTGGCGGTGTGATCATCAATATGTCCTCGATCAATTCAGGGTTGGCAAATCCCAATGTCGCCCCTTACGCCATTAGCAAAGGCGGAATGAACCAGGTCACTTCTACAGCGGCAGTAGCATTTGCGCCCCATGGTATTCGCGTTGTAGGTGTCGGACCTGGCACCATCATGACTGACATGGTGGCAGGCGCTTTTATGAATAGCGCGGGTAATCACGCCATCCTCTCGCGCACGCCGCTAGGCCGTTATGGGCAAGCCTCTGAGATCGCCGCGGTCGTGGCCTTTCTGGCCAGCGACGATGCATCCTATATCACCGGAGAAACGGTCTATGTGGATGGTGGTCGCCGTGTGCTGAATTATGTTGTTCCGGTAAAGGCGTGAGTCGTGACTGATCTTTTCGTAAGCTCCATCACATCTGTGTTGTCGTAAATGACATCGGTTAGGCACAGGCCTGGTACGAGTCAATAGGTATCTTGCCTTGGGCGACATATACACCCCTATCAGAATACGAAGATTTGGAGGTGCCCAACAAGAATAGTTTCTTGTCGTTCAAATACCGAGTCCGCAATGTGCCCAATTGTCCAGAAAGCCCCTGATTAACAGAAAACAGTTTCATCAAACTATGCTTGTTATATGCGGTCTACAAGCCATAAAACTTTGATGTGCAATCAACTGTTTAATTGAATCTTCCCTGATACAGGAAATTGGCGAATTACATTTGTGTTTGAAGGCGAAGATGCCGCTAACGTTAACTTGGAGGACTATCACTGATGAGGTCTTTACGAAATCCCAACCGCATGCCCACACACCTGGCGCAGTTCTGCGAGAAGATGTGTTGCCAGAACTTGGCTGGACGCAAACTGAATTGGCAGCGCGCTTGATGGTCAGTCGTCAAACTGTCTCTGATTTGTTGCACGAAAGAAAATCTGTTGCGGCAGAGATGGCTATTCGCATTGCGCGTGCTGTTGGCGGTACACCAGAGAGCTGGCTTCGCATGCAAGAAGCCTTGGATCTTTGGGCTGCCGAGATGAAGTTCAAGAGGAACCCCAAAATTGCACCGAGAGCATTGGCGGCTTGATCTCTTAGCCCAAAGAAAAACCCCTCGAGCATTGCTGCTGAAGGGGTTCTTAATTTTGGCTCCTCGACCTGGGCTCGAACCAGGGACCTACGGATTAACAGAAATCCAGGCTCGTAAAAAACCCTTATAAATCAACGACTTATAGGTGTTTTTATTAAACGTGTAATATTTCGTGCAATAACCCCAAAAGTTACATTATGTAACTTTCCAGCCAAAACATCCAAATTTGCGTTGAGCCGTGTCATTTTGCACCCAAAAGTTAGACGCTTGGCTTGGGGCTCGCGCTTGTTTTCGAAAAAGTTAGACGCCATGCGTGGGCATCAAGCCCTGTTTTTCGTAGTAACGGATGGTTTCGACATCCACGCCGGTGGCGAGGGCAAGTTCCTTTATCTGCATTAGATGGTCCTGCTTTAAATAAGTATTTGACACTGTAGCGGCTCCAGGGTTTCTAATGCAAGAATTGAAAGGAAAACCCATGTCCACCCACTGCTGTGACCATGTCGCACCCAAACTTGATGCCATTGTCAACCTGGCCCGTTACCGCAAGATCCTCTGGATTGCCCTCTTGGTCAATGCCGCGATGTTCCTGGTCGAGATCGTGGCTGGCGTTCAGTCTGGGTCACTTTCTTTGCTGGCAGACGCGGTCGATTTTGCGGGCGACGCAATGAACTACGCGGTGTCGCTCGCGGTGCTTGCTTCGGCGCTGGCATGGCGGGCGCGCGCCGCCATGCTCAAAGCCTTGAGCATGATGGGTTTTGGCCTGTATGTGCTAAGTGCAGCACTGTGGTCGGTGTGGAACGGCGGCATGCCTCTGGCCACCACAATGGGTGCAATAGCACTCGTGGCACTGGTCGCCAACATCGCAGTGGCTTGGATGCTCTATGCCTTCCGAGAAGGCGATGCCAACATGCGAAGCGTGTGGCTATGCTCTCGCAACGACGCCATCGGCAACCTTGCCGTGTTCATCGCCGCCTTGGGCGTGTTTGGCACTGGATCGGCTTGGCCTGATCTTGCGGTGGCAAGCCTGATGGCGGCGCTCGCCTTGCACGGTGGCTGGACCGTGCTGCAGCAGGCGCGCGGTGAACTGGGCGAAAATAGTGCCAAGGAAGACCGCCATGGCCACGTCCACTGAACCAATCCGATGGAATCCTTCCGCTGTGTGTCAGACAAACTCGGTATGAATAGAGCTGTCCTTTAAGCGCTTTGTGCTGCAGCACTGTTTGGCGCTAGCCCCCCGTTTGCCAAGCTATTGACGGGTGATACACCACCAGTTCTTTTGGCGGGGTTACTTTATTTGGGAAGCGGGCTTGGCCTAAGTCTGGCACGCGTGATTCGTGATCACGGCGTAAGGCCGTCGGGCCTGCCCAAAGGTGACTGGCCCTGGCTGCTGGGGGCGATCTTTTTTGGTGGGATGCTAGGCCCTGTGGCGCTGATGTTTGGATTGCTATCAACAAGCGGTTCCACTGCATCGCTGTTGCTGAACCTCGAAGCTTTGAATGGGATGGCGTTGAGCCTCACACACATGATCACAAGCATGCAAAACTCAAACACGAGCATGCACATTTTCCGGACATTCACCACCGACATTCGCATTCATGACACCGATCCAAGCATTGGGCCTGTACGCGCTAACCGCCTGCGCAGAGATTATTGGTTGCTACCTGCCGTACTTATGGCTCAAGAAAAGTGCGTCTCCATGGTGGTTGATTGTTGCCGCAGCAAGTTTGGGCCTGTTCGCGTGGCTGCTGACGCTGCATCCACATCCTGCTGGACGTGTGTATGCCGCCTACGGTGGGGTATACATCGTTATTTCAGTCTTGTGGCTGTGGTTAGTCGATGGCGTGTTGCCTGATCGCTGGGACTTGGTAGGCGCATCACTCGTGCTTGCCGGAGTGGCTGTGATTTATTTTGCACCGCGCAACGTGTCGCTTTGACTCAGCATGTGCTTTCGAGTGTCTAGGCGATAAGCGCTGCCCCCGCTTC
>Ga0315904_10011548_pt1 | contig 11262 bp, 9 predicted proteins | sample LakEriMetagenome_6_FD_203529 | JGI IMG/M metagenome (GOLD analysis project Ga0315904, IMG submission 203529) | Freshwater fungal communities from buoy surface, Lake Erie, Ohio, United States - Buoy 12 MA120 | ecosystem: Environmental > Aquatic > Freshwater > Lake | place: USA: Lake Erie, Ohio... | reverse complement strand
GCAATAAAGCCGGATGTAGCGTTAACAGAACTGCTTGCATTGAAAGCGATCTTACTCACCTCTTGATAAACACGATTGCCCACAACAAATCCACTGTTCGAAGCAACTGTAAGATTTACTCGATCGTAGTCAATGGTTCCAACACCGTTAGCCGAGATAAGGTCGGTACCGATAAAGATGTCTTCGGTATCACCGATTGTACCGACGCTGAACTGTGCACCAGATCCAAAGCTTGTTGTAGTAGGAGTAGAGATGGTGTTTGTTGTCTGTGTAATAAGACGAGCATGTTCAGATGCTACGTAGTCACCACCTGCATTTGATGTGGTGTATGTAACGATTGTAGCACGGGATGTATTCGCATCGGTGTAGAATACGTCTGTTTCTGTAAAGTAACCCTTCACAGGAATCAGAGTCAGATTGCCAGCCGCGGCACCAGAATCGTGTGACACTGTCAGCAGAAGACCCTCAGCGATCTTCTTGCCGGCACTGTCATAACGATAGATTCTACTGCTGAACGGAAGTTCATTATTATTTGCAGTAGAATATCTCAAGGTGTTGATGAACTTCTTGATCTCGTATACACCAACAGTCATATTCACTTCTGCCACGTTGGCAGAGATCGAAGAATTGGTAGAGACTTCAAGTCTTTGACCGATTGGAAATACACCACGTGTAGATGTAAGTGTTAGTGTATTACCGGTAACGGTTTGTTGGATGGTTTGAATCGTACCGCGGCCGACAATAGCAGACGTGTTCTTATACAGAACATTCTGACCAACCTCCAGGGTTCCAGCCTGATCTTCTACAAATACGGTATAGGTTTCAGGAATACCCATAACCTTGCCACCGATTGTTCTGTCTTCAATCGTGTTAGCATAGAACGAGATGGCATTTCCGGTTGTATAGTAGGTGGTAGTATTAGTGAACACACCATTCACATGCGATATCATGACTGTGCCGTTAGCATCGGTCTGATCTAGATCAATAACCTTACCTGCACCGGCTAACTGGCCGTTTGCAGCATAACGGAAGAGTGTATCGCCAATCGAAAGATTTGCTGTAGCACTCGTGAATGTAGCATTGATAATAGGCTCTACTGCCTGTTCGAACAGACGGAAGTATTGATCGCTTCCTGTGTTTGCTACAACATTATCAAGAGTGATTACTTTCTCAGAGATGATTGATTCCGCGTCGAGCGTATAACCGTATCCACCATCGATAAAGATGAAGTCAACGATACCGGTTGCTTCACCCACAGACTCTACTCGAGCAATACCACCAAGACCGTTACTTGTTCCACTGAATGTAACAATATCACCTACACGGAAATCACGGCTTCGATCCTGTAGGATCACGCGCTTTACCGAACCGATGAGTTTGGCTCTCTTTGCGCGATCATAGACCGGATTATTATTGACGTTTAGACCGATTAACTCGCCGTTTTGAAACTCCCCGGCCCTGCCTGAGATGTAAAGTAGATCTACATATCCTGCCGATGTACGACGACGAATAAACTTCTCGACGAAAGCCTTTGCTCCGGAGAGAGCGCCGATGATCTGTTTGCCGACATAGTCTACGTTAAAACGACTATGGGTAATCTCAAGATACTCTGGTCTCTCCCAGACGCCGTCTGACACGCGAAGGATATTATCTGCAGGGTAACGAACCTCTGCGGCAGTACCATATACTAGCTTGAAGAATAGATCGATCGAACGCTCTGTGCCCTTTGATCGATACAGGTCGAGAGAGTTCTTGACAAGAAGCTGCTTGTTTGTAGCAGTGTCGAACTGAATGTTCTTGAGATACTTTTCTTTGAACTGAAGAATAAACTCATCAACAGTAGTATCGATGTCACGATAATCTGGAAGCTTACGAGCTTGATAAAGAGCAGCAGGACCCACTGCTCTATTTGTACTGTTTGACACGTATCCGATATTATCAGAAGAATCGATATATGGGGTTACGGTAGAACCATTTGCAGCCAGATATGAACCGCTGTTTTCCATCCATTCGAAGTATGCCTTGGCAAAGGCAATGAACTGTGGTCCCTCTTCCTGGTAGAAAGAAGGAAACTGGTTCTCAATGAATGGAGAGATAATTGCTTCTATTTTCTTCATTATTCTCTGATCTGCTCGATTGTGATGTTCACGTCTGACTCAATGATATTTAAGATCACATTCTGGATGGCCGTGATGTCACGAGATCTTGGTTCGGCATAGATCTTCAATGATGTGCCGACATAGTTTTGCACAATAAAGTTGTTGAGTCTGACTACACCGGTGTCGTAATCCACCGTGCCCACATCAACGATCTTCTTATGGTTTGCACCAACTGGAGTCACGATTCTTACAAGGCCGTCACCATTATCTTCAAGAACACAGTTCTGGATTCCTGTGTAGGTGAACGGTGTTGACGTAACAGCATGAACGTCGATGATAGGATGCTCATCAGAAAGGAGAGGAATCTCTTGAGTCAATGGGCACTTGAAATCGACAGTTAGGTTCAGTGGAACATTTAGTTCCGGAGTCAGATACTTAATAAGATTGATCTCGGTTTCGTTACTGATAACGCTGGCGTCTGTCGCATCGATTGCCTGCACAAGCTTTGAGTATCTAAATGTACGAGCAAAGCTGTTTAGGTTTGTTGATGCATAGTTAAGGATAGAGTCGATAGCGAAGGTACGAAGATCCTCTGGATTTCTTCCTGTACGGTTAATGTTATAACGAACTGTGCTGTCGACCTTCAGGTATGTGTAATCCGGAGTAATGAACAGGGGTTCCATAGCAACAGAAGAACGCGAACGAAGGAATCTCTTGTACTCATCTTCCTTGATCTTTGGCAGGCCATCAACGTCTGTCAGATCGACAGATACGAAGATACGACCGTACTGTGGAGGTGTAGCATCCTCACCACCGTATGCAGTTACCGCGTTGATCTCTGGGAAGTTTGCCTTCAGTAGGTTCTCATAGTCCTCAGCAGTCACAGCACGTTCCTGTGTCGTGAAGGCGCGAGGCGCGTTGAACTTGATCGAGTTAAGATCCTCTGCAACGGCGCCATCGGCTGCAGCAGAGAGTGTAGTGATTGCTACGTTGGCTTCGTTATCAATTCTAGCAGCATTGATAAATCTAAACGCACCGTTTGGAAGTTCGCCGTTTGACGTTCTATATTCAATGATTACGATCGAGTTGTTCTTTGGTTTACGACCAACCACCCCATCGCCGAATACTACTTCATAGGAATCACCAATTGATGGCTGTAAAAAGAAAACTTTAGAGTTTTCATCGTGGCCAAATAGCGACGTCGCGCGGGCATATTCCTGAGTAACAGATCCGTTGTCTTCTAGAATCGTTACATTAATACTAGAAATATCTACATTTCTATTACTGATTCTATAAATCAGTGGACTGTTATAATTAACGACCGAAGTATCGCTCAGGTAATTGCCTTCATAGATCGTGATTGAATCGCTGACAAAGGAACCATTTTCCTTGTTTGTAATTACGACGTTCTCGTTTGTACTGAATGTATAGGAGAAGTCATCGACACGAGAGATAAATGACGTGCCCTTCGGAATAACGATAGAGTTCTTATTTGCATCTGTCGGAGTAATGGTCAGGCGAATAGTTGCCCTGGCAGACGTAAACGATCTTGGCAGATAATTGAGTTCTTTGGCATGTGAGACGACACTATCGCGCAGCTTGGCGGAGTCAAGAAACATCTCATTGCCGATCATGTTCAGATAGAACGCGTTCTGGTATGTATTATAGGCAAGAATGTCAAGAAGAACAGCCAGGTTGCTTCCGTCAAAATCATAATCTTTAAACTCGTCTTGTTCGGTAAGATAAGTTTTAAGAGCTGTTTTATACTCGTTAAAATCGAGTTGTGTAAGAATGATACTTGAGTTAGAAGCCATTATCTTGCTCTATATAAAGTTATGTTGAGGGCAACCGGAGTAATACTATTTATTACTTCAAAAATAATATAAACGTCGTAGTTATGGAGATCTTCATTCGCAACGACTTCAACTGTTATAACCCTTGCGCGTTTTTCATACAATTGTATTGTCTCTTCAATTGCGTTTTTTAATTGTATCGCAGTAACATCAGACATATTTTCGAAAAGTAAGCGTCTAATCTTACACCCAATATCAGGTTGAAATAACCTTTCTCCTGGCTCTGTAAGAATTAGATTACGAACAGATCTTTTTACTGAATTTTCATTTGTATATTTCGCCAGTCTTTTATTCTGCGGATGCACGTTGAAGTTCGTGTAAAAGTCACTATAAAACGGCTTCTTCTCAGAAGCTTTGTCCGTACGAGTGATTTTATCGATGCGAGTGACGTCTACCATTTAGTTCTCTTTATTTTTATTTATTCTACAAAAACAACCTCTACGCAGCCAGGAAGTAAACTAACTACGAGTGCTCCTATAGTAAAGACTGCCGGAAAGATAATATTCAATACCTCACACTCGGTGAGTGGATTCTTTCCGCTCAGAATATCAACAACCTTTTTCAGGGCTTTAAAGATGGTTCCTACGATAGGAAACTGACTCAGAATGAACGCAGGTGCCTTTGCAATGATATCATATATCTTAACCAGCAGATCACCCTTAAAGAACCTGCGGGCCTTCTGGATCAATTCTTTGAAAGCGTCTTCGACCTCGTGAAAGTCGAATTCTGCAATCACGATATCTTTCTTGTTCAGATCAACGTCAACATAATCTCCAACCCTTCCAAGCAATGGAATGTTAATATCGAGAACCGTGTCGATTGCTTCCCTTAACAGCGCTTCTGCGGTATCTTCAAGTATTTTACCGCTTAACACATCCTCTTTGATTTGCTTTATTTTTCTTTTGTAGTCTTTAATTAGTTGATCAAATGCTTTCTCGATAGCAACAGTCGGATCGATCGAAGAGAATACAAGATCATAGATTGGCTTCCCGATGATTGGAATCGCTTTTACGATCTTCCCGATTGCTTCCGTGGCCGCACCGATAAAGTCGTTGATTAGTTGGTTGAACCAATTCTTTACCTTATGCCACAGTTCTTCTGCTTCGAGATCCGGCGATTTGATTCCAAGATCGCCGTTGAACGTCGATTCAATATCTGCAAAGAAAGCCTTTACAGATTCGATATCTTCCTTGATCGCATCCTTTACTTTCTTCTGGCCGTCTTTCGTAAACAGGTCTGCAATAACCGGGTCGTAGCCATCAGCCGTTACACCGATAAAAGGAATCGGCACTTCAAACGGATTCGGTACTCCGAGAACGCCTATGATCGTAAGAAGAATATCTACAACTTCTTTTTTAAAAAATTCTTCGATGTCTTTCGATAGCTCTCGCGCCCTGTATTTTGCCTCGAGTTCGAGTGATTTCAAACTACCGAACGGCTTTGTTGTAACCGGGTCAAGGGTCTTCGTCGTAAGTTCTTCGATAGCAATTGCGGCAGCAATGACTGCAAGAGAACACTCATCATCGAGCTGAAGTCCTATTGTAGAAACCTTCAGGCGGTTCGTCGTTCTAGCAATGTTTTTAAAATAGGCATCAAGATCCTTCTTGTTTACCTTACCGTCTGGCGCACACTCCAGTTTAGGAATTTTTGGTAGTTCGAGGACGATCGACATTAGCCATTCAACCCAACGATCGGTGCACGAATATTCACCACGCCGGACTTCGAAGCAATATCGATATCGCCGTCAGAGTTGATTTGAATCTTACCTTCATTAGCTACAATTTGTAGATCACCCTTTACAACACTGATTGAGTGGTCGTTCATGGTGACGCTCACCGAGTCCTTCATCGACTTGGTAACGATCGAGCCGTCGGGGAAGATCTCAACATAGGCGCCGGACTTGTGATATACGTGAATACGCTCTGCTGTCGGCGTATCGTCGAGTTCAAGCACGTGACCAGATGAGGTCGTAATCGTCTTGTTGTGTGGATACTTAGCAGCGTATTCGGTCTTCTTCTCACCGAGTTCTGTGATATATTGTTTCTGAACCGGCCCTACACCGCGCGCGTGCCTTGAAATAGAGTGGTCGGCTTCGTTAGGGACATATGCAACAGATCCTATTACATAGGAAAGTGTATCATTAATCCTAAATCCAACTACTTTAGAATCTTTAGTTAGCCCTACCGGTGAAACGCCAGATCCTTTAGCATTTGCTCCTGTAGGTGGCATAAGAACGTGTGACCAAAACAGGTCGTCAGGACTTACTCTATTGCTATGGCCAAGGGTCTCTTTGACCTTTACACGACCCAGCTTTTCAGGATCGTCTACGTCTACAATTTCGCCTTCAAACCATTTTTGAATATTCATGATATTTCCTACTTGGTTGGTCTTGGCATTTCACCGCCATAACCATCTTTTACAATCTCAAGCGCCTGTATATATTCTGCGCCTTCATTGAAAGAAAGAATGTGACGGCACTTAGTTACTAAATAGTTACCAGCAAGAACCTCGTTGCTCTCAACAAATGGTCTGTCTTCTCCAAGAGTAAGACCAGTATGTTCTGGAATATCACATGTAATTACATCGCCGATCGTCACTGTTGTATCGCCGTATACGGTAATATGAGCAACCGTGTTAAAAAGAAATGAGAGATAATATGGTCTTAAAGACCTTGCTTCGGCCTGCTCTGCTGTTTCAACCGTCGGATCATAATATACTAGTTCGATTCTACCTTCATCTTTCGAAAGCTCGTTCTTTGTTGTTAGGTTTTGACTGATAGAACCTTTGTTTAAAGATATAAACTGTATTTTTGCTGGATCGACAGTATACGGATCGACGGCTCCAGTAATAAGATTCTTTCTTTTAATTAATACTTTACCGCCACCAAGCAGTCTTGTAACGTTCTGATTGCCGGTCTGAATTACTTTCAGGCCGAGGATATTTCTCCAACGAGACCCGGTTACTGAGACGTCTGCCAAAGCAACTTGAGTGAAGTACTTATCGCCGATCTTTTTCTTTCCATCGTCGATCAAACCTTCAAACGTCTTGAAGTGGTATCCTTTGCTATTCTCATAAAACAAGAAGCAGTGTCCACTATACTTACTCGACATAGACTTAAGTCTTATTTGATCGATTGCTTCAAATGGAGTGAGCTCTGTAAAATTGCAAGCCTGCAACCCTTGAGTTTTTTCAAAGAAATATTTTTTATCTGTTTCTACAAGTTGAAGAAGCGCATTGATAATAGTTTCGCTCTCGGTTTTTTTTCTTACTAAAGGAATGTTCTTAATTTGAGTCGACTTGATGGCTTCTTTCGATACACAGGTGAGCTTATAGACAATACCTTTATCGTCTGGTGTTGTTTCAGCAGGATCAACACTGATAGGATATAGTGTATAACTTACATTAGCGTCTTTATTATCTTCATACGTTGTAAAGTCGATATTAATCTTTTGTTCTAAGAAATTGAAGCGGTTAAATATGCCAACCTTATCAACGATAATAAATTCTGCAATTACAGTTGGTTCTAGAACGCTCTCGTAAATATCTGCTCTGGCACAGTATGGTGCCAGTTTAAGAACTTTACAATCAATTGGTGTGGTAAGTTCAAACGTTTTTAGTTTAAACTTACCCTCGCGCATTACTACATTTGAACTCATGACTTAAGTTGCTCTATGAATAGTTTTTCTACTTCAGGAAGATATGACTTCTTAATAAGGTTAACGTATCTTTTCAGTTCGTTCTTTTCTTGTTCATAGTCATACGCGCTCACCCTACTCCAGAAATTGGTTTCCAATGCTGGAATATTCACCTTTAGAACATTAACCTCTAACAAGCCTTCTTCTACGGCAACCTGAAAATCTTCTTCGACGTGTTGTACGATAACAGAATTTCTAGAACTATCAAGTGAAACAACGACCGCCCTTGCTCCTGTCGAGGCTTGAGATATAATATCCCCAACATCAAAAGAAGTCACGTCTGCTGCAAGCACCAATTCTAATATTTTATTTGTACTTACGATCCAATCGTCTTTCACGCGCTCATAACCAGCAATTTGGTTATTTGCATTTAATCTAGGCTTCCAATACTTTTTAATTGAAGGACTCAAAGAATCGTAAACGGATTCTGTGATTAAACTTTCATCCGATGCCCAATCATTTCTATAAAATACGGTTTTTTGTCTGGCCGATGATGCCGTACCATACTTTCCAATAATGTATTTCTCAAAATCACTGACGCTTAAGTAATAATCATGATACGGATCTATAATGTCGTTAGAAAGATAGATCATCCAGTCATACTGCGAAGAATCATAGTATGTGTACGAAAGAAAATCTGGTCGAATCAGATCATCTTGAATAACGTAATCAAAGTTAGAATAGATATCTCTTTTTGTTTCTTCTGTAAAATCTACGCGCGCCAAAATGTTCTTGGCCGCCGCGCCGTCATAATCTACAAGCGGAAATCTTGAAAAGTATCTAGACATTATTGATTAGCCTTTTGTGCAGCTGCACTTGCGGTGTCTATCAATTTAGTCCCATAGTTAACACCTTCAGTAACAGCGTCCGCAATACCAGGAAATTTATCGGCAGCAGCCGTCTTTAGTTCTTGATAAAGCTTAGTAGCCTGGTCGTTTCGATCACCCTTCTTCGTTCCATAGTCATAAGCAGTTTGAATTTCAGTTTCCATAAAGTCGATTGAAATCTGAATAAACGTTGGTTGCTTAGTTCCTTTAAAGAACGCAGGAAGACCCTGTGGTGAGTAGTTTACAGAAATATTTTGAATTAGACATGGCTTGAATATAATAAGATCTTCGTTGTTTTTCTTCCACGGATATAATTCAATGTCAACAAGCGGTGGATATTGAAGGGCTGCAGTGCCAAGATTGCTAAAAGCAGGCAACGAATATTTCTTCAGTTCATAAATGATTTGTTGAAGTTGTCTGCTTTCAACAGCGTTCCTTGGAGAGAAGGTCCATTGGAAACTGTGTGTTCTCATCTGAACGCCGGAAAAGATCGCTTGAAGATGAGGATTCGGTACGGCTCCGCCGAACTGACCGATAGCATCGTCGGCACCTCTTATCAAGTCCCCAACCTTTTGTACAGCATATGAATACGCAAGCGCTTCTAGTTGTCCTTTGGCATTTTCTCCACCGCCACCTCTAAAGATATCAGTACCTATGTCAGCAAGTCCGCCGGCAAGTGTTCCCATACCTTTCGGATCAATGTTATTTGTAAACTGCTCTTTTAACTCGCGAGGAACCGGAAGAATGAAATTTCTAAGACCCTTACGGACAGCAACCTGTTGCGGACTTGGTCGAGCGTATTCAGTAAACTTCATGAGCATGTAATACTCGCCAATGTCTGGCGGAAACTGTAATAAGCCCTCGTCGGCCTGGACTTTACTATAAATTGACTGTTGAGCATCTACGACGGTTTCTGCACCACGGTTTAAGATGTTATCTACGCAGTCTCTTGAAGAAACTCTGTTTTGCTCTGCAGTTGAAGTACCAAAAAATCTATCAGCTTGTCCGACCGAGAAAGCATCTCCGAATCTTGCTGAAAGTTCTCCAGCGATATTATCAGACAATCCGACCTTCTTTAGACCCTTTGCGAAAACGTCTTCAACGGCGTTTTCTAGTTTCTGTTCTACTTTATTAACAACCTTATCAACCAGGCGATTGGCAATACCTCCTGCGTCTTTCTTAAAATTGTTAATATTCAGGTTGATAAGTGCCATTGGTTCTCTTCTTTGAAAGCGGTCCTTTTATTTATAAATAAAATCATGGCATACAAAGGCTTTTTCAAACCACTAAACCCTTCGAAGTACCGAGGAGACCCAAAGAACATAGTTTACCGTTCTCGTTGGGAGCTCGTCTACATGTCTCGCCTGGACAAGGATCCGACCGTGGTAGAGTGGTCGAGCGAGGAGCATGTGATACCGTATCGTTCTCCGATCGATAATCGTATCCATCGTTACTTTGTGGACTTCTATGTCAAGAAGAAGATGCCAGACGGAAAGACTCAGACGGCGTTGATCGAGATCAAACCAAAGGCGCAGACACGCCCGCCGGTCGTAATAAATAAGCCTAACAAGCGTTACATCAACGAGGTGATGACGTGGGGAGTCAACGAGGCTAAATGGAAGGCCGCTACGGCATTCTGCAAAGACCGTGGCTGGACTTTCGAGATTTTAACCGAAGATCATTTAGGGCTGAAGTTTTAGTGGCAACTGTATTCGATACCATCATTACGCAGGGCGTTCGTTCCGGTCAGATCCCGGCGCGTACTCAGCAGTCTCGTGATTGGTTTCGTGAGACTGCCGGGAAGATGAGAAACATTAACGAGCGCAGTCTCATGAGGGGCGATCAGGCACGCCTGACAAGCACTCCTATTCCTGGCTCGATGTACATGTTCAACTACGATCCAAAGTGGAAGGACGAACTGCCATACTACGACAGATTCCCTCTGGTGTTTCCGTTCCGTAAGGTACCTGGTGGATTCTATGGTCTGAACCTACACTATCTTCCACCGCCACTTCGTGCTCGTCTGATGGATGCGCTATACGATTATGCCAACAATACCCGTTACGACGAGTCGACACGAATCAAACTTAACTATCAGCTTCTCACAAGCATTGCGAAACTGAGGTTCTTTTCTCCTTGTGTCAAGCACTATCTCAACGAGCATGTACGTTCTCGCTTCATGTATGTCTATCCTTCCGAATGGGACATTGCTCTCTTTTTACCAACAGAACGTTTTACCAAGCAGTCGAAGACTCAGGTATGGAACGACTCAAAGAGAATGCTAGGAGTTAGGAAGTAATGGCTGACAATCCGCCAGCTCAAGAAGCAACAAGTACAACACAAACCGGTCCTCTGCGAACAGATCCTCTTTCTCAAGAGGTCGGCGAGATCGTTGTAACGGGTTCTAAAACTAGAAGTTTTAATATTAATAGTTTCAAAGCTGAAATTAATAAAAACGATATTCTGCCAACGCATAGCTATCTAGTAACGTTTTCTCCATTTAGACTTGGATCTGAAGCAAACGTTCCTCTTACAGAATTTGTGAGATATAATGCTGATAAATTAATCCTTCGCTGTGAAACAGTAGTATTGCCAACAGTACAGCTTTTAGAAGAAGAAAATATCAGAAGATACGGTTATGGTCCGATAGAAAAGATGCCATACGGTATGCAGTTTAATGATTTATCCATTACTTGGTTGGTCGATAAAAGATCTGAACTAATCGACTTTTTCTATCAGTGGATGAACACTATTGTACATTACGAAACCAGAGGCGGAAGTCAACTTA
>Ga0315904_10011543_pt1 | contig 11266 bp, 8 predicted proteins | sample LakEriMetagenome_6_FD_203529 | JGI IMG/M metagenome (GOLD analysis project Ga0315904, IMG submission 203529) | Freshwater fungal communities from buoy surface, Lake Erie, Ohio, United States - Buoy 12 MA120 | ecosystem: Environmental > Aquatic > Freshwater > Lake | place: USA: Lake Erie, Ohio... | reverse complement strand
ACCCTAACCTTGGCAAGGTTATGCTCTACCAACTGAGCTACTCCCGCTTGATAAAAGAACTTGAGGGCCGCAAATTTATACAAGCATCGCGTTATGGCAAATACTTTCACATGTTTTTCCGAAAAAAAAATCAGATAGAACTTAAAAAGCTCATAATCTTATCTGTAGCTCCTCTACCCGAAGCCACAAAACGTCCCGCCAATGGGCCCATCCTAGCCGTTTCAACCCAATTCGAGGTTAGTTGAGCAATCAAATTCACGGCATGAGCCTCATCACGCGCAGCTATGGCTGCTCCTGTTTCTATTAATCCCTTCGCTTCGGCAAATTTCCCAAATCGAGGTCCAAATAGCACCGGTAATTTCCATGCAGCTGCTTCAAGCGTGTTGTGAATGCCTGCGCCGAATCCCCCGCCTACCCAAGCGATATGAGCATAACGATAGAGAGTTGAGAGCATGCCAATTTCATCGACGACGATGACTCGCGACGTATTAAAGCGTGGGTTTGCTCGCTGCGACCATAAAACGGCCTCGGGCCAAAGTCGCTGGATGGCTTGAATGTGGGTCTCGCCTACTTCATGCGGCACGAGTATCAGCTTCCAATCCATTGATGCCCGGTCCCACCAATTCCTCAGCACTTGCTCATCGGCGCTCCAGGTGCTGCCGCCAATCAACACGTGTGATTCACTGGACCAACGTCGCACATCGTCTAGCTCTGCAGCTGCCTCGGCAATTTCAAGAACACGGTCGAAACGAGTGTCGCCCGCTACGGTAGACCTTGCAATACCCACCTCCGCCAGCAGGTCTGCCGTCTTTTCATCCTGAACGAAATAATGTTCTACACTTTCCAGGACAGGCCTCCAAAAAAAGGAACTCCATCCGAAAAAACGCTGGTCAGGCCGCAGAATAGCTGAAATCATAATCAGCGGAATGCCTCGAGATTTACAACCCAGAAAGTAGTTGGGCCAATACTCATATTTTACGAAGCAAGCAACCTTGGGTTGAACAATTTCCAAAAAATCTCTGCTTGCCGAGCGGGTATCAACCGGCAAATAAAAGACACCATCTGCACCGGCATAGTGCCTACGAATTTCATAGCCCGAAGGCGAAAAAAAAGTAAGAAGTATAACCGCTTGAGGACGATCCCTTCGAAGGCGCTCCATCACCGGTCGCCCTTGTTCGAATTCCCCTAGACTAGCGCAGTGAAACCAATACAATTCCCCGGTATGCGCAGCTCTCCATGAGCTCAAAATGACACGCCAATTCTTGCGTCCATTTACCCATCTGCGCGATTTACCATGCAATACAGCTGCACCATATATAAGCACATTTGCAATCGAAACAAGCAAGGAATAAAGGAACATCAACGCTTCAAATCCGTTTAGTAATAGTAAAAATTATTAGACATTCTCTTGTACAAGTGCAAGGTCCAACCCGCCCGAATCCCCAGCAAAATATCCTTTCGAACGCCGGTTTCACTCACCTGTGTATCAAAATTGATAGTGCGTTGAGGTTTTGCAAACGCTCTCCAACCTTCTACTCCAATCACAAAATTGATCAGGCGGTTGTTGCTCATGTGATAGTAGCCCAAAAAACCGGTGACAGCAGGACCATTCGCCATGCGATCATACCCCTTCAGGTACTCATCCTCCAGCTGTGTAATGTACGTTTCCTGATGCTCAATTCGGATTTTATGCTGCATAAAACCTCCTCCGACCTTGAGCAAGATACCCGAGTTCTCATTTGGTCCGATCACAGGTAGCAATCGACCTGCATCTGCAGACAGCGCAAATCCCCTCTGCAGAATGACGAGGGTAGCTGGGTAACCATCATTGTCGAGCACATAGCTGCCATCGACCATCAGATTTTGGAGAAATCCCTCCTCTTGAATGACCTTACTACCGAATAGGAACTGGCCCTGCACTCCATAATACCAATTGGTGCGCGACTTTATATGGAAACCCAGCGAGAGATTACTATTGTTGCCGAAGCGATTAGCCAAGTCACCACCGGGAACTTGATAGGCATAGCTCATGGTGACATGCGGGTCAAATAGCGAAGTATCGCTCACGGCTCCCTGAGCCATGGCTTGCAAACATGTCGCGAGAGCCACACAAAAGACAAGTAGACGAGGCATATGGCGAAAGTAATGCAGGAGGCAATTCAGAGTGCTATCCTTCGGCAGTTTCAGGCCATTCCAATTTGCTCATAACAGAATGAATAGCACCTTCTTTCAAACTATAGGCAGAATGCGTTAGCCTAACAAACGGGTGAAAGCCCAAAACGAAATAGACCAGATGAGCCGCGAGTGGCATGTACTGAGCACGGATACTCGGTATAGCGGGATGTTTTAGACGTTCAGCCAGAGAACTTCGCAGCAGCCACTGATGAATAGTCTGAAACGCTGAGAGAGGTATATCGGTGTGTAAGTCGGTAATGGTTTCGCCTATCGCATCGCGGTAATGCAAGGCCTTTACTGTGTCAAACGACCCGGAAGATCCCACCAATCGCTCCACTTTATGGGCCTTCAAAGCCTCGCGTAAATCGGTCAATTCGATATGCAGGATGCTTTCCAACTCTCTCAGTTGCGCAGTTTCTATGCGATCGGAAGGCTGTATTCGGTCGGTCAGCCGACTTACACCCAACAAATAGCTTTTCTTCCAGAAAATCTCATCGGCGTTGGCAATGACAAACTCGGTGCTTCCACCACCAATATCCATAATGCAAACAGGCTCCTCGCCCAATTCCATCGATCTGCGAACGCCTTCACAAATGAGCTCTGCTTCCCTATCGCCGCTAATTAGTTCGATTTCAAATCCGAATAATGATCGAGCCTTTTCAATAAAATCATTTCCGTTGTGCGCTTCGCGCAGAGCTGATGTTGCAAATGCAAACGTCTCGTCACATTGCAAATTGTCAATAGCCGCCTTGTGCACCATAAGCGCATCCAGTCCTCGAGCAAAGCGATGAGGATGAATAACCCTTTCTTCAAAACCACCCTCACCCAGTTTAACGGCTACTTTATTGTGAAAAAGAACAGACCAACCCTCACGGGTAACTTCTGCAACGAGTAAGTTGAACGTGTTGGTACCACAATCGATGACAGCAATCTTTTTCACGATGCAAAGATAGCGGTAGATTCGAACTACGATTTAATCAGTAATTCGTCATCCGCAATATGGAATCTATTAGTCCCTTCTTCCGCCAAATACGCGAAGCAGGAACAAGAACAAATTGATGAAATCAAGATAGAGACTAAGCGCCCCCATCAAGGCCAATTTTCCTGCTGTCGCCGTGCCATATTCGACACCCGCACCAATGCGCTTTACCTTTTGAGTATCATAAGCTACAAGTCCAGTGAAAACTAAAACACCCACACAACTGATGAGGTAGTCAAATGCGGCGCTTTCCATGAAGTAGTTTACAATAGATGCAATTACGATACCCAGAACAGCCATCATGAGTATTGATCCAAGCTTGGTCAAATCCGTTTTAGTGGTGTATCCCACAACAGCCATAGTTGCAAAAAGACCTGCAGTAATGAAAAACACCTTCGAAATAGCCGCGGATGAATATACCAAGAAGATTACGCTCAGACTGATACCATTCACCAATGAATAAGCGAGGAACAAGCCCATCAGCGCACCAAATGAAAGTCTATTGAATGCAAAGCTCATGATGAGTACCATTCCTATGGGTGCAAGCATTACGCCCCACATTAAAAGAGAAGAACCCTGCAGCAAGGCCAATATGTTACCACTTGCAGCAAACCAATAGGCGGCTACACCGGTAATTACGAGTGCAAGCGTCATATAAGAAAACACATTGGCAACAAAGGAGCGCGACACTGCGCTGCTGTCAACATTGATTGTTTGATCGTTGAAGTTGTTTGGAAAGTTCATAGTGCGTGAAATTTGTCACGCGAAGATATAATCATTCCCCCCGATGACAATCGTTAAAAAGGAATAAGGAGAAGGGATGAGTCTGGCGTCATTCTCCATTCTCTATTCACCATTATTTTCCTCCGAAGTACTCGACGATATTGTTCTCGGTCTCGTACAACTTAATGCTGTGAAGCTGATGAGTCGCATTGGTAAGATAGGGTTCTAGCTGCTCCCAAATGGCGATAACTACAATCTCGCAGGAAGTCATCTTACCCTCCAGGAATGGCACATCCAGATTTAAGTTGCGATGATCCATTTTGGACAGCACATGCTCCTCTATAATATCGCTCATGAATTTTAAATCGATGCAATACCCGGTATCATCCTGAGGGGTCCCCTTTACGGTCACAAACAAATCATAGTTGTGTCCATGCCAGTTAGGATTGGCACATTTGCCGAACGTTTTTAAGTTCGTGGCTTCGTCCCATTTCGGATTCCACAATTTGTGGGCTGCGTTGAATCTCTCTCTTCGCGTTACGTATACGGTTTTCATGTTGCAAGTTCTTAGCTCAAAGATAGTTTCTCCATGTGGTCTACCTTCATTTCGTAGTAACATTGCAGAGTGGCTTTGGTTCAAAATCGCCCACGCAAGAACACATTTAAATCCTATGATCGTTGTAACAGGTGCTTCAGGTTTTATAGGCAGTTGCCTTATTAGTCTATTGAATCAAGATCGATTCTACGACATTATTGCTGTCGATGACTTTAAAGGATTATCAGCTCATCCCTCTCACGAAAGAACCGGGGTTAATCTGCACGGAAAGCAAATAATGGCAAAAGTCGACCGCACTGAATTTCCTCAATGGTTGAAGCAAAATGAAGATCAGGTACAATTTGTTTTTCACATTGGGGCACGGACCGATACAACAGAATTCAATAAGGTAGTTTTTGATGAGCTGAACCTCAACTACACAAAAGAATTGTGGAATATTTGCGCTGAACTCGCCATACCGCTTGTCTACGCTTCATCGGCCGCCACCTACGGCGGTGGCGAGTTTGGATATAACGACGATCATGCAATTATCCCCCAATTGAAGCCGCTCAATCCTTATGGAGATTCTAAAAACGACTTCGATTTATGGGCGCTGCAGCAAGCCAATGCTCCGTTTTTTTGGGCCGGCCTGAAGTTCTTCAATGTATATGGCCCCAATGAATACCACAAGGGACGCATGGCATCCGTAATCTTTCATGCGTATCATCAAATTTCCGAGAGTGGCGGCATGAAACTGTTTCGCTCACACCGCGCCGAATACACCGATGGCGGCCAAATGCGCGACTTTGTGTACGTAAAAGATGTGGCCGAGGTATGCTTATTCCTCATGCATCACCGCAAGAACAGTGGTATTTACAATCTGGGGTCAGGCAAAGCACGATCCTTTCTTGATCTCTCTCACGCCACGTTTCAAGCGATGGGCAAAAACCCATCGATAGAATTCATAGATACTCCCGCCGACATTCGCGATAAATATCAGTACTTCACCGAAGCCAACATGAGTAAACTCAAATCCATCGGATACACCAAACCTTTTCACACGCTGGAAGAGGGTGTCGGGGATTATGTCACTAACTACCTTTTGAAAGGCCCGGCCTACCTTTAGGGAATAGGGAATAGGTAATAGGTGATAGGTGATAGGTGATAGGTGATAGGTAATAGGTGGGAATACCTAACACCTATCACCTATCACCTAACAGCTAATGAACTATCTTCGCTGAACTAAACTACTGTGCCATTGTTCTTGACATAAATAGCACGCAATGAATTTAATGATTATGGATTCGGAAGCTCCCAAAGAGTTAACTCCCTCTGAAAAGAAAGTAGCTGAAAATATCTACACCATCCTCGAACAGATTGGGGAAGATCCATCACGTCAAGGACTTTTGAAAACTCCTGAACGGGTTGCCAAAGCCTATTCCTTCATCACTCAAGGCTATGAGCAGGATGCACGAAAAATACTGCGCAGCGCTATGTTCGACGAAGATTATAGCGAAATGGTACTGGTCAAGGATATAGAGCTCTACAGTCTTTGCGAACATCACATGCTTCCTTTTTTCGGTAAAGCACACATCGCGTATATCCCGAATGGGAAAATTGTGGGTTTAAGCAAACTTCCTCGTATCGTCGATGTATTTGCTCGCCGTCTGCAAGTTCAAGAACGTCTGACCATTGAAATCCGTGATGCTATACAAGAAACACTTGACCCGGTTGGCGTAGCGGTGGTAATTGAAGCAAAACATCTCTGCATGCAAATGCGCGGTGTAAGTAAACAAAACTCAGTCACCACCACCAGTGCGTTTAGCGGCGCCTTTTTGGAAGACATAAAAACCCGCAAGGAATTCATTTCTCTAATTGGATCCAAGCTCTCCTAATGGTAGTTTAATGCAATTGAATCTGTTTTAGCGCCAAGCAAAGAGCCGGCAAAAAACCGACTCTAGGTGATTAAGAATAGTAATATAATTTAATTGTAATACCCTACTTGATTCCGGCTGTGATAACGCGGACTTTCGCTCCATTCATGAAGTAACGAAGATTGAACTCAACACCTCCCCTGCCTGCGCTTGCACTGGCCAATCGCGAAACATTAAAGTCATAGCTCAAACCAAACTGGTAGTTTCCATATTCTACCATACCTGTCGTAATTATCGCGTCACGCACGCGATAGTGAATTCCGCCGAATACAGCATAATTCTTAACGATAGCAGTGTATTTCGAATTACCCGTTATACCTAATCGTACCGACGTACCGAAATTCAACTGCTCGTGAGGACCTTGCTTTAAGAACATGACGCTGGGTGCCAAGGCAAGCGAAGAATTTGGTATACTCCACAAAGCATTGGCGTGTGCAGCCATTTTGACATAGAGGTTTTCTTCAAAAGTTTCAGAACCAAAAGCATAGCGTGGCGTCGTGATGTGATGGAACGCGATGCCCGCGTTTATAATGCGATAGTTATTATTCTCCACATTGATCTCTGCTGCCGAATTGTTAAGTGTATAGTAGACCCCGGTATTCACATCAACGAAACCAAAATTCTGCACGAAGCCGCTCTCTCCTGTTGGCAGGGCCCCGTTGTGAGCGCCACCATCATATTGACTGGCCCATTGAAACTTTGAAAAATCAACAAAACGGGACATATACATTCCTTGCATACCAAACCCGATGTGCTGATAACGTGAAAGACGAACGTGGTATGCCAGATTCAATCCTGCTGCGTTGGTTCGCATATTACCATCGCCTGCCTGATCGTTTAACGCCAATAGACCTGCACCCCAAAAACCGCGGCGCTGCTTATCGATATCGCCAAAACGAGTATTTGCCGCAACTACAAAAGTTTTGAATGGGTTGGAGATAGAAGTCCATTGATTGCGATGTGTTACACTTAATTCTCGCGGAGTAACCGCCCCTGAAGACGCCGGGTTAAGAAGAAGTGGCGACATCGTGAATTGCGAAAGGTGAAAATCCTGTCCATACAGCGGATTAAGCGCGGCAAGGAAAGAGAATATGACTAGCAGTTTCTTCATTATCGTATCACCGTTACGTTACCTTTTCGATAGAATGGATCACCATTGATGAGCACGCCATCAAAGTAATATACAAATACCCCGGAATTAACCTTCTTACCCTGATAGTTGCCATCCCAGCATTCTTCGAAACCAGTTGATTCGAATACAAGCTCACCCCAGCGATCAAATACGCGCATGCGCATCGATGCAAAGCACTCTTCTCCAAATGGACGGAAACAGTCGTTCAGTTCATGACCACCTCTTTCCGGTGCAAATGCGTTCGGTATAAAGAAGGTTTCACATTCATCAGTCACCTCAATGCGAAGACATGCTGTATCGGTACAACCGAACTCAGAGAGTGCCTGAACACAGTAGGTCATAGACTCTGAAGGTATCGCCAATGGATCAGCGCAAACGGTGCAAGAGAGATCATCGGCAGGCGACCACGAGTAATTCACTCCGCCGGTTGCGAATAATTGCACCTGGCCTCCAAGGGTTATGGTTGTATCGTTGTTTGTTGTTATCTGAGGCAATGGAATGGCTTCAACTGTAATGACAGTCGTATCGGCGCAAATACCTGACAAGGCAATAACCTGATAAACGGTAGTTTCACTTGGTTCCACCGATATAAATGATGTTGTTTCACCCGTGCTCCACAAGAAGGTTTCACCACCAGCTGCATAAAGTTCGGCAGGACTGAAAGCACACACCAGCGTGTCACCGAATACAGAAGCTACCGGCAACGCTTGCACTTCCATTGTGAAGGAGGTCGAGCCGTAGCACGAGCCATTCCAACCGCCCACCGTAAATACAGTAGTCTCGGTTGGGCTCACCATATTCTCAGGACAATTCAAACACGTGAGTATGTCTTCATTCATCCACATGAGGCTGTCGGCACCATTTGCTACTATCGATACCGAATCGCCGAAACAGATTGCATCAGGAGCAACTATCTGCAAGGCAGGTGCTGCATTCACTGTTACATAGATGCTATCCATTCCTTCACAACCTTGGTTAGCACCAATTACAGAAATGTAACCGCTTGTAGATGGATATGCCTCAATGATGGCGTCATTATAGTCTGACAGCGGATTCAGCGCTTCCCAGTTAAACGTGCTCGCTCCGTCTGCAATCAACATCAATGTATCTCCCGCACAAACAACTAAGGAATCAACCTCCGGAATAATACTGACCATTACCGGCGGTGTAAATGTTAGAGTAACCTGAACAGTAGAATCGCATCCTACCTCATTTATCAAGATAGATTGGTATACACCATTATTCGATACCGTCTGGCCATTAGGCAAGGTGTAACTTTCACCTTGACAAGCAAATGCTGCTACCTCTGTAAATATGTAATCAAGGGCAACTACAGAAGAAACAATCAGAGAGTCACAACCAGCATCCGAAGTTAACACGCTCGTAAATTCTCCATTGGTTGAAACCACATCACCATTAGGCAATACGTGTGTTTCACCAAAACACAATAGAACTTGCTCCGGCTCACCCACAATCTGTTCAGCAACTTCCAACTGAATGCTCACAAGCGAGTCACAACCGTTCAACGATGTTAACACATAATCATACACTCCATCAGCACCTATGCTAGTTCCATCCGGCATAGTATAGGCCTGATTGAAGCACAGAGGAACTGACACTGTCTGAAGGATTGGATCTAACTCAATCACCGAAATTACCAATGTAGAATCACAGCCATTAGCGCTCACTTCATCCAACACCAAATAATCTCCCGAATCAGACACAATCAAGCCATTCGGCAACTCGTACTGCTCATCATGGCATATAACCACCTCTATCGTATCATTAAAATTAGGCCATACATTAACGTTGTAAATCTGCAAACTGTCACAGCCACTTGTTGACTGAAGTATTACAGGATAAGAACCAGCTGCATTAACCACTGTTCCATCTACGAGAGCGGTTGTTTCACCAAAGCACAGATCTACTGCAATTTCAACCGGCGTAGGCAGTGGCAGAACGTTCAACTGCACTGCTACGACAGAGTCGCAACCAGCTTGTGAGTTGAACACAACTTCATAATCACCCGAGACACTTACTTGAGTTCCATCTGCAAGCTCATACGATTCACCCTCGCATATTGAAATTGTTTGTTGTGAGTAATAAGTTGGATTCACAGTAAGGGTTACAGTAACTGTCGAATCACATCCTCCGCTGCTGATGAATTCAAACGTGTAAGTGCCGCCATCGTTTTCTGAAGTGCCATCAGGCAACACATACGATTCGCCTTCGCAGATTGCAGCCTCCAGGTCGATGATAAACTCGTCGACAATGGTTACGGTGGTTGTAACGGTTGAGTCGCAACCAAAGGAGTTAACTAGGCTGGATGTGTAAGTTCCTTCAGCACTTACAATCACTCCGCTTGGCAACGTAAACGATTGTCCTACACAAATAGTCACATCTTGAGTTGCCGCTGTTGGAACAGCAACTGTTACAAACACTGTGTCATAATCCGTACAACTTCCTGCGCTGATTGCATAGATATATTCACCGGCATCATCGGCACTCACATTTGGAATAAACACATCCGAGTTGCTCGAAGTGAATCCACCCGGACCCGTCCAGCTGTAGATTGCACCCGCAACTTCCTGTGATGAAAGGGCAAGCGTTAAGCCTTCACACAACGCAAATGCAGGGCCCGTAGCATTGGCTTCCGGTGCAGCAACTACATCTACCGTTGCAGTTGCATCCAGTTCTGCGAAGCAATTTCCGCGAGTAACATCAAGCAGTTCCAGTGTCACATCAGCTGAAGGCGCATTCACAACAACCGTGTTGCTGCCAGATGCATCTACAGTAATCGTTTGTGATGTAACACCGCCATCTGTCGTGTAGGTTACCACATCACCCACAGTTCCGCTGATGGTAAATGTTGCGTTTTCATTGCTGCAAATTGGGCTAATAGAATTAACCGATGCACTTGGTACTTCCAGGTTTTCTTCGATTGTAATAGTGTATGAAGCCACACAGCCATTTACTTCGAGTGTAACCATGTATTCACCCGGGTTATCTACTGTAATAGAACCTGCGCCATCTGTAGATCCGCATTCGCCTGGTATATAATAGAGCACTCCACCATCACGCTCTGCGTAGCATGGATTGCTGTAGGTCACACCATCACAACCACACACAGGCTCGTAGAAGTCTGAACAAATCAAATCAGGATTGGCTGAACCAGGACATCCTTCACCGCCAGCAGACCAGGTCAACGTTCCTGCATCACCCACAGCTGTAAGTTCGATAGATGAAGTAAAACAGTTGAGTTCTGTAGTAGAAGACTCAATCGTAATTTCAGGCAATGACCCATCATCAGTGATAGTAATACTTTCTGTATCGGAACAACCGTTGGCTCCGGTTACGGTCACTGTATAGATTCCGGCTTGAGTCAAGTTCACAGATGCATTACTTCCCAAACCTCCTGACCAGCTGTAGCTACCGCCACCGGTTGCATTAACCGATATAGCGTTAACAGCACATGAAAGCTGGGCATTTCCTGTTGGATTTACAATGCCTGCGGTTGGAACAGCAATATCCTCTGTAATGGTTATTGTCTCCGTATCGAAACAGCCATTCGATGCGGTAACAGTTAAAGTATAAACGCCTGCTTCAGTTACTGTCGCATTCGCCGCATTACCTAAACCATTAGACCAGCTGTAAGTACCGGAACCTGTTGCGATCAAATCAATAGCAGGTGTGTTACATGTCAACACTGTTGCGCCGGTACTATTGGTAATACCCGCCGTCGGTGTTGTATTGTCTTGTGTAATTGTAATGGAAGCTGTGCTCACGCA
>Ga0315904_10011542_pt1 | contig 11267 bp, 7 predicted proteins | sample LakEriMetagenome_6_FD_203529 | JGI IMG/M metagenome (GOLD analysis project Ga0315904, IMG submission 203529) | Freshwater fungal communities from buoy surface, Lake Erie, Ohio, United States - Buoy 12 MA120 | ecosystem: Environmental > Aquatic > Freshwater > Lake | place: USA: Lake Erie, Ohio... | reverse complement strand
CGTAGCCAAGCGCGAAACGCGGCAACATTGGCATCGGAGAGGTCGTAGCCCACTCCTTTTTCGTGAAGCCACTCGCCGTGCTCTAAGTAGAAGCCAAAGACGCGGCTGGCGTGTGGTCCCTGGGCAACGTGCTCGACGGCGGCGCGGAGTGCCTCTTCGGCCTCGCCTTCCCAGAAGAGGCGTGATCCTATAGAGACATCGCCTTGCTCACCACTGGCATAGCGCACCAGCTCACCAGGATTCTGCCGTGCCCACGAGGCGGGCGGCGAGAAGATCAGGCGGGGCAGCACCAGGGCCTCGGGAGCGTTCTCTGCCACAAAGCCAATCACGCTGTCTAGTAAGTCAAAGCGGCGCTCACCGGACCGGGTCTTCCAGGGCAGGTGACACAGCACGGTAAACAGGCGCACACCCGCTTCGTAGGCAAAGCGAACCTGCCGCTGGGCAACGGGGAGAAACTCCTCGCCCATCTCGGTATTGACGAAGCAGAGCATCGGAAGCCGTGGCTCGCCGCCAATGAGGAGCTCGGCAACGCCCTTGCGTACTGCGACTTTGGTCTCCACAAGATTAGCAAGAATGTCGGCGGCGAGAGGAACATAGACAGGAGGCAGCGGCTCAGCGACAACGGGCGCGATGAGTCCCGCGATGGGCGGTGGCAAGAGCGCGGCGACAACGGCGACCGGGGGACGGCGCTGACGACCACGAATGCGGCGAGAGTCCGGCTCGGGCGTGGGCGTTAGCTCAGGCTCCTCAACCGGCGGCGCATACACGCGCGGCTCATCACCGGAGACCATCAGAGTGGGCGCGGCAACCGTGCGAGTGCGACGCAGCCCACGCGTACGCCGCGACTTCCCTGCGTCATCGTCGTCGGCTACCTCGGCCTCAGGTTCAGGAGTGGGCTCTGCGGCGGGCTTATTCCCCCCTCGTCCCCGACGGCGGCGATTGTTGCCTGATCGACTTTCACTCTTCTCAGGCTCACTTGTCGTAGCAGGCTCGACAGCGGCAGCGATGATCGGTGCCTCGGGAGCCACTTCAGCCAAGATGGCCTGCGCCGCCTCAAGTGCCAGCGGCTCGGCTTTGGGACGCGAGCGGCGACGGCGCGAGGCAGACTCCGTGGGCGCAGCGACCGTGGGCTCTGGTGTCGGCTCGGGTTCGATAGCCACAGGCTCCGGCGTCACAACCTCGGGCTCCGGCTCAACCACGGCAGCGGCTTCTACCACCACGCGCGGCTTACGCGTGCGCCGCGACTTTTCCACCACAGGCTCAGGCTCAGGCGTCACTAGCTCGGGCTCTGGTGCAACCACGGCGGGAATTTCTTCGACTGCAGTCACCTTCGCACGGGGGCTTCGCCGACGAGGCTTTGCAGGTTCCGGCTCGGGCTCAAGAGAGGGGGTGCTATCAACATCAGGGCTACTTAACGTAGCATCGGGCACGACGTTTTCATCGTCGGCAGAGGCGGCATTGCGCCGTCGTCGCATGGGGTACTCCTAGTAAAAGCGGTTATTAAAGAAAAACGCCTCAACCCATTCCAGCTCACGCTCACGCCACAAAGAACCAACAACGGGGCGGCGGGTCACTGCTAGGGAGGCATCTAGAAACGACATCCGCGCACGAATCGTGCGCTCCAGTCAGGAGTATACCACGTTTATTAAGCGGTAGAATGAATCCATGAAGCCAGGTTATCTCCCACGCCGTGAGTTCCTCGCCCGCGCCGGTGGAGGCATTGGGGCTCTGGCGCTCAACACCTTGCTTGCTGACGAAGGCAAGGCACAAAGCGTGGATCCTCTCGCGCCCAAGAAGCCACACTTTGCCCCTAAAGCCAAGCGGGTCATCTCCATCTTCTGCTTTGGTGGCCTCTCGCACATGGACACGTTTGACCCCAAGCCCGAGCTAATCAAGCAAGACGGCGTCTCGGTGGCGGGCCGTAAAGAGTTCGACACGGGCGGGCGGAGTGCCCCTGGCAAGCTGATGAAAAGCCCCTGGGAGTTCAAGCGCTACGGCAAGTGCGGGATGCCCGTGAGTGATCTTCTGCCCCATATCGGCGGATGCGCCGATGACATCGCGCTGGTTCGCTCGATGCGCTCGGAGAGCAACAACCATGTCCCAGCGGTCTACCACATGCTCACCGGCTCGATTCTGGCGGGCCGACCGGGCCTCGGGAGCTGGGTCAGCTACGGGCTGGGCACGGAAAACCAGAACCTCCCAGCATTTGTGGTCATGACCGATCCGCGCGCTTTAGTAGGAGGCGGCGCAGGCAACTGGAGCGCGGGGTTTCTGCCCAGTAACTACCAGGGCGTCCCATTTCGCAGTAGTGGCCTGCCCGTACTCAACCTCAAGCCCCCCACCAGACTCTCTCCCGAGAAGCAGCGCGAGCAACTTGATTTCTTGCACCAGCTCAACGATGAGTTTCTGCGTGAGCGCCCACAGGAACAAGAGCTTGCTGCCCGCATCCGTGCCTACGAGCTGGCGTATCGTATGCAGTCCGAGGCCACGGAAGCAGTAGAACTAACAAAAGAAACCGAGGCCACCAAAGCGCTCTACGGGATGGACAAGCCCGAGACCGAGCTGGTCGGACGGCAGTGTTTGCTGGCCCGGCGCTTGGTCGAGCGCGGCGTGCGCTTTGTGCAGATCTACTCCGGTGGCGGAGTCTTTGACCAGAGCTGGGACGCGCACAACGGCATGGTCGCCAACCACGAAAAGCGAGCGAGGGAAATTGATATTCCCGTGGCGGGACTGCTCAAGGACTTAAAGCAGCGCGGCCTGCTCGACGATACCCTGGTGGTCTTTCACACCGAGTTTGGCCGCATGCCTTTCACGGAAGGCGGGACGGGGCGCGATCACAACCCGAAAGCATTCTCGGTCTGGCTGGCGGGCGCGGGAATCAAAGGCGGCACGATCTACGGCGCGTCCGATGAGCTGGGCTATATCGCCTCCGAGAACGTCCAGACCGTCTACGACCTCAACGCCACAGTCTTGCATCTTCTCGGGCTGGAGCACACCAAGCTCACCTATCCCTACAGCGGTAGAAACATGCGCCTCACCGATGTCAGCGGCGAGGTGATCAAGGCAGTCCTGGTCTAGAAAAATACCATCATGCCAACGTACCCAAGACCATCTCAATGCTTCCACTGCGGTTGCTGGCTCATTTACAACGTACAAGTTCACCAGAACTCTCTCATCACAAAAGCGGAGCATAAAGCGCTTCAAGATGCGTCGAAACATCAAGACGACCCTCAGTATTTCTACACGCACTACGCACTATTTCCCACCTACGATGTCTGGAGAATCCACTACGACTGCCCTGGTTGCCAGCTCGGTCAATTTGGCCCAAGCTGCTACTACGGCGAAGAATACTCCCAAGAAGAAGCGGAGGCACTTAGGGTGCAACAGAATCTGCTTCAGGAAACAGAAGCCGCACGCGAAGCGGTTCGGAGCTGGCGAGACCAAGTTCAGCGCCGAGATGCGCCCTACATCCAGCGTTTCTGGGAGCTATTCGATGCCACATTCCCCTACTGGAAAGATAAAGTCCAGCACCTTGCGCTTACACCAGAGCATACGGCAAGCATGGATAAGCATCTCTACTGCCTCATGTTCACTTTCTACTCACGAGCGCCGGACGGCTCGCTCAACTGGGAGATCAGAGCAGAGGTAGAACGCTGGGGGATACGCCTCGATCCGATGCACCAGCACCACGATCGCGATCGTGACCCGAATTACATTGAGTCCGCATTACAAGAGATCAAGGAGTACTTCGAGCACCAATGGATGTTTTTGGGAGGCACGAAGACTCTCGAAGCGTATCTTGACACCCTGGTTCTGGAGGCTTACCAGTCCACTTTACAAAACACTCGTGCCCCACGATAGAGCGTTATGATGAGACTGCGCTGTGACTACTGTGGCTGCCTAATCCGATACAAGTGTCAGAGTGTGCGAAAACCCGTCGGGCAAACGGTCGCGGCGGGCGTAAGAGACACTCCCGAAAGCCGGGAGCTTTGGCGCTTTAAACTGCTCACTGCCGCACCATACGAAGATGTCTGGTGCCTCGACGGAGTGTGCTCAGGGTGTGGCGGAGGACATTATGGAAAAGTCGAGATCACTCTCGATGACGCGGAGCGCCTGGTTGCCGAGCAGAATGCCTTGCTGGAGCTGCCCGAATCCAAATTTGAGAGCGAACACTGGCTCGAAGAATTGGATCGGCGTTCTCAACGCGATGCGGAGACCTTCGGTGCTCTCTTTCACGCACGCTTCCCCCTACTTGCTACTGTACCTGAGCGACAAAATGGCCTCTTCAAACGAACTCCCATTGATGAGTACTGGGTTGCTTTAGTCGCAGTTCTGTTCTGGGACAAGCTCTTCCCAGAGAAAGAGATGACGGAGATCCCAATTCAGGCGCAGGTTCTGCTTGATGAGGTTATCGTTTTCTGGCAAGAAAGCCATCAACATTTTGATCGTAGGCACGACGGCGCAAACTATCAGGAGAAGGCACTAGACTACATGGAAGAAATTTTCCTCTTGAAGACTTCACGGGCTAGCGAACGAAAGCCGCATACAAGAAAAACAGGCTAGACCTACGCCAATAAATCCTTAACAACATGCCCATGGACATCGGTGAGGCGGAAGTCTCGGCCTTGGTAGCGGTAGGCGAGGCGGGTGTGGTCAAAACCGAGAAGCTGTAGGATCGTTGCCTGTAAGTCGTGGACGTGGACGACGCCGGGGGTGAAGTGGTCTTTACTGGGGGTGATCGGGTTGCCCTGAGCATCGGCGATGTTGTAGCCGTAGTCGTCGGTACGGCCATAGGTAAAGCCGCGCTTGACCCCGCCGCCTGCCATCCAGAGCGAGAAGCTACGCGGGTGATGATCCCGGCCATAGTTGTTTTTCTCTAGCTTCCCCTGAGAGTAGCTCGTGCGCCCAAACTCCCCACCCCAGATCACCAGCGTGTCGTCGAGCATCCCACGGCGCTTAAGATCAAGCACGAGTGCCGCCGACGCTTTGTCGGTTAGTTTTGCCTGGCCACGCATCGCGCCGGGAAGCCCGCCGTGGTGATCCCAGCCCTGATGATAGAGCTGGATAAACCGCACGCCTTTTTCCGCCAAGCGCCGCGCCAAGAGGCAGTTCGCGGCAAACGTGCCGGGTTTTCGTGCATCTTCGCCATAGAGCGCGAAAGTTTCATCGGGCTCCTGGGAGAGATCGGTAACATCGGGGACACTTGTCTGCATGCGATACGCCAGCTCGTACTGCGCCATGCGGCTCTCGATAGCGGGATCGAGCGTATTTTGCGTTTGCAGCTTGCTCAGCGCCCCGAGCGTATCCAGAAGCGCACGACGGCTCTTCGGCGAGATGCCCTCCGGGTTGTTGAGATAGAGCACGGGATTTTTCCCAGCGCGAAACTGCGTCCCTTGAAAGCGCGCATCTAAAAAGCCGCTGCCCCACAAGCGCGAGTAGAGCGGCTGGTCGCCCTGATTGGCGGTCACCAGCACCACAAAGCTCGGCAGGTTCTCGTTCATTGAGCCGAGGCCGTAGCTCACCCACGCGCCGAGACACGGCCTGCCCGCGATCTGGCTCCCGGTCTGGAAAAACGTGATCGCCGGGTCGTGGTTGATCGCTTCCGTCCACATCGAGCGCACGAGGCACATCTCATCGGCGATCTTCGCGATCTCCGGCATCACCTCGGAGAGCTCCATCCCGCACTTGCCCGCACGCACAAAGTTAAACGCGGAGCCCGCCAGAGGCAGCTCGGCCTGGTTCGCACTCATTCCCGTCAGGCGCTGACCGCGTCGCACAAAGTCAGGCAGCGGCTGGCCGTGTTTTTCGCGGAGAAGCGGCTTGTTGTCAAAAAGATCCTGCGCCGCCGGGCCACCGCTCTGGAAAAGATAGATCACGCGCTTCGCCTTTGGTGCGAAGCCCCCTCCGCCCCTAATAACCGGGGAGCCCGTGAGGGGGTTCTCTAAGCTACCCAGCCCAAGTGCCCCTAGCCCAAGGGTGGAGTTTGTCAAAAAATGCCGTCGCGTCTGTGCCAGTGGATCCATAGCCCTATTCTACCGAGAAAAATAAAATTTCTCCTGGTAAATCGCCTCGACGGTGAACGTCGGGCTTTGGGGCGTTCCGCCGCGCCTTCGGCGGAGATTTACCGACGAGGCACGAGTCGGCGGCCAGAGGCCCCAAAGCGGGACGTTCACCGTCCATGCTAAAGGGAAAAATAAATTTTGCGGATTTTATCAGAATCGGAGGTTCTCAGCCGTTCTGAGGGCGGAGAACCAAAACCCATGAACCGCAACCTAAATCTCGCTTTCGCCTCGCTCAGCTCGCTACTTTCCGCCCTGCCTGCCACGGCCCAGACCACGCTCTTTTCCGATAACTTCAACCGTGCCGCGCTCACGGTCAGCGCACCGACGACCTACACCACCACGGTCACGGCGGGCGATGGCGGGGCGAGCATTGTCGCCAGCGATTTTCTACGCCTCACCAACGATGCCACCGTGGCGGGAAATGCTTCGGGGCGTGTCTTTGTCACCGGAGCTACGTCGAGTTTCACCTCATTTCAGCAGAGCTTGGCTAGTAACGCTAGCACGCTGGAGTGGAGCTTCAATGCCAAGAGCAATCGTAATAGCGATCCGGGCGGCTTTGGCGCGGGCAACTACAGCCTTGCTGTCGTTCTTGGCGCGTCGGGGAGCGATCTCACCACGGCCAATGGCTACGCCATCGCCTACGGAAACTCAGGAGCACCCGATCCGATTCGGCTGGTAAAGTTTGCCGGGGGGCTGGACGCGGACTCCAATCTCACGACGATGATCTCCAGCGGTGCCGCCGATCTGTCCGGCTTTGCCAACTACTTCAGTGTCAAGGTGCGCTACGCCCCGAGCACGGATAGCTGGCAGCTCTTCATCCGCGACGATGGCACAAGCAGCTGGAGCGATCCAGGCACTGTCTTGTCACAGATCGGGAGCACCGTGACGGACAGTACCTACACTAGCGCGCCCCTCACCCACTTTGGCTTTGGCTGGAACTACAACAGCGCCGCCAACCAGAGCGCCCAGTTCGATAACTTCCAGGTCAGTGCGCTTAGCAGCACCGCAGCTCCTGAGCCGTCCACACTCCTCTTGCTTCTCCCTGGTTTATGCCTACTCCGACGAAGATTCCGAGCATGATATAATGACGGGTTGGGCCGCTGTGGTGAATACCATGCGGCCCTAACTCTGTCAGAAAGGAGGCGGCTCTGTTATGTCTAAACCCATTGTCGCCATCGTTGGACGCCCCAACGTCGGAAAGTCCACTCTCTTTAATCGTCTCACGGGCAAACGAATTGCTATCGTGGAGGACACTCCTGGAATCACCCGTGATCGGCTCTATGCTGAGGGCGAGTGGAACGGGCGCAACTACACTCTCATTGATACGGGAGGCATCAGCATGGATGAGGAAGACCCCATGCAGGCGCAGATCCGTATCCAGGCGCAGATTGCCATGGAGGAGGCCGATGTCATCCTCATGCTCTGTGACGCCGCGCAGGGAGTCACGCCCAACGACCGCGAGCTTGCCGATGAGCTACGTGGTGCCGTTACCGTGCCGCTTTTTGTCGTCGTCAATAAGTCCGACAATCCCCACCGCGATATTGATGCGATGGAGTTTTATAGCCTGGGACTGGGCGGCGAGCTCTACCCCGTCTCCGCGATCTCTAGCCGTGGCGTTGGCGACTTACTCGATGCCGTCGTTGCCTCATTTCCTCCTGAGGGTGATGAGACCATCAGCGATGAGACCGTGCGCATTGCCATTGTGGGCCGCCCGAATGTGGGCAAGTCGTCCATGATCAACGCGATCTTAGGGGAGGAGCGCACCATTGTCTCCCCCGTCGCCGGAACGACCCGTGATGCCATTGATACCTACTTCGAGTTTGAAGGCAAGCGCCTGCTGCTCATTGATACGGCGGGCATTCGGCGCTCGGGCAAGATCCAAGGGACGGTAGAGTACTACTCCGTGCTCCGTGCCCAAAGAGCCATCGAGCGCTGCGATGTGGCGATCACCGTTGTGGATAGTATCGAGGGACTCCGCGATGGTGACAAGCGTGTCCTAGGAATGGCCGATGAGGCAGGACGTGCCTCGGTGATCTGTGTGAACAAGTGGGATGAGGGCCGTAAAGGGATTCTCTCAGAGAACGCGGGGAAGAATCCCATGCGGATCTTTACCCAGACCCTGCGCGATGAGCTTCCCTTCGCCAGCTATGCCCCCATCACGTTCTGTTCCGCCCTCAAGAGCACGGGGATCGGGGCGTTTCTGGAGACTGCGATCCATGCCGCCGAGAACCACTCGATGCGCATCCCCACGGGAGAGCTGAACCGGCTTATTCGCGATGCGGTGGATGCTCGCCCGTACCAGACCAAGGGCCGAATGCTCAAGGTCAAGTACGCCACGATGGCCGCCGTCCAGCCCCCGACGATTGTCTTGTTTGTCAACGACCCTGAGCTGATGCACTTCTCCTACCAGCGCTACCTAGAGAACCAGCTCCGCAAGACCTACGGCCTCGAAGGCACCCCCATCAAGATCATCTGCCGGAAGGCCGCGAAAGAGCCCGGCGACGACTAACGACCGAAAGCAAACCGCCCGCTCTCTTGCTTTGAGAGCGGGCGGTTTGCATTTGCCTACTAGATAAACCGTCCGGCGGTGAGCCAGAAGATCAGGCCCGAGACTAGAATCGTCACCGGCAGGGTTAGCACCCAGGCGATGAGGATATTGCGAATGGTCTTGGGCTGAAGCCCAGATTTGTTAGCCGCCATCGTCCCCGCAATTCCCGATGAGAGAATGTGCGTGGTGGAGACCGGCGCGGCGAGCATATCAGCCGTCATGATCGTCAGCATCGCCGTCATCTCTGCCGCCGCTCCCTGGCCATAGTTCAGGTGCGCCTTGCCGATCTTCTCACCCACGGTCACCACGATGCGCTTCCAGCCCACCATCGTCCCGACACCGAGTGCGAGTGCCACCGCAACAGTGACCCAGGGCGTGACGAACTCAACCGTCGCCTTGATCTCTTTCTGCCCTTTATCGAGCAGGTCTTTATCGTCGGCGCTAAGCCTCTTGTCCTTGGCAACTTTCTTGAGTGCGGACGCGGCTTTCAGCGCTTCTTTGCGCAGCTCGGACTGCTCGGTCAGAGAAAGCTCGGTCAGGCTCTGATGATTGGCCAGCAGCGCCTCGATCTTCTGGAGACGTGTGTCGGCTTCGACAGCTTTTTCCACTTTGGCAAGCTCGGGGCGCTCCACCAGCGTCTCAACTTGCTTCACCGTGCTGATCGTACTCTGAATCTTCTCCGCATTGAAGTTCGGATTGACCGTGAACTGACCAGGCAGCAGGGCAATCAGCACCAGCATCATCAGCCCAATGCCTTTTTGACCGTCGTTCGAGCCATGGAAGTAGCTCACGCCGGTACAGGTACCAATCAACAGAAGCCGGATCGGCCAGGGCGGTGGAATGTCTCCCTTGGGCTCCTGAAACAGCTCAGGGCGTTTGATGAGAAGCTTCATCCCTAAAAAAATCAGCGCGGCGACCCCGAAGCCAACCAAGGGCGCAAGCGCAAGTCCCTTGAGCGTATCGTAGAACTTTTCGAGACTGACCTCTTTGTGGGCCAGCATGCCCCAGGTAATCCCAACACCCGTAATCGAGCCAATCAAAGTGTGCGAGCTGGAGGCAGGTAGTCCAACATACCATGTGGCCAGGTTCCAGAGCACCGCTGTGGTCAGAATCGAGAGGAGCATCCAGATCCCCATCGCGCCGCTTGCTCCCACCAGCATGTCAGTGGGAATCAGCCCAACGATCTTAAAGGCAACGCCTGCGCCTGCTCCTAGGACGCTGAGTACTCCCAAGAAGTTAATGAGTCCTGACCAAACCACAGCAACCGTCGGTTTGAGTGACCGGGTATAGATCACGGTCGCGACGGCATTGGCCGTATCGTGAAATCCATTAACAAACTCAAAACCCAGCGCGATGACAAGGCAGACCACCAGAAGGCTAATTGTTGAGATATCCATAGCTGTCCCCATGATCGCATCTCCTCACCTGCATGGTATTAAGCAAGCGTTAAATATCCCCTCTCTTTCCTCACGGTAAAATTAAGAAACGAATGATCAAACAGAACTTGGAACCCGAATGAAGTACCATCCTGCCTCTGTAGTCAGCTCTCTTAATCTGCTTGTCTCCCCCTCCGTCGTCTTGGCACACCCCCCAGCAGATTTTCAGACCCAGGCTCCTCAAGCCGCGCAGCTCACAGCGGATCAGAAGAAAATGCTAGATACCCTCTCTAAGTTGAGAATAAGTGGCTATCTGCAGCTACGCTACGATGCCTTACAGGGAGACCGTTCTCTCTTTTCGTCCGCGGGTGGCGGAGGCAGTGGGCCGCGTCCAAGCTCAGGGGCACCCCGTGTAGGAGGTCCTTCACAGGGGTTTATCTTGCGCCGAGGCCGCATCCGAGTTGACGGTACCGTGAACTCAGATGATACCTACACGATCCAGTATGACTTTGGGAGCGTCGGCCCCGTGCACCTGCGCGATATGTTCGCCGATGTGAGGAGCGGCCTTCCACGAAACTGGAGCTTTCGCCTGGGGCAGTTCCCCCCACAGTTTACCTATATCCTCCCCTTCACAAGCCGCCTGCGCGAGTCGCCGGAGCGTGCGCTGGGCTTCTCGGATAGTAGTAACGCCAACCTAATCTTTAAGGATACCGTCTCGCCCACGGGTGGCACAGTGACACCCGGCACGGTCATTCCCTTGCTGCTTAACCAGGACCGTGACCAAGGCGCGATGTTTACCTATAAAGCGAAGCGGGCCACAAGCCACTTTGGGCTTTTCAATGGGGAGGGCCGCGATAACAATGGTCAGCGCCCGATCAATGATAACCTGACGTTTATAGGGCGGGTCGAACAGCAGATTCCCATCAAGCACGGCGATATCTTTGTAGGAGGCTCGCGCTACGATGGCCAGTGGCCTGCCCGTGCGGCGGCTCCGGTGGGGACGACCGTGGCGGACTTTAAGAACGCAGCACGGCGCATGACCTCACTTGAAGCTCGGTGGGTCGGTAAGAGCGGCACCGAGCTGCGCTACGAGCGCATCGACGGTCGCTACGATGTCACGCCAGACCGCTCGCTCTACTTGGCAGGAAATCAAATACGCGCCTGGTACGCCACGGTTCGCCAACCCGTCGCGCCACACACCATAGCCTCTCTTACCTACGATGTCTTTGACCCGACCAGCCAGGCAGTCGCAGGTCTCACTCCCAAAGAGTACCGACGAAA
>Ga0315904_10011541_pt1 | contig 11267 bp, 13 predicted proteins | sample LakEriMetagenome_6_FD_203529 | JGI IMG/M metagenome (GOLD analysis project Ga0315904, IMG submission 203529) | Freshwater fungal communities from buoy surface, Lake Erie, Ohio, United States - Buoy 12 MA120 | ecosystem: Environmental > Aquatic > Freshwater > Lake | place: USA: Lake Erie, Ohio... | reverse complement strand
TGAAGCGCAAGATGGTGAAGGCCGAGGCCATGGAAGGTCAGGTCTTCTCCGGCAAGCAGGCCGCCGCCCAGGGACTCGTCACGGGCCTCGCGGACTCCTTCAACGCCGCCCTTCGCTCGTTCTGATGGCTTTCGACGTCCCCGACTACGTGCAGTCCGCCGCACGGCGCGGCCTTGAGTGGCACGCCGAAGGCAAGTCGGGCGATGGCGTGACGGACAAGACCCTCCGCGAAGCCCGCGAGATGGCGGACGGTTCCGTGTCGGAAGACAAGCTGCGCCGCATGGGTCCGTGGTTCCGCCGGCACGAGCCGGACATGGACGCCCCCAAGAACAAACCCGACAACAAGGACTTTCCCGGAGCGGGCGCCGTAGCCTGGGCCTTATGGGGCGGACCTACCTCCGGCGACATCATGCGGACCGCCGAATGGGCCGAACGCAAGGTCGAGCAGCTTGACCGCGAAGCCTCCGCTAATTCCAATCGAACCAATTACAAGACCATGACCATCGAAGAACAGCTCCTCGAAGCCACCGCCGCCATCTCGGGCATCACCGCCGAGCGCGACGACCTCCGGGCCACCGTCGAAAAACTCACCGTCGGCACCGCTTCGGAACTCGAAGCCCTCAAGTTCGAAGCCGCGTCGAAGGACGCCAAGGTCATCGAGCTCGAAGCCGCCCTGTCCGCCGCCGCGAAGGAGATCGAAGGCTTCAAGGCCGTCGTCGCTTCCCTCGAAGCCGCGAAGGTCAGCGCCTCCAAGGAAGCCGCCAAGATCGTGGCCTCCGTCGGCGTGGCTCCTGTCGAGATCAGCCCTGCCGACGCCAAGCCGTCCGCCGAGGCCGTCGACCATCTGGCCACCTTCATGGCCCTCCCGGTCGGTTCGAAGGAACGCAACGAATACTTCGCCGCCCATAAGCACGCCATCATCAAGGCTGCTCTCTGATTTTCCCCTAACCCTCACCCAATCCTAAAACACCATGGCTAATTCCATCGTCGCCGCCCCGTCCATCCTGGCCGAGTCGGTCATCGCTTCCCTCAAGGGCAAGCTCCCCGCGCTCCGCGCCTTCTCCAGCGTCTTCACCGCCGCTGAGTCGGGCGCCGGCAAGACCGTTCAGGTCCCCCTGATCGGCACGTCCACCGCCACCGAGTTCAGCACCGGCGGCTACCTCACCCAGGACGACGCGACCATCACGGCCGCGAACGTCACCCTCAAGCACTTCAAGGTGTCGAGCCGCTTCTCGCCCCTCGACGTCAAGATGTATGGCGCTCAGTTCCTGTCCAACGCCTTCGTCCCGACCGCCTCGAACGCCCTCGCTGAGAAGTGCCTGGCTGAGATCGGCGCGCTCATCACGAACGCCAACTACTCGTCCAGCGTGAACACGGGCGCCGCCCTGACCTACGCCGAAGTCGTCACCGCCAAGGGCGTGCTCGACGCCGCCAAGGCCGCCGAGCCCCGCGCGTTCATCCTGAACTCGACCTACGCGAACGGCCTCCTCTCGGATGCCACCATCATCGGCAACTCCGTCCTCGGTGCCGGCATCCTGACCTCCGGCCAGATCGGCACCCTCGCCGGCGCCGCGGTCTACCAGTGGAACAGCCTCCCGACGAACAGCGAAGACCTCGCCGGCTTCGCCTGCGGCGCTGACGCCATCGCCGTCGCCTCGGCCCTCCCGATGTCCGAAATCCCGGGCTTCGAAGTCGCCAACGCCGTCGACGCCGACACCGGCCTCGGCGTCCAGGTCCTCATGGGCCAGGAGCAGAGCGGCTACTACAACGTCACCGCCACGCTGCTCTTCGGTGCGGCTGTCGGTCGCGCGACCTCCCTGCACCGCCTCAAGACCGCCTAATAGCGGCCAAGAGACGACAGACAAGGCCCCCAGAAATGGGGGTCTTTTTTTGTGTCCTCCCAAAGCGGGCAAATACAGATGAGCCTCTACTCTGAGTTCCTGGCTGACGCGAAGGAGATGATCGCGGACTTCGGCGTGTCCGGGTCGGCCAACTCCGGGGCCATCACCTTCAAGTGCCTCATCTCCGACCCCGCCGTGGCCACCGTGCTCGAATCAGGGGGCTACATGGAGCGGACCCAATACTCTGTCCGCCTGCCCGCCGTAACGGCCTCCTGGAGCCTCCCAGACGGGTCTATTGGGGCATCGGCGGCCATCATCAGCGGAGGGTCGCCCATCGCCTCCCTCGGGCAGGGCAAGAAGATCGTGGCCGGCGGGAAGACCGTCCGCATCACGACCCAGACCTACAAGCCCGGTTCGGCGTGGGTCACCCTCATCGTCATCGACGACAATCAGTAAGCCGCCGTGGCGCTGGTCCATAATAACGTCACGACCTTCAACAAGGCGCTGACCGCCTTCGCCCAGGAGGTCGGCTACACCATCGAGTATGCCGCCCTTCGGGAAGCCGCCCTGATGTGCCGGGACGCCATCATCTTCACCCCTCCGTTCAAGATGGGCGGAGGCGGAGGCGAGACCAAGCAGGCCGAGCTCATCGGAAAGCGGGCCGTAGACCGCGACATCAATTCTCTCTTTGTGGCCAAGAACGACAAGGCCAAGGTCGCCGGGGCCATGCTATTGAACAACCTGGCTTCGGCTGCCAAGCGCCGGAACTACGGGGATTTCAGCAAGGCGATGCAGGACGCGAACAACAAGGCCATCCAGTTCGACGCCATCATCCCCAACAAGATCGTCGCGGACTCCGACACGTTGCGGGCCTACCGCAAGGCTCAGAACTTCTTTAATCAGTCGAGCGGACAGCCGGCCAACGCCACCGTCACCGACCTACGGCCCGTCCATAATCGGTTCAAGCGACTGACCCGCCAGGGTAAGACCAAGATTGAAAAGGGTCGCGGCGACTATCTTGGCAAGTTCCTCGTCGAGTCAAAGGCCGAGCTGAACGCCTACATCAAGCAAAGACAAGAGGAAGTAGGCAGGCTCAAGTCCGGCTGGTGGAACGTCATGCAGGTCATCCCCAAGCCCAAGAAGAAAGGGGTCGACCAGACCTTCGGGCGCAAGGGCGTGGCAGGTTACGTTAAGAAGTTTCCCGGCAATAATTTTCAGCGCCTTTACTCCACGCCGAAAGCGGTCAACTATTCCTTCGGAAACATGATCGGCAACGCCGACGATAAGGCTACCAAGAACAATGTGGCCGGACTGGTCTACGCCAACGCCATCGCCCGCATCGAACGCGACACCGAGCAGCTTCTCAAGCGCGACGCGGGCGACTTCAACTCGGGACGCATCCGCTGACCCTCCCATAACGGGCAAAGGAAATGGGCACCAAGAGCATCAGGCACATCGTCGAGGCCACCCTGGCCACCTACCTCTCGACCCAGACCGGGCTGACCACCGTGACCTTCCTGACCGGGGACAGCGCCGCGACCCAGACCCTGCCAAAGGCCGTGGTCCTCTGCGACTCCGCCCGCGCCCCCGGCGACCTGCCCGAGGGCGAAGGGAACTACGCCTGTTCCGTCCGCATCACCCTTTTCTCGAACGCCGACGACACGACCCTCGCGGATCACCGCGCCCGCTGCGCCGCCCTGTCCGGCAATATGCGTGACCTGACCAGCATCAAGGCGGCCTTCACGGCCTCGGCTGACGCGTCCTGCTACGACGTGACGATGAACTCCGAGGACGAGGGCATCGACGAACGCTCCTGGGCGACGGCCTTCTCCTTCGACGTGCTGGTGGTCCTTCCTGCCGCTTGACGCTTCCAAAGAGGGCAAATACAAATGGCCGCTATCTCCACCGGAACCACCTGCATCTACGGCATCGCCGGCACCGTCGCCAACCTGTTCGTGCAGTCCTACTCCCTGTCCTCCTCGTTCAACAGCGAGGCCACCGTGGTCGACGAAGACGGCCTGACCAAAACGGCCCGCTACGACGACCGTAAGACGGAAATCACCATCGAAGGCATCGCCAAGACGAGCTCGATGCCCGTCCTCGGTGCGACCCTTTCCTTCACGGTCAACACCCTTTCTGCTTACCCTGCCGGCTCCGCGTCGGCCTCCTTCTCCGGCACGATCACCAAGGTCGACGACAAGGGCTCGAACAAGGGCTTCACTTCGGTCAGCATCACGGCGGTCGACTACGAAGGCATCGCTCCCTGATTGACTTCCCCGCAAGGGGCATAGGCTTGACGGCGTGGACCGCCGCTTCCTGAACGCCTACGTCGACCCGGCCCCTTTTTTTTGGTTGCTGGGTCGTTCGCTTTATCCGTTCTGCCTGAAATACCGCGTCCGTCTGATGGCCCTGGATTCCCCGCTGGTCACGGGCGGGCGGGCGGTATCCCCTGCCGACCTGCTGTTCGCCTGCCAGGTGTGCGCCGAGGAACCGCTGGGCGGACGTATCGGCCTGATGGACCAACTGAGGCTCGGCTCCTTGGCCCGCAATCCGGCCAAGTTCGAACGGCTGCTGGAAGCCTTCGCCGGCTACGTCCTCGTCCAGGACTGGCCGAAGTTCTGGGAACAGACCAAGACCAAGTCGGGCGGAGGGGACAAGGGCGTGCCTTGGCCGCTGTCCATCGTGGCGAACCTCATCGCCAACGGCATCGACGAGAAGCGGGCGTGGGAGATGCCGGAGTGTCAGGCCATCTGGCTCAACTCGGCCTTCGCGATCCACAAAGGGGCGGACGTGTCCATCATGTCGCCCGAGGAGGAGGCTTTCATGGAGGAGGAGGAAGCCCGCGAGAAGGCGGCGGCTGAGTCCCCTTCCAATCCGGCAAAGGAAACACCCGACGATGGCGCAATCCCTGGAACTTAACATCAAGACGACGTCGGACGTCCCGCAGGCCATGGACAAGGCCAAGTCTGCGACGGTGTCCTTCGGCAAGCAGGTCGAGGACATCCAGCGCAAGTTCAGCACGTCCTTCAAGGACATCGCCTTGGGCTTCGTCGCTCCGATGGTCCTGCTTAATTCTGCGATCAATTACATCGGCGCGGCCATCGAGAAGCGCAAGGCAGACATCAAGGAGGCTTATGACTTTGCCTTGAAAGCTGAGTCCAAATACCTCGACGCGGAGACCGTATTCCTAGCCAAGCAAAGAGCTTCCAAGGAGGGAGAGGCCAAGGATAAGGAGCTGGCCGCTCAGGCCAAGCTGACCGAATACACCAAGTTCCTGGAACAATCCGGCATGAGGGACAAGGTCGCGGAAGAGATCGGAGGATTCCGAGGATTCCGCATCAAGTATGGCCTCGACGCCAACTCCGCCGAGGCCTTGGCGAAGGACGCGGATGTGCAGGCTGTCATCAACAGGATGATTGCGCCGTCCGTAGCGGCCAGCAAGAAGGCGGCTGAACTTGCCGAGCAGGAAGCTAACAAGAAAAAGACAGGCGACGCCGACAAAGCCAAGCCAAAGGAACTCGACGCCAAGCCGACATCCTTCAAAGGACCAGAAGGCTTCTCCAACGTCGTCGGCGTAGGGGCCAACCCGGTGATCGAAGCCATGACCGCGCAGACCGAGTTGTTGCAGGAGATCAAGAACATCCTGCAAGATTCGAAGCCAAACGTCGAAATCCCGACCGACTTCACCAAACCGACAGCCGCGCCCTCGCGCGCGTCCATGCTCCGATAACTCCGAACATTTATGGCACTCGTAGAAACAGGCAACCCACTGACATCACCCGAAATCCAGCCAGGCTGGACGGTCAGCAACGACGGCTTCGGCCTCGTGACCTCGACGACCAAGTTCAAGGCCGACCACACCTTTAACATCGACGCCCTGACCAATCGCGGCACGGCTCACCCTGATTCGACCTACTCTTTCCTCAAGGCGCATAAATACTCCGTCAGCTGGGACGCCCTGGGCATCGCCACGGTCACGGTGGACTACGTCGGCATCGACCCGGATTCGAACAGCGGCGTCCGCACGAACCCGAACACTTCTTCGGCCAACGGCCTGACCTCGGAGAACATCACGACCCACCCTAACTTTTTCGCGGCTGCTACCGGATACAGTTCGGTCATCGCCGGGACATCCTACACTCAATCACCGCTTGGCCCGATGGTCGAGATCAAGGACGTGGCTGACTGGGTTTCGGTCAACCTTGGGACCAATTCAGACGGGACTCCTCAGTTCGGAAAGGTCGGCAAGAAGCAGTCCTATGTCGGACTCAACGGCGCCTGCTTCGAGTCCAGCAACGGCGGACGTTTCATCGGCTTCGTCGACCCGATCTATCCCAGCCTTTACGGAAAAACAAACTACCTCGCCACGGCCACAAATTACTCGGGCGTAATGTATTCTAGTTCCCTCTCGGACGTGCAGGCGCTCCTCCAGCTGCTTAACTCGGCAACGTCGACCAGGACTTGGGGTATTTTCCCGCTCCTACCCGCATGGGCTCCAATCGGCACGGTAGCCGGCGTAGGTCACAAGAACCTGCTCTCTCAGGTGAACGTCGAGGAATACGGCTCGCTTTACAAGATCATGTATGAAATCCGTTACGCCAAGGACGGATGGGACTCCAAGGTCTACGTCAACATCGCCCCGTAATGAGCATTCAGCCTGGCAAGGGTTACTCTTTCTTTTCGTCCTCTCATGGCACGTCGCTGGACATCAACCAGCCGTGGACACCTCCGATCGCTGACGGCATCGCCTTCGGCATTTCGCTGCCGAAGTTCCCGAATCCTCCCCTGCCTCCCGACATCCCCGGCATCCCCGTCACCCCGCTGACGGCAAGGGACAACCCGCTGCAGTTCCAATGCCGCACGGCGTCCATCGCCGGAACCGACACGCCCGTCATCCAGATCGCGATGGGCTCGGTGACCTACACGCATTCCCTGATGCCTTACATCAAGACAGGGCCCTTCACGGACCACCGTCAGGCATACATGAACTTCGTGGCGGTCAAGTCAGCCGACGTCACGCCCGCCCCTCTGGCCGATGCCACGTCGCCCTGGATGCTCGGCGGAGGAGGCTATGCGCTGACCGGCTCTGGCCGCTGGTATGTGACCCTGTCGAAGTGGGACGCAGGAAACGGCGCCTTCACGGGCGGGCTGTTGGATCAGAACCTTCCATGGGTGTCTTTCGTCAAGGACGGCTCGGCTCAGTTCGACGCCCTGTTCGTGGACTCCGGCCCTTCGCTTTACCAGAACACGACCAACGTTCAGAAGATGGAAGGATACGAGGAAGTCGTCGAGGAAGGCGAGACCCTGCTGGACTGGGGGCATTGCCACACGACCTACTTCAATCCTCGGTTTTTCGGGCATCACGTCCGGGTGCTGGCCATCATCGACTCGATCGCCGCCGTCCCTGCCACAGCCGCCGTCACGGTGCTCCGGGAGGGCGGAGCCACCGCCGGCAACGAGGTCCAGCAGCTGACCTTCCTCGGCAACTACAAGTCCGGCACCGTCACCCTGAATCATAGCGCGGCGACTTCCGCCCCGTTCAACCCTGGGACGCAGAACGCCTATGACCTGCAGGTCTGCCTTGAGACCATCCCCGCCCTGAACGGCAACGTGTTCGTCCAGTCGGTCGCCCCCGGCGTCTACCAGATTGAGTTCACGAACGTCCTCCGCAACACGAACGTCGCCCCCCTTACCGTCAACTCGGCGCTCGTCACGTTCTCGAACTGGTATCAGGTCACCCAGATGCACGTCGGTTCGCAGGACATCGTCATTCCCTGCGAGCTGAACGCCACGTTCCTGATGAACAAGGAAGGCGTGACCGAGGCCGAGGACCCTTACTACGTCAACGCCGGGACGACTCCTGCCTGGGACAACGTGGTCAACAACGCCGACGCCATCGAAGCCAACGCCCTGACCTTCATCCCGGCCTTCGCGACGCCTGTGGTCAATGACACGGTCCCGCGCGCCTTCACGAAGGAACCCCTTAGCTACGCCGAGGAAGGCGGCTGCACGGGCGACGCTGACGACAATATGCACCCCTTCAAGGTCAAGCACGTTGAGACATCCGGCGGGACTTCCACCTACTCCATCGTCTCCGGCACGGTCAACAACGTGGTCCCCGGCAACATCGACGACGAAATCACCGTCAGCACGGGCGAATACGAAGTATGGATCAAGGTGCCGTATGCTTCTGGGGTGTTCCCTGCGACGACAGGCTTCGAGTGGGACATCGGCACGCCTGTCCCCTCGGACACGGATGGTGAAGGCTACGTCCGCGTCGCCACGGTGGACGGCGCCACCGTCACCCAATACGTCACCGGCTCCCTGTGGGGTGACCGCATCAAGCTCGGCACCCAGACGGCGACCTATTACTACGCCCGCATCTGATGGGAGACGCCGTGATGATCGGGGAGGATACGGGCTACGGGACGTGGGCGGCGTTGCGGACCGTGTTCGGGTATCGGACAGGCGGCGGGGCAGAAGGTCCGTATGCAAGGCAATATGACTCTTACCTTACGCCTAACACGGCGTTCCAATCTGCCGCCGACGGAAGCGGGCTGATTCGGGCGGACTACCACAACCAAGACCTCGGCAATCAGAACTTCATTCTGAATGTCGTCACAAAAATCAACCCATCCCCGCCACCGCTTATAATTTTGGACTACGCCGAGCTAAGATTGAAGTGGTGGGACACCGCGGCCGGGACGACCTTTGTTCCGAAGGAAGTCCAGGACCAACTGACAGGCGAGACGGTCACGACGGAAAACGGCAATACCTTCGCCATCACTTCCGACCTGTTCACCAACGTCAACGGACAGCGATTCCTGACGGGTCCGGCGCCCAGCCCTGGCCGATGGGTCACCAATGTCGGCAAGCTGACCCCCATTCCCTGACCCCCCTTCCATTCGGGGCAAGATTAAGACCCGATGAGCTGCCCTAACACCGTCACCATCTCGAGGGGCAACACCTTCGCCTGCACCTTCTCGTGGACTCCTGGGGCGACGGGCCCGGCCAACCTCCTGACCACGACCCTCTCCTCGACCTTCGAGGACAAGTCCGCGAACCAATACGCCATGACCGTCACCAAGGCGGGCGACGGCCTTTCGTTCACCGTGACCTATCCCGGCTCGACGGCGGACTGGGCCATCGGCCTCGGGCGCTGGGACATCAAGTTCGTCTTCCCCGGCTCGACGGTGACCCGTTCGGAAATCTTCCGCGTCAACGTCATCGACTCGGTCACCCTCTGATTTATGGCCTTCGGCACCATCACTTCCACGTCCAACACGTTCGGATCGGTCGACGGCACCGCCACGGGAGTCGTCCCCGGCACCCTGTCGGGAAGCATCGGCGTCCCTGGTCCTCAGGGTCCGGCTGGTCCGCAAGGTCCGGCAGGCGCGGCTGGGGTCGGCGTTCCCGCAGGCGGGACGGCTGGGCAGTTCCTAACCAAGATTGACGGGACGAACTACAACACCGACTGGACGACGCTGAACGTCTCGGGCAAGCGTGACCTGACGGACTACGACTTCACGAACGTCGCGGACACGCGGCTGGATTCCTTTGGCGTAAACCTCATCCCGTTCGTCGGAAACCCTGAAACGTTTGACTCTTCTATCTACGCCGAAGGAGTCACCTTCAGCGTAGACGGCAGCAACGGAGGCACGATTGACGGAAGCCAGTCCAACTCTCAACTTGGAAGCAGCGGTGCTTTCATCAGGGTTCGCTATTGGGAGTCTGGCTCTGCGGACGCTGGAAACGGAATTAACTTCAACACGACGGGAATCAGTTTCCGAAACTACGCTGGCTCGACGTCTGGCTTCACTCAATACGGCAACACGTCCATCACGTTCCCCAACGCCAGCGTCCAGACCATCGCCTTCCCCGGCTTCAACAACGCGGCCCTCACCGGCAACCCCACCGCCCCGACCGCCGCCCTCGGTGACAACGATACCAGCATCGCCACGACCGCCTTCGTCCAGCAGGAACTCCTGTCCGGCACGGCGAACGCCCGCAACCTAGAGGTCTACGTCCGCAACCAGTCCGGCTCGACAATCCACGCCGGCTCCATCGTCTACATCTCCGGGGCTACGGGCAACCTTCCCCTCATCACGCTGGCCCAGGCTAACAACGACGCCAACTCGGCCCAGACCATCGGCTTCGTCAAGACCTCCATCGCCAACAACGGCACGGGATACGTCATCGTGCGGGGCGTCCTTGAGGCCATCGACACATCCGCGCTGACCGAAGGGGTGCAGTTGTATCTCTCGCCCACGACGGCTGGAACTTGGACGACGACCAAGCCCTCGGCTCCGAACCATCTGGTTTACGTCGGCATCGTGATCCGTTCACATCCGACCCTTGGGACCATCCTCGTCGCAGTCCAGAACGGCTACGAGCTGCACGAACTGCACGACGTGGCCTTGGCGGCGACCCCGGCCGACAACGACCTTCTTGCCTACGAGTCTTCGACCGACCTGTGGAAGAACAAGACCTTCTCGGCCCTCGGCCTGCTGACCTCGGCCACGGCGGCTTCGACCTACCAGACGCAGGCGGGGATGTCCTCTTACGCTCCGCTGGCTAGCCCGACCTTCAGCGGCACGCCTTCCCTGCCGACCGGCACGACAGGCGTCACGCAGTCAGTCAACGACAACTCGACCAAGCTGGTCACCACGGCTGGCCTGCTGGATATGCTCTCTGACTGCACCTGGAGCGCGCCGCCCATCTCGACGACGACCACGGCGACCAGCGGAACGGGTGCGGCCTATACCAACGTTCCGCCCGATCTCGGATACCTCAACGGCCCGAACCTCAACACGGCCGGATTCTGCCAGAAGGGCATCCAGATGTTCGCCCGCAGTAATTCATCCTACGGCTTCAACTACACGAAGGAGATGCGTATCGCCTGTAAGATGGCGGCCAATTGGAACGGGACTTTCACGGGCATCACCTACACGCTCATTCAGCGTCTAGGCAACTCTGGCAATGGTGCGCTGGCTGGCGTCGGTTTCGGCATCTCCATCAACATGGCGACCAAGGTGCTGTCCATCCTCGCCCACAACGGCACGACGCTGACGACGAAGACGACCTCTTGGGCTGTCCCGTTCGCCGGCATCGCGTCCGTCGATTTCATGGTGAAGTCTGACGGCACGGGCACGGTATACGCCTACGCCGACGGCGTCCTCATCGACAGCACGACCGGGATGTCCACGGCGACCACTTCCGCCAACACTTCGATGTTCGCGGCGGTCGAAATCAACTCCGCTGGCGGAACCTCCACGGCGAACGCTATCGGCTACATCTCCAACCTCCGCACCTTCGTCGCCCACGGCTGACCCATGACCACCTACCGCATCACATCGTGCCTCGCCATCGGCGACTACGCCCAACTGCTGGCTACCGTCTTCCCGGCGTGGAACGGAGAACCCGTCA
>Ga0315904_10011540_pt1 | contig 11268 bp, 8 predicted proteins | sample LakEriMetagenome_6_FD_203529 | JGI IMG/M metagenome (GOLD analysis project Ga0315904, IMG submission 203529) | Freshwater fungal communities from buoy surface, Lake Erie, Ohio, United States - Buoy 12 MA120 | ecosystem: Environmental > Aquatic > Freshwater > Lake | place: USA: Lake Erie, Ohio... | reverse complement strand
GTCGCGCGCTGCGATAGAACTTCTGCGGCGTCCACGGGAGCCCGTAGTCGCGCACCGGGAAGCGGACCGTGTCGCCGGCCAGGTCGTACGCCTCGCGGGCGAGCAGCCCGCTCACCTGATGATGGCCATGACCATCACGCGGCGTGCCGCTGAAGAACCCGATCATCACGTGCGGACGGAACGCGCGCACCACGCGCACCACGTCGCCAAGGATGCTGTCCTTCGGCCAGTGCCGGTACGTCTCCTCGGCGTTCTTGCTGAAGCCGAAGTCGTAGGCGCGCGTGAAGAACTGGGTGCCGCCGTCGATGCGGCGCGCCGCGAGCAGTTCCTGCGTGCGGATGGCGCCCAGCGCCTCGCCCAGTTCGTTGCCGATGAGATTCTGGCCGCCGTCACCACGCGTGAGGGACAGGTACGCCGTTTCCACATGGCGGCCCCGCGCGAGCCACGCGATGATCGGTGTGTCCTCGTCGTCGGGGTGCGCGGCCACGGTGAGCACGCGCGCCGTGGTGCCGATGCCGGCGAGCGTGGAGCCCAGCGCAGCGGCCCCGCGTTCCGGCGCGACCTGCGCCACGAGTGGCATGGCACGAACGACGAGCGCCGCGGCAATGGCCGCGGCGCTGATCGCTCGCTTCAGGTGCGAAGCGGAGAACGGCATGGGACTCAATGCGTTGCGGTCATGGCTGGGCGCCCCTCGGGCACCTCGCCGGTGTCCATCACCATGGCCACGATGCGCGCCTGCTCGGCCTGATGCGCATCCGCGAAGCCTTCCGCGGGGCTCGCGCGCTCCGGGCGACCCACATAGCGCACCCCCACCGCGGCACCGGCCGAGGCCCGGAGCCGCGGCTGTACATACGTCCACGCCCCCTGATTCTTGGGCTCTTCCTGCGCCCACACCACCTGTTCCACGGCCGGGTACCGGTCCATGATCCGCTGGATCTCCTCGTGCGGCCACGGATACAGCTCCTCCACGCGCACGAGTGCCACGTGCGGATCGCGCGACGGCGACAGGGCCAGATCGTAGTACAGCTTGCCCGTGCAGAACACGATGCGGCGCACCTCGTCGCGGTGCTGCGACGCGACGGGATCGTCAATCACGCTCTGGAAGCTGCCGTGCACGAGGTCGTCGAGCTTCGACGCCGCCTGGGGCAGACGCAGCAGCGACTTGGGCTGCATGCAGATGAGCGGCCGCCGGTGCGTGCGCAGTGCCTGACGGCGGAGCAGGTGGAAGTACTGGGCCGGCGTGCTGCAGTACGCGACGGTCATGTTCCCCTCGGCGCACAGCTGCAGGAAGCGTTCGAGCCGCGCGCTCGAATGCTCGGGCCCCTGCCCCTCATAGCCGTGGGGCAGCAGCATGACGAGGCCGCTGTCCTGCCCCCACTTCGCGCGGTCGGCCACGATGAACTGGTCGATGATCGGCTGCGCCACGTTCACGAAGTCGCCGAACTGCGCCTCCCAGAGCGTGAGCGTATCGGTGGCGATCACGCTGTACCCGTACTCGAACGCGAGAACGGCGGTCTCGGAGAGCGCCGAATTGTACACCTCGAACGTACCCTGCGCGCCGGGGAGGTTGGCGAGCGGCGCGTACTTGCGGCCGGAGTTCACGTCGTTGAGCACCGAGTGACGATGCGAGAACGTGCCGCGCTCGGCATCCTGGCCGGTGAGGCGCACCGACATGCCGTCGAGGAGAAGCGCACCGAAGGCCAGCGCCTCGGCATGGCCCCACTCGATCCCGCCCTGCTCGCCCATCGTTTCGCGGCGTCGCTCGAGCTGCTTGGCGAGGCGCGGATTGGCGGCAAAGTCGGCGGGCCACTGCAGCAGCGACTCGTTGATGAAGTGCAGCCGTTCCGGCCCCACGCTCGTCACGACGGGCTTGGGGATGGTGGTGGTGCTGTCGGCCGGCCACGGCGCGTGCTTCTCGCTGCCGAGGAGCGACTGCTTGAAGCGCGCGTGGATGTCGGCGTAGCGCTGCGACACCGCCTTCTCCACCTGTGACGCCTCGTCGGCGGTCATGACCCCTTCGGCCACGAGGCGGTTGGCCCAGACCTGCGGCACCGTGGGGTGCTTGCGGATGGCCGCCGTGCGCATCGGCTGCGTGTACATCGGTTCGTCGCCCTCGTTGTGGCCGTGGCGACGGTAGCCCACGAGGTCGATGAGGACGTCCTTCTTGAAGGTCGCGCGGTAGGCGCAGGCGAGCCGCATCGCGATCACGCACGCTTCGGCATCGTCCGCGTTCACGTGGAAGATCGGGATCTCGAAGCCCTTCGCGAGATCCGATGCGTAGTACGTCGAGCGCGCATCCGACGGGTCGGTGGTGAAGCCGACCTGATTGTTCACGATGATGTGGATCGTGCCGCCGGTACGGTACGCGTTCAGGTGCGAGATGTTGAGCGTTTCCGCGACGATGCCCTCGCCCGGGAAGGCGGCATCGCCGTGGATCGCCACCGGCACCACCGCGTGCTCGTTGCGGCGCCCCGGCTGGCCGGGCGCGCGCTGGAGGGCACGCACCACTCCCTCGATGACCGGGTTCACCACTTCGAGATGCGACGGATTCGGCATGAGGCGGAGCTTCACCTCGCGGCCGTCCACCATGCGCGCGCCATTGTACCCCATGTGGTACTTCACGTCGCCCGTGGCGTTCTCGTCGGCGGCGTCGTGATGGCCCTCGAACTCGGCGAAGAGCGCCTCGAACGGCTTGCCCATCACGTTGGTGAGCACGTTGAGGCGACCGCGATGCGCCATGCCGATCACCACCTCGTCGGCCCCCTCGCGCCCGAGGGCGTCGATCATGGCATCGAGCATCGGGATGAGCGTGTCGGTCCCCTCGACGGAGAAGCGCTTGTATCCCTGATAAGCGCGGCCCAGGAAGCGCTCGAGCCCGTCCACCTCGTTCAGGCGCCGCAGTACCTGCGTCTTTTCGTCGGCGGTGAGCGGGCGCGTGATCACGCCGTCACGGAACGCCTCGCGGAACCAGTTGCGCTCCTCGTTCACCTCGAGGTGCCACACTTCGTAGCCGATGCGGCCCGAATACACGCTGCGCTTGCGGGCGATCACGTCCTTCGCCGTGGCATACCGGTCGTCGCCGATCGCGGCGCCGGGAATGCGCTCGAGGTCCGCGTCGGTGAGCCCGTGATACTCGGGGCTCAGCTCATCGGCCCCGGGCGGCGGCGTGCCGAGGGGATCGAGCTGCACGGCGTAGTGCCCGAACATGCGGATGGCCTGCTGCAGCGATGCCGCGGCGGCGACCTTGGCGAGCAGGGCGGTGTCCATGACACCCGCCGATTCGGCCGGTGCGGCCGTCGCCGGTGTGCGCGGCGCCCCGAAGAGCGACTCGGCGATGCGGAAATATTGACGCCACGTCTCGTCGACGCTGGCCGGATCGCGACGGTACCGTTCGAACTGCTCGGCGAAGATCCCGTCGTTGAAAACGCTCGTGATGGCTGACATAGCCACGAAATCTAGCGGGACGGCTGCTGTGGAAGGACCAGTGTGAAGATCGATCCGTCCCCTGGGCGCGAGACCAGCTCGATACGGCCACCGAGCATCGTCGCCAGTCGGCGGGCGATGTAGAGGCCGAGACCGGTGCCCTTGGCCCGACGCAAGCCGGAACCCTCGAGCTGCGAGAACGGACGGAAGAGGCGCTGCATGTCGGTCGCCGCGATCCCCACGCCGGTGTCACGGACGGCAAAGCGAACCGTGGGCGTGCCATCCGCGGCCGGCGAGCCGCGCGACACCCGCACGGTCACCCCGCCCACCTCGGTGAATTTGATGGCGTTCTGGCAGAGGTTGAGCAGGATCTGGCGCACCCGGGCCTCGTCGGTCATGAGCACCGGCAGCCCTGGCTCGAGATCGAGCAGGAACTCGATCCCCTTCTCGCGCGCGAGGGGCTCGAGAAACGGGTGGAGCGAGTCGACGAGTTCGTCGAGGCGGACCGGCGCCGCACGCGCCGTGATGCGGTCGGCCTCGAGCGAGGCGTAGGTGAGGATGTCCTCGATGAGGCTGCCGAGATGCCGTCCCACGGTCCGGAGACGCACGATCACGTCGCGCTGCTCGGCGGTGAGCGGTCCGAGGATCTCGTCCTCCAGGAGCTCGCCATACCCTTCGAGGGCCGTGAGCGGCGTGCGCAATTCGTGGGAGAGCATCGCCAGCAGGCTGGTCTTGGCCGCATCGGCCGAGCGGGCCTCCTCGAGCAGGCGGGCCTTCCAGAGCGCCAGCGCCGCGAGGTCGGCCATGACACCGAGGCGCTCCTCGTCCACCTCGTCGAACCGGGGGTGGCCGGCATCCCGGGTGATCGAGAGAACGCCGAACAGTTGCTGATTGGCGAGCAGCGGGAGCAGGAGCATGGGCCCCACCCCCAGGGTGGGGAGCAGCTGCGCGAAGAACGGGGAGCTCTCCCCCGGATCGGCGATCGACAGGGTGCGGTGCTCCCGGGCGACGCGGCCGGTGAAGGTCCCCTCGAGCGGGAAGGTGATGCCGAGGAGGGCGATAGCCTTCCCTGTGGCGACCACATACACGCCATTATCACCACTCAACTCAGCCACTCCAGCGCCACTTGCCCGTCCATTGACCATCGAGACCTGGCAAAGGGTCTCCAGCACCTTCTGCGAATTGGTCTCGGCGGCGAGCGCGCGGGCCACCTGTCGCAGAGTGCCGAGCTCCTCGGTCTTCCGGTAGTCGGAATACAAGAGGTCCTGATTGCTCGGCGGAAAGTCGGCCGGGTCGATCGGCGCCGGGAACGGCGGGGGCGTCGGGGGCATGCGGGAACAGTGTACCACCCTGCGCGCCTTGGGGAGCCATGGCGAACCCACGCAGGAAAACCGGCAAGCAGCCCGGTGCCGTGAACGGTCACCCCGACAAATTGTGCGCGCGCTGCGGCCGGCCCTTCAGCTGGCGCAAGAAATGGGAGCGCGACTGGGAGAACGTGCGCTACTGCTCCGACAAGTGCCGCATGGGCAAGGCGGCGGAGTGACCACCGCCGCCACGGTGCCTCAGGAGCGCGGCCCCCACTCCGCCCCGAGTCCCGTGATGAGTTCGGTCATGAGCACGATGCCGTCCCACAGATTGCGCACGCGCAGGTTTTCGTTGGGCGCATGCTGACTGTTGTCGGCGTTCACGGTGGGGACCGTGATGACCGTGGCGCCCAGCTGCTCGACGAAGTGAAACAGCGGCAGTGAACCGCCCAGAATGGGCATGGTGAAGGGTTCGCGGCCATAGCTGCGCGTCATCACCCGCTGCACCGCCTGCACGCTCGGCAGCGTACTGGGCACGCGCACCGCCGTGTAGCCGCTGTCGTACGTGACGTAGGCGAGCCGGCTGCGGTCGCCACTCTTCGTGGCTGCGTTCGCGTCGCGCACGATGGTGTAGCCGAGCGACGCGAGATGCTGCTCCAGCATGCTGCGGATGCGAGCGGGCTTCTGGTCCGGGACGAGCCGGAAATCGATGCTCACGCTGGCGCTGGTCGGGACGGCGTTGCTGGCGCCGCTCCCCACGTTGCCGGCCCGCAGGCCACGAATGTTGAGCGCCGGACGCATGATGCGTTCGCCGAGCGGGGCATTGTCCGCCTCGGTGCGCGAAAGCCCGAGGGAGGCCCGTACGCTGTCGTCGGTCGCACTCAGCGCCTTCGCCAGCGCGCGATCGTTCTCGCTGATGGCGGGTACGTCGTCGTAGAACCCGGGGAGCAGCACCTGGCCGTTCCGATCGCGGAGGCTCGCCACGAAGTGCGCCACGGCTACCGCCGGGTTGGGAGACCAGTTGCCGTAGTGTCCGCTGTGCAGGGCGCGATTGGCGCCGTAGAACGTCACCTCGGCCCCCATCACGCCACGCACGCCCAACACGAGCTGCGGCGCGCCACTCACGTGGACCGGCCCATCGAAGAAGAGCCACGCGTCGGCTGCCAGCCTGTCCCGATGCGCCCGCAGGAGATCGCCCAGGTGATTGGACCCCGCCTCCTCCTCACCTTCGAGGAAGAACTTCACGTTCACGCTCGGCGTCTTCCCGAGCGCTTTCATCGCGTCGAGGGCCGCCAGCATGGCCACGATGGGTCCCTTGTCGTCGCTCGCCGATCGGGCGCGAATGCGCACGTCGGGATCGACCGTATCCCCCGGGGCCGGGAGCGGGACATCCTCGGTAGGCGCACTGTTGCGATAGCGGCTCAGCTTCGGAGCGAACGGCTCGCTGTCCCAGCCGCCGCCGGCCACCGGCTGCCCGTCGTAGTGGGCATAGAAGACCACGGTGCGCGTGGCCCCCGGCGCCCGGAGTTCACCGAACAGCGCCGGGCTGCCGCCCGTGGGAGCCCGCAGCATGCTGAGCGTCACGCCCCGCTTCGCGAAGGCCTGCGTGAGGAAGGCCACGTTCTTCGCGATGTCATCCTGGTTGCTCGCCACGTTGGGAATGGCGAGCAGCGCGAAGGCTTCGTCGAGGATGGCGCGCTCGTTGCGCTTGCGCCACGCGTCGACGTTCGGGCGGAGCGGCTGGGCGGCGACGACGGCGGGCGCGAGAAGCGCGGCGGCGGCGAGAGCGGTGAGGAGTGGGCGCATGGCACTCACGCTACGCGCTCGGGAGGCACGGAGGAAGGGAGACACGAAGACACCCACGCCTCCGTGCCTCGGAACCTCCGTGCCTCCCCTCTCAAAACTCGTACGCCGCCGTGAGAAAGAGCGCACGCGCGGGGAGGATGAAGTAGCGCACCCGCCCGCTGCTGCTCACCGCGCCACTGCCGAACTTGCGCGTGTCGCCGAGGTTCTGGCCACGCAGCGTGAAGCTCGTGCGCGCAAACGTGAGGCGCGCCGTCGCATCGACCGTGTAGTAGTCCGGGAGCACGCGATCGGGGCTGCTGGTGTTGTCGAGGAACGCCCGGCTCTGGTAACGGCCCTCCACGCTCAGCCACAGGCGCTGCACCGGCGTGACCTCCACGCGGTGCGCGCTCGTGAAGCGCGGGGTGAGCAGCGGCTCCACGTTGCGGCGCGCCACCGGGGTGCCGCGCGAGCTGTCGGTGAACTGGCGGATGCGGTTCGTGCTCCAGTTCATGTTGCCCGCGAGCACCACATGCGACAGCCCACGATAGGCCCAGTCGAGTTCGAGCCCGCGGCGATAGCTGCTCCCCACGTTGCGACGCAGAATGGACCCGCTGGCCGTGGGCGCGCCGATGCGCGCGATGTCGTTGCGGAAATCCATGCTGTACACGTTCGCCGACAGATCGAATGCGCGCCGGGTGAGGTTGACGCCGGCCTCGAAGTCGCGCAGCTGCTCCGGCTTCACGCGGGTGAAGTCGCCGTAGGCCGCGACGTTGTCGGCGTTGAGGTCGTCGTCGCCGGCAAAAAGATCGTTGCGCGCCGGCTCGCGGCTCGTGGCCCCGTAGCTGGCGAACGCCGACACGCCCGTACCCAGCACGTAGGTGACACCCGCCTTCGGGTTGAGAAACGTCCAATCGATACTGCGCTCGCTGATCCCCGCGTTGGCCGACGGTTCGTAGCGGAACCGCGTCCAGCGCCCCTGCACGTCACCGAACCACGTGGCCTTGCCCTTCGTGTACGACAGCTTCACGAAGCCGCTCGCGTCCTGCTTGTGCCCCGTGTTGTCGTACAGCTCCGTGCTCGGCTGGAAGTAGCCGCGATGTGCCCGCTGATACGTATTGGCGTTGATGCCGGTGTTGATGGCCAGTGCTCCACGCTCGACGTTGTACACGCTGGTCACGCCGTACCACGTGTGCGCGAGGTTGAAGCGGTAACGGTCCGGCAGTTCGAAGTAGTCGTAGTTGCCGCTCGCCGAGTTGCGGTACACCGTGGTGTTGAGCGCGCCACCGTTCGCGAGCGTACGCGACCAGGCCAGCGATACCATCTGCTGCCCGAACTTGTCGCGCTCGTTCGGAGCCAGCGGGTTGAAGCGCCAGTTCTGCTCCAGCTGCTGCCGGGTCGCGCCCACGTACGAGAGCGTATCGTACAGCTGACCGACGAGCGCGGTGAGTTTCACGATGTCGCGCGTGCCGAACCAGCCGGCGCCGAGGAAGCCGGACCGCCCCGACATGCCGCTGTGATCACGGTACCCGTTGGTGCGCAGCGCACTTACACGGCCATAGGCGGCGAACCGGTTCTGCAGTCCGGTATTGAAGCCGGTCGTAACCCGTTGGGCGCCGAAGCTCCCCACCTGCACCTGCACGTCACCGCCGGCATCGGGGCGCGCCACCGGCATCGTCTCGAAATTGATCGAGCCGGCGTAGCTCGCCGTACCCGCCGTACTCGTGCCCACGCCACGCTGCACCTGCACGCTCTGCACGTTCGACATGAGGTCCGCGAAGTTCGCGAAATAGAGGACCTGGTCCTCCATGTCGTTGAGCGGCACGCCATCGATCGTGATGTTGATGCGGGTCTGGTCGAGGCCGCGCAGACGCAGGTAGCTGTAGCCCCACTGCGTGCCGGTTTCCGTGTGCGCGATGAGGCTCGGCGCCGCGTTCATGAGCAGCATGGGTACGTCCTGTCCGAACTGCCGCTGCGTGATGACGGCGCGCTCGATGGTCTTCTGCGCGATGGGGGCGTTGCTGCCCGCACGAATGGCCTGCACCGACACGCCCTCGATGCGGCGGGCAGCGCTGTCGGATCTGGCCGAGTCGGGGCGGGCCTGCGCCGTAAGGGCGGTGGCCGTGAGGACGAGACCTGCGAAGGGGGCGATTCCCGCGGCGGCCGCACGCCCGAACGGGCGGATGGCGTAAGCCTGCGGTCGCCCGGCGCGCCCGAAGCGCGCCAGCATGCGACGAAACACGATGTGACTCCCTACGCCGGTGTGAGCCGGATCAGGTTCGACGGGTGTCATCTCAGCCGGACGCGCCCCGGTGGCGCCGGCACCCCGGTCATGTGGCCGGAAGGCTAATTAGCTTTGACCATCATGACCAGTGGCGATCCCGCCGTGCCGAGCACCATCTGTACCTGGCTGACGTCGTACGGCTCCTCGTGCGCCGAGGCCGTGGGTTTCGTTACCGGCGTGGCGAACGTGTGGCTCGTGACGCGCGAGAGCCTCTGGAGCTGGCCGCTCGGAGTGATCAACGCCGTGTTCTACATGGTCGTGTTCGCGCGCACGGGGCTGTACAGCGATACGGGGCTGCAGGTCGTCTACTTCGTGCTTTCGCTGTACGGCTGGTGGCACTGGGGGCGTGGCGGGGCGACGCGCACACCGGTGATGGTCACGCGCACGCCACCGCGGCTGGCAACCCTTCTGGGGGTCGTCATCCTTGCGGTGTGGGTGTCGCTCGCGAGCATTACCTCGCGCATCCCCGGCGCCGCGCTGCCGTGGCTCGATTCCATCCTCGTCGCGATCAGTCTCGTGGCCCAGTGGATGATGACGCGCAAGCTGCTCGAGAACTGGCTGCTCTGGATCGGGGTGGACATCGTGTACATCGGGCTGTTCGTGAACCGCGGCCTGCCGCTCACGGCGGTGCTGTACGCGGTGTTCCTCGGTCTCGCCGCGCTGGGCTACGTCCAGTGGCGGCGCTCGCTCGCGCGGCAGGCGCCCGTGGGGTGAGCCACATTCCGCGGCTCGTCGTGACCGGTCCGGAGTGCACGGGCAAGACGACGCTTGTGCAGGCACTCGCGGCGCACTACGGCGTGGCCCACAGTGGCGAGTTCGTGCGAGCGTACGCCGAGCAGCTGGGCGCGCCGATCGGGGCGCCTGACCACTGGCCCATTGCCCATGGCCAGATCGCGCTCGAGGAGGCCGCCATGGCGGAGGCCCGGGGTGCGGGGCACTCGTTGGTACTGCTCGACACCGATCTGCTCAGCACCGTCGTGTACGCCCGCGAGTATGTGGGGCACTGCGACCGTGGCATCGAGCAGCTCGCCCGGACACGCCTCGCCGACCACTACCTCCTGCTCGACATCGACGTGCCGTGGGTGGCCGACGGTGTGCGAGATCAGGCGGCCCGGCGCGAAGTCCTGCACCACCGTTTTCGCGGTGCCCTCGAGGAATTCGGGGCACCGTTCACCCTCGTCCGCGGTTCATGGGACGAACGCCTGGCCGGGGCGACGGCTGTCGCCGACCGGCTGCTACACCTCTTCTGACCCGTCCCCACCATGTCCAAGACGCCGCAGAGCTACGCCAATCACGCGCAGTACTCGCCACTGTATCACTACTTCACGAGTCCGATGGCGCTGGTCTTTCTCGTGTGGAGCCTCACGCGCTTCTTCAAGGAGCCGTCGGCCGACACCGGCTACTTCCTCGTTGGCGCGTTGGCGATGTTCGGCGTGGTGTCGGTGTCACGCCTCTCGCCGCTGCGTGCGCAGGACCGCCTCATCCGGCTCGAGGAGCAGCTGCGCTATCAGCGCGTACTCCCGGCCGCGCTCGTCGAGCAGGCCATGAACACCTTCTCCCCGCGTCATTACATCGCGCTGCGGTTTGCAAGCGACGCCGAGCTGGCCGGTCTCGTGGAAAAGGTGATCGCCAATCCCGCGATGAAGGGGAAGGAGATCAAACAGCAGATCAGGAACTGGCGAGGAGACTACTTCCGGGTCTGAGCCGCGGCGTTCAGGGGTGCGGGACCACGAGCCACGGAGTTCGCGGATGGGTCACGGAAACAGCACGGATCCTGCAACCAGCAGGTTGGATCCGTGTTCGCTCGGTGCGCCATCCGCGTCTTCCGTGGATTAGCGGGCTCGCGGTGACACCGAAGCGAACAGTTCGACGGGCAGTCCGCCATTCGCCGTTCGCAGCGCTGACGCCAACGGTAACCGCAACTGCCCAGCGAGCGCACGATCGGGCGGCACGAGCATCCCCAGCCGCCACCCACGACCGCCGGCGCGCAGCACGTCGCCGAGTCGCGCGTACAGACCGCGCAGGTCGGCGCCGCCGCTGACGCGCTGCCCGTAGGGCGGGTTGGTCAGCAGCACGCCGCGTGCGCCGATGGCGGCCAGATCAGTGTCGGAGAGCGCGCCCTGCTCGATGACGACATCGTCGAGCACACCCGCCCGCGCGGCGTTTGCCCGTGCCGCCTCGATGGCGCCGGCATCGCGATCACGCAACACGAGCGGGACACCAGCCGACGGCTTCACGCGGTCGCGCGCGGCGTCACGTTCGACGGCATAGGCCGCCGTCGGCGCCTGCGGCCACTGCTCCAGCGCGAACGCGCGCGACAACCCCGGCGCGATGTCGCGCGCCCGCAGGGCCGCTTCGATCCCGATGGTCCCCGACCCGCAGAAGGGGTCGACCAGCGGCACCTCGCCATTCCACGGGAACGCGGCCAGCATCCCGGCGGCGAGCGTCTCACGCAACGGGGCCTTCGCCACGGCG
>Ga0315904_10011538_pt1 | contig 11269 bp, 9 predicted proteins | sample LakEriMetagenome_6_FD_203529 | JGI IMG/M metagenome (GOLD analysis project Ga0315904, IMG submission 203529) | Freshwater fungal communities from buoy surface, Lake Erie, Ohio, United States - Buoy 12 MA120 | ecosystem: Environmental > Aquatic > Freshwater > Lake | place: USA: Lake Erie, Ohio... | reverse complement strand
GGAGCTTGTCCATCAGCTCGGGCTGACGGGCGGCACCCTCGATGTACTTGCCGCCCATCATGCCGATCCCGATGCACGCGCCGAGCGCGCCCAGACCGATGATGAGACCGCAAGCGATGGCAACGAGAGCAACGTTGGTCATGATGACTCCTTGGTTGGCAAGCGACAGAAGCTTGGAGAGGTTGGAAACGCGAAAGACGGGGTACTGCGAAAGCGGTGCGACGGGACCTCAGTGACCTTCGTGAGCCTGGCCGATGTAGACCAGCGTGAGCATCATGAAGATGAAGCCCTGGAGCACGACGATCAGGATGTGGAAGATGGCCCAGCCCAGGCCGGTGAGGAAGTGCAGGCCGAAGCCCCACCACGTGGCCGTGGCGCCGAGCAGCGCGATGAGCATGAACACCAGCTCGCCGGCGAACATGTTGCCGAACAGCCGCATGCCCAGCGACACGGTCTTGGCGGCGTACTCGATGAGCTGCAGCGCGAAGTTGAAAGGCGCGAGGATGATGCCGCTGCCGAACGGCGCCGAGAAGAGCTCGTGCACGAAACCGCCCGGGTGCTTGATCTTGATGCCGTAGTAGATGGACGCGCCGAGCACCACCAGCGACATGGCGAGCGTGGCGTTGAGATCGGCCGTTGGCACCACCCGGAGGTAGGCGTGATGGGGATCGCGGCCGGTGGCGGTGAAATAGAGCTCCCAGGCCTTCGGGAGCAGATCGACCGGCAGCAGGTCCATGGCGTTCATCAGGACGATCCAGACGAACGACACGAGCGCGAGCGGCGCGATGTAGGTGATGTCGCCCTTGACGATCGAGCGAGCCTGCTCGTGCACCATCTCGACGAGCGACTCGACGGCCCCGACGAAGCGCCCCGGGACGCCGGCGGTGATCCGCGTGGCCGCAGCGCGCATCAGCCATGCCGCGAGCACAGCGAGCAGGACCGAAAAGAACACGGTATCCCAGTTGATGATGCTGAAGTCGATGATCGACTTCTGCGCCTCACCCGTGCCGTTGAAGTGGCCGAGGTGATGGACGATGTACGACGACGGGGTGGGGGCTTGAGCGTCGGCTGCCATGGCTTGCTGTGTTGGGTGCTGCGTCGAAAGTCCGGTTGCGCTCGGGTGCCTCAGGTTCCGCGCTTGCCTTCGGGCGGCCAGTCGGGCGGCGCGTCGCGGGCGACGAGCAGCGCGAAAAGCGGCGCCTTCAAGGCGACGATGAGCCCGAGCACCAGAGCCAGCCAGTTCACGTCGGGCAGCGCGTGAACCAGCCACGCAAGCAGACCGACGGTGAGACCGATCTTGGCGAACTCACCCAGAAAGAACACCGCCGGGTACGACTCCGGCGAGCGACCTCGCTGGAACGCCAGTCGCAAGGCGAACAGCGCGTTCGGGACCACCGCCGCCATACCGCCGAGCACGAAAAACTTGGCGCTCGTCCAGTCGAAGATCAGCCCCGCGGCCAAGCCGAGGAAGATGACCGAGACGACCTGCAAACCGACAGCTGCGAACATGATCCCGAAGCGTGAACCCTGGATGACAAAGGCCTGACGGCCTCCGGGGTTCGAGCAAGTCAAGATGCCGGCAACGGCTGGCTTGCGGCAGGCAAAGACTTGAGAGTTTAGGGGTTCGCCACCGAGGGGTCAAATCGGCCGGATGCGGCAAGGTTGCGAATGCCCCTCGGCTGTTGCGCTGCAGCATCACCGCCGGCCCCACTCTGGCGCATCATGCCGATGTCGATTCCGTCTTTCGGTCCATCGTCCGGAGCCCTCTCCATGACCCGATACGCCCTGGCGCTGCTGCTCGGATTCGCCCTGCTGCTGCCCGCCCATGCGCCCGCGCAGCCGTCACAAGGCGCCGGACCCGCGCCGGGCGCTGCCCGCGCGCTCGACAACATCGCGGCCATCGTGCGCGTCGATGCCCGCGCCATCGATGGGGCCAACAGCATCGCCTCGCTGGGCGAACGACGCAGCGGCACGGGCGTGGTCATCGACGAGCGACTGGTGCTCACCATCGGCTATCTGCTGCTCGAGGTCGACGCGGTCGCCGTCACCACCGCCGCCGGCCGCATGGTGCCGGGCACGGTGGCCGCCTACGACCACGCCAGCGGTTTCGGCCTGGTTCGCACGGCGCTGCCGATCGACGTGCCGCGGCTGGAGCTCGGCGACTCCGACCGCATCTCCGAACGTGAGCAGGTGCTTACTATCGGACAAGGCGAGAGCGTGGCTACCGAACTGGTGGTGGTCTCGCGCAAACCCTTCGTCGGCAGCTGGGAGTACCTGCTCGAGCGTCCCATCTACACCTTTCCGCCGGTCAACAACTGGAGCGGCGCGGCACTCCTGGGCCGCGACGGCCGGCTGGTGGGCATCGGCTCGCTGGTGGTCAACGATGCCGCTGCCGGCCAGCCCGGCGTGCCCGGCAACCTCTTCGTGCCGGTGAACCTGCTCAAGCCCATCCTCGCCGATCTCCTGGCCAACGGCCGGCGTTCGCCCCCCGCCCAGCCATGGCTGGGCCTGAGCACCGAGGTGGTCCGCGGCAACCTGATGGTGGTGCGCGTGTCGCGCGGCGGGCCGGCCGAGCAGGCCGGCGTGAACCCTGGCGATATCGTGCTGGCGGTGGGCGGGCAGCGCTTCGCCGATCAGGCCGACTTCTACCGCCGCCTCTGGAGCCAGGGCCCCGCGGGCACGGCGGTGAGCCTGCGCCTGCTCAAGGACGGCGACGTGCGCGACGTGACGGTGCGCTCGGTCGACCGCATGGAAACGCTGGCGCGACCCGCCGGGGTCTGAGCGCGAGCCGCCCGGCGCACAGGCGCCCGGCGGCCTCCACGATGCAGGCCCGCGGGCGGCGGGAGCGGCGCCTGCGCCCGCGGGCTCAGAGCACCATCTGTGTCTGGGTGACGCTGGCCACCAGACGCTGCTCGCTGTCGGTGATGCGGGTCTCCCAGGTCTGGGTGCGCCTGCCGCGGTGCAGCGGCACGGACGTTCCGGTGACCACGCTGCCGACCGGCGCGGGCCGGAAGAAGTTGGTCTTGGACTCGACCGTGGCCGTGCCGGCGCCCTGGGGCAGGTTCATCACGGTGGCCACCGCGCCCAGGGTGTCGGCGAAGGCCATGATCGCGCCGCCGTGCAGGATGCCGCCGGTGGTGCACAGGTCGGGGCGCACCGGCATGCTAGCCACCACCCGCTCGGGCTGCGCCTCGATCAGGCGGATGCCCATCAGGTCGGGCAGCAGGCCGCGCAGGCGGGCCTCGATGTCGGCGATGGCGAGTTGTGGCATGGGTTCGGACACCGGAGCAGAGGGTTTCAGGCCAGGCGCTCGAGCGCGAGGTCGCGCAGGCGGTGCTTCTGGATCTTGGTGGCGTTGGTGCCTTCGGTGACCGGAAAGGCCTCGAGCGCGAACACCCGCAGCGGCACCTTGTAGCGAGCCAGCCGGGCAGCCACGTGCGCAACCACCGCCGCCTCGTCGAGCTTCGCGCCCGCGCGCAGCGTCACGAAGGCCACCGGTCGCAGGGCCCCGGCGTGGGTCACGCCCACCACCTGGCAGCCGTCGATGCCAGTCGCGCCCTGCACGCAGTCCTCGATCTCGCCCGGGCTCACCAGGAACCCGCCCAGGCGCAGGGAATCGCCAAGCCGGGTGAGGAAGACGAAGCCGCCATCGGCCGTGGTGTAGCCGAGATCGCCCGATCGGTACCAGCCCGCGGCATCGACTGCCTCGGCGGTGGCCTGCGGGTTGCCGAAATAGCCGACCATGCGCGAGGGGCAGTGGAACTCGAGCTCGCCGGCCTGGTCGTGGGCCAGCACCTCGCCGCTGCCCGGGTCGCGGGCGCGCACGCTCGCCTGCGCCGACACCGGCCGCCCGCCGGCCAGGCGGCGCTGCGCGAGCGGGGCGTGCTCGGACTGGCGGGCGAACAGCGCCTGGATCTCGCTGATGCCGTACAGGCCGATCAGGGTCATGCCGCGGGCGTGGGCGCGCTCGACGATGTCGGAGAGCGCCGGATTGAAGGCCGCGTAGCCGACAAAGCGCAGCGTGGGGTAGGCGGGCGTGCCCTCGTGCAGCTCGAGCAGCTGGGCGATCGCCTCGTCGGTGGCATTCAGGTGGGTGATGCCGTGACGCTCGATGAGTTCGGCGCCGTAGCGGGCATCCCAGGCGGGCATCATCGCGAACGGGCGTCCGGCCGCAAGCATGGCCAGCGCGCAGCACACGCCGAATACGCCGCACAGCGGCGGCGCCAGCAGCAGGCTCGAGGCGGCGTCGATGCCCCAGGCCCGAACCACGTCGGCGGCGTGGGCCACCAGCGTGCGCTGGTCGTGCAGCACGAACTTGGGCGCGCGGGTGGTGCCCGAGGTGGTGAAGATCGCGCAGCCGGCATCGGGTGTGGCCCGGTCGTCCACGAGGGGTGCGCCGGCCACGCACTGCGCGTAGCGACGCAGCACCGCCGATGCAGGCAGGGCCGCGCGCAGCGCCGCGAGGCGCTCGTCGGCCGCGGGCTCGGCCTCGTCGTAGGCGATGACCGCGGTCAGGCCCGACAGCGCGGCCGGCGGGCAGCCGCGCAGCACCGCGACGAAGTCGGCGCGGGCGAAGGCGGGCCAGGTGATCAGGACCCGGGCGCCCGAGCGCCCGACGATGTCGGCGAGTTCGGCCGAGCGAAAGCGCGTGTTGACCGCCACCCCGATGGCGCCCAGCCGGGCGCAGGCGAAGAAGGCCGCCAGCCAGGCCGCGGCATTGGGCAGCCAGATCGCCACCCGGTCGCCCTCGACCACGCCGAGCTCGCGCAGCGCGCCAGCCAGCCGCGCGGCCTCCTCGGCCAGCTCGGCGCACGCAACCGGGCGCTCCCGGTCGAAGCAGGCGATCGCGCCGGCGGCGGCTCGTTCGGCCAGCAGCCCGGTGAGGGTGCCGGCAGGTGTCGGGCTCTGCGGCCACGCCCCTGGGGCGGCGGTGTCGGGCGGGACCATGGCGGCTCAGCCCCGCGGCTGCGTGGCCTGCATGGCGGGCCGGGCGCCGAAGCGCGCGAACCAGGCGGCCGTCTTCGGATGGCCATCGCGCCAGGCGAGCGACGCGAAGCGCAAGTCGAGGTAGCCGAGCACGCAGCCCAGGGTGATGGTGCCGATATCCACCCGCTCGCCGTAACCGTCGGCGGCGGCCTCGATCGCGGCCAGACCGCAGACGATCTTGTCCATCTGACCGACGGTCCAGTCGGCCCAGCGCAGCGCCTCGGGCCGCGCGGTGCTCTCGTAGCGCAACAGCAGCGCGGCATCGAGGATGCCGTCGCCCAGCGCCTGATCGCCCAGCGCCCGCCAGCGCGCAGGCCCCGCCGGCGGAAAGAGCGCGCCGCCACCGACGTGGTCGAGGTATTCACAGATCACCCGGCTGTCGTAGAGCGCCATGCCCTCGTCGGTGAGCAGCGTGGGCACCTTGCCCAACGGATTGCTGGCGACCACGGTGCGGTCGCGGTTGACCGGGTGGACCGCCGAAGGCAGCAGTTCGATGCGCGAGGCCACGCCCACTTCGTGGGCGACCGTCAGGCACTTGCGCACATAGGGCGAGGCGGGGGAGTGGAAGAGCTTCATGGGCTGGCTCCGGCTGGGCGCGCCCGATCGCCGCCGCGGCGGATGCCGGGTGGCCATCGGACAGCCGCGACTCTAGCAGCATCGCCCACCGGCACCTGCGCCACGGCCTTTCGTCGGGAGCGATGAGCCGAAACAACGAAAAGCGGGGGTTCAGGTGCGATATTCAGGGCGTCTGCCTCATTTCTGCCTGGCAGGCGATCCGGTCTGATCATCCTCTCCTCTTGGGCCCGCCGCGATGCGGGCCCTCTTTTTTGGGGTCCGCCTTTCAGGTGCTGCGCTGCGCCTTGTCGCGCGCCGTGACCGCGCGGATGCGTTCGCGCGCCTGCTCCCACTGCGCGTCATCCCATTCGAGGCAGTGCGTGAAATAGGCGCCGTTGGCCAGCGAGTTGGCGCCGTCGATGGCGATGGTCTGGCCGGTGAGCCACTCGCAGTTGGGGGCCATCAGGAAGGCGGCGAGATCGGCGAGCTCGTCCATCCGGCCCAGGCGGCCCATCGGGTTGTGGGTGCTCTCGCGGCTGGCCTGCTGTCCGCCGAGCGGGCGCAGGCGCGCGCTCGCGCCCTCGGTGGGGAAGATGCCCGGCGCGATGGCGTTCAGGCGAATGCCGTAACGGCCCCACTCGACCGCGAGCGACTTGGTCATCACGTCGATGCCGGCCTTGGACATGGCCGAGGGCACGACGAAGGGCGAGCCGGTCCAGACCCAGGTCACGATGATCGACAGCACCGTGCCCTTGTCGCCGGCGGCGATCCAGCGCCGGCCGGCCGCATGGGTCACGTAGAACGTGCCGTGCAGCACGGTGTTGGCCACGGCATCGAAGCCGCGCGGCGTGAGGTCTTCGGTGCGGCTGATGAAGTTGCCGGCGGCATTGTTCACCAGCCCGGTCAGCGGGCCGCCCTGCCAGATGGAGTCCATCATCTCGTCGACCGCGGCGGCATTGCGCAGGTCGCAGGCCAGGGTTTCGACGCTGCCGCCGTGGCGAGCGCTCAGCTCGGCCGCGGTCTCGTCGAGCACGGCCTTGCGACGGCCGCACAGGACGAGCTGGGCGCCGAGCTGGAGCAGCCGCTCGGCCATCACCTTGCCCAGGCCGGTGCCGCCGCCGGTGACGAGGATGCGCTGGCCCTTGAGGAGGTCGGTCTGGAACATGGGGGACTCCGGATTCGGGGGTGGTCGTGATAGCGTCGATTCCACCATGGATCGGGCGCGCGCTGCCGCGATGCCCGGCCGCTTTCCGACGGAGGAGCCCCGTGACCACCCCCCTGCCCCGCCTGCTCGTCGCGCTCGCGATCGCGCTGCTCGCCCCGCTCGCCCACGCCCAGTGGGCGCCCAGCAAACCCGTGCGCATCATCGTGCCCTTCCCGGCCGGCGGCATCGTCGACCTGATGGCGCGCACGGTCACCGACCGGCTTGCCGCGTCGCTCGGCCAGCCGGTGATCGTCGAGGCGCGCACCGGTGCCGGCGGCAGCATAGGCACCGAGGCTGCCGCGCGGGCCGAGCCCGACGGGCACACGCTGGTGGTCGCCACCCTGTCACACGTCACCCTGCCCGCCTTCGGCGGCAAGCTGGCCTGGCATCCCGTCCGCGACTTCGCCGGCATCGGCATGCTCGGTCAGGTGGCCAACCTCGCGGTGGTCACCAACGGCCTGGAGCCGCGGACGATGCGCGAGTTCGTCGCCTACGCGCGAGCCCGTCCCGGTCAGATCAACTACGTGAACGCGGGCAACGGCACCTCGCAGACCCTGGGCGTCGAGATGCTGCGCAAGGACACCGCCATCCAGCTCACGCCGGTGGGCTACAAGGGCTACCCGCCAGCCGTGCCCGACGTCATCGCCGGCCGCATCGAGTTCGCGATGATGCCCTTCGGCGTGGCCCTGCCCCAGGTCAAGGCCGGCAAGCTGCGCGCGCTGGCCGTGGTTGCCCCGGTGCGCAGCCCGCTGCTGCCCGAGGTACCCACCATGGCCGAAGCCGGCTTCCCGGAATCGACGGTGGTGTCGTGGTATGCCCTGCTCGCGCCCGCGGGCACGCCGCGGGCCGCGATCGCCAGGCTGTCGGCCGAGCTCGGCAAGGCCCTCGCCGACAGCGAGGTGATCGGGCGCATCGAGGCCCTGGGCGGCTCGCCGCTGCCGGTGGGCACCCCGGCGGAGGTCGACGCGATGCTGGCGCGCGAGACCGATCGGTGGGCCCGCTTCGTGCGGGAAACCGGCCTCACCATGCAGTGACGCAGGGCGCCGGCAGCCGTCCGGCCGCCGGCGCGCGCCTTCCGTCCCGCGGGCTCGCGCGCCCGCGCAGCCGGCGAGCGAACATCGGGCCATGCTTGTCATCCCCCAGCCATCAAACCGCGCGGTCGCGCCCCGCAAGATTGCGCGAGCCGCCCGTCGCGAGCGCCTGCTCGAGCTCGGCTACACCATGATCGAGGTGATGGTGGCGGTGGGCATCCTGGGCATCCTGGCCGCGATGGCCACCGTGACCTACCAGGAATACGTGCAGCGCGGCCGCTCCACCACGGCGGTGAGCGATCTGCTCGACATTTCCCAGCGCATCAAGTCGTACGAGCTCGCCAACCGCGCGCTGCCCGACTCGCTGGCCGACATCGGCCGCGATAACGCGCTGGACCCCTGGAACATGCCCTACGAGTATCGCAATCTGGCGACCAGCAAGGGCAACGGACAGGCGCGCAAGCGGAAGAATCTTTCGCCGCTGAACAGCGACTACGACCTCTACAGCCGCGGCCCCGACAAGCAAACCCACGCGGTGCTCGGCCAGGCCGAATCTCGCGACGATGTGGTGCGCGGGCTCGACGGGCGCTTCCTCGGCATCGCCGAGAAACTGGATCCCAAGGCCGGAGGCTGAGTGTCGCCCAAGCTGCCCGCGCGGGCACCGCGACAGGAACGCGGCCTGCTGGGCACCCTGAGCACCCGCGTCGCACGCCGGCTGCTCGTGGTTTTCCTGCTGCTGGGCATCGGCCCCGCCCTGCTTACCCTGGGTCTCACGCAGCTGCGATCACGCGAGGCGCTGCGCGAGGGGCATCTCGCCAATCTCGCCGAGTCGGTCGAGTCCGTCGTTTCGGTGCTCGTCGAACGGCTCGAGATAGCTGATGAACTCGCCACGACGCTGATCGATCTCGAACCGCCGCACCGGCTGGCCGCCGCAAGCCAGGGGCGCTTCGATGCCACGGTGCTGCTCGAGCCCGGTCAGCCCGCACGGTGGTTGGCTGCCGACGGAGGAAGCGCGGCGCCGCCTCCGGCGCTGACCGATGCGGTGCTCGCGCCGGGCAGGCGCTCGACGCTGGCCATCACCCGCTCGGGCCACGAGCAGCCCGCGCTGTGGCTGCTGCGCCAGCTTCCGGCGCAGGCCGCGACGGTGGGGCTGCGTCTGGCGCCGGCAGCGCTCTGGCTGGACGAAGGCAGCCTGCCGTCGGAAGTCGATCTGTGCGTGCTCGATGCAGGCGGCCACCCGCTCGCCTGCGAGGCGCCGCCGCCGCCTGCGGTGCTCACGAGCCTTGCCCAGGCGCGCGCTGGCGCGATCAACGGCCATCTCGACTGGGACGGCGCCGAGCCGATGACGGCGGTCTACCGCGAGATGTTCCTCAAGGCGCGTTTTGGCATCGAGGGATGGAGCGTGGTGGTCACGCAACCCGCACGCATCGGACTGGCCGCCGAGCGCCGGCTCAGCCAGGCGGTCTGGCCGGTCGCGATCGTCGCGCTGATGAGCGCGCTGCTGCTGGCGCTGGGCGCGGTGCGGCGCACGCTGGGCCCGCTGCAGGCTCTCACCGAGGCGACCGGTCGGCTGGGCGAGCGCGACTTCACGAGTCGGATCGCGGTGGGCTCCGACAACGAGTTCGCGGTGCTGGGCGAGGCCTTCAACCAGATGGCCGAAGGTCTGGCCCGACAGTTCGATGCCCTGGACGCACTCGCCCGAATCGACCGGCTGATTCTGGAGGGGCGGCCGATAGCCGAGATCGGCGCGGTAGCCAGCGACTTGCTCTCCCGGAGCCTGCCCGGCGCGGCCGCGATCGTCGCGCTCGACGAGACCGGCAGTGGCCGCTGGGGGGTCTACAGGCACGCGGGCGCAGGGCAGCAGCGCAGCGAGATCGCCGCGCCCGATGCCGCATGGTGCGAAAGCGTTTGCGCCGACGGCGCGCGGCACACGCAGCGCCGCGACGGGCGGAACCTGCCGGCAGGCCTGCTTCCCCTGGGCGACGGCGAATGTCACCTGCTGCCAGCGATCGCCGACGGCGTGCTCGCGGGCTGCATCGCCGTGGCTTGGCAACCGGCGCGACCGCCGAGCGCCGACGAGTCGGAGATGATCGCCGGCTTCGCGGGCCGCATCGCGGTGGCCATCGCGGCGATGCGGCGCACCCGGCTGCTGCATCAGCGCGCCAACTTCGACGCCCTCACCGGACTGCCCAATCGCCCGCATTTCCTCGAACGGCTGGACGCCCTGCTCGCCGCCGCGCGCACCGGCGGACGCGTCGACGTTCTCTTCGTCGATCTCGATGGCTTCTCGCACATCAACGACAGCCAGGGTCATGCCGCCGGCGACCGGATGCTCGGCGAGGTTGGGCAGCGGCTGCGCGATACGCTGGGCGATCGCGGGATGGTCGCGCGTCTGGGCGGCGACGAGTTCGCGCTGGCCCTGTCCGAGACCGCGAGCGACGCGCCGGCCCGCGCCCAGGCGCAGCGCGTGATCGAGGCGCTGGCCAAGCCCTTCCGGCTCGCCGCGGAGCCGCAGTTCATCGGCGCCAGCGTGGGCATCGCCAGCTTTCCCGACCACGGCGAGGATGCCGCGACGCTGCTGCGAAACGCCGACATGGCGATGTATCGGGCCAAGGCCGCGGGCCGGGGCACGATGGCGGTTTACGAAGCCAGCATGCAGGCGGCCGCCATCGAGCGAGCGCGGCTGGAGGCGGAGCTGCGCCTGGCGATCAAGCGCGAGGAGTTCGAACTGCACTACGAACCGCTGGTGGAAGCCGGCAGCGGGCGGGTGGCGGGCTGCGAGGCACTGGTGCGCTGGCGCCATCCGCAGCGCGGCCTCACCGGAGCGGGAGTCTTCATTCCGGTGGCCGAGGAAACAGGCCTGATCTCGGCCATCGGGGGCTGGGTGCTGGGCGAGGCCTGCCGTCAGTACATGCAGTGGCTGCGCGACGGCGTGCCGGTGGGTTTCGTCAGCGTCAATGCCTCGGTGCGGCAGTTCCAGCGACCCGATTTCGTGGACGAAGTGACGCGGACCCTGCGTGAACACGGCATGCCCGGTCAGGGCCTGAAGCTCGAACTCACCGAAAGCCTGCTGATGGACGAGCCGCGCGAGGTCGAGCGCCGTCTGGAGGCGCTGGCCGCACTGGGCGTGAGCCTGGCGCTGGACGACTTCGGCACCGGCTACTCGTCGCTGACCTACCTGAAGCGTCTGCCGATGGACACCATCAAGCTCGACCGCAGCTTCGTGCGCGATCTGCTCGAGCGCCAGGAGGCGCGCGAACTCATGCGATCGGCGATCGCGATGCTGCACGCGCTGCGCAAGCAGGTGGTGGTGGAAGGCGTGGAGCTGGCGGCCCAGCGCGAGCTGCTGTCCGCATGGGGCGCCGACATGCTGCATGGATGGCTGTTCAGCCAGTCGCTGCCGGCGCAGGACTTCGCCGACCATGTGCGGCGCAGCCGAGCCGGGGGCGGCGCGGCCAGCGGGATCGAGGGGCAACCGGAGGGCGGCGCCACC
>Ga0315904_10011537_pt1 | contig 11270 bp, 9 predicted proteins | sample LakEriMetagenome_6_FD_203529 | JGI IMG/M metagenome (GOLD analysis project Ga0315904, IMG submission 203529) | Freshwater fungal communities from buoy surface, Lake Erie, Ohio, United States - Buoy 12 MA120 | ecosystem: Environmental > Aquatic > Freshwater > Lake | place: USA: Lake Erie, Ohio... | reverse complement strand
AGCCGGCCAACTCGAACCACTGAAAGAGTCGCTCGGGATCGCGCAGCACCTCGGGCAATTGCCCGGGGGCGGGAAAGATTTCGCGGGCCGTGACCCGGAAGACCTCGTTGTCGCGCCGGGACAGCACAAATCGCTCGAGCATTTTCCGCCACCGCCGGGGTTGCTCGCGCTCGACAAACCGCGAGACCACATCGGCCACGGCCGTCGCGTGACGGAAAAACCGCTGCATGAATTGTTCGACCGGGCGCTGGGCGGCGGTGCCCGAGAAACCCATCGGTTCGGCCATCCGCAATTGTTCATCGCGGGTCAGAATTTCCTGGGCGCGACCGGCGTGGAAATGCAGGTCATTGCGGATGCGCTGCAGGAATTCCTGAGCATCCAACAGGATCTGCAAGTCCTCGGCACTCAGGGCGTCGCTGCGCCGGAGCAGGTCCAGATCGGGAGTGCCAAACCGGGCCAGTCCCAGCCAGCGGACCAACTGGATGTCGCGCAGACCACCGGGGGACCGCTTGACCTCGGGCTCCAATTGCCGTTCGGTTCCGCCATATTGCAGGCGTTCCGTCTCCCGCGCCTGCACACACGAGTCGTAGAACGTGCGGTAATGTCCGCGGGAGATCCGCCGGACGAACGCGGCCCGGAAGGAAGCGTACAGGCGAGAAGATCCCCACAGCAGCCGCATCTCCACCAGCGCGGTGGCGAAGACGGGGTCCTGAGCGGCGAATTCGAGGCCATCAGCGGGCGTGGCAACCCGATGTCCCAGTTGCAGCCCAGTGTCCCAACACGCCCGGACCATGGACTGAATCGAACGGACGAATACCTGGTCCGAACGGAGATCGCACAGGAACAGCAGATCGACGTCGGAATAGGGGGCCAGTTCACCGCGCCCGGTCCCCCCGACGGCAATCATCGCCGTCCCTTCCAGCAGCACTTCGCGATCCGCCTCCGACTGCCCCGCCAGGCTGCCGGCCAGCAGATCGATCAGCAACTGATCGATGCCGCGGCTCATCAGGCTGGCGATCTGCAGGGCCGAGCGTCCCGAGAGATGGGCCTCGCGCGCCGCTTCACGCAGTGCCCGCAAACGCTCTTTCCGGGCCTGCAAGCCCTGCTCGAATTCGGGATCGCACAGGGGGGAGGCGGTGGACATCAAACCGGGGACCTGGAGACTGCGGAGGGGCACTCCTCACGCGGAAGCATGCCGTAAAAGCCGGTCACATCGCCGACTCGCCGGTCTCCCCCGTGCGGATGCGGATGACCTCGGCGAGATCGGTAATGAAGATTTTTCCATCCCCAATTTGTCCAGTGCGGGCGACACGCATGATGGTTTCGACCGCCTCCTTGACGAGGCTCTCGGTCACGACCACCTCGATCTTGACCTTGGGCAGAAAGTCCACGGTGTACTCCGCACCCCGGTACATTTCCTTGTGACCCCGCTGCCGACCAAACCCACGGACTTCGGTCACGGTCATTCCCTCGACCTTCGCCTGGGTGAGGGCATTCTTGACATCTTCCAGCTTGTAATGCCGGATGACCGCTTCGATTTTTTTCATCAGAGGCTCCTGGACGTGGCTGACCGGGCCGGCCAGCTCCACAAAAAGAGACGTCCGGGGGCCGACACAGGCGTGCCCCCGGATCGCAAAGTGTAGTCAACTTCGGACGGATCGTCCCGATCAGACGAAAATGTAGCCTTCTTCTCCGTGCTGGCTGACATCGAGCCCCATCAGCTCTTCTTCCTGGGTCACCCGCAGGCCAACCACCGAGTCGATGACTTTGAGAATGATGAAGGTCCCAATCACTCCCAGCAATCCGGAGGCAAGCACTCCGACCACCTGGTTGACCACCTGCTGGGCATTCCCTTCCAACAGCCCCTGGGCGGTGGACGAGCCCGGAACCACCAATTGGGTCGCGAACACACCAGTCAAAATCGCCCCCAGGGTGCCTCCCACTCCATGCACGCCAAACGCATCGAGGGCATCATCGTAGCCCAGCTTCGACTTCAACAGACACGCCTGGTAGCAGACGAATCCGGCCAGAAGTCCCAGCACGATCCCGGCGAGGGGAGTCACCGCACCGGCGGCGGGCGTGATGCAGACCAGTCCCGCCACGGCCCCCGAGCAGGCCCCCAGAATGCTCGGCTTGCCCCGGTGCCACCATTCGGCCAGAGCCCACGAGACCGTCCCCGCCGCAGCCGCCATGTGCGTCGCCACAAACGCGTTCGCGGCCAGCACATTCGCCTCCAGGGCGCTGCCCGCGTTGAAGCCGAACCAACCCACCCACAACAGGGCGGCGCCGATACAGGTGTAGGTCAGATTGTGCGGGGGCATTGGCTCTTGTCCGTAACCCAATCGCTTGCCAATCAACAGCGCACACACCAGCGCCGAGATCCCCGAGCTGATATGCACGACCGTCCCACCCGCGAAGTCAAACGCCGGAAATTTGGCGGCGGTGTTCGCCGGGTTCAGCCATCCCGTATCCGACCAGACCCAGTGGGCGATGGGGCAGTAGACGAACGTGCCCCACAACACACTCAGCAGAACCATCGCGCTGAATTTCATGCGCTCGGCGAACGCGCCGCAAATCAGCCCAGGAGTGATGATGAAGAACATCATCTGATAGACCATGTGAACCGAACGGGGAATCCCATAGGCGTCCATCATGGGAACCGTAACCGTTTTCCCATCGGTCGCCAGCGAGGGGAGCACCCCCTTCAACATCAGGAAGTCGCCCCCGCCGATGACTCCCCCCAACACATCCGATCCAAAGGCCAGGCTGTAACCCCAGAACGCCCAAATCAACGACATCAGCCCCATCAGGAACACGCACTGCATCATCACCCCCAACACATTCTTCTTGCGGACCAGCCCGCAATAGAACAGAGCCAGTCCGGGTGCTGTCATCATCAGCACCAGTGCCGATGAGGTGAGCATCCAGGCGGTGTTGCCCCGGTCCAGCTTGGCGGGCGCCAGACGGTCATCCCCCCCCTCGGCCCAGGCCGCCGTGGCCAGACTCAGGCTGGCCAACAGGGCCAACACAGCGATTTTTGCAGCGCGATTCATCGACAACTCCCGTCCGCAGTTCAAGTGAAGTTTCCAGCTGTCCGCACATTACCCCCCCACTTGCAGCAAACTCCGTACCAAGGCCGGAGTTGAATTCATCCCCGCGTACCAAGACACTGGGGAAACCATGCAGATCACCCGCGTCACATCCCACATCATTGGTGCCGAACGGAACTTCCTGTTTGTCGTGGTGGAAACCGACACAGGACTGGTGGGAGTGGGGGAGGGCGGACTCACCTGGCGGGAGGGGGCGACCGCGGGCTTCATCGATGCCCTGCGGCCGCTGCTGCTGGGCGCCGATCCCTTCCGGACCGAGCACCTCTGGCAGGTGATGTTTCGCTCGGGGTTCTTCCCCCCCGGCCGGGTGGGGGCCGCCGCTCTCAGTGCCGTGGACATCGCCCTGTGGGATCTCAAGGCCCAGGCGCTGGGGGTCCCCCTGTACCAATTGTTGGGGGGCCTGTGCCGCGACGAAGTGGTCTGCTATCCCCATGCCCGCGGGCAGAGCACGACTCAGTTGGTTGATCATGCCCGGCACCTGGTCGCCGAGGGCTATCGTTTCATCCGGACCGAAATCCGCGGGGGAGCCGACGGTTCGGTCTTCGATCCCCGTCACGCCCTGCGCGAGGCGATCGCCGACCTGCGAGCTCTGCGGACCGCCCTGGGGGATTCGATTGAACTGCTGATCGACGTGCACACGCGACTGGATCCGGCCGACGCCCTGCTGTTCTGCAAGCTCGCCGAGGAATTCCAACCGTATTTTGTGGAAGATCCGCTGCGTTGCGAGAATCCCGACAGCTATCGCCGTCTGGCCGCCCGCACCACGGTCCCCCTGGCGGTGGGAGAACAGTACTCTTCGAAATGGGAGTTCCGGGCCCTCATTGAAGACGAGTTGTGCGACTTCGCCCGGATCGACGTCTGTCTGGCGGGGGGCATCACGGAAACCGTGAAGATGATCGGTTGGTGCGAGACGCACGGGCTGAAGCTCGCCCTGCACAACCCGCTGGGACCGGTTTCGACCGCCGCCTGTCTGCATCTCGACCTGGCCAGCAGCAGTTTCGGCGTTCAGGAATTGCCCCGGACGCCAGGTACCTATCTGCAGGATCTCTTTCCCGTGCAGGTTCCCTACAGTCGAGGCCATCTGCAGCCTCCCACCCGACCAGGCCTGGGAGTTGTGATCGACGAATCCCGAGTCCGGAACTATCCTCCCATCTCCGAGGGACGGTGCCCCCTGTGGCGGCGGGCGGATGGTTCGTTCACCAACTGGTAGTGGGTTCGCAGCAGAGAGAGACCCCGTGGGCGAGAGCCTGAGTCGGCTGAATCAGCGGTGGTTCGAGTTTGTGACGCGCGGCGAGTCCGGGGCGCATGCGGCGCTGTTCGCGCCGCTGGGGCTGCTGCTGGGATGGCTGGTCATTCGCTGGAGCACCCGGCTGGTGTCGCGAGAACGGGGCACCCCCTGGCGCATGGGGCGGGCCCACCAGGGACTGATCTTGCTGTCGTGCCTGGCGCTGACCGCACTGCTCCCGATCGCCGTGATCGCCGGCCGCTGTCAGTCGCTGGTCGAAGGGGGCTCGATCGACTGGGCGCAGTGGCGCATTCTCTATCACCTGGGGCTGGTGACCCTGCTGTTCGTCGCCACGGTGGTCGACCTCGACCAGTACGTCATTCCCGATGAGATCACCCTGACCGGGACGGTGTTGGGGGTTGTGGGGGCGTTCGCGATCAGCAACATGCAGCTGATTCCCGTCTGGGTCGACTGGAACCACTGGGCCCCGGATATCGGGCCCGAGATTCCCCAGTGGATCAGAACCTCGCACCACTGGCATGGGCTGGTCTGGAGTCTGACCGGAATGGTGGTGGGGGCCGGTCTGACGTGGCTGGCCCGGATCGTCTCCGACTGGGCCCTGGGTCTCGAGGCGTTGGGACTGGGGGACGTGACCCTGATGGGCATGATCGGCAGCTTCCTGGGATGGCAACCTGTGGTCTGTGTGTTCCTGATCGCCCCCCTGTGCGGCGTCGTGGTGGCCCTGCTGCTGCGGTTCGCCCAGGGACGTCGGGCCCTCCCGTATGGACCGTGCCTGGCCTGTGCCGCGGTGGTGGTGTTGTTCACCTGGCGCGCGATCTGGGAACGGACCCGCGAACTGTTTGGCCACCCCCCCACTCTGGCCGGCCTCGCGATCCTGATCATCGGGGGGATGTCGGCCTTGCTGGGGATTGTCCGGCTGTATCGTGCGATTCCGGTGGCCCAGCGGCGACGGTCTTCCGATCCGCAGCCTCCCCCGGCGGAGAGTCCGCTGCCGGGCAATCCGTAGGCCGACACTTCATCGCCGAGCCCGCCCCGCCCGTACTCGCTCGCTCCCTGTCAGCTCTGGGGCGGCCACGGAACGCAGGCCGGCGCTGGTCCCTTCAGGAATACGGTCACCAGGCGCACGGGTGACGAGGCCAGCCCTGCCGACAGTTCGGAAGTGGGGGCCTTATTCGCCGGAGGGCTGACTCTCCTGCGTGTCGGGTTCTCCGGTCAATTCGCGGACCGCCTCGGAAGCCGATCGCAAGGTCCGGTCCAGGGTCCGCGATTCGGCCAACGAGGGCCGGTCGAGCCAGCGCACGAGGGACCGGGCGACCAACTGCAGGCTGCGGCAACAGAGGCGAGCCTGCTCGACGAACACCTGATCGTCCTCGGCGAGGCGGTTGGGATCGAGGCTCTGCAAGCCGCGGGCAACCAACGCCAACTGCCGTGTCTGCGCGTCGGCAATTCCCCGCACACGGGCCTCGGAGAGCCCCTGCTCTTTCCAGGCCAGGGTGGTCACATCCAACAGCAGCCAGGCATTCTGCAGGGCAGCAGTGGCCAGAACCCCCAACAGGCGCATCTCGGCCACAGCCCCCGCCGGAGCAGAACCGGGTTGGGCCGAGGCCAGCCCGGTCCCCAGCGTTCCGCCAACCAGCAACAGGCTGCCCGCGAGTTTCTCGAGCGCTTCGCGGCGGTGGCCGTCCATCCGCGGAATCCTCTTCCTGTGAGACCTCTTCCCTGCGGTTTCCGGGGTGGAAACCGTCGTCCGCATGCTATCGCCCACCACGCCGGATTGCCACATTTGCCCCCGCTTTCGCACCCCATTATGATCACCGCATGCCTCCGACATCCCGCTGCGCACCACGCCGAAAACCGCCCACCATGGGCTTGGCCCTGGCCCTCCGTTGGCACGTCCTGATTGTCGTGCTGACCCTGTGCTCTCCTCTGGGCATGGGACACGCGCGGGGACAAACTGCAACGCAATCGAAAGGTTCCCGCGTGATTCAGCAAACGTTCGGCGAGATCGCTCCCAATCAGTCGGCCCGCCTGTGGACTGTGACCAACAGCCAGGGACTGGTGCTGAAGGTGACCGACTACGGAGCGCGGCTGGTGGCTCTCGAGTGCCCCGATCGCGACGGCCGACTGGCGAACGTCAACCTCGGTTTCGACCGGGCCGAAGACTATGTGAAGCACACCGCGTATTTCGGGTGCACCACCGGCCGTTTCGCCAACCGGGTCGCCAAAGGTCGGTTTGTACTGGATGGCAAAGAGTATCGCCTCGCCACCAACAACGGGGCGGAACACCTGCACGGAGGGAAAGTCGGGTTCGATCGACAGTTGTGGAAAGCCGAGGAAGTGCGGCAGGCGGGTGCGGCGGGGGTGCGGTTCAGTTACATCAGTCCCGATGGGGAAGAGGGGTATCCGGGGGAACTGACCACGCACGTGACCTACTGGCTGACCGACGACAACGAGTTGCGGCTGGACTACGAGGCCACCTCCCGCGCCCCCACCGTGTTGAACCTCACGAACCACGCCTATTGGAATCTGGCGGGAGCGGCCTCGGGCCAGAACGTGCTCGAGCATGTGTTGACCCTCGACGCCGAGACCTTTCTGGAGGTCGGCGAGGGGATGATCCCGACCGGGCGTCAGACAAAGACGGCGGGAACCTTCATGGATTTCAGCACGCCACAGGCGATTGGATCGCGGATCGAAGAGTCGTACCGGGCCTTCGCCCCCCCTGGCGGCTACGATCACTGTTACGTGCTGCGGAAGCCCAAGGCGGGTGAACTGACCAGGGCGGCCCGGGTGGAACACCCCGCGTCGGGACGGGTGATGGAGGTCTGGACGACCGAACCGGCCGTGCAGTTCTACTCGGCGAACTTCCTGGATGGATCGCCGGAAAATGGGGGACACCAAAAGCACGGGGCGTTCTGCCTCGAGACCCAGCATTTCCCCAATTCACCGAACCAGCCGGAGTTTCCCTCGACGGTCTTGCGGCCGGGGCAAACCTATCGACAGACGACCGCGCATCGGTTCTCGGTGAACAAGTAGCCGTTCCCCCACGGGACTGCGGAGGATCGCCGGGTGTTCGTCGGCTCGAACACGGGCGGTCGCGCCGGGCGCGAATTTCATCGCCCCACCAAACTTCATTCCGCAACGGGCCCCAGACTTCTGCCGCGACTGGCGGTGAGGCGGGAAGGAATGGGGGCCCGCAGTCCCGCAGGGGCGGGCGGCGGATTTCGGGTCGATCCACGTTTCGCCCGTGGTGGTTTCCGCAGAACGGGCAGGTTCGAACGGGGTTTGGCGGACGGACGGGCCAAGGCCCGGTTCAGGCGATCAAATCCCGGATGGGGCGACCCGTTTCGACCAAACTCACCGGTCGACCGGCGAGATTCGTCACCTGCAGCGCGGGGGCAATGCCCAAAACCTGCAGCACGGTGGCGGCCAGATCCTGGGGAGTCACCACGGCACTTTTGGGAGTCTCGGCCTTGGCGCTCGATTCGCCCACCACCTGACCCATGCGAAGTCCGCCACCGGCCAGGGCGAGCGTGCTGAGGGGGGCCCAATGGTCCCGCCCGGCATTGCGGTTGATCCGCGGGGTCCGGCCAAATTCCCCGGTGATCACCAGCAGAATGTTCTTGCTCAGACCCCGGTCGGCCACATCGTCCAGAAACGCCGAGACGGCGCGGTCCACCAGCGTGCCCCGCCTTTCAAATCCCTTTTCAATTCCATTGTGCATGTCCCAGCCGCCAAAGCTGACTGTCACAAATCCACAGCCGGCCTCGCATAAACGGCGCGCGATCAGCAACTGCTGCCCCAGGTCTTTCCCATAATTTTCCACCACTCCCTGGTCTTCCCTGGAAAGATCAAAGGCGGCGGGGGCGCTCCCCAGCACGAGATTGAAAGCCTGTTGTTCGTAGGCGTCGAAACCTTCCATCAGGCCGCTGGCGTCGGCGTCCCTTTGAAAGCGATCCAGTTGCGACAACAGGGACCGGCGATCATCCAGACGCTCCTGCTTGACCGCGACCGTGAGGTTCTTGCGGGCGGGCCCCTGTGGATCGAACGGGGCACACGAGGCACCGAGGTAGGCGGGTCCGTCGGCACCAATCGAACCCTGCCGGACGTAGGTCGGCATGCCGGTCTGGGGATGATTCGCTCCGCGCAGCCGGGCCACGATGGCTCCCAGACTGGGACGGGTGGGCTTCCCTCCGGCATCCGATTGGCGGTTGTCGTAGCCCGTCATCACCCAGTGGGTTCCGCCACCATGCCCACTGTTCTGGTGGGCGAACGAGCGGACAATGGCCAACTTGTCCAGGCGGGTGGCCAGGCGTTCGAAATTGCCACCCAGAGCCACACCCGGAAGACTGGTGGCGACCGAACCGCTGACGCTGCGATACTCGCGCGGAGCCTCGGGCTTGGGATCGAAGGTTTCAATGTGCGACGGCCCCCCGTTCAGCCACAGCCACACCACGGAAGTGCCGGGGACCGCCGCGGACGGGCCCCCGGCCCCAGCGCGCGCGGCCAACCAGCCGGGCAGGCTGAGTCCCAGGGCTGGCACAGCCCCGATCTGGAGGAAGTTGCGACGAGAGACTCCGGAGCAATCTCCAGACACCTGCGAGCCGGACCAGTTCAACATGGCAGCACCCTCCTGCAAATCGCCGGGTTGGTGGAAACGTTGTCCCAGAATCTTCAGCGTGTTGCTTTCTACCGAGACAGCCCGCCACTCGCAACCACAATTCCCGGGCCTAAGCGCCCGTCCACATATACCTTTGGATTCCTACCCGAGAATTGAGCGCGCCGACAGACTGCTGACCCATGCACTCAGAATTTCCTGCGGAACTTGCGTCTGGCCACATGCAACCGAAACTGGTTCTCGCCTCCCGTTCCCCTCGCCGAAAAGAATTGTTGACGGCCCTGTGTCCGCTGGCGGAGATCGAGGTTTTGCCTCCGCCGCAGAGTGCTGAGCGGGACTTTGAAGACTGCCAGGACTGGCCCTCGATTGAAGCACGGATTCAGTTGATCGCCAGAGAGAAACTGGAGGGGGTGGAGGCGCTGCTACGGACTCGTGGGGGGGCCGCACACGCGATCGTCATCGCGGCCGACACGGCAATTGTCGTGCGCGAGGGGGGGGACCACCTGCGGGTCCTGGGCCAACCACCCGAGGATCCCACCTGGCCCGCCGTGGTGCGGGACTGGTTCACGCGGTATTACCTGGGCCAGACGCATTGGGCTCTCTCGGGCCTGTGTGTCCAATGGCCCTCGGGGGAACGCCGCGTCGGGGTGGTGCGGACCGCCGTCACCTTTCATCCTCCGCCGCGGGACATCGATTGGTACGTCTCGACGGAGGAGCCCCGCGGCAAGGCGGGAGGGTACGCCATCCAGGGGGCGGGCAGCGTGTTTGTGAGCCAGGTGGAGGGCAGCCTGAGCAATGTGGTGGGGCTGCCTTTGGAGCCGTTGAGGGAGTGGCTTTCAGGGAAATCCCGAGCGGACGAAACGGATGCCAGTCGCGACGCTTGTACAACCGCGGGGGGCGACTAAGATGCCCCCTTGAGTTGCGTTCACTTCACCTGCCGCAACGGAGTTGCGGCATCACTTCGAGAAAGGAAAACATGCCTCTCGCCAATCGACTCATTGCGGAAATTCTGGGGACCTGCTGGCTGGTGTTTGGAGGGTGCGGCAGTGCCGTGCTCGCCGCCAAGTTCCTGGACACTTCGGGAAGCACCACGCTCAACCTGGGAATCGCCTTCGTGGGGGTCTCCCTCGCGTTTGGGTTGACCGTGCTCAGCATGGCGTTTGCCATCGGGCATGTCTCGGGCTGCCACCTGAACCCAGCCGTGACGGTGGGACTGACGGTGGGAGGCCGGTTCCCCTCGTCGGAAGTTGTGCCCTATATCATCGCGCAGGTGATCGGTGCCGTCGTGGGATCGGCCCTGTTGTGGTTCATTGCGTCGGGAGGGGCCGACTGGAAAGCCCCCAGTGGGGCGGGGGCCTTCGCCACCAACGGCTACGGTGAGCTGTCTCCGGGGAAGTATGGAATGCCCGCCTGCTTCGTGGCCGAAGTGGTGCTGACCTTCTTCTTCCTGATCATCATCCTGGGTGCGACCGATTCGCGGGCCCCGGCGGGGTTTGCGGGGATTCCGATTGGCTTGGGCCTGACCTTGATCCACCTGATCGGCATTCCGGTGACGAATCTGTCGGTCAACCCCGCCCGCAGCACCGGCCCGGCCCTGCTGCTGCGAGGCGACTACGTGCCGCAACTGTGGCTGTTCTGGGCCGCTCCCATTCTGGGAGCCATCCTGGCCGGCCTGGTCTATAATGCCGTGTTCGCCGCACGCAAAAACTGAGACGTTTCTCGTGGGGGGTCGGTCCCGGGTGAAGGACTAACTCCCTGAACAGATCTGACGGCGGACTGGATTTCTCCAGTCCGCCATTTTTTTTGCCGTGTCCTTTCTCACGAGTGGTCTTGCCAGACTGCCTCTGACCGGAGCCCCCATGCGCGATCGCCGCGGAACTCGTCGAGCGTGGGTTGCGGGAGGTTTGTCGCTGGTGATGCTGGCGGCGGCGGGTTTTCCGGCGTGGCGTCGGACGTTGGCCCCGCAACTGGAACTGTGGCTGGCGAACCTTGCCGGCTGGGGAACCTGGGGTCCGCCGATTGTGGGAATGCTGTTCGTCCCCGCCTGCCTGTTGTTCCTGCCGGGTTCCTGGCTGACCCTGTTCGCAGGCTTTGCGTTCGGACAGACCTGGTCTGGTTTCGCCCTCACTCTCGCCTGTGTCTCGGTGGGGAGCACGCTCGGCGCAACCTGCTCCTTTCTCGTGGGACGCTGGCTGTTTCGCAGCACGATTGAGTCCTGGGTGCGAGATAACCGGCGCTTTCAGAGGCTGGATGCCGGGGTTCGCCAACAGGGCTTCTGGATCGTCTTCCTCAGCCGTCT
>Ga0315904_10011535_pt1 | contig 11271 bp, 10 predicted proteins | sample LakEriMetagenome_6_FD_203529 | JGI IMG/M metagenome (GOLD analysis project Ga0315904, IMG submission 203529) | Freshwater fungal communities from buoy surface, Lake Erie, Ohio, United States - Buoy 12 MA120 | ecosystem: Environmental > Aquatic > Freshwater > Lake | place: USA: Lake Erie, Ohio... | reverse complement strand
CTATTAAGAGATAGTCTTGCAAAATTAAAACTAAACGACTCTAGCTTTGTTTATGAGCCTGAAAATTCTGCGGCCTTAGGACTGGGTTTTAGATGTGGTTTTTTGGGACTTCTTCATCTTGAAATTATTGTTCAAAGATTAGATCGTGAATATAATCTAAATTTAATTACCACAACGCCGGGTGTAGTTTATAAAATCTACAAACACGATGGTACAGTTATGGATCTTCAAAACCCTGCAAATATGCCAGAACCAAATTTTATTAAATCTATTAATGAACCTTGGATTAACGCTACGATAATACTTCCTGATGAATATCTAGGTTCAATTATGAAATTATGTGAAGAAAAAAGAGGAAAGCAAAAAAGTTTAAGTTATTCAGGAAATCGAGCAGTTTTATCTTACGAACTACCATTAAATGAAGTTGTTTTTGATTTTTACGACAAAATTAAATCTATTTCTAGCGGTTACGCAAGTTTTGATTATGAATTGAATGACTATAGAGAAGGTGATCTAATTAAATTATCCATATTAGTGAATGAAGAGATGGTTGATGCATTGTCTATGATTATTCATAAAGATTTTGCTACAAGACAAGGAAGATTAATGTGTGAAAGATTAAAAGACTTAATCCCAAGACACCAATTTCAGATTCCAATTCAAGCTGCAATTGGTGGAAAAGTTATAGCAAGAGAGACAATATCTGGTTACAGAAAAGATGTTATTAGTAGAATTCACGGTGGAGGAGCAAGGGACAGAAAGAAAAAACTTTTAGAAAAACAAAAAAAAGGAAAAGCAAGAATGAGACAGTTTGGAAGCGTTGATATTCCACAGGAAGCTTTTATAGAAGTTTTAAAAATAAACAAAAATGAGTAAAGTTTTAAAAAAATTTTGTGGAATATTTGGTTATAAACTATTACCAAAGAGTTATATTAAAAATAAAAATCTTTTATCGGAATTATCTTCTTTAAAATTAAAAAAAATCATATCGAATCTTGCTGAAAAAAAAATTATTAATTCCTTGATTCAAATTGGAGCCAATGATGGCATGTCACATGATCATTTAAATAGTATTATTAAAAAATTTAAATTAAAAAGTTTGTTATTAGAGCCAATTAAAAAATACTTTGTAGATTTACAAAATAACTACTCAAATTATGAAAACGTAAGATTAGAAAATTCCGCTTTAAGTATAAAAAATGAAATTCTGTTTTTATACAAAGTAAATCCTGAGTATTCTAACAAATATGGTACAATATCTAGCGGAATATCTTCCTTATATAAACAGCATTTAATAAAACACGGGATAAAGAAAAAACATATTATTCAAGAAAAAGTAGACCAAGTAAGTTTTGATGAACTTCTAAAAAAATATAACATAAACGACTTTGATCTTCTATTGATAGATACTGAGGGATATGATTGCCAAATTGTTAATGATTTTTTATTAAAAATAAAAAAAATAAGACCTATTATAATATTTGAGTGGTCACATGTAAAAAATAGTGAGTTTAAAAATACTTTAAATTTAATAACCAATAATAATTATTCTTTTTTTCCTATAGGAGATGATATTTTTTGTGTACCAATTGAAAAAAATATTTTGCTTCAACTAAATTAATGGGTTTAATAAAAATAACAGGAGAGATGGCCGAGTGGTTGAAGGCGCCCGCTTGGAAAGCGTGTATACTGTTAAAGGTATCAAGGGTTCGAATCCCTTTCTCTCCGCCACAAAAATATTATTAACATTTATTAATAATATTTTTTGTAATAAATATTATGTATTTTTTAATAGTGCATTGTTGCTGGTTTTTTTATACCAATCAAAAATTTAATTTACGCTATGGTAGTTTGGTAATTTAAACAAAATAATATTATGTCATCAATAAAAATTTTTAATTTAATAAATAATGGTGAGAGCACTCTAAAATTTCTTTTAAATTAATTTTTTAAGGATTTCTGATTTTTAATTAATCAAACTGTTCTTTTTAAAAAATTATTAGAAATTGTTTGTTTTTAATATTTAGGAGCAAATAAAATTCTACTATATAATTAGATATTATTTATTACAAATACTATCGAAATTCTATGAAGGTATATGATTGTGTAATTTATTTAGATGAGGATTTTTTATTAAATTTAAGATTCAATATCTTAAATAATTTTGTAGATTATTTTGTAGTTGTTGAGTCCAATAAAACCTGGCAAAATAATAAAAAAAATTTTAACTTCAACATTAATAATTTTAAAAATTTTATAGATAAAATAATTTATATCAAAGTTGAAGACATGCCAGATGGAGAAAATCCGTGGCTTAGAGAAAATTTTCAGAGAAATTGTATTACAAGAGCTCTTTCAAGAGCAAGTGATGAAGATTTAATTATTATTTCAGACGCAGATGAAATACCTAATCCGGAAAAAATTGTAAATTTTGATTATAAAAGAAAATATGGAGTTTTTGAGCAAAAACAGTATTACTATAAACTAAATCTTTATAATGAGTCACACCCAATCTGGAGAGGCTCAAAAGCTTGCGTAAAAAAATATCTCAAGTCTCCGCAGTGGTTAAGAGAATTAAAGATTAAAAAAAGACCATTCTGGAGAATAGACAAAATGAATTTAAAATATAGCATTGAAAAAGGCGGTTGGCATTTCTGCAATCTCAAAACACCAAGTCAATTATTGTTTAAGTATAAAAATTTATGCGAATATAAAGATAATTATGTTTTTTTTAATAAGATTGATGAAAACTTTTTAGATGAAAAGGTTATAGAAGAAAATATTAGAAATCAAAAGGATATTATAGGCAGAAGTGATATATATAAAAAAGAAAAGATCGATAGTAGCTATCCTGATTATATCTTAAATAATATTTTAACATTTAAGGATTGGATCATTTAAGTAAATAAATTTATTGTGTTAAAAATAATTTTTTAAAAAATGAAAATTTCAACCTTTTATCAAATTTATTACAAACATCGTTTTGCTAAAGCGAATTTCTTTCTAAAAATTTATTTATCATTAATAATCTTGATAAGATTTCTATTTAATTCAACTTTTTTAAATAATAAAATTAATCTAGATAAATTGATAATTTCTAATCCAGATTTATTAAATAAAGATTTTGACTATTTATTTGAATACTTTAATAGCGATAAGGGTAATTTTTTTTTTAACCAATACGCAAAATCAATTAAAAAAGATAAGATTCAGGGGCACGAATACGCTTTATTTTATAATAAATACTTTAAGAAGCTAAAAGAAGATAAATTAAATATATTAGAACTCGGCACTTTTAAAGGAGGCGCTACAGCTGCTTTAAGTTTTTTTTTTAATAATTCCAAAATTTATTCAGGTGACTTGTATCCCGATATATTTAATTTTTATTCAAAAAAAATTAGCAACTTTAAGATTGATACAGGTTCAGAGGATTCAATTAATAATGTAATTCTAAAAAATGAATTAGAATACGACATTATAATTGAAGATGCTGGGCATTATTATAAAGATCAGATTATTTCATTATTTATGTTATTCAAAAAATTAAAATCCAGAGGTTTTTTCGTTATTGAGGAACTTGATTTTCCAGATAGTAGATCTGACATGAATATTTACTATGAAAAACCAACTCTCAGAGAAATTTTACATTATATTAAAAATAAAAAAGACTTTAATTCTAAGTATATAAATTCTTCTGATAAAAAATATTTTTTAGAAAATTTTGAATTTATAAATATTTATAAAGGTCGAATTAATGAAATTGCATTTATAAAAAAAAAATAATTTATATTCTAAAGATAAAATCAATATATATGAGAAATAAAAATATAAAAATATTTTGTGTTACTGATAAAGTTTTGAATTATCATAAAGAATTACCTTATATATATGCAGGTGTAGGTAATGCACTCTTTCCATCTAATTATTTATTATCAAATAATTTAATAAATATTCATTATAAAGAGAAATATTATTCAGAATTAACTTTTCATTATTGGTTTTGGAAAAATAGATTAAAAGATTTTTTTTTAAAAGATTGGATTGGATTTTGTCAAAAAAGAAGATTTTGGATTAAAAAAGAGTCTAAATTTTTGGAAATAACTAAAAATAATTTAAAAACCCATATTTTATTGTATAGACCTAAGAGTTGGGATAATTTTGATGCAGTAATTTGCGAGCCCAAATTTGTGAACAACGTCAAAAAAATTAAACTACTTAAAAGAGGATTAAAATCTCTAATTAATAATCCTCTAGTTTTTTTCGATAAAAATAAACAGACTGTAAAGCTACATTTTGATATGCACCATGGATATGGAAATTTAGATAAAGCTATTAATGTTCTTTGCAAAGAAGATAGGGAGGAGTTTAGAGCTTATGTTAATAATAATGTTAGTTTTAATCCACACATTATGTTTATTGCAAAAACAAGGATAGCCAAAAAATGGTTTAGCTCTGTATTTCCATGGCTTTTTAAATGTGAAAAAATATTTGGATTTAAAACATTAGAAGGATATGAAACTCAAAGATTATACGCGTATTTAGCAGAGAGATATCTTTCGTTTTGGTTTAAAAAGTATTCAAAATATATTGAATGGCCCTATATTACTTTTTAAAATATTTAATATTAATCTAAATTTTACTAAGTTTTACAATTTTTTTAAGTTTTGAAATATTCATTGAAGGTTTTAAAGGAAAATTTTTTATTTTATTTTTTGCTAATGTTTTTTTTAAATTTTTATTATATTCTTTCCCAAAATTATATGGAGACTGAATTTTGCCTCCTATGTTTATAATTCCTGTGTAATTAAGCATTTTAAATAGAATATTTGCAACTTCTTTATGAAAAATAAAATTTGTTTGGATATCTGAGAATGCTGTTTTATGTATAAAGGGTTCTTCTGTCATACAAACTCTTAGTATCAATGAGTTTTTGTACATTTGCACAGAAGATTCTCCTCCTAACTTGGACCAAGCATAATTATTTACAGGCAATACAGGATCTGTTTCTTTGTAATTCCCTTTTTTTCCTTGATAAACATAGTTTGTAGAAAAATATATCAGTTTAATTTTTAGTTTTGAGCAAACTTTGACTATATTGGCAGTACCAATAATGTTTAAATCAATACTTTTAGAGATGTTTTTATCATGAATACTCATAGGTCTAGATACAGCCGCGAGATGTATCAGAATTTTTGGTTTAATTTTTTTTAGATATTTTTCTATTGATGTTGTTGATAGAATATTTAGCTTATATTTGCTTGGATAAAATAACTTATTAGATTTATATTTTTTTTTTAAAATTGATCCAAACCTCCCACTTCCTCCGGTGATAACAATTTTATATTTTAATTTCATCTTAAGAAATGAAATTTTTACAATATTCTTTAAATGAAATATTCATAGAGTCCTTTTTAGATAATATAGGTCTTTTTATTGGCCATTTAATTTTAAGGTCTTTGTCGTTCCATAAAATTCCAATTTCATAGTCTTTTTTTCTATAATTTGAACATCCGTAATAAACTATATTTTCTTTATCAAGACAGCAGAATCCATGAGCAAATCCTTCAGGAATATATACTGAGCAGTAGTTTTCATTAGATAAATAAATAGAAAAATGCTTTCCAAAAGTTTTAGAGTTTTTTCGTAAATCCACTACTACGTCAAATATCTTTCCTTTAATAACAGTCAAGAATTTTGCTTGGGAGTTTTTAGTTTGTAAGTGCAATCCTCTTAAAACATTTTTCTTAGAACTTGAAACACAGCTAAATATTAATTTTTTATTAGTTAATAATTTTTCTTTATATACTTCCTTAAAATACCCTCTGTTATCATAAAAATTTTTTGATTTAAAAACTTTTATACCTCTAATATTTATTTTCATTAATCTAAATTATTTTTCTTAAGTATTTTGAATAGCTGCAATTGCCATAAAATTTAATTTGTTTTTTAACAATAGATTTTGAAATCCATTTGTTGTTTAAAGCAATCTCTTCTAAACAAGCTATTTTTATTCCTTGCCTTTTTTCTATATTAGAAATAAATTGTGATGTTTCAAAAAGACTTTCGGCATTACCAGTGTCAAGCCATGCACTTCCTCTTCCCATAAACTCAATTTTAAGTTTTTTCATTTTTAAATATTTTTTTATTAAATCAACAATTTCTAACTCTCCTCTTTTTGAAGGCTTTAATTTTTTTGAAAAACTAATTACATTTTTATCAAAGAAATAAAGACCTGTTATTGCAAGGTCTGATTTAGATTTTTTTGGTTTTTCTCTTATGCTTAAAATTTTATTTTTTTTAATCTCTACTATTCCATAATCTTGAGGGTTATTTACTTTATATGTAAATATAGTTGATCCTGATTTAATTCTTGTTTGTTGCCTTAGCCTTTTAGTAAAACCTTGACCATAAAAGAAATTATCACCAAGAATTAGAGCTACGTTTTGTTTATTTATAAATTTTTCACCAATAATAAAAGCTTCAGGTAGGCCATTTGGTTTTTGTTGTGATAAATATTGAATTTTTATTCCAAAATTTGATCCATTTCCTAATATTTTTTTAAAATTAATATCCTCATTTGGATTAGTTATAATTAATATATTTCTAATCCCAGCGAGCATTAATATTGACAGAGGATAAAATATTAATGGTTTATCATATAATGGAAGAAGTTGTTTATTTATTACTTTGGTTAATGGGCTTAATCTTGAGCCAATTCCGCCCGCCAATATTATCCCTTTTCTAATCACTTTGTCAGGCCTTTTCGATGTCTAAAATATTTATTTTTAAAATAATTTTTTTTAAATTTATTGATATACCAGGCAATAGTTTCATTTAATCTTTGATCAAAACTTGATTCACACTTCCATTCTAATTTACTTTTTACTTTTGAAGAGTCCAAGCAATAACGAAGATCATGGCCAGGCCTATCTTTTACAAATTGTATTTTAGTTTTAATATATAGATTAGGATTTATTTTTTTAAAAACTGATATTATTTTTTTTGTAATTTGAATATTATTTAAAACAGTTCCGCTGCCGATATTATAATTTTCACCCACAAGTCCTTTTTCTGCAATTTTAATAAGAGCATTACAGTGATCCTTAACATAAATCCATTCTCTTTCATTTTTACCTTTCCCATAAATCGGAATGAGTCTATGATTTAATATATTATAAATAATAGTTGGAATAAGTTTTTCAGGATATTGATTTGGACCAAAATTATTGCAACAATTAGTTATTATTGCTGGGATTTTATATGTTCGAATATAGGATTTAATCAAAAGATCCCCACTTGCTTTTGAGGCAGAATAAGGAGAGCTAGGATTATAAGGATCTTTTTCTTTTGATTTTTGATTTTTTTTAATATCCCCATATACTTCATCTGTTGAGATATGTATTAATTTTATTTTTTTTTTATAAACTCTTATTGACTCAAGAAGATTAAAAACACCTAAAATATTATTTTCTATAAATATTTTTGGTGCATCAATTGATCTATCAACGTGAGTTTCTGCTGCAAGATTATAAATAGTTGAGGGTTTATATTTTTTAAGAATATTCTTAATAAAGATTTTATTATTAATATCTTGTCTATAAAATTTATAATTTTTTATATTTGGATCAATATTTTTAAAATTTGAGGCGTAAGACACTTTATCAATATTAATTATAAAATATTTATCTTTAAGAATATTGATAAGGTTGCTTCCTATAAATCCTAGACCTCCAGTTACGATAATTTTTTCCATTTTTTTTATTCTGACTTTTATTAATATTTTATATATTTATTATGAAATATTTTATACCTTAAATAATGAATAATTTTGAAAAAAATATTACTTTTGTTATAGTTTCTTTTAAGAGTGGTCATATAATAGAAAAGTGCATTCAAAGTATTAGTTCTAATATAAAAATTATTGTTGTTGAAAATTCAAATAACGTTTTTATCAAAAAGAATTTAGAAAATAAATTTTCAAATGTAGAAGTTGTTATTGCAAAAAAAAATTTAGGATATGGAAAAGGTAATAATTTAGGCATATCAAAAGTTAAAACTCAATATGCCTTCATACTAAATCCTGATACTGTTTTAGAAAAAAATTGTTTAAATGAGCTTTCGAAAGTTCAAATCTATTTAAAAGATGATTTTACAATTCTTGCCCCAAATCTTTTAAATAATTATGGATATTTTTCAATTCGGAAAAAAAATTTAAAAAATAGAATATTAGACGTTGACTATGTAAAAGGTTTTGCAATTTTAATTAACCTAAAAAAAATTAATTTTAAAAAAATATTTGATGAGAGCTTTTTTTTATTTCTCGAAGAAATAGATTTGTGCAAAAGAATAAAAAATTTGGGTGGAAAAATTTTTGTAGCCTTGAATTCAAAGATCCAACATTCAGGAAAGCAAGCATCAGAATATAGTTTAAATGTTGAGTTATGCAGAAATTGGCATTGGATGTGGTCTTTATTTCATTATAATTATAAGCATTTTGGAGTTTTGGTTGCTTATAAAGCCACAATTAGCAAATTCCTCTCGTCAATATTTAAATTATTTGTTGCATTAGTATTTTTTAACAAAAAACATTTTTTAATTCATTATTATAGATTAAATGGGTTATTTAATGCTTTTTTAAAAAAACGAGCATGGCTCAGACCAGATAATATTTAATACAATTTATAAAATTCTTTAAGTAAATTAATAGTTCTTAGATCAGAACCCATCGTTGGATTTATTTTATTTGTTGTGTAGGCAACTCCGATACCTAAAGTTGGATCAGCAAAACCCAAAGATCCGCCCCAACCATTATGACCAAAAGATTCTTTATTCTTTCCAAATAACCAACCACCGCGAAGTATTAAGCCAACTTGGGACCATCTAATTGGTAACATCAAACTATGATCAATTCTACTAACGTTCTCAATTAAACATTTCTTAATTGATGGTTTTGATAACAAAATATTTTTTTCTAATATTAAATCATTTACAAAAATATCATAAATTTTAGCAATAGATCTTGCATTTCCATGACCATTCATTGAAGGAATTTCAGCAGTCTGCCAATCTTCTTCATTATAAAAATTTATATCATGTTTAGGATTATTAAATGCGTTAAATTCAGATGAAATTTTGCTTTCTTTTTTATCCTCAAAGAGAAAAGCAATATTTGATAGTTGACTTTTTGGTGTTCCAATAAAAAAATCTAAACCTATTTTTTTTGATAGTAATTCAAAAACTAATTCTCCTAAACTTTTTTTTGTTGTTTTTTTTATAATTTCACCGATTAAAAATCCATGTGTTTTTGCATGATAATAAGTTTTTTCGCCACATGGATGATCAGGTTCTTGATTTTCTAAAATAGTTATTATTTTATTCCAATCTAAAAGATCTTCTTGTGTAATCTTTTCTTTAAATCTATAGAGCCCAGATTGATGAGACAGAATATGTTTTAGCTTAATTTCTCTTTTGTTACTTTTTTTAAAAGCATCCCAATAATAAGAAACAGATTTTTCTAAATCTAAAATATTTTGATCAATTAAGATGGAAACAATAATTTCATAAATACCTTTTGTTGCTGAAAATACATTTACGATAGTATTTTCTTCCCAGTTCTTATTATTTTGGTTCTTAAAACCACCATGCAGATCTATTAATGGTTTTCCTTCTTTATAAATTGCAAAAGAAGCCCCAATTTCCTCTTGTTTTAAGAAGTAGCTTTCAAATATGTTTTTAACAGGATTATATTTTTCTTCACAATATCCATTTATCATTTTTAAAATGATAAATTGAAAGCAAAGTTTTTACCAAGACTAAGTTTTAAATCTTGACAAAATCTTGCAGCCTCCGCTCCATCAATTATTCTATGATCATAAGAAAGCGAAACAGGCATCATTGCTCTTGCAATGAATTTTCCATCAATAAATATTTGTTTTGTTTCTGTTTTTCCTATTCCTATTATTGCAACTTCAGGACTGTTTATAATCGGAGTAAAAAAACTTCCTCCAATTCCGCCAAGACTAGATATGGTCATCGATCCTCCAAAAAATTCTTTTTTATCGATTTTAAGTTCCTTACTTAATTTACTAATTTTTCTAAGTTCATTGCTTAAGGTTAGTAGATCTTTTTGATCAACGTTTCTAATTTTTGGAACCATTAGACCATGCGGAGTATCAACAGCAATTCCAATGTGATAATATTTTTTATAAATAATATTCTCACCAGTAGGCTCAAGTGAGCAATTAAAATTAGGATACTTTTTCATACCATTAACTAGTGCTTTCATAATAAAAGCAAGAGGGGTAATAGTAATTTTCTCTTTTGTATTAAGATCAATTAAATTTTTTCTAAAGTGCTCCATATCCGTCACATCAATTTCATCAAATTGAGTAACATGCGGGATTTCATTCCAGGCTTTTACTAAATGCGGTCCTGAAAGTCTTTTAATTCTTGGAATTTTTTGTATATCAATTTCACCAAATTCCCCGTGTTCATAGGGAAGTTTTTCTTCTTTTATATCTATTTTTTTTACTACTTCATCTTTAATATTTTTATTACTTAAAGATCCTTTAATAAATTTTTTAATATCTTCCTCAAGAATTCTTCCTTTTCTTGCACTTCCCTCAACTAGCTGAATATCCACACCTAGTTCTCTTGCAAATTTTCTAGTTTTTGGACTTGCACTTTTTATGTTTTGATATTGATTATTATTTGAAATAATATTTTCAATAATAGGTTTAGTTTTTATTTCTGTTTTTAAATTCTGATTGAGAATTTCTGCAATTGAGTCGCCAACTTTAATTTTTTCTCCTTTTTTAAGGGTTATATTCTTTACAATTCCTGATATTGGTGATGGGATTTCATAAGCGTTTTCATCATCTTCAATGAGTAATACAATGTCATCAATTTTAATAAACTGATCTTTTTTAATAAGAATTTCACAAACAAATAAGTCTTTTCCCGAACCAAGATTTGGAATTTTTAAAAAAGAGGTACCCTTGTCTTTGTGGGATTTATTTTCTTCTTGTACTTTAATTTCTTTACTTACAGATGTCTGTTCATGAATCACTTCATCAGAAATTATTTCTATCTCTCCAATTTTATCTCCTTCAGAAATTTTATCTCCAATTTTAACTTTGATCGTCTTAATTTTACCTGAAAACTGAGAGGGAACTTCAACACTTGATTTGTCACTCTCCAAAGTAATGATTCCATCATTTTTTTTTATATTTTGGTTTTCCGATATAAGAATTTCTATAATTTCTACATTTT
>Ga0315904_10011533_pt1 | contig 11272 bp, 15 predicted proteins | sample LakEriMetagenome_6_FD_203529 | JGI IMG/M metagenome (GOLD analysis project Ga0315904, IMG submission 203529) | Freshwater fungal communities from buoy surface, Lake Erie, Ohio, United States - Buoy 12 MA120 | ecosystem: Environmental > Aquatic > Freshwater > Lake | place: USA: Lake Erie, Ohio... | reverse complement strand
TTTCTTTTTAAATTTTGATAGTGTTTGAATAATCCACTCCTCCTTTGATTCTAGAAAATTTTCAATCTCTTTCTCCCCTATTCTGTAGGGTACCGAGAGACTTATTTCGTGATTATGATTTATCTTTAAATTAATATTTTTTATCTTTTTAAAATAAGTTTTAACTTCGAGTTCTTTAAATTTAAGTTTGATTACTTTGTTCATTTTATTCAAAATAATACTACATGTTATAATCAAAAAGATGCAAAAAACTTCATTTATTACCTATTTTAGAACGTTTTTTAGGGTTTTGGAATTTTACATCTTTGACTATTTTGAAAAACAATCCATTCTAAAAAATTTTTCACAAACTAAAATTCATAAACTAATTTCGGAAGGGGTTGTTTTAGACGGACCTTTTAAAGGCATGAAATACCCAAAAAATGAATCATTTGGAAGTGCTTTTCTTCCTAAAATTTTGGGAACTTACGAAAAAGAGATCAGTTCGTTAGTTCAGAGTTTATTAAATTCAAACTATGACATTGTATTAGATGTGGGATGTGCTGAAGGGTATTATGCAGTAGGTTTTGCAAAATTTGGAAAAGCTAAAAAAGTTTTTGCCTATGATATCCAAGAAAAAGCAAGAAAACTATGTTCCGATATGGCTTTAGCAAATAATGTTGCTGGTAAATTAAAAATTCAAGGATTGTTTGATATAAACGAATATCTAAGAATACTTAAAGAATTCCCTAATTCAAAAATTTTGTTAATTTTAGATACCGAAGGGTTTGAAAAGATACTGTTAAATCAAGAATTTAGAAAAATTTTAGAAAAGACAGATTTTTTGATTGAGATGCATGATTTTATAGACACTGAAATTACAGATATTGTTTCAGAATTTTTTGATAAAAAAGAGATAACTAAAATTTTTAGTCTTTCGGATTTTCAAAAAGGTTTAGAATATCAGTCAGAATTTTTATTAGATTTAGATTTTAAAACAAAATATTATGTCTTAGCTGAAGGTCGTCCAGAACAGATGAAATGGTATTTTGTAAGGGAATAAAATGGGATTTGAACTAAGTTCAAACCCCATCTTAAATTTTACTGAATTACTGTTATTTTTTTGCAGTATGTATGTTCTAAACCTTTCAGAATTTTAAAACCACAGCAATGACAAGTTGAAGCGTTATCGTACATTGCTAGAAAGTTACAATCCCTGTGAGGCTTGCCTGGGATGCAAACTTTTTTACAGTAAATACAGTGCGGGTACGAGGGAATCTGAATCCGAAGATATTCTTTGCAAGTTACATGTATCTGCCCCGGTTTACGGGGATAGCTACAAACTTTACAAGTATGCTTTTTGAGCAAAATCTCACACGCTTCGTGATATTCCCCAGGAAACACTTGGTAGTCACACCATCTACAAGTATAAGTTTTTGACTTAATCTTGTTTAGGTGCTTTTTTGTCTTGAATATGTCTAGTAAACCCATATGACTCTCCTTTCTTATTCAAGGAAGTGTAGTTTATAACTTTTAAATTTTCTTGTCAAATTACAATAAATTTGTACTAATATGTATCTATGGGAAACTACTATGATTATCAAACTTATATAAAACCATTTTTTGCACCACCACCTTGGGTTTTTGGTCCTGTTTGGAGCTTTTTATATCTAATAATTGCCGGGACATATGGTTATGTCTTTTATCTATTTTTAAATAAAAAAATTGGTTTCTGGGTAGTTATTCCTTTTATTTTGAATTTAATTTTTAATATTTTATTCACTTACTTTCAATTTGGAATAAATAATAATATCCTAGCAGCAATTGATATAATTTTGATTTTACTAACTATTATTTGGATGTTTTACGTAATTTGGCCAATAAATAGATATATAGTCTATCTTAATATCCCATATCTTTTGTGGGTATCTTTTGCAACTATTTTGCAATTTTCTATTACTTATTTAAACTGGAAATAAAAATTATTGGTGGGCGGGGAGAGACTCGAACTCTCAATCCTTGCGGAACATGCTCCTAAGGCATGCGTGTATACCAATTCCACCACTCGCCCAATATTTGATATTTTATCATTAAATTTAGAGAAAAAAATATGATTTGATTGGGATGGGGTCGTTTTACGACCCCATCCCAACAGAGCTATCCAAATACCGTAAGCATTCGACGAATATTCCCAAAAACCACCTCACTCCAGGTTAAAGTTTTCAATTCCCTACCATCAAACTTGAGATAGTAGGTCATTCTACTTTTTCCGGAATAGGTAACTTTGAGAATTTTACCTTGGTGCAAAATAATGGCACACTCGTTGAATGTACCGCTATAGCCGCAGATAATTTTCTCGACTGGAATTGCACCATCTAACTCGTATTTCGCCTCCCCTTCAAAACCCTGAGGTTTCTTAAAAACCACCAAAATTTGTCTTGAAATACTAGGACACTGCTCTTTGGTTAGAGGAATAATACTCATAAAGCCTGCACCTTTGAAAAGAAATCCCTGTGATATATAGGCAAAATCTAGCGAAAGAATATTTCTTTCCTTTTGCATGTATAGTTCGTAAGAACCTCTTGTGAAAATAATTTCCTCAGTTTTTTCGAGGCCCACTTGAATGCAAGGCTCGATTTCAACGCCCTTTTGTACAAATGACACCTTAACTGAATCATTAATCTTACCGTCAAAGATGTAAGTACTTACGTAAATACCCATTCCAACCTCCTTTATACTATGGGATAGAATTATACAACAAAAATAAAAAAATGCCTATGAAGAATATCCTCATAGGCATTAAAGGTTTTACTTACTAAAATGTGCCCAAAGAATACGTTTTACTCGCTCAGAGTCGCAGTATTCTTTAACTACATATCTAGTGTAGTAGCACCCCGGTTGTTTTCTAATCGCCTCAATACTTTTCAGTAATGATTCGTTTAGTTCCTTCACCTTAACTGTCCTAACTTTCTGTTTAGGTTTGTGTACTTTAAGATAAGCTTCTGTGTACTCTATATAGAGAACAACATACTCTCTGGTTGAAGGAATTACAGAGACACGGTTAAAATTTGATGTCCGGTTTTTCACAACTTTTCTGTTGCTATAAACCAGATTATCAAATCCTGCCTCCTTAAATTCCTTGTAAATTTTGGTAAGTTCCCTTTGGGTATCCTTTTCAGGAACACACCTAGAAATAACCATTTCACTGCTAAAGTCATGATTTGTTGCCACATAAAGATGCTCGATCCAGTTAGGTGGAAGGTGGTTTGACTGCTTGGCCATGATATCTCTCCTTGATTATAAAAATTCAATATCAAATTATCACAATTTGAGAAAAAATAAAACAAGGCGGGGCTTTCCTTTCGGAAAGCCCCGCCTCAGATATTTAATTTTTTACTTACTCGAACTTTGAAATCTCATTCATAAAGAACGAAACTCCGTTTTTCCAGTTTACACTATTTGGAGGTGTGTAAATTGGAGCAATTTTTTCAACAGTGTTGTAACCTTTAGCAAAGTATCCTTTATTTAAACCTTTACCAACGGTATTTATAGCCTCATCGTAATTCTTAAAGTAGATTACGTTGTCTCCGTAAATCCCCCATCCAAATGGGTTATAAGAATCCTCGATTAAAAATTTACCACAGGTTGACTCCATACATGAAATTGAAGGAATTAATCTATAGTCGATTCCGTATTCGTCGGCTACCTTAACAAAGGTTTCAGCATTAGACTTTAAAGGAGAGTTATACTTTTCAAAAAACTTCTCTAAAGCTTCTTTTCTATTAACTTTTTTAAATTCAACATCAAAGGTTACTTCTTTTTCTTTTGAATCCCAAGCTTTGGTTTGGGAAACGGCAAAAAATTGTAAAACAATCAAGGTTGAAATGAATAAAACTTTTTTCATAATTTTTACAGGGCTGGAATTTGTTTATTTCTTAATTAAGATGATTATACCAAAAATGACCCGAAAAAGCAAATTCTATAGGTCAGAAAAGGAGGTTTTTTGTTGTTATATCAACATTTAGATCCGTATTATCTTGAGCCGAAATTTTGGATTTTTTCGCCAAAATAATTGACTCCTTTGCACCAAGAGCCGTTTGATGGTGGTGTATAAACTCTCATAATATCGCAGGTTTCTTTTATACCTTTTTTATAAAATCTATTGGCAAAATATTCAGAAACTACCTTGATTCCATGTTCGTAGGACTTAAAGAATTTAGCATTTGTTCCATATACTCCCCAACCCCATGAATTGTAGGATTCTACTCCGTTTTTTTCAGGAGTGTACTTTCCACATAAGGATTCTTGAAATGCAACAGAAGCAACAAGCCAATATGGAATACCGTTTTTGTCAGCTTGTTCGACAATATACTCTCCAGTTCCTATCATAGGGCAGCCGTAAGCTTTAAAAACGCCGTCGACTTTTTTAGCTCTAGCATCCATTCCATGCAAATATGTTGTTGTAGATTCAATATCTAAAGGATTAGCAGTGAAAACATTATATTTATCAACCCTCACTCTTTGTATTGGTGAATTAAGGGTTGCTAAATTTATAAAGTAGTACAACCCAAATATGAATAAAAAGAAGTAAAAATATGGAAGATTCATAAGTAAAGAATGTTTGTAATTATTAAAATTCTTAAGATATTCAATGCTGAGTATAAATTTACTTTTAAGTTTTTTAAGCCTAAAGATTGATAAAGCAATAAATTGGATTATTTTTTCGTTAGACATTGTTTCAAATTTAGCAAAAAAGCTTAATTTTGTATACCAACGGCTATAATAATATTTATGAATCGGCAAGAAATTATATATTTGGGTGGTGGTTGTTTTTGGTGTTTAGAAGCTGTTTTTCAAAGAGTTTCTGGGGTTTTAAATGTTAGAAGCGGTTATTCTGGAGGAAATATAGAAAATCCAAGTTACGAAGAGGTTTCTTCTGGAACCACAAATCATGCTGAGATTGTCGAAGTAACCTTTGATAATACAAAAATTTCATTTGATGATATCTTAAACATTTTTTTTGAAATTCACGATCCTACAACTTTAAATAGACAAGGTGCCGATATAGGAACTCAGTACCGATCGATTATTTTAGCAACAACCCCCGAACAATTAATGATTAGTCTAAAAAAGATTTCAGATTTAAATTCTTCGGGAAAATTTAATTCCCCTATTGTTACGGTCGTATCAAAATTCGAAAAATTTTACGAGGCTGAAGATTACCATCAAAACTTTTACAATAATAATCCTAATTACCCCTATTGTAAGATTGTTATTGATCCAAAACTAAAAAAATTGATTGACATAAATAAAAATAAAGATATTATTTAATCTATGAATAAAATATACTTAAACCAATATCTATCTATAGTATTAAGCGTAGTTTTCTTAGTTCTTTTTTCAAATAATGCTTATTTAACCTACCTTTTGTTTAATTTAACAAGCCAAAGTCCTGAAGTTTTCTCAGATACTGGATTTCAAATTAAATTCTTCGAAACAATTTTCTTAGCGATTATTCATTTATCAGCTGCTTTATACTTAGCTTTAATGACAATTGTGAAATTTCCTGTTATTGAATATGGTAAAGAATCTAAATCCAAAAAAGATTCTGATGATTCACAAGAATAAACTAATTCTTTGATTAAATGAGGTCGGGGTAACTCCCGACCTTTTTTATTGTATAATTCAGTCAATTAATAAAGGAGGGATTTATGAGTTTTGGAGGATACTGGGTAGTTTACGATTCTACCCCTGTTTCTGAAGTAAAAGATTTTTTAAGTTTCAATGATTACGATGTAACTTGCTTTAGAGAGTTTCTCTCTAATAAGTTTAATCGTAGCTTAAAGAAGCCTCTTACTTCGTTTTCAGACTTTGATAGTGTTTCTGTACATTTGGTAATTATGGGCTTTAAAAACAAAAGTCTAAGTTCCAACGTACTTAAAAACATTATTCATTTTCTTATCTACCACCACTACATGGTTTTGTATCACAAGATTTTAGCGGATCATGAGATTTATCAGATGAGAAGCAAAATTGCAAATCATATTGGGGTAGATTTAAAAACTTATCTTGAGAATTCAAGTTAAGTTTTAGATTTGTAAATGTGATGCGGGCAAGCTACCGCTTGCCCGCATCATACTAATTTATTCTCTAATTGTTTGGGTATATGTAGATAATGCTTTATTAAGCTCCGATTTTTTATTTTTTATTAATTTATCTGTTTCTCCAAATTCAATTACTTCCCCATCTTTTAAGACTAAAACTTTATTTGAAGCTAATTGTAATCTTTGAACATCGTGAGTTATGAAAATAATCATTTGGGCATGAGGAATTTCGTTAATGTGTTTAAAAATCTTAAAAGCTGATTCTGGATCAATGCTGTCTGTTGGTTCGTCGAAAACATAAATTGGTTTTTGACTATAGAACATTTTAGCTAATAAAACTTTTCGGTACTGGCCTCCAGATAAGCTTGTAAATGGTACCTCACTATACTTGTTCCAAACTGGCACAAAATTTGAATGAGTTAAAAGTTGTTTATATCCATGTTCGTATTTGTTAATAACCTCGTGAATTTGAGCTTTTTTAGCCGATTCAATTATTCTTTTAATATTTTTAGGTTTTGATGTATCCCCTAAGTAAATACAATCCTCAAAAGATAGGCCTGTCTCGGTAGTGGCCTTTTGTCCCATAATAGAAAATAGTTTGTAATAATCTTCATCGCTTATATCATGGATATCTGTTCCGTTAATTGTTATGGAACCGCTTGTGGGTGTGTATATTTTAAATAAAAGATTAATTATTGTTGATTTTCCTGCACCATTTTCCCCAATAATACCGATATGATCCTTATGTTCAAATTTAAAAGAAACATCTTTTAATACTTCATTTTTAGTTCCAGGGTAAGTAAAACAGACATTTTTAAATTCAATTTCTAATTTATTAAGATTAGGAATTTTTTTATATTCTGTTTTAGGTATCTCAAAATTCATTAAATCTGAGACTGCTTTAACATTTAAATAACTTTCAAATAAAACTGCCACACTCCAAGTTAAAATTGATATAGTAGACATCAACCTTTCATAAGCTTGAGCAAATACAACCAAACTTCCTATTTGAATTATTCCTGCTATACCTCTGTTGTATATATAAACTAAGGATAAGCCAGAACCTAGACTGACTAAATTACTTGACCAAAGCCTTTTACCCTCAATGTTTTTGAAAAATTCTTTATACCAATCTTGATATTTTTTGTAAAATACATTTATATAAAGATGTTCTAAATGTTTCAAATTATCATTTATTTTTAAATTATCATCCAAATTTGTTAAGTTTTTAATTTTAAAATTCTCTTTAGTGAACATATCAAGTTGAGAATAATACTGTCTTTCGTTTCTCATCTTATATTCTTTTGAATTAGCTGAAGTTTCAAAGTATAGAGAAATAAACGAAAGTATTATCAAGAAGATTATTAGTAATGGTTCAATATAAGATAATGCAGCAAACGTTAGCACTACTCCGTAAAAACTTGTAATTAAATATATGTACTGTCTAAAGAATACAAAGATTTTTTGAATATCTGCATTTGTTTCAATTTCAATAAATTCAGGAGTATTTCTATACCTAACTGGAATTTCTTTTATTTTATATATTAATGTTTTAAAAATTTCCTTATTTCTAAAAGTGTATAGATAGTCGTATTTATAATTAAGAAAACTTGTTATCAATTTGGAAAGAAAAAAAATTACAAATGAAGTAATTAAGATAACATATGCTTTTTCTGTATTTTTTTCTTGAATGGAATTAAGCAAAATACCAAGTAAAATAACTGCTAAACTGGAACTTGTCTGTTCTATAAATTTGCTAAGAAAATCAATTTTAATTAATTTATTATCTATCTTTTTAATTAAATCAAAAGCTAATTTTGTTAACTCAATAAAATCTTTTACTCTCTGAATAATACTTCTTAATTTATTTTTAATTGTTAGAAAACTCATATATTCTCCTTCTATACTAAAGCAATAAATACATACAATAAATACTTTTTAAATTGTTTTTTGGAAAATCTCCCCCAAAATATTGTTATTATAGGCAGTTCCTGTTTTTTGTCAATAAACTTGATTTTGTTTCTAAAATACTTAAATATAATAGTAAGTAATTTTTTTAAAGGAAACTTATGCAAAGTTCAGCTTCCACAATTAATTCAGTTCAGTCTTTTATGAGATTTATAGTTTTTGTTATTACTTTTGTTGTTTTCTACCTTATTGCTGTACTTCCAATTTCTTTGTTTTTTGACTCTTTAAGTGCTGGTTCTGGCGGTGTTGTTACTGTTTTTGGTTTGGTAGTAAATATCTTTTTATCAAGCCTTATTTCTTCCTGTTTTTTTGTACTTCCTGAGTGGTCAAGAATTGTGGTTTTAAGACTTGGAAAGTTTGATTCGGTTAAGGGTCCGGGATTTTTTATAATTCCTCCTTTTATTTATAATGTTGCATCAACTGTAGATACTAGAATTGAAACCAACCAAGTAGAAGCTACAGCAACTCTTACCAAAGATAATGTTCCTACTAAAGTTACTGCAGCTGTTGAATATAAAGTAGAAGACCCTAGAAAAGCTACTTTAGATGTTCAAAATTACAGACAATCTGTTATTTGGCTTTCGACTGAAGCTTTAAAAAATACCATTGGAAACTTGGATTTAAAAGATTTACTAAATCAAAGAGATGAGATTGCCTCAAACTTAAGAAATCAAATTGACGAAGGTGCTGCTGTATATGGAATTGATATTAGAGCTGTGAGAATTACAGATATCGATACTCCTCAGTCTCTTGTTGAAGAATTAGCAGCAATTGCAAGATCTAGAAGAGCTGCAGAAGCTAAACAAATTGAAGCTAGTGCTGAGGTTTTGGTGGCTCAAAAACTTCTTGAAGCTTCTCAAATTCTAACTCAAAGTAAGGAAGCTATGAAGCTAAGAGAAATGCAAATTTTGGCAGATATCGCTAGAGCTGGATCAACTGTTATTGTTTATCCTTATGGCGATAGAAATGCTCAAGAAATAGCTAATTCTCATGCAGGCCATACACCTAAAAAATAATTTTTAAAGTATTTTATTTGAAAATTATTTAAGACATAATCATTAAGGATTTTTATATCCTTAAGGAGATTGTATGGAAATCGAAGGAAACGTTTGTCTGATGAGTGACGGCATTGGAGTTCTTGAGGTTTACACTCAAACTGAACTTAGTGCTTCACTACTTACAGTAAACACCGCAAGGAATTCTTTTAACAAAAGAAAGGCAGTCTATGAAAAGGCTTCTGACAAAAGGCTTCTTGATTTTCTTGCTCGTGAGGAGCATACTTCACCGTTTCGTCACTACTACGTAACCTTCTATGTTCATGCTCCGGAGTTTGTTGCCCGCCAATGGTGGAAACATATTGTTGGTGGCGAATATGCGTTTAAGGATACTGGTTGGAATGAACTTTCATTAAGATACTCACCCGGACTCTTTTTCTTTCAGCCTGACAAATACTTTTTGCAGTCAAAAGATAAAAAGCAAGGGCGGGCTTCTGAAGTTCATCCTCGGTCCGAAGAGTTTAAACAAAAATATGCTTCACTTGTGGAGCATATTCAAAGTTTTTACTCTGAGATGGTAGAAAGTGGTGTTTCAATGGAACAGGCTCGTATAATCCTTCCTCTAGGAATATACACCTCGTTTTACTGGACTGCTTCTCTACAAGCTATCCACCATTTTGTTCGTTTACGGAGTAAGCCTGACGCTCAGGCTGAGATTCGTGAGTATGCTCAGGCAATGGCTGATCTCATGAAACCTCTGGCCGGAGATGCTTGGGATTCTCTTGAAACCTACACTTAAGGTGGTATTATTTTGCAGGCGATTTGCAAAGCAAGTCGCCTGCATACTATAATGAGGAGGATATATGAAATACTTTTACCTAATTCCCTTAGTAATACTTATTGTTCTAGGATTTACCCCCTTTCGTGAGGATTTAAGGGTATGCCGAGTTTACGACTCAGATTACAAAAAGTATGTTCTGTGGGAGGAACCAATTATCAACGGTCTTCGTACCTACCCTTCCGAATCCCAAGCAGAACTTCCATTTTCTATAATTGGGAGTGCTGAAAATGCTTGTTACACTCATAAGTGGTATCAGTCTCTTGATGGGATTAATCTTATCAATAAAAAAATAAAATCTTATTCTTTTATTGAAAAATTATTATTAATTCTCAAAAGTTGACATATTTACTATAGGGTGTAAAATTATCAAGCAATTCTAGTAAGGAGATTTTATGCGAGAATTTCTTGCAAAGCATGAGATTTTGTGGATTTTGCCTCTTACTTTTCTGGTAGCAATTTTTTCTGTTTGGGGGTTATACTCATTTGACAAAACTAAGGCATCGACTACTGAAATCTTAGTACCTCTTTCAGAAATTTCAGGGTTCACCAAACCTTTTGAATCGTCTGAAATTTATTGTGCTACTGAGACTTTAGTTAAAGACATGAACTTAGTATCTCAAGAGAAGTATACTCGAATTGTTTTTGATCCTTACTACCACGAAGGTGCTTATGTAAGCATCGATACGGTTTGTAAGAAAGCTAGTATTGGCTTTTTAGCTGATTTTTCAGATAAAGACTACTTTATCCCAAGTTACCTAAGAGACGGTAAATAGATGAATGTAGTTTTGCTTAAATTAGCACTGATGTCGTTTTCAATGACATTGATACTCACAGCGATGTGGTATTTTATGCCGTATTAGCTTTCTCGGGGCGGAGCAGCACTATTGCTGTCTCCGCCCTTATCTTTTATTCTTCAAAACTTGAAAATTTCAATAATATACCCTATAATATTAGTTCGCTAAATAGCGATAGAAAAGGATGGATGACTCTGAAGCATTTATTAGTATCATTAGTGTTTTTCATGTCTGTGCTATTTGGTCAAAACCATAAGGCCGAAGCTAATAAGGGATTAATTTCTCTTTGGGAGGTAAAGATTTCTCAGACCCAAAAAATTGGGTCAGTTTGGTCAGGAATGCCTTCTTACCTTTATACCTGCAAAACGGAAACCATCAAGTTTCCGGGCGAAAAGGCTATAAATAAGGTAGTATTTTGGCCGAATTTCTATTGGTCTGATACCTTAGTGTCTAAGGACACGCAATGTGTTTTGACCAACAGTCCGATTGGGCGTGCTCTGATTCAGAAATGGACTTCTGAGCCACTTCTGTATCGTCCTTTGTCGAGCAACTATTATGAGGGCCACTTGGACCTCATAGGAGCTCTTCAGG
>Ga0315904_10011532_pt1 | contig 11273 bp, 11 predicted proteins | sample LakEriMetagenome_6_FD_203529 | JGI IMG/M metagenome (GOLD analysis project Ga0315904, IMG submission 203529) | Freshwater fungal communities from buoy surface, Lake Erie, Ohio, United States - Buoy 12 MA120 | ecosystem: Environmental > Aquatic > Freshwater > Lake | place: USA: Lake Erie, Ohio... | reverse complement strand
ATACCCCGCTGCGATTGCGTGGGAGCCGGATTCGAGGAAACGGAATCGCCGCAGGACAGGATCATCGCTGTTGTAAAGGCTGAGGATCCCCTCAACATGCTGGGTTGCGAGTCGGTGTTTTCCGGAGGGCGTTAGCCATGTGCGATCCATGGCGGGCGCGACAAAGCCGACACGAACCAAGGATTCCGACGGTTCGGTATTGACTCCAGTGGCGCCATGCAGCCCGCGAATGGTTCCGCCAGCCGCCAGGTGCAATCCGCCTGAGATGGAGCGTGCGCCGAGTGAAAATCCTAGAAGGCTGACTTGGGGAGCGTCGCGGAGTTGTTGCAGGACCCAAGCCACATAGAGGGAATGGCTGTCCGAAGAGGCAGCATTCTCACGGGTGTCCCGGAGGGGGTGCGGTTCGCGCTGGCTGGGCCATGACAGCATGATCAATCGATAGGATCGATGAGCTCGAGCACGTAGCATATCATCGATCAACAAGACTCGCCGCCTGGCATTGTCATGCGTCATGAAATTGCCGTGGACGTAGACGATCGGCAAACGTCCATCGAGTTGCAACGCATCTTCGATCGTGGCCTCTTGCCAACAACCAGTGTCGAACCGGTGCACTCGCAACGCGGGATCGATCGGGTCGATGCATCGAGGACGATCCATCAAGTGGCGTGTGGAGATTTCCCATACATCGCGGCACTCGAGGGATTCTTGGTCATTTAGACCATCCGCCTGAATCTCACGCGTCGAGAGATTGCAAAACACGGACACGGCGAAGAAGCAAAAGAGTCTTCCCAAACGGTGCATGGACGACAACGCTTCGCGGCAGAAGAGAAAGAAAATGAGCGATCGCTCGGTGATGGAAAAATCTAACACTTGGAACGCGTGCGAGCGTTAGCAAAAGTGAAAGGATTCGGCAAATTTTTTCGTAATCCGTTTGCGTGACCTGAATGGTGACGTAGAGTTGCGGGTCAAAATCTGTTGCGGCCTGAAAGCCCAACCTTTCTCGGGGGAGAACGAAGATGAGAAAAATGACGGTTGTTCTAGCAACCATGATGTTGTCGTTGGGTGGGTGCCAAACCTGCAACAACCTCACTCAACGAGTCACTGGCCACTTCAAAGGGGCGTTTGGAAAGCTCGGAAATTGCAGCCTCGGTAACTGCAGCCTCGGTAACTGCGGGCTCGGGGGAGCGGGTAATGTTGGCGATCCATGCGATGCGGGTTGCGAGGGTGGATACGGCCCCGCGACCGATGGATGCCAGCCCTGTGCAGAAAACGCGAGGTACGGAAGTTACGGCGAGGTGATGGGCGAGCAGGATGGCGTGGTGATCGGAAGCTACGAGGGAACTCCCCGTGGCGCAACCATGTCTACCCCTTCAACGATTATGCCGCAGTCGGGGACCTCTTCGACCATTCCGTCCGGGTCCTACTTGGGTAGCCCAAGTGCCTCGGGTAGCCGCGGGGAGTCGATTCTTCCCAAGCTGGCGAACTGAGAACGAATCCAGTTAAGGCTTCCCGGAAGTGAACTTTCGATACAGAATGCGGTTCCCAGGGGGTCGCATTTTATCGAGAGGAACAGCGGTGACATCGCAGGGTATTCGTGTTGACAAATCGGGGGATCGCGTACGCCGCATGTTCGCGGAAATCGCGCCCCGGTACGATTTGCTAAATCACGTGCTTTCCCTGAACATTGACCGATATTGGCGGTGGAGAACGCTCCGAATCCTCGCGCTCCGTCCGGGCGAACCGGTTTTGGATGTATGCACGGGAACGGGTGATCTCGCTTTGTCCGCATCCCGGCAATTGGGGGCCGAGACGGAGGTCGTCGGGACCGATTTTTGTCCCGAGATGCTCGACATCGCACGGCAAAAGCAGGTTCGTCAACTATCTGAACGAGCCCACCTGCGGTTTTTGGAGGCAGATACCATGCAACTGCCGTTTGCGGAGAATTCCTTCCAAGCGGTGACGGTCGCCTTTGGATTGCGGAACGTGTCGAATACCGACGCCGGATTGTCCGAAATGCTTCGGGTCTGCAAGCCGGGAGGGCAAGTTGCGGTGCTCGAGTTTTCTAAGCCCAACTGGCCGGTATTGAAGCAAGGCTACGATTTCTACTTCCGCCACATCCTGCCCCGGATCGGAAATACGGTGTCGAAGAACTCGTCGGACGCGTATCGCTATTTGCCGGAGAGTGTCATCGAATTTCCCAGTGGTAAACAGCTCGCGCAGCGGATGGGTTCCATCGGGTTGCAGAACGTGCGGTGGGTGCCGATGACCTTGGGGGTAGTCACCCTCTACGTTGGCCAGAAACCGAACTAGGTCACCCATGGCAGCCCAGTCGAACCCAAACCCCATTGTGGTCGCGATGACCGGTGCCAGCGGGGCGGCCTACGGAGTTCGATTGTTGCAGCAAATCTCGCTCTCGGGCCGTTCGATCCATTTGCTGATCAGTCCGTCTGCGGGTGCCGTGTTGGCTCAAGAACTGGGAATCGATCTCGGTGAGCATCGAGACCACGTTCTCCCGCTGTTGACGTTCGCGTGGCGATCGACCTCGGAACAGCATCGACGATGGTTGGCTCTCTCCGAGAGGGAAGTGGGCGAATGTCGCGATCGCATCACCGTTCATGACTACCGAAATTTCATGACTCCCGTCGCTAGCGGTAGTTTTCTGACTGCTGGGATGGTGGTGTGCCCTTGCTCGGGCGCGACCCTTTCGGGCATTGTGCATGCGAGCGGAAACAACCTGATTCAGCGGGCGGCGGATGTTCATCTCAAGGAACATCGCAAACTGATTCTGGTCCCGCGGGAAACTCCCATGTCGGTTTTCCAATTGGAGAACCTTCATCGCGCCGCGCAGGCGGGTGCGATTGTGATGCCCGCGATGCCAGGTTGGTACCACGGGGTATCGAGTCCCGTTGATTTGATCGATTTCGTCGTGGCCCGCATCCTCGATCATCTTGGAATCCAGCATGAATTGATGCAAAGGTGGGGTGCGGAACCGATCGAATGTTCGGATCTCCATCGTCGCACGGGCGAGGAGTGACGGGCCTTGGTGATTTTGCGACGTCTTCAGAGCTATGGCGAGCTGATCCGTTTTAGCCACACGATTTTTGCTTTGCCCTTTGCATTGCTGGCTTCGTGGTGGGCGTGGATTGTTCCATCTCCCCTCGATGGATCGTCGATGGTGTTTCGCGTTCAAGATTTGATAGGAATCTTGTTGTGTATGGTGACAGCACGCAGCTTTGCGATGGCGGTCAATCGATTGCTCGACGAGAAGTACGATGCGGAAAATCCTCGCACGGCCGGTAGGCACTTGCCCGCCGGTTTGCTCGGACGCAAGGAGGTCGGCGTTTTTATTGCGGCATGTGCCGTGGCCTTTGTCGCTTCCACGCTCATGTTTCTTCCCAACCGACTTCCCCTTTTGTTCAGCATGCCGGTTTTGCTGTTTCTCGGAGGGTACAGCTTGGGGAAGCGATTCACATGGCTGGTTCATCTCTGGTTGGGGGCCGCTCTGATGCTCGCCCCGATCTGTGCCTGGCTGGCAATTCGAGGGAGTGTCGTGAGCGTCCAGGGGACAGATCTGCTCCCAGCCGTCTCGCTCGGCGTTTGCGTCTGCTTGTGGGTGACGGGATTCGATATTCTTTACGCATGCCAGGATTTCGGATTTGACCGCAGCCGAGGGTTGTACAGCATTCCTGCCCGTTTCGGCGTTCGAGGCGGGCTCCATATCGCCAAGGCGCTTCACGCAGCCATGCTCGTCCTGGCATTCGGGCTATCCTTCTGGTTCCCACAGTTGTCGCTGGGCTGGATTTATCGGTTGACCCTGGTAGGGGTGGCGTTCCTGCTGGGGTGGGAGCACGCCTCGGTTTCCGAGTCGTCGCTAGATCGCATGCAGTTGGCTTTTTTCCAGTTAAATGCGGTGATTAGCGTCCTTTTTTTGGTCGCCGGCGGAATCGACGCGTGGTTACGCTAAGGCCTGCTCGACGAAACGAAAAAGACTCGCATACAATAGGCCAGGATTTCGAAATTATTCGGGGAATGCGACTCGCATGACATCGCCAACAATCAAAGACCGTTTCCGCGTCATTCGAGACACGATCGAGCAGGGAGGCCGACTCGGCCTGGAGGACGGCATTTTCCTCTACTCTCCCGAAGTCGACTTGCACGATCTCGGCCAACTGGCCAATCTCGTCCGTGAGAGGATGCACGGCAATGTCGGCTACTACAACATCAATACGCACCTCAATCCGACCAACGTTTGCGTTTACCGTTGTCGATTCTGCGCCTTTCGGTCCGATTTGCGGGACCCGAAAAGCTACGTGATGAGCGATGAGCAAATTCTGGCCAGAGGTCGCGAAGCTGTCGAAAACGGGTGCACTGAGATGCACATTGTCGGTGGGTTGCACCACAAACTGGGCTACGATTGGTATCGGGGTATCCTGTCTCAACTGCTCGAAGCGTACCCCCAAATCCATCTTAAGGCTTGGACTCCTGTCGAGATCGACTGGTTCGCGTTCCTGACGAAGTGGCCCCTCGAAAAGGTCCTAGCCGATCTTCGTGAGGCTGGGCTCGGAAGCTTGCCCGGCGGGGGAGCCGAGATTTTCCATCCCGAAGTCAGGAACCAGATCTGTGAGCACAAAGCGAACGCTCACCAATGGATCGCGATTCACCAGACCGCTCATGAAATCGGTTTGAAGTCGAACTGCACCATGCTCTACGGTCATATCGAGGAACCGTATCATCGCATCGACCACCTTCTCCGCCTTCGCGACCTGCAGGATCGCACAGGTGGTTTTCAGACTTTTATTCCGCTCGCTTTCCATCCTGACAACACGAAACTATCGCATATCAAGAAAGCTTCGGCGTTGATGGATCTCCGAACCATCGCGGTCAGCCGGCTTATGCTGGACAACGTTCCCCACATCAAAGCCTACTGGATCATGCTCGGCATCGGTACCGCGCAGACCGCCTTAGCTTACGGAGCCGACGATATCGATGGCACGGTCCGGCACGAATTGATCTACCATGATGCCGGCGCAACAACCCCAGAGATCTTGACAGTCGACCAAATTCGACATCTGATCTCGGAATCGGGTAGGGATCCGGTCGAGCGAGATACGCTCTACCATCATGTCCATCGGGACCCGAATGACTTCAAGTCGTGGTATACCGGTAGTCCGACCTCGGTGAATACGGTCGGCGCTCTCTAGACAAGAACGCGGAAACAAGGCCAGTTCCATGAAGACCATCGGGATGCGCTCCGGCGGAAGGCTACACCAATGCAGGACCTGGTGGGCAAAGTCTCAGTTTGGCTTCTTGTTGGTTTTGTTTTCGCTCACGGTCTGCCACGGAGCACCTGGACAAACGCCATCCGTGCGGTTGACAGCCATCGATGGGGAATCGGTCGATGGCAATCTCCAGTCCGCAGACACACAGCGAGTGCGGCTCAATGTTTCCGGCGAACCGAAGGAGTGGGAGAGTCAGAATGTGCTGAAAGTGGAACTCGCACGCAAGTCCACGACCGGTACCGCGCCGCTCGAGCTCGGCCTTCTGGATGGCTCGCTACTGAAAGGGACGAAGTTGGTTGGGACCGAGCAGTTGTGGCAGTTCGGCGACAGTTCGGGTACGGTTCAGGAGTTTGGTCCCGGTGTGGTTCGCTCGCTGCTGGTCCGCAATTTGACCCCGGAACTGTCTGCTGCATGGAATGAGGCATTGAAAGAACCAGACGAGTCCGATGCGCTCATCCTGCTTCGTCCGGGGAATGTTGTGGATCGTGTCAATGGAATCATCACGGAGGTCAAGGACGGACGAGTCGTTTTCGACCTGGACGGTCAGTCCGTTGATGTCAATTTCGAAAAGCTTCTCGGGATGGTTTGGTTTCGCAAGCAGCAGGATCGGATGAAGCCGAAGATACAAATCGAGTTCGCCGACGGCAGCCTGGTCCTGACGGAGGCTTTGGCCACGACGGGCGACTCATTAACCTATCGATCCATCAGCAACAAAGACGTCTCAATACCGATCGCTCGTGTTGCTTCGCTTAACTATGCCAGTGCCAACGTGAAATGGTTGGCGGAGCTTCCGGTATTGAACGCGGCGTCGGACCGGCGGATCGACTGGAAGGGGGACGGGAACTTGGTCGGCAAAGTGCTCGCGCCTCAGTTCATCACCAGCCGAGGCCAAGGTGCAGCGATCGAATCGGCGAAACCGGAAGATTTGGATCTGGTCTTTTTATCTCCGGGTTCTTTCACGTTTCGCGCTCCAGATGGGTTTTCGAAATTTCGTGCGTTGGTGGAACGCTTAGGGATCGGGAATGCGAGATCCGAAGTGGTCATCGAAGTGTGGGAGGATGACCAGAAACTCATGCGTCACGCCTTGGCGGCCAACGAAGACACTTTGGAGTTGGATGTCCCTGTTTCCGGCGGAAAAAAGATCACTTTCAAGGTGGCGTCCAGCAACCGTCTGCAAATTGGTAGCCAGGTAACTTGGAAGCAACCCAGGCTGACTCGCTGACCGGTTTCATTCAATCTTTACCAAATCTCGTTACGCCCGCGCGAAATTGCGATGGGCACGGCGCATAGTTTCTACAGAAAGCAAGTCGGACACAGCCGCGCAGGTCCGCTCGATGAATCGGGGAACTTCTCTTTCCTCGCGGACTTCGTTCGCACTTTTGCATCGCCATTTCCGATAGTTTGTTTTACCCAGAACGAACTGCTTGCCATCGGCGATCAGTACGATCTCTGGGACCATCGCACCTGCATTGTGGCTTGATACACTACAGCATAGGTGAGTCGAATTGCCAAACCTGAATGACATCCGGGAATTTGTTTTGCAAGAGCTGTGCAGCATGCACCAACTCGTGCCGAATGCTTTCCCACTAACTGAAAAACGATTGTACAAGCAGGGTAAAACCTGCGGATTTTTTTACTGTTTGCACGGCCCTCGCAGCATCCGATTGACTGCGGTCTTTGATATCGCGACTGCCAGGGTACTGTTTTATGATTCGACGGGACATCGAGCGGGGACAAGATGCGTGCGCGACATGCTAGTTGCGGCCGCATGACTCCAACGACGACCTTCGAACGACATCACAATTTGATCCATGGGAATGGAATCTCAACATGTTGATCCTGTCGCGTCGAGAATCTGAGCGTATTTGCCTGGGCGATGATATCGTGCTGACGATTGTTCGCGTCAACGGCGACAAGGTTCGGATCGGGATCGAGGCACCCCCGAATGTCAAAATCCTCCGGAACGAGCTCGAGAACATTCGAACGCTTCCTGCAACCCATCCACTGGAATCGGAAAGCCAACGAAAAACAGCTTGAGCTGCGATGCATTCTCGAGGGGCGCCGGATCGATGCACCAACAAACATCGGTCCGGCGTCCTTTTTTTATTTCCGATGCCCACTTCTTCTGGCGCCGTGATCTTGGCTCGCCGCGGGGGCGGAGCGTTGCGGTCAAGCGACTTTCGTGAGCTTGGAAACACGTCCGGTTCGGACCCATTCCGCAACGACGATATTTCCATCGCGATCGAAACATGCGTCGTGCGGATGGACAAATTTGCCGTCCAACCATTTGCTTTCATCTTCGCGGATCCCCGAGACGGAGTTGATCCGCTCGACGTCGCTCCCCAACTGGGCGACCGGCTTGTAGTTTCGATCCAGGATCGACACCCTCGCCTTCAATTCCGGCACGAGCAGCAATTCACCGTAGCGATCCACATTGGCAGGGAGACCGAATCCAGCGATCGTATCGAGATACTTGCCGTCCAGACTGAAAATTTGAAGCGTATCGTGCGCCCGATCGGTAACGACGATCTTGGGGTTGGCTGCATCTCGATCGTCGATCCACAATCCGTGTGGTGTATTGAACGTTCCTTTTCCGTCCCCGGCACCGCCGAACGAGCTGAGCCATTTTCCGTCTTTGTCGTAGCGATGGATGTGGAAGGCTCCATAGCCGTCCGCGAGAAAAAATCCGCCATCCGGTAAGAACGCGAAATTGGTTGGCATGAAGCGGTCGCGTCCCCAAACCTTGGCGGGATGATCGTACTCGTCGGCATGGTAGATCTTCGACTCCCGAGGTGCTCGCTTGGTCCAAAGTTCCTCGCCCGTCAGCGTCAGCTTGGAAAATGCTTTGACTTGCTGGTAAGCCGCAACGTACAGAAACTCCTCGCTCCCTTCTTTGCGAACCTCGATTCCATGGCCACCACCTTGGTACTGGCTCCCGAAGGCTCGGATGAACTTGCCCTGATCATCAAACACGAAGATCGATGGATGGTCCTTGAGTTCCTCGCGTCCTTCATGGATCACGTACAGCCGGTTGGAGGCGTCGACCGCGACGTTGTGAGTTGTTTGCCAGGAATATTGGGAGGGCAACTGCAGAAAGTGGTGGTTGACACGGTAGCGGTAGGGGCCCTCGCCCACGATCACTTCCGACTGAGTCCTGCTCGCTGTGGCGATCGACGGTGCGATCGAAGTGGCAGCAGCACAGGCGATCCCGGCCGAACTGTGGATCAAGAACGAACGACGCGAAGTGGAGGGGCATCTCGATGAGGCGATGTTGTGTTGCATGGCGAGGTTCCGTGGGAGGGTTGGATAGTGGAGAGCGCGCGACGACGCGGGACAGTCGAGACTATTGTAACCCAACCGATCGCTGGGTTGGCGACCCTAAGCCTAGGGTGCGTCCTCGATCAACAGGTCCGGCTCAATCACGCGTTTGTTTCGCCACCCCCCGTGCCAATAACGGATCGAAAACAGGACCGCTAGGACGATGACCCACACGGTGATGATCCCCCACCAATAATACAAGCCGTCCCAGCCGAACATCCACCAGCCGAAGACCCCGAAACCGACCGTCCCGGCCCCGGCTGCGACATGCCCCGCCAGCACGGTCAACGTATCTCCAGCACCCTTCAGTACTCCCGCAAATACGATCTGGATTGCGTCGAAGACACAGTAGCCTGCGATGAAGTAGAGGAGCGGACGCAACGTCGGCTTCATCTCCTCGAAACGCTCGGGGTCGGTCCCGATCCCGTAGACACTGATCGCCCAGTCGGGAAACCCTCCGTAGAGCACGACAAAAAAACCACTGTAGATCAACCCGATGGCCAATCCGATCCTGACCATCCGCTGGACTGTATCCCATCGGTTCTGAACCAGATACTTGCCCACCACGACTCCGACCGCCATTCCCAATCCGATCAGCGGAATGAAGGCGAGTACATTGACCCCGAGTGCCAAGGTCGTTGCCGCCGCGGGCTTTTCGCCCAGTTTGGCAACCAAAATCATGATGATCGTGAAACTCCATGCCTCAGCGATGGTCGAGACGCCAGCAGGCCATCCAAAGCGAATCAAGCGTCGCATACGCAGCGCATCGAATCGCATCACCGAGCCGAGCCTCTGAGGGGTCGCAGCGGCATCGTTCGAGCCTTGAACCGGCGTCGGCCACGGACCAAAACGGCCTTTGGCCAGATACCGGTATGCAAACCAGGCCAGCAGCAAGAGCTTCAAACAAAGAGAGATACTCGACGCGATCGCAGCACCCTGGACTCCGAGCTTCGGAAAGCCGAGATTTCCGAAAATCAATGCCCAATCCAAGACGGCGTTCAGTATCGTGGCCGCAGCGTCGCAGTACAGCAACACGATCGTTTTCTCGCTACCCGCAAAGAGGCCGACGAGCGAAGCGGCGACGATGGTCGCGGCAGCTCCCGGTACCAACCACCAAAAATAATCTCCTTCCGCCTTCGCTAACGTGGGCTCATGTCCCGCCAGCAGAAAGAGATCGCCAGAAAACCAACCCAGCAGAACGAGCAGCGGGACCAACACGATCCCTAGCAACATCCCTTGCCATACGGAGTGCAAGGCTCGATCCAATCGACCCACTCCCAGGTATTGGGACACGAAGGTGTTGGTGTATCCGCAGATCCCAACCGGGAGGCAAGTGACGGACCAAAACAGTGTGCCAGACGACATGGCTGCTGCCGCTGCAGCGTCTGAGTAGCGATAGAGGAACAGTCGATCGACAAACAGGGTGATGGAGAACAAACCCGTGGCCAGCATCAACGGCCATGCGGTTTGTGCCAACTCTCGAAGATCGCGAGTCCAAGAATGCGAAGAGGAGTCCGTCATGAGTCGGTAAAAATTCGACCTGTCTTGCGCATGAACACATCCTCCATGCCTGGTTGCCCTACAGACACACTCGTCGCCCGGGGCCCGAGGACCTCAAGAACCTCCGTGATTCGGGACGGCGAATCGGAGGCGATCACTCGGACTTGATCGTTGGATACCACCCCTTCCCATCCGAAGCGTTCCTTGAAGACATCGGCGACCGCGCGAGGTTCGCGCGTGGAGACCGAAATCACCATCTCACCGGTCTCTCGACGAAGTTGGTCTGGGGTCGCATACGCGACGATACGCCCGGAATCGAGGATGCACAGGCAGTCGCACTTCTCGGCTTCTTCCATCAGGTGGGTTGTCAACAAGACGGTCGTTCCCCAACCTTCCTTGAGGCCGCACAAAGCTTGCCAAAACTCGAGCCGAGCCGCAGGATCCAGTCCCGTACTCGGTTCGTCGAGGATCAGAAGCGGAGGGCGATGCAATAGTCCCTTGGCCAACTCCACACGCCTCTTGAGTCCACCTGACAATCGCTCGGTGCGTTCCTTCAATCGATCCTGCAATCCCATCATTTCTACGAGCATTTGGATTCGGGACGTCAACTCGAGTCCGGAAAGGCCGTAGAGTGCACCTTGAAATTGCAAATTCTCTTGGACCGTGAGCTTGCGATCCAAACTCGAGGATTGGAACACGACCCCGATGCAGTTTCGCACCGCGGGTTGCTCGCGCACCGCGTCATGCCCAAGTACCGTGATGCTGCCCGACTGCACAGGGACCAAGGTGGAGACGAGTCGGAACAGGGTGGATTTGCCGCTCCCGTTGGGACCCAACAACCCAAACAGTTGGCCGCGCGGAACATCGAACGAAATCGCGTCGAGGGCAATCCGGGACCCGTAGCGATGTGTGACTCTTGAGATACAGACAGCGCTGTCCGAGGCGCTCACAACACAACCCAGCGAATCACAGCGAGAAGCAGAATCGCAGGCAGGTAGACGAGGGATGCGCGAAGCAACACTCGAGCACGTTGGTCGTCCCGCTGCGCGAGGAACCTGGCCGAAGATCGCAACTGAGGAAGGCAGACGGCAGCCCCTAAGGCCGCGAAGACCCAACTCCCCACATTCGTCGGCTGCATCACCAACATGGAAACGGGAATCAGGACCAGTGCAGGGA
>Ga0315904_10011531_pt1 | contig 11275 bp, 18 predicted proteins | sample LakEriMetagenome_6_FD_203529 | JGI IMG/M metagenome (GOLD analysis project Ga0315904, IMG submission 203529) | Freshwater fungal communities from buoy surface, Lake Erie, Ohio, United States - Buoy 12 MA120 | ecosystem: Environmental > Aquatic > Freshwater > Lake | place: USA: Lake Erie, Ohio... | reverse complement strand
CTGCTTCTGCGAGCGCGGCTTGCCGCCAGCACCGCGAGCCTTGCCCTTGCGTTTATTGTCGGCGCGTAGTTCACGAATGTTCTTTCCGATGTCTTTGCCTAGTGGCATATCACTCTCCTTTTGTTTTCACGAATCTACCGGCCACGAGATCCAACTCCCAGCCGTGTCCATGAAATTTGTCATACATCATCTGGTTCATAATCCAGTAGAGCGGCGAGCAGCCTGAGTCCATCAATTTTCCTGGGTGGCAGTTGTCCATGTCGAGAAACTCTTTGAGTGCCTCAACCTCCAATCTTGCCACCTGATATATGGTCACGCTGTCTCCTCCACTACCACGCCATCAAACGCCTGTTCTTCTGCGTGGAAGACCTGTGTTTGTACCTTCAGCCATGTCGGCTTGACAACCCCATTCTTGCCTGTGAACGATGCCTCCGTGAATAAAACGTTGTTGCCCGGCACGCAGGCGATCCTTCCATTGGCAAGCTCAATGAAGTGATGCGACTTGGTTTGGCTCGGCTCCAGGCTGTACCCGTCCCCATAAGGTTCTGCGGTGAACATATAGGCTCCCCGCATCCAGGCCTGCTTGCCAGCCAGCCACACCTGGCAATCCAGTTCGCGCAGGTAGTCGTACTCGATAGTCGTGAAGTTCCAACCGAAACAGTCCCACCTCTGTGCGTCTCCCAGGGTCCACGGCTCGCCTGTCCCGCTTGGAAACGCCAATGCATTGAGCGGTAGCCCCCGGTACAACGCCCCGCACTTCAGCATGACCGTGCAACCCCAAGCCCGGTGCGGCACCGAGTACAGCCCGAACCAGACAGCATCCTCCCAGCCGTTCTCGTTGCCCTGTGAGATAAACTTGCGGTTCACCATGACGTACTGGTGGCGCGGTAGATTTGCGGCGAAGGTCACTTACGATCCATCCACATCGCCATCAGCGCAATGCCGATGGCGAACATCAGCATCTCGGTCGGGCCTACTTCCATTGTGGCCCCGTGATCCATGCGACCAACGCCCAGCGCGTGCCGAACAGTGGTGCTTTGGCCTTGTGCTTGATCCATGATGGAAAGAAGTTGGCCGATCCCTGGTGCGCGGACTTCTCAGCCCCATGCCAATCGGCCTCGACGCGCAACCCTCCGCCCACATACTCCTCTGGCCTGGACAGGTTCACCACGCAGGTCAGCTTGCGGTCGCTGCCGTCATAAGTGTCGAAGTGCCACTTGAACTTCTGGAATGGGCGATACCTCAACACCTGAAGCTGCTGCATATCCATTATGTCAAAGCGATAGTGTTCCGTGTTGACCTGGTCAACCACTGCGGCCAGGTAATTGTAAAGCCACTGGAAGTGCGGTGCCTTTGGTATCCAGCACGATGAGCAGGTCCGGGTACGGCTGGCAACGTGGGTGCCGTCTTTCGACAACACCGGCGCACGCTTCATCCCAATGACCTCCGCATCGCGGATAATCATCTCGCATTGCGAGCGGGTCAGGACTTGCGGTATCGTTACCGCCGTGAGGATTTTTTGCTTGAACGTTTTTTCGGTTTGCATTTGGTTTTCCTTTCTACGTACTCCGTCAATAGCTTCCTGATGGCATAGCTGGCAAGCTCATCCCTCTCGTACATGATCTTGTTGAATCCGATATGCGCTAGCCTGTCGGCAATGCTGTCGTCCATGTCGAATTTCATTTCGACCATCTTGACCTCGCGCTCGCCCAAAAACTTTATCTGTCCCAGTTTTTCCATTCCGACCTTTCCTCCCTCGACTTGGCAATCAGCCAAGAGAGAAAGCTACCGGCAAACACAAGTAAAGAGATTCCGCCGCCAACCAGGAAGGCAAACAGGACAGCGTGAAAGAACACCTCGCTAAAGAACTTCAGATAGTCCGTCATCTTTCCTCCTCTTAAGCATTTTGTTCAGGGTGGATTGGTCGATGTTCGCCCCGCCCATCCTGCACCAAAAGAGTACGGTGCCGTCCCTGAAATCGTCAAGCAGGTTCTTGATGTTGTTTTCCTCTCGGTAGCAGCAACAGTCTTTCAGGCCCGGACGCTTGTTCGCCGGTGTCAGTTCGTCCCCGACCAAGACCTTGCGGCGTTGCAACAAGCGCAGGTCGTAGATCGCCCGTATGGCAATCTCGCTGGCAAGGAGCTTGACTCGCTCCTCCTGGCTTAAGCGGTTCGCTTCTGCTTTGACCATTTCTTTTTCTTTCCAGAACGATCCTCGGCCCAAGCCGAATAAGCGTTCCATAGCCTTGCCGCATCCAGGGCGTTCTGTTTGTCGTCAAACACATCGTCGGCTGGCGGCAATCCGTTGGGCGGTTCGGCCCCCCATAGGCGCGGACCAACTGGGTTTTCCATCGACTCCGTAACCACTCGCCACTTGTCGCCATGCGGGATCACCTTGACCGGGGTCATCGAATCTCCTCTTCCAGCTTCTTGATGTCAGCCTCAATCTGGCCGCGAAGCTTGGCCATGTCGTTTGATTGCCCGGCGTAGTGTATCATCTGGGCATCCATGTATCGGTTAAGTCCAAAGTGTTCCTCGACGCTGGTCATGCAGTTAAAGGACGGATCAAGCTCCTGAAGATCCAGGTCGCACAGGTGCGCCATGATGTTCATCCAAGTCTGCTCGGCAAAGTGATTGGGGAACAATCCGATTGGCGGCTGGGCAAAGATACCAGCCACGCTCTTTGTCACCACAAAGACACCCGTGTTAACGTAGAACCTTGGCTCGATCTTGTAACCAAAAGCCTTGGCCAGTGCCGTCATTCCCGGCTTGCGGTCTAGGTAAGCACCCTCGTCAAAGGCGCAGAACTTCTCGACATCCTTGGAAATGTCAGGGCAGTCCAGAGCGACCAGCACATCAGCGTCAAGGAATGTTACGACATCGTAGCCCTTGGTCGTCATCAGGTGCGGGATAATCAGCTTGCTGTACTGGACAGGATGCGCCAGCGGCTTCTCAATAGAAATAAAGTCCTGTTCGTGTCGCTTGCAATAAGCCTCCATGCGCGGGCGGGTTAGATTCAAGACTTCCAGCCATTGATCGCCAAACGCCTGTGTGACCACGCAGGACTTCATACCATCTCACAAAGCTGGTAGTCGGCCTCCTCCATCAGAAGCTGGTGGGCAAACTCTCTCAGGTTGTCATCGTCCCTGATCTTGTTGCCGTCAATCAAAACCTCAAGATTCACAAGATCCATATCGTATGGAACATCCGCCATGCAATGCTCCCGGTGGCCCTGCGGTCCGATGTCCACCCGATGCGTTTTGTAGATCACATCGGCAAACGCCGTGGCCTCCTTGCCTCCCCAGATGAATGTTACTTTGATGTCCTCTATTTTCTTCATAGTCTTGGTACTTCCTTTTTGATTTGCGCCCAGGCAAACAAGGCGCGGACCAAAGCCCTTTCGAGGTGATCCGCAGCCGTTTCCCCGTTGTTGTCCGGGCAAGGCGTTGACTTCTGCAACTGCAACATGGCCGTGGACAAGTGACGCATAGCACGACCTATATGGTAATCATGCACCGGCTTGTCAACATGAAACCATTCTCCGTAGGCGGATTTCTCCGAACCTTTGCCCATAACGCGCCACGTTATGTCCTCGGCGGCTTTGCCCAATTCCTCGATGGTGGGTGGTGTCATCTTAACCTTCTTACCGTATTTTCAAATTTAATTATTTTTTCCCTTAATGCCCTTGTTTCACCAACCAATCCAAACTCATCTGATAATGACTTACTTAATGAGCTATACATATTTTCCATATTAGCCAGATATTTCCTATCAAATGCAGCCTCAACATTTTTTATCATTTCTTGAAATCTTGTTTCAAGTTCCTTTATTTTCTTATCAAATCTCTTGTTTTCTTCTTGAATTATTTTTGTAAATCTTTTTCCAAGATTTTTAACTTCTTTTTCAGAATACAAAAATTCATCATTCATATTTTTTATTTCAAATTTCATAGCTTCATCCCAGGTGGGTTGTACTTCTTTGACCACGCCCAGACTTTGAGCATCGCATTGAATGCGATTCCGGCTTCGTGCAGTTCCTCCTCGCTCCACTGGTGGATCACCAGCGTTTCGGGATCGTTGGCCGCCAGGACCACCGATACGCACGCAGCTTTTGGGTTATCCGATGCGATGCGGTAGGCCCATAGTTGGGCGCAGTCGCTATCGTAGAACGGGTCGTACTTCGGGTTTACCTTGCGGTTCTTAAGGTCAATGATCGCGTCACCGATCCGCTTCAGTCGGACGTAGGCATCGCACCTTCCAGCATAACCAGCACCGACCAGTGCCTTTTCGCACCAGTAAGTTTTTTCGACGTTGTCTTCCGCCCATTCAGTGAACGTCTTGACATACGGAGCAAGTGTCTCATCTCTGGATACAGGTCTTCCAAGCAGGATGTTTTCCATACATTCATGCATTTTGGTGCCGTGTTCCGCCGCCTTGGTTGTGGATTGCTTCGAGTCTTTGACGACTCGCTTTGCGTACTCTTCGAGTGTTTCACCGTCCTCCTTCGGAAGCGTAAGCGAGGACATGATGGCCTGCTCTATCTTCCATGCTGTAAGTTGAGGCTTATCCATGATGCCCAGGACGCTCGTGACCGATGGGAGCAAACCCATCTTGCGTGCGTCCGTAACCGTGGTGTTACGCTCGTTGCCGTTCTTTCCTATGACAACGTGGGCGGACTCGCCTTCCTGTGTATACCAATGTCCCGCCTGGTCCGTTTGGACCAGACGGGATTGGCTAGGCTCTTTTTGGGTTAGGGTAAGAGCCACTTGATTAGAACGGCATTGCGTTGCCATCTGCATCAACGCTTACCGCAGCTTTAGCCTGCGGTGCCGAAGACGCACCGGACAACTCTTTGCTGGAACGGATCTTCTCTTGAAGCCATTCCGGCAGTTCGCTGAACTGACCGCCCTCACCCTGCTCGATCTCGTAGAACACCTGGCTGTTCTGGGTGGTGGCCGGAGCCTTCATCGACTTGGGCAACTTGGCGATGCCTTGGATCGCGCAGTAGTTTCGCCCGGCTTGGCTGGTCTTGTGAACCAGCGTCAGCAGGCAAGCCTTGCCCAGAAGGTTCTTAAGGCTGAAGCTGGCAAGCTCCTTGCTGGTGAACGCCTGACCACGCCAAGTTTCGAGGTGCTTCCGCAGGGTCGCACGCTCTCCGAGGCTGCGGGTGAGTTCGATGGAAACGACCATCGGTTTCGTCACCTTGGTGGTTTTGCCATTCTCAGTCACCTCGCCTTCGATCACCTGTTCAGGCAACTCGAAAGCCAGGCGGAGTTTGGGGGTCCACTTGGTCTCGCCATCCCAGGTCACTTCCTGGGTTCCGAGATCGACCAAGCTGAATAGAACTCCTACGGTCGCTCCGGCTTCGGGCAACTGGCGTTCCGTGTTTTTGGATGTTTCACTGATGGTTAGGCTCATGTTATTTTACCTTTCTATATTTGGTTTGGGTTTAGTGGGGTGGAAGGCATTACAAATCCTTGGGCTACGGTCGTAGCCACGGGTGCGGTCTGGACGACATCGACCGTGAAATTGGGGGGTGCAATGTGCCGGGCAATCTCGCAAAGGTCGTCAGCCTCAATGATGGCCAGCCACTTCTTCTCTCCGTTGCGGCGAAAGAACACCGCCGGGATCTTTCCCTCTGGCGCATCGCCCTTGGCCTGCGCCATCCATTGCTCCGGCTTGATCTGCTGACAACGCTTGACCTCGCAGTGAAATGGAAAGTTCGCGCAGACCACATCCCCGGAACCTCCTTCGGGATCACCGGCGTATTGTTGGGTGCGCCGTGCTTTCTGCCAGCCCTGCTCTCTTAGGTAGGATGCAAACTCCCGCTCGCCAGCCGCGCCTTTGCGTCTTGAATTGATTGCCATGCCCCACATTGGAGGCGTGTCAAAATTGAGTCAATACTTTTTTATGTCTTCGTCAAAGCAGGCCAATAGCCCCGCTCCGGTCATTTTCTTGGCGACCTGGGGGTGCCTGCGTATCCATTCAGCAGCCTTCTCGATATCATCAGTATCTTTAATGGCATCCTCGAACAGCCGCCAAGCCTGCTTGGGGGTCAGAGGTCGTTTATGATTCGCCATGATGAGCCTGATTTGGGATAGAATTTCTTTGTTGGTGCCTTGCAATCCGATGGTTCAAGAAGCCAGAACAGATCCTCGTCCATTGCCCAACAGACAATATAATCTACCATGGTTTTTGTGTAGGTTGTCTTTCGGTTTTTTCCACCAGATGTCATAAAGCGATAATGAAGTTTTCGGTCCTCAGCTTTTGCGGTGGTCTTGACCTGAATCCTAAAGAACTTTCCGTTTTTCTCTGCGACAATATCATACCCATGCCCGAAGTCCTCCATCGGGACAAGCACGCTGTACCCGTTCCTGAACAGCGCACCCGCCACCCTGGCCACACCGACCGCGCCGATCTGCCTGTTATTAAGTTTCACTTTTGTGTTGACCATCACGCCTACGCATTATACTTTTTACGCATGAAAGCAATACTATTCCTGATGGCGGTGCTGGTGGCACCGGTGGTGGGGGAGGATGAAGATGACAATGAGCGTGCAGAACTTGCCAGGTTCATAGGCGGTGCATACAAGGGTCGCGGAACCTGGGTTATGACCAGCGGCAACAATGCCCTGAGTGATCGTGGGTGCATAAGAAAAGTTGGCAACAATTATTTTACGCCTGAAGGTTTTTACAGGAAGGTTGGAAACACATACCTGAAAGACGACGAGGCGATTGTGACAACCGGCAAAACATTTCTTGGTGACGGCGCGGTTGTGTCAACCGGCAGGACATATCTTGGTAATGACAGGGTCAAGGTATCAACAGGACACACGATTCTTGACTCAGACGCTTCCGAGTAAGGCAAGCCTGTTTCTTATCCTGTTTTCAAGTCCGCGCAGAAGTGGTTTTCTGGCTGGGTTTCTGTTGGCCATCCTATATTCATCCCGAAGCTGTGCATCGCTTGCTGCACGCATCAAGGCTTGTGGCTGAACCTTGTTGATGGCAGCCAGGGTTTGCGGCCCAAGCTTACCATCCACAGACACATTCACGCCAAGCGAGTTTAATCCTTGCTGGATATACTTCGTTGCGCCGCCCATCCCTCGATTAAACGCGAGATCCTGCGCGAATGGCTGGATGGCGTTGGGCAGTTTTGAGACGAGCGGGGATGTGTATTCTTTGATATATTGCGCTGCTGCTCCCGCTCTTTCCTGCGCCGGGAGCGACGAGATTCTCTTGAAGGCTTCAGGATGATAACGGTCGTTGATTCCGGCCACCTCAAAGTTACCACCCATGTCACCGGCTGGCAATTTATAGACCTGAAGATTCCCCTGTTTGTCTTTCCTAGATTCAAAATCAACCGTCTTGAGGGCTGCAAGCTGAAGCGGGTCTTGTGAGGGTTGGGTTGTCATGGATGTTTTCTCCGGTACAAATTCAAATTCAGGTTCTGCCACAACCTGTTCCTGCCTTATGGGCTGCTCCTTTGCCTTTGTTTCGATGGGATAACTACGCCTTATCTCTTCTGGAACGGCTGTGTATGGAGATCCGGTAAGCTCCCTAGAAACCATGTCATTGCGAAGTTCTCGGCTGGAGGATGCGTTTACACTAAACTTCATTGCTTCTCTCCTCTCACAATCCTACGCCTGTTCTTTTGCAGGAACTGGATTCTGGCATCGTCACCTACTTGGGCGTAAGCATTGCGGATAGCCACAACCTTTTCCTCCTTTGTCAGCGACCTGAACTCCTTGTTTCTAAAAAGTTCCTCGGCTGCCCTGCGGTTGGCCCGACCACGCACTTTGGAATACTCCTCGTAAAGCTCCGGCGAAAGCCTGTATTTCACATTGTCGATGGTGAAGTTTCTTTGCGGCTTTGGCGGGATAACATCGCCATCTTCGGTTTCCTTGAACAGCCTGTATATTTCAATGGTGATCGGGTCGTAGGTTGCGTTGCGACCTTTGGTAACATCAAGGAAGTTGTATGCAACAGGATCTGCACCTTCTGGTGTCTGTGGAATTTCCCTGCCCCAAACGTCTATCCTTCTCGGCAAATCCTCATCTGCTCCTGGCAACCTTCTTTTCAGGACTTCACCAAAAAGATTGATAGCCCTCTCCGGCCCCTCTCCCTCAACATCCTTGATTTGAATCTTGTCAGGAAGTGATTCACGCATGGATCTTGAAACAGCGGAAAGGGTGTTGGGAAACGGAATGGCTGACACGGTTCCAAAATAATTTGCAATCCAGTTGTCCATTGTCGTGCCTTGCCCATCCAGCATGGCGGAAAGCAGGCTGTTTGTACCCTTAAGAAAACTTTGATTCATGGCAAAAGAAAGCGTTTCAGGCACCAAGGCGGTCACAAATTCTGGGCTGATAAAATCACCACCCTCGGTTGCCTTGCTTGCGGCATCCCAAGTGGCAATCATTCCGCCAACAATGCCAAGCTTCTCAAGGTTAATTACCCTGTCTCCCGGCTGGAGTTCGGTTGACTCACCCTCTGCCATTCTATTCAATGCGCTGATGTTAATGGTTCTGGGTGGCAATGCCTTATACTGAATGTCTCTTGCCTTCTCAGTTTCCTCCGCTCTTCCACCAATAACACCAGCATCTGAAAGGGTCTTAGCCACGGCTCCGATAGTTAAGCTTGTAATGGTCTTTCCGATGGCAAGCTGTGCTTCCCTGGTGTTGCCAGCTTTCATTGCCGGTATTCCCTTAAATACCATTGCATACCCAGGAAGCGAATAGTCCAACATTTCGTCAATGACGTTGGCCGGAGTCTTGGCGTAAGGAATGATTGTTTTTCCGATAAGCCTTGCCGGACCAAACTTTGTTCCAAGTCCGAACATATTTGCCGCACTAAGAGCTGCCCTGGCTAGTGGCGTATCTTGCTGGAACACGGCCTGCGCTGCCTCTTCCTCAATCTTGGCAAGTTCTCTACCGGTTGGAAGTCTTGTGGCAACTGACACTGCCTTGCCTGTCTTTCCTGCAAGCTGTGCCGACTCGGAAAGAAGTCTGGCTTGCGCCATGCGCCTGAACGGAGTATCGCCAAGTTGAAGCAAGCGCAACATGGTTTCTGGCGGCGCGCCCAAGGATGCTTCTGCGGCAAGTCTTGCCCGGTCAAGTATGTTTGCGCCAAGACCTTTCCATCCTGTCTGCACAGGTTTGGCCAATCCGGCACCAGTCCAAAACTGTTTAAATGCCTGGATGGGCTGAAATCCTCGAATCCTCTCACCTGCCAGCAATCCCTCCGCACTGATACCACGGCGCAAACCAACCACGCCTTCAGCCGTACCGCGCCCCAATGCCTTAAGGCTTTCCCCAATCCTTCTGGTTCCAGCCAATGATATTGGAGAGGATATTTGCCTTGGTCCAAGCTTTGCACCGAAAAGACCTTGGAATGCCCTGGTTACTTCCTGGCTGACAAAAGCTCCCTGTCTTGTAAGTATGCGAGGCAATGCGCTGACCGCATTGCTCCACAAGTTTGTTGCAATGGAAAGAGGGGCAAGAAGATTTCCCTGAATTACGGTCGGCAGGGTTTCGCCAAAAAACTTCTTTGGGATAAGCCTGCTTTCAAAATTCTGCAACCTAAACAAACTTTCCTGCAAAACTTTTTCCGCCCTTGTCGCCTTTAGAATATCGGCATCATCCAGTGTCTGCCTTGCCTTGTTTGCAAGTTCGTCAAACCTTGTTTGCAACCTTGTCTTGACGGCGAAAAGCTTTCTGCCTTGCGACAATAACTCCGGGGTCAGCCTTCGGTTGGCCTTTTCAAGCGCACCAACCAATGAATAAAAATACCCTTGTGGGTTTGTGCTTCTTAACGCTCTTGTGGCAGCCACAATCTGTCCGGCTTCAGTTGCATTTGCCTCTCTTAAAAATCTTCCGACAGACTTCTCAAGTTCTTCAACGCTTCCGGTTGCAGCAGCCCGGTTGATCAACTCAGCCTTGGCAACAATCTTTTGAGGCTCTGTTCCCTCCATGGCAAGTCTTTCGACATCAGCCCTGTCGGCTCCAGCCATCGCTTCCTCAAATGCTTTTTGCTTAAATTTGCCGTACTGAATATCTTCGCTCTGCGCCAATCTCTCGCGCACTCCGCGATCAAGCAACGGGTCTTTTGCCAACCTCTTACCGACAGCCCTCACTCCCGTCTGCGCGGTTTCTTCTGGAAGCTTTATTGGCGGTTGTTTTGCCGCCGCCTCCGCAACGGCAGGCGTAGCCTGTGCCGCCTCCGCTGCTGGCCTTGCTACTGCGGCAGGAACTGCTTCTGCCGCCCCAGTGACTGCCTTTGCCCCGGCCCCACGGAATGCCTGAATGGCCGGCTTTGCCAATCCGGCGACGCCACCAAGTGTGGGTGTCAGGATTGAGGCTGCGGTTGTGGCAATCGGATATTGCTCAATGTCTTTCTGTAAAACTTCTTCAACCCTTGCAATTCGTTCCGGACCAAGAGCCGCGCCAAGAGCCGCTCTCTGCGCCTTCTCTGCTCCAAGGTATGCCGCCGTGCCAGCCACAAGTCCACCAGCAATCCTTGCCGGTAGCGGCCCAGGCGTTAACGCAAATCCTGCCCTTGCGGCTGCCCCGCCAGCCGTAGTCGGAAGAACTTCCCGTGCCAGCGTCCTTCCGATTGCGCCAATCATGGACGGCTGCTCCTCAATTTCGAACACATCAATCTCACCCTGCGGCGATGATTCGATGCGGACAAGTTTACCATTCTTGTCTTTTCCGATAGCAAATCCGCCGCCCGTTTCTTTGTCTGTGCCTGACGAAACGGTTTCGATGCCAAGCTTTTGCGCCTCCCTTACGGCTGGGATGGCAGGTTTTTCAATAATGCCTTCGGCCAGTGCTTGTTCGGTCGGCCTGAATCCTTCGGCAATAGTGCCGTCAGGTCTTTTGATTGCACCCATTGCGTCAACCGCTTCACCCGCTGCCCGTGCGGCTTGTTCAGGTGTTGCGCCAGCCTGAAGCTGTATTTGGGTTTCTGCTCGAAGGACCGCCTCGCGCTCAGGGGAAATCACATCCTCCGGTTTCCCGCCGGATGCGATGTATTGAGCCTTGATTAAATTTCCGTCCTGTGCTTCGGGTACAAATTCAAGATCCTGTTCCTGTTCTGGAACAAACTCAAGTTCAGGCTCACTGGCCGGTTGCCTCAAGCCCCTGGCCATGACTTATCGCTTCGGCTGAAGCGTACCTCTTTGACCCTTGATGATTACCGTCTGACCAGGCTTTACGCCAGCCGCACGCGCTTCGGCTGCGGAATTAAAGGAAGGCACAGTTTCAGCAACAGCCTGCGC
>Ga0315904_10011530_pt1 | contig 11276 bp, 11 predicted proteins | sample LakEriMetagenome_6_FD_203529 | JGI IMG/M metagenome (GOLD analysis project Ga0315904, IMG submission 203529) | Freshwater fungal communities from buoy surface, Lake Erie, Ohio, United States - Buoy 12 MA120 | ecosystem: Environmental > Aquatic > Freshwater > Lake | place: USA: Lake Erie, Ohio... | reverse complement strand
TGCGCTCGTAGGGCATCTCGGGCACAAGGTCGGGGTCGAACGCCTCTTTGGGGGCTCGCGGCGTCGCAGGCTCCTTGACCTTGACCCCTTCGGGGACAAGACTGAGGCCGGCTGCTTCCTTTTCCCGCTTGATCCTGGCGAGGCGCTCGCTAAACGACTCCTCGCTCAAGATGCCACCAGCGCCTTCTGCTCTGCGGCAATCGTGCGGACGTGGGAGTGGAACCAGGCGATCCGCTGGCGATTCCGCCAAAGAACTTCAGATGCGTGCCCACAGGTACAGAGGGCACGTCCAATGTTCTCGGCATACGGCCAACCCAAGCGAGTTCCATCCTTAGCGATCACGGCGCACCCCCCCTCGATCAACTCGTGTTCGCTCACAGGACGTTCCCCTTCGTCATGGCCGTAACGGGGTCGCCGTCCGGTCGAATGATCGCGCCTTGCGCGGTCGTGTCGATAAAGAAGGCTGGGTTTCCCGACTTCAGATGCTTGCCGAGCGGCAGCCGCATGAGGTTCCCGAGGTCCTTTCCGTCAAGGCTGACCTGCTTCGGGAACGCCTCGATGGTGACGCACTCAAAGTCAACGTCGGAGGACTTGAAGAACACGTTCCCCCTAGACGCCTTGAAGCGACCCTTCTCTGCCAGTACGGCGAGCGCGGCATCGCGCGCTTCGCTGGCCTGGACCTCGCCCGTGTAGCCGTAGACATGGAGGCCCTTGTTGCCAGAGTAGGCGATGGCCGTCGGGATTCCGAGCAGCGAACGCACTTCCATCGCGAGCAGCCGAGCGATCTGCAGCAAGACTCCGGTGTAGTAGACGCTGGCTTGCCCTTCGCGGCCACGAATGTCCTCGAGCGGGCTCCAGACCTCGCGAGGATTCATGTCGTGGTGGGTGAGAACCATCTCGTCCTCGGTCTTGGCGTCCATGTTCAGTTCCAGCCATCGGCCCGTCTTGTCGAGGTCGATGTCGAACGCGAAGAGCTTGCAGGTGTTGTCCTGGGAGAGAAAGTAGTGGCCGAAGGACTTGCGTCCGGCGACATGCGCGCGGAGGTCGTCCATCGTCCACTTGCTGTGTTCAGGCGTGTAGCCACCGGGGTACTGGACCGCCTTCACGTCCTTGCGGGCGATGAAGGTGGTTGCCAACTGCCTGGCCTGTGCCTCAATCTCATCAGGGGTCATCGAGTTCACCTCCTGGTGATGTGCGTGGCGCAGTCCGTCGCGCCGTAGGCCGCCCTGATTCCGTAAGCAGGGCAGGCTCCTACCGTATCGCTGGCGGGGCGCTCCGTCACGCATCAGAGCACTATCGGTATGTGGTACTAGCAGCGATTCCATCTTGCGGTGTACCGTGATCGTGATGGCGACCGAGATGTGGCTCCGCAACCCCCACGATTACATCCGTGAGGTGGTCGAGTCCGGCTGCTCGAACATCGTCTTTGACTGGGGCGTCATGGTCAAGAAGGGCATCGACGACCTTCCTAAGTTCTGCAACACCTACTTCCCGAGTGTCCTGAAGTACCGCGCCATCGGCGTCGCGTGGGCAGGAGCCCCTGAGTACCGGCCAGGTGACACTCTTATGTCTCCAAGTGCGGTCTATCCGGTGTGGGACTACGAGAACGACGACCGAACCAGCCTCGAAGAGATGATCGACCGCCCGGCCGGCGAGGATGAGGTCGCGTGCTCTTCTACCGCGCTCGAGGTGATGTACCGGCCGGTCTTGGGCCAGGAGCACCGGATCGTGCTCACCAACCTGCCTCCGTCCAATACCGGACCAGGCAGGTCGCTCATGAGGATGCTGCGCGACCTTCAGGCCGAGCACGATGACGTGATCTTCCACATTCACGGGCTCTACTCCTACCGACTCATGTTCGGGGCTGGATTTCGCTCTGCTGACGTGGACCCGCGCACACCCGCACACAAGGGCAAGGTCATCCTGCCGAGTGGCAAGGAGATGGCCCACGAGCACACCAGCGCGATCCCGATGTGGACGAAGCTCATGGGGTTCGCGCCGGTCGATCTTGGGGTGCCTCGGAACCGATGTATCTTCAACATCAGGTCGGCCCAGTGGGCGGCCGAGCACTGGCACGAGAACATCGACTTCAAGGTTGCGCCCGGCAACGTCATCGAGGTCAGCACCGTCAGTACGCGCGGACGAGAGTCTGCGTTGCCGAAGGGCACCAAGCCGGGCCAAGGTGACATGATTGCTTGCGACTCGTGCTCACTCACGGCATCCTGCAAGGCGTACCGCGAAGGGGCGGCCTGCTCTGTGAAGGGAAGTGAGATGAGCGCACTCGCAAAGATGTTCAAGACCCGCGACAGCGAGACGATCATCGACGGCCTGCAGGCGATCCTGATGAAGCAAGCCGAGCGCGCCGAACAGGGCGTCGAGGACGAGAAGTTGAGCGGCGAACTCGACCCCGAGGTCACCAAGATTCTGAACAGCCTCTTTGGCAACGGTGTCAAGCTCGCGAAGCTCGTGAACCCGGCGCTCAACGGCGGCCCCAAGGTCGGCGTGTTCGTCAATGGTGGGCAAGTCGGCATCACGGAAGGCGCGAGCCCGAAGCAGATGGTCGCCGGCATCGTCCGTGAACTCGAGCAGCAGGGCATCCCGCGCTCGCAGATCACCCCTGAAATGGTTCAGAACGTCCTGAGCCCTGCCGCCGACAGGCAGGTCATCGCTGGGACGATAGTCGAGGAGTTCTGATGGCAAAGAGCAAGACGGACACCGTTGCCGTTCGGAGGAACGACGCCGGGGAGTGGGCATGGGAGCGCAAGAGCAAGAGCGACAAGGCTGTCTCAAAGAGCAAGTCCACCTTTGAGAACCAGGCCCTCGCTCTCAGCGACGCGATGACCCAGAACCCAGACTTCCCTTACGGGACCATCCCGGTATTCGAGTGACTCGATTCGACCCGGCCGCCATCGCGGCCGAGGCTGAGTGGCTTCGGGATAATCCCGAGTTCATTGAGCGACCCGCCACGCTGCAGGAGTTCCTCGGACCGGACTACCTGAACATCGCTGACGGCGTGCGCGAGTCCATCAAGGAGTCGCTCGCGGACATCATGGGCGACGAGATCAACAGCCGAAAGCCCACCAAGTTCGCCAAGGCCATGCTGACGGGCGGCATCGGTATCGGCAAGACCACCATCGCGTCCATTGTGCTGCCCTACCTGTGTCATTGGGTGCTGTGCCTGAAGGACCCCCAGGGGTTCTTTGATCTGCTGCCCGGCTCGCGCATCGCGTTCATGCAGATGTCCACCAGTGAGGGCCAGGCTCGAGAAGTCCTGTTCGGTGACATCGTGGCCCGCATCAAGCACTCGCCTTGGTTCCGAGACGGACATCCGATGGACCCGACCTACAAGAACCAGATCAGGTTCGAGAAGGACGTGTGGATTCTGCCGGGCGACAGCCAGGAAACCACCTTTGAGGGCTACAACATCCTGGGTGGCATCCTCGACGAGGCCGACTCGCACAAGGTCACCGTGAACCGCGACTACGCGCGGGCTGGGTACGAGACGATCCATGCCCGCATCACCAGTCGGTTCGGGGACCGAGGGTTCATCCTCATCATCGGGCAGATGAAGAAGTCGGACGGCTTCGCCGCCCAGATGTACGAGGAGTACCGCAAGGACGACGATGCCTATGCCCGGCGCATGACGATCTGGGAGTCGCTGGGCTGGGACAAGTTCATGACCGAGGACGGCGAGCGCGACTCGTTCTGGTATGACGCTAAGAAGAAGTCGGAAGTGCCGAAGGCCGCCGCCTTGCTCGATCCCGAGCGGTTCATCGAGGTGCCGAACCTCTACCGCAAGGACTTTGACATCAACCCGGAGAAGGCGCTGCGCGACCTCGCCGGCATCCCGCCCACCGTGGGCGACCCGTTCATCAGCCTCACGCACAAGGTCGAGGAGGCGCGCGACCGCTGGAAGGCCAGCAACGAGGGCTACACCACGCCGGTCCTCCCCGATGGCACGTTCGAGGACTGGTTCAAGGCCACCGACAGCCTGCGCCGCGTCGTCCACCTTGACCTCGCGTACAGCGCCAACGGCGACGCGCTCGGCATCGCGATGGGCCACGTCCGCGAGATCGTCGAGATCGACGGAGAGAAGAAGCCCTACATCGTGTTTGACCTGCTCTACCGGATGAAGGCGTTGCCTGGTAGCGAGATCATGCTCTCGGATGTGCGCCGGTTCGTGTACCACCTTCGCGACGAACTCAAGTTCAAGATCAAGCGGGTCACGATGGACGGGTTCCAGTCCCAGGACACGTTCCAGCAACTCCGCAAGCGCCGGTTTGAGACGGATCACGTCTCGGTGGACAAGCAGATGCTGCCGTACTACGACCTGCGCGACGCGCTCTACGAGGACCGTATCGAGTTCCCTGAGTACCTCGTCTACATGAACCGTGGGGACACGACTCGAGTCGAGATCGCCTACAAGGAACTCGCAGAGCTCAGCGACAACGGCAAGAAGGTCGATCACCCGCCGATGGGCAGCAAGGACGTGGCGGACGCGATGGCGGGGTGCGTCTACACCCTCATGGGGGACCGCTCATTCCGCCGCAGCGTGACCTCGCTCGACCAGTACCGACAGCGCAGGGAGGCGACCGGAACAGACGGCGGCTCGCCCTGGGGGACTCCCAATGCTGGCCCTTACCACCCTGCACTCGGTAGCCTGGCCGGAATGTCGGCTCCGGCCCCACCGACGACCATCGGCAATCCGCTAGATGGACCTCGCTGGGACGGCCCTGTCAGGACGAAGTAGCCTACTGGCTACGCCTCAGAGGAGGACTTGTGAGCGCGCTACTGGGGCCGAATGGTCAGCCCATCCACTCGAACGCCTTCAAGAAGGCCCCGGCCCCGCAGACGGGTCCAGCCTTCGGCAACTGGGCGGGGCGTGAGGGCCTCAACTACACGACGATGCCTGGCGGCGGCGTACTCGGGTTTGACCTGAGTCGGCTGACGCTGCAGGACTTCCGTGTCATGCGCGACCACTACCAAGTCAACGCCTCCCTGACCGTCCTGCAGTTCATGCTTCACCGCCTCGACTGGCGTATCGAGTGCGATGACGAGAAGATCTCGGACTTCATCGAGGAGAACATCCGGCAGGTCTGGACGCGCATGATCCGCGCGCTGTCCCAGGCGTACTGGGCTGGCTACTCGCCCATCGTCATCGAGTACGAGAACGACCCCCAAGCCGGCAGCGGTCGCGGCGGCATCGTGATTTCCAAGTTCAAGGACTTGCCGCCCGAGGAGTCGCGCGTCAACTGGAAGCAGGTCGAGGGCTACGCCCCGCCCGGCCGGATGCCACCGAAGTTCAAGGTCTACGACGGCATCAAGCACATGGCGAGTCCCGACTGGCCGATCCCGCCAGAGAACACCGTCTGGTACTCGCTGCTGATGGAGAATGGCGACTTCTACGGCAAGAAGCTCCTGCGTGCCGCGTTCACCCCCTGGTACTTCTCGACCATCATCCACCTGTTCGCCAACCGCTACTTCGAGCGCTTCGGTGAGCCGCTGCCCGTCGGTCGCGCGCCCTACGACGACGACATCGAGGTCGGCGGCCATACGGTGAACGGCCGCGATGCCATGCTGGACATCCTGACTCAACTGCGGTCGCGCGGCGTGGTTGTGCTCCCCTCCGACAAGGACAACTTCGGCGGCGGCGGCACCGGCAACAGCGACTACCTGTACGACATCGAGTACCTCGAATCGCAGATGCGTGGAGCCGACTTCGAGGCTTACCTCAGTCGGCTCGACGAGGAGATCACCCTCGGCCTGTTCACGCCGTTCCTGCTGCTGCGCGGCGCGAGCGGCGGCGGCTCGTACAGCCTCGGCGTCCAGCAGATGCAGATGTACCTGTGGATGCTCAACGCCCTGGCCGGCGACATGAAGGAGTACATCGACTTCTACGTCGTCAAGCGTCTCAAGGACTACAACTTCGGCCCGAACGCTCCGCGTGCTACCTGGGAGTTCCGTCAGTTGGGCAAGGAGAACGTCGAGACGATGCGCGCCGTCGTTCAGGCGCTCGTCTCGAAGGGCGACATCAAGCCGGACATCGCGCAGCTCGGTTCGATCATCGGCCTCTCGCTCGAGGACATCAGCGACTTGCAGAAGCCGGACGACGACCCGGACCCGACGCTTGGCGTTGACGACCCGAACACTGACGATTCGGACCCGACCATCGACCCGACTGCTGGCAAGGATGATCGGGTTCGTATCCGCGACGACCGGAACAAGCCGAAGAACGCGCCGCGTAGCGCAGACGCTCCTGGCAAGGCGGGCAAGCAGGTCACCGCACGCATCCGTGGGCAGGTCGAGAACGCTTTCCGCCGTGGGACGTTCGGGGTGTCGTTTGCCCCGAGCCTCGGCTACCGCCGACTGTTCGAGCAGTCCCTGGTGGCCGAGGGTGCCGACAAGGTGACCGCGCACGAGATGACCGAGCGGCTGTACGAGCGCGTCGAGGACTGGATGCGCGAGGTCATCTCCATCGGACCCGAGGCGTTCGGCGCGGCCGGAGTCGATGGCTTCATGGAGCTCTTTGAGAGGATGCTCCAGACGGAGATCGAGTCGCTTGTCGAGCCCAGGTGACCTCCGCTGCCCTTGCGCTCGCCGGCCGCTGCTCGCCAAGTACGGCCGCGACGCTGGCGGAGCGCTGTTCATCCACGTCAAGGTCTACAAGCAGTCCCGCATCTACACCGAGATCGTGTTCACCAGTGGCAAGGTTCGCATTAGGTGTCGCGAGTGCCTCAAGTGGAACTCTGTGACAATCAGGCAGCCCGATGGTGTTGATTTGCGTCGCGAGGCCCTACCATCTGGTGTAGACCTTGGCGAGTAGCCTCGATCCAATGCTTGCGAGCGCCCCAGGCGCTCAAGTAATCTCTCAATCCGAGCACCTGAGAGGAGTTCCACGGTGACCGTTCTGACCGAGCGCGGCCTTACGCCTGCGAGTTTGTCTCGCATGTCGAAGGTCAATGCGTGCTTCGGGTCTGAGAACGCGACATCTGGCCTCGTCACTCGCACCACCGCTCGCGGCGGTTTCGTGGTCGAGAAGATGGCCGTGTTCAAGGCCGGGACGTTCAAGGACTCGATGGGTCAGCAGATGACCTGGGAGCCCGAACACCTGATGCAGATGGTCTTCAACTTCGACCTTCTCAAGAGTCGTGGCATCCTGCCCAACGTCCCCGTCCGTGACGGGCACCCCGGAATCTTCGGCGGCGGCGGCGATGTCATCGGCTACATCGAGGGTCTCGAGTTCGATCAGAACACCGGCCGCCTCCTGGCGACCTACGAGATCACCGAGCCCGACGCGGCTGGCAAGATCGGTCGTGGAACCTTCCGAGCTCGGTCGTCCGAGATCGGCATGTACGAGACGAACGACGAGGCGCTGTACTGGCCTGTGTTCATGGGCTTCGCGTTCGTGGACATCCCCGCTGTGGAGGGGCTCTACTCCAAGACCCAGACTGACGGAGCCTTGCTGCTCGTCATCGAGGAGGACAACGTGGCACCCAAGAAGCCGGCCGAGCACTCGGCCGCCCCAGTCGAGGAGCCCGTCGTGGACGAGACTCCGGTCGAGGAGCCCGTCGCGGACGAGACTCCGGTCGAGGAGCCCGTCGCGGACGAGCCCCCCGTCGAGGAGCCCGTCGCAGACGAGCCGCCCGTCGAGGAGCCGCCCGTCGTGGGCGAAGTTCCGGCGATCCCCGAGGTTCCGGCCGCCGTCCTGGGCAGCCCGACCGCCCCGGCGACGTTCGCCATCAACGGGCAGCCGACCAACGACTTCGCTGCGGTCCAGGCCCACATCGCCGCGCTCGAGGGGTTCGCGAAGGAGACGCGCGAGAACAATCGCCGCAACTTCGTGACCGGCCTCGCGTCGGCCAACAAGATCACCCAGCCCCAGGTCGAGAGCATGACCGCTCTCGCCCTTAGCCTGGACGAGACGCAGTACGAGGCGTTCCGCGCGTCCTACGAGTCCGCGCCGACCGTGCCGCTGCTGGCAGTCCACGCCGGAGGGGTCACCAACCCCAACGGCGACACCCCGGAGGACCTGAACGCCGACGAGCGTTCGATCCTCGAGGAGCGGGTGAAGCTCCACCGCTCTGCCGGGATGACCGACGAGCAGATCGCACGAACCCCCAGCGCGCAGCGCCTGGCGGTCATCAACAACTCGACGAAGGAGTAGGCGCACATGCCCGCTTTCAGCAAGGGAGGGACCGCCCGAGCGCCGTTCGGCAAGAACACGTTCCTGCGGTCCACTCAGGATGTCAAGACCGAGAGCTACACCGTCGCCGCCTCGACCGTCACGGCCGAGACGATTGACGGAGTGGCGACCAAGGTCCTTCAGGCTGGCGAGCTTCTCGCCAAGATCACGTCGGGCGCGGACGCTGGCAAGGTCGGTCCGTTCCAGGCCGGTGTCACCGACGGTCGTCAGACCGCCGCGAACATCGTCGGCCTCAACGACACCTTCCTCCCGTGGCAGCTCAACGAGCACGATGTCGAGGTGGCCGCCGTGTACCAGGCGACGGCCGTCCAGGCATGGTGTACCGAGCGCGACGGAGCCGGTGCCCGCATCACCCTGACGAACACCCAGGCGGACGCCTGCCGTGGCGTCAAGGGCCTCCACATCAACTTCAAGTAAGGAGAACTGCCGTGGCCCCGCTGCCCCAGGACCGCCTGGTCCGCAAGGAGGTGTCGCTCGGACTCGTCCGCGAGATCGAGCCGCCCCAGACTCACATCGGCCTCACCATCGCGCCGCTCACGCCGGTCGCGACCGATGAGGTCATCTTCGAGTACGCCAAGGGACTGACCTCCGGGCTGGCCCCCGCGCGTGCCGAGGACGCCGAGAGCGAGCTCGCCCGCAAGGACGACGTGATCTACTCGCAGGGTCGGGCCTCCGTGCTCGACTGGGCGCTGAAGGACCACTACACCGCGTCCGACGTGTCCCGCTACCGCGAGTACCTTCGGATTCAGGAGCAGTTGCAGGCCGGCGACTTCCCGCTGACCATCGGCTCCCAGACCGAGGACTGGCAGGGCAAGCTCGCTCGCGACACCGCCCTCCGTCGCCGCAAGCTCGACAACCGACTCGAGGCGCTCATCATGACGAGCCTCGAGACGGGTGCCCTCGCCTACGACGACGGCAAGATCAAGTTCAGCATCGACTGGGGTCGCCCTGCTGGTCAGCAGGACGAGGCTCCGGCCGGTGGCACCTGGAACTTGACGACCTCCGACCCCATCGGCGCGATCAACGCGATGAACGACACCATGTACGACACCTACGGTGTCCGCATGAACCGTGCCATCGCCTCGCGCAAGGTCATCAACTCGATCCTCAACTCCGACAAGTTCGCGGCCCGCTCCGGCCTCGCGATCCCGTCGGGTGGCTCGGGTGGATCGGCCGCCTCCGGTGGGGTTGACCCCCGCTACCTGATCGACGGCTGGGGGCCGAGTGCGGCTGCCGCTGTCGTCGAGCGGGCGACTGGCGTCACGTTCACCGAGTACGACGCGGTGTACCGCACCCGTACCCTCGGTGGCACGACGATCACCAACACCCGCTTCATGTCCGACAAGAAGATCGTGTTCCTGCCGGACCCGCAGTACCTGGACGACGCGGCGAGCGACCTCAACATCGGCTTCGCCGCCACGCTGTCGAGCCCGCACCCGATGGGCAACTGGCAGTCCGGGTTCTACGAGTGGGAGCGCGAGACGACGGACCCGTGGGGCTACGATGTCGGCACCGGCATCAAGGCGTTCCCGGTGTTCCCGCTGCTCGAGTACTCCTACGTCATGTCGGTGCTCCCGTAAGCACCACCTGACAAGGCATGATGGGGCCGGGCCAAACGGCCCGGCCCCATCATTCTCTCCAGGCAAGACCGACACAGGAACGAGGCTCCAAGATGGCAACTGTCAAGAAGGCCGCCGCAAAGCCGGCCGACGAAGAGGTCCAGGCCGAGGTTGTTCTGGACGAGCCGACCGTCGGGTTCACCACCCTGCCGGTCACGGTCAACCCCGACGGCGAAGTCGCCGGCCCGAGCTCGGTGACTGCGGTCGCGGCCGTCTGATCTGATGGCCTACTCCGAGGTTGGGGACCTGCTGATCGGGGACATGCCGGTCGGCGTTCTCACGAGCAAGCAGAAGTTCGTCGATGACGCCACGAACGAGATCGACTCGTACATCGGCGTCCGCTACGTCACGCCCCTCAGCCTCGCCGACACTGACCCGAGTACCGGCTGGCCGAACGCGATCCCGCGTCACGTCCGCCTCCACATCTCGAGGATCAACAACCATCTCGCCTCCGGCCGTCTGATCCTTGCGGTCGCGGCCGGAGGCGAAGATCAGCAGGTTCAGGCATACGGCCGCTCGCTGATCGAGGAGGCCATCCTGGCGCTCATGGCGATCAGGGACGGCAAGTACGACATCGAGGGCGCGGAGCCGCAGCCGAGCACAGAGGACACTCGTCCGCGTGGCCCCGTCATCGCGCAGGCAGACAGCGAGAGCCTTGTCGAGGGCTTCTACGAGTTCACCACCGGACGCCAGCCTCACCAGTCGCTCCCGAACCGACTCGCTCCCTATGACGTTGATGGCATCTGATGGCTAAGAAGCCTGGCATGTCCGTGAACATGGACATCATCGTCGAGGACGATGAGGTCAACAAGGCGCTGCAGGCCCTCTGGTGGGCGATCAGCGGCGCATCGCTCCGGCGCTTCCATGTGGTCGCTACCAGTCCGTTCTTGCGCCAGCGGGCCAAGGAGCGGTTCAGGAGCGAGGGTGACGCGGCGAGTGGCGCATGGGCCGCGCTGACAGACAGCCGCAACGACATTCGTGAGCACGCTGGCTTCCCAGCCGCACATCCGATCAACAGGGCATCAGGCGAACTCGAGAACTACATCTTGAGCGGCAAGGACGACATCACCTGGGGTCCTGGCTGGGCAGCGTTCTTCCTGCCGCGCAACACGGGTTCTGCTCGCTTGCTCGGTCGGATGCGGACCGCTCAAGAGGGGCGCACAGGCGGACACATGCCGATGGGCTGGGGCATGGAAGGCACGAAGCCGAGTCCCAGCGCCACCCCGAAGCGCCCCGTCGTCGCGATGGACATGACTGACACCGCACACCTCATGGCGGCGCTCGAAATCTTCATCGCAGCCGAGGTCGGGAGGGAACTCTAATGCCGCTCGGGTTCCCTGCGAACGCCGTTCAGACCATCGCTGATCGCATCAAGTCAACAGTCGCCGTCAGCGACCTTGATCCCACGGGCAAGGCCGTCTTTGTGCGCCCCTTGCGGCCCACGGACCCGGCCG
>Ga0315904_10011527_pt1 | contig 11279 bp, 18 predicted proteins | sample LakEriMetagenome_6_FD_203529 | JGI IMG/M metagenome (GOLD analysis project Ga0315904, IMG submission 203529) | Freshwater fungal communities from buoy surface, Lake Erie, Ohio, United States - Buoy 12 MA120 | ecosystem: Environmental > Aquatic > Freshwater > Lake | place: USA: Lake Erie, Ohio... | reverse complement strand
CATTGGCTTTACGAGTTGCGCGAGGCAAGAGAACCTTGGGCAACGTAGCCATGTCAACAATGTCAGCGTCGATCAGTCCGAGCGCATCCATCTGACGTTTGCGGTCAGCAGCATTGAGAGGCGTGAACACAATCACCTTGCCGTCTTTTTGCAGGAAGGGGAAGATGTGATTGATGATCTGATTCTGAATCTTCTTCGTGTTCTCAACGATGGTAATGTCATTGTCGAGCGTGACAAGATGAGTCAGTTCTTCGACCTTGCCGCCTTTGACAATGTATGAGCCACTGATATAACCTTTGCGCGGCGTGTAGAGTCTGAACCCTTTGCTGTTGGCAAAGTTGATCGTGAAGTCTTTGATGGTCTTGCCATTGTAATCGTAACCATTTTTGCCACGCATAGCGTTGCACACAACATAGTAGGCACTATTGAAGTTGTGCATCTCACCAAGCATACGCTTGAACGACCACAGACTCTGTGCGCCCTTGAGTTGCTTACTGATGTCAGCAACGAGGAAGTCACGAATAGCGAGGATGCGCTTTTTGAGATTCGCAATCGTGCGATCCGTGTATTGCAAACCTTCACGCGAGGCAGCGATGTCGCAGTCACCAATGGCAACGTCGAGTTCGATGTCGCAGTTAGTTAGCAAGCGTTCGATCACCGCTTCGTTCTCATTGTTCTCGTCGAGCTTGAGAGCATCCGAGCTAATCTTGTAAGCGATATTGCCCATGATGGCAAGAGCTTGACGACCATACTGGTTGCGGTCTGCTTTGAGCAAACGCCAATCGCTACCGCTATAAAGAGGATTGCGAGTCTCGTAGGTGAAGTCAGCAACGCCACGCACAACAGGTTTGACCTTGAAGTGCTGGAACAAGTTGCGAGCAGTCGAGACGAAAGTTTCGCAGTCGGCGGGTTTTACCGGAATCACAATCTCAACTCCGTTTGCTTCGTTGGTAGAAGCAGACGCGAGTTTAGCGATTTGACCGATCTGCGAGGGATCAATGTAAGCGTTGTAAGTAGTCTTGACGCCGTTGAGGTAGCTATTGATGACAAAGTTATCACCATAGGCAAAAGCGGACTTACTGCCAAGACCTAACTGCCCGATGAGGGAGTTACTTTTACGCTTCGTTGATTCACCATAAAAGGCATAAATCTCTTGAATGTCTTGTTCGGAAAGGCCAATGCCATAGTCACGAATCTTGAGTTCAAGAGAGAGACGAGAAGGAAGCGTGACCTCAATCGGGCGATTGTGACCAGCTTCCGTGTGTGCGTCAACAGCGTTGCAGGAATACTCGCGCAAGACTGCAAGAATCTTGTCGGAATACAACTGGTTGCGGAGGACGTTGAAGATGTGAGCAAGACCTTCCTGCTTGATGCCGAAAGACACCGCGCCTTGAATACCTTGCGTGACAACATTAGCTTTGGTTTGAGTAACGATCATATTAGTAGTAGGTTGAGTAATCAGAATAGCAGCATTTGTATCGCATGGCAAGAGTTTTTTTGCAAAAAAATGTAAGTGCTTGAAAGTCAACGACTTACACGGCGCGGCGGGGCGCGCCGCTATAAGTGCCTGGAACTGAACAACTTACAACAAACTCTATCTATACAAAAAGTTGGGGGTGAGGCCCACCACAAGCCTCACCCCCTTTGTCGCACCACCGACTATCGCTTCCGCATGAAGCGACCTTTCGCATCCCTCACATTATGGTAGTTGCAGTTTTTATTCGTGCAACCAGAATCTTCATCGTCATAGTCCTCGTCATCGTAGTCCTCATCGTAGGAAGTGAACTCCGTGTTGAGAGGCTTGCGATAGACCTGTTCAAAGTCTTTGACAACCTCGTAGCGTGAAGTCCGCAACTTCTGGCAGTTGCAATCTTTCGGAACCGAAACGACATCCGAAGGATTGATCTTGACGATCACAAGGCGAGAGTTACCGCCACCGAAAGTGCTGGCATACTCATGGCTACCAGCATGGAAGCCGTAAGAACAACCAACATCGGCATCGTCACAGACAGCGTTGCGAGGCATTTCCAAGACCTCACCAACACCATTGTAGAACTTGCCGCTATGGTGATCCATGTAGTCCTCGCGGACACTCTTGTAGGCCAAGAAGTCGCCATCTTCACAGATCGGAAGATGCTTGTGTTCAAGGAACGTATAAAGCTCCGAGACAGCACGGCGAGAAGGATTCGCCATGAGTTTTTCAAGGAACCTTGCAAGCGGTTGGAACGGCAAACCCTCGTCCATGAAGTCGAAGATACGATCAACGACATAGTTGTGGACAGGTTCACCATTGTAGTAGATCACACCATCGGTAATCTCCACACCGCCGACATTATCGGCATTGAACTTGCGGGTGATAGACTCTGAAACGTCGAACAGGGAGTCGAGCGTGTCAATGTCTCCAGTTGCGAGACAGGTAAGTGCCTCGGTAAAAGACGGATGATTACAGGTCATCGTCTTGGGAACTCCATCAATTACTGCGGTGATGGACTCATCGGTTTTGATTAGTGCGTTTAGTGCTTTCATCGTTTATTATATTATGGGTTTTTGATTGAAATGTCAAACGGATTTCTCGTCTGCTTGAAAAGAAAAGTGGCGAACACCAACGGCGTTCAGAATGTCATGGTTGACATGGGAAACTTCACGAAGCATTTTCATATACTTGGTGAAAATTTGCTTGCGGTTAAAGCCAGCGTCCACCATCAAGTCCCACATCTGCTTGTGCAGACCAGAACCATAATGAGCAACGGCAAAAGCCAAGTCCTCATAGCGGCGAACAGAGTAGGTGTCTTTGGGTAGTTTCATGCTCTAAAGGTATCGCATTTTGCGATAGGTGTCAAGTGTTTTTGTAAGTGCCTGGGTTTCAAATACTTACGGCGCGCGGCCCCGCTCGCATCTATAAGTCATTCATAATCAAATAGTTATGGAACGGGTGAGGATCGAACTCACAACCAACGCCTTAAAAGGGCGCTGCTCTACCTTTGAGCTACCGTTCCTCAAATAGGTGGGGCGAGTAGGAGTCGAACCTACAACCAAGCGATTATGAGCCGCCTGCTCTGACCATTGAGCTATCACCCCAGAAATTTAATCAGTCCGTAAATAGCAAATGCCCAGACACAAATAGTTACAGGTAAAGCTACAAATAGAACAATAGATTTCATAATTCAAAATATGATTGTTGATATTCGGTTATTTCAACTTCGTAATCTGGTAACCAGATATTCTCATGGTCATGTGAACGACAAGCCAATAACAAAATAGTATGTTCCGTGTAGTTATCGTCATAGGCGGGTTCTTCTGAATCTACATGGTCAACGACCTCCCAAGTCTTGCCATCGTATTTTACATAGTCACCGATAGCGAGCATTTCGCCATCATAGTCAGCGGGGATTGTATCTTTGCTCATAGCGCAACTTCGGATTGAATCCGTTTCAAATCTTTTATAGTTTCTTCAAGTTGAATGGCGATGCCTTCGATATGAGAATTGTGCCATTTCTTTTTAAGAAAATCTTTTTTTTCTTTCAATCGTTTTTCGTAATTATGAACGAGCGTGGCTATTTTATATAGGAGTATTTTGTCCTTCATAGTTTGAATATTGATGTTGGATTAGGATAAACCTTTTTGCGTTGAATGTAAAGCCCCCAAAATTTTAGGGCGCGATCTTCGACCTGACAAAAGAGTTTGCCGTGATCTAACGTCCCTCCGTAGAAATGGCAAACCTCATGGACAACGTAGTAGATGACGAATTTTTCTCCGTGTTCGAACGCCCACTCTGGAACCGAAAACCACCCCTTCGTGGTATAGGCGCGACCTCGTTTGTTGGAAGTAATTTCGGCACGGGGCTTGATGGATAAGCCAAGGAATTTGGCTGTGAGGTTGGCGATTGCTTGGATTTCATTTAGTTTCATGGTGAATTTGTGAATGCCCTATTCGCTCAATACGTCTTCGGGCTACGAATTTGTCTGGCTTGGTGTCGATGGTTCTTGTTCTGATTGTTCAGCAACAAGGCATCGGTGTCTCCACCAACATACCGCGTTGAGATTCCTCGGATACACTCACGATAGGACTTTTTGCGTGTGCGGTCAAGATATTTTTTCATTAAAATGTTAGTGGTTGATATTCAACCACTTATAGCGCGCGGCGGGGCGCGACCTCGTAAGTCCCTGGTAATGAACGACTTATACAACAATGAATTTTTGCAAAGAAAAAGCTTGACAGGTTGCCCTGTCAAGCCTTTTTGAGTTTGCCCGATTAGGCAAGCACGGTGGCTTCCGCATCCTCCACTCTGGCGAGCGAGACGCCAGCCAGAGGGTCGAGAAGTCCGTGCAGAGAGTCGCTCCGCTTGGGCAGTGCCAGCACGTTGCCGCGCATGACGTTGGTGAAGCTGTTGTGCAAGCCCCACAGGTTGCGTTGCTCCGACCACTCTGCGTGTTCGGGAGTGTGCCACTGGTCGAGAACGTCCGCCAGTGCTGTCTTGCTGACCGCGCCAACGCGATACGCTTTGGCGATGAGGTCATGTGCTTCAAGGTCGTTGATCGCACGAGCCTGATAAGCCTCGATGCGCTTGGCGTTGTTGCCCCAAGTGTCGAGCAACTTGCCGAAAGCTCCAGACAGGAGCATAGGCAGGTCGCGCAAGATGAACTTGGTGTGCCGACGAGCGATCTTGATCTCGTTGTGGAAGGCGAGATTGTCGCAGACGAACGGAGCCGAGCCAGCGTTGATGCCAGCGGGGAACGACTTGTCGTGCGAGTTACGCAAGCCGATCACGGTTCCGATGTTCCCCTCTTGCGAGAAGTTGGGGATTCCTGCGACTTGGAACAAGCCGAAGTAGCGCAGGCCGTTACGAGCAAGGGCGTGAGCCTCTTGCGTGATGGTGAGTCCAGCGTTCACCACGATCTCGCGCAGACGCTCAACGAGCGCGAAGTGCGGGATGGGCATCCACGTGTCCGTGGGTGCGGGAGTGGGGGTTTTCTGAACTTCCGTGGATTCCACGGCGTGACCGCCGCAGTGCAGTGTTAGGTTTAGGTTTCTCATACTTCATAAGAATACGTTGTTTTGTATGAGCGTGCAACATCTTTTTTGGAATTTGATTGAAAATATTTTTGCGCCTGTCGGCAAATGTTGGCACGGTTCTTGAAAGCACAAATGCGTAAGTCCCTGGTTTTCAAGCACTTACGCGGCGCGGCGGGGCGCGCCCTCGTAACCCCATGATTACGAGAGCTTTACGCTTATTTGAGGAATTTAGCGACTTGGATTTTATTCGCTCGCTTCAGCAAGTCGGTGCGTCCAAGAAAACCAGATTTCTTTCGACGTGAAAGAAAAGACACAACTCCGATCTGCTTACGAAAACGAACAGGTTCGCCCTTATAGTTATAGATAGCTCCTTCGATTAGTCTCATTATATTACCTCCTTTCTATTCTTCATCATCCCCGCCAAACATAGCGTCCCACTCTTGAGGAGTGATGCCAGTTTTGATGAACTCGCGCTGACCAGCGTCGAGCATGGGGAAAGCGTTTTGGATGAGTTCCCCTGTTTGCCAGAGGATTTCGCGCTTGGCGAACTCCGTTGGGGAGAGAGGAATCTCCATTTGGTTGACACGACCAGTGAAAGGGGAACGACGAGTGATGATGGTTTTGTTCATGTTGTTAATGTATGGGATTTTGATTATTTTTGCAAGGATTATTTTTAGCTGAAAGCTTACGCTTCAAAAACATACGACCAGTAGCGCGAATCCTGTTTGTCTTGAATCGCGTCCCAATAGAGGCAGCGAGCGATGTAGCAGGGAACATCGTATGCACGGCACATGGCGATCCAATGCGCTTCGATGTTATCGTAATGTTTTTCGTCTTTGGTTTGGTCGAGTCCGTAGGCTTGGAACATATGAGTGTCCATGCAAACAACCTCGCACTTGTCGGGGTGCATCATCTCCAACGAGAAGGAAACTTTTGCTTTGCCAAGACCAAGCACTTCGCCCACAAGCTCGTCACGATGACCGCGCCAATCGGCGGGAGCGTGAGAGTATTTCGGAATGTCCTTCCAGAACTTTTGCTGGAACTGCCACACAAACTTTGTGCGGTTGTTGTGCAAGCCAACGCCGCTATGCTTGAGTTTGTTGAGAAGAACTTGCTGGTCATGCCACCAGTCGAGAGTCTTGATGGCGTTGTAGCCATTGACATTGGACTTCCAACTCGTATGGACTGACATAAAAGCAAAGAGCCAGCGCAACATGGAATCTTGCGTTCCCTTGGGCGCAATCGAATTCCAGTAGTTGGTGTATGACACAATGCGCGAGCGGTCGAGAGTGTCAAAGAATTTTTCCACGCGAACGTATTGCGGGTTGCGCGTAGGTTTGAGTTCAAGCTCTGGCTGCACAAGAGCATCAGAGGAGCAACGCATAGGGAGAGGTAGTTGTGTGGTGATCATGCTACAAGAATAGCCCTATTTGATTTTATTGTCAACTGGATTTTTATTATTTATAAGTAGCTGGTATTCAACGACTTACGCCGCGCGGCGGGGCGCGCCGTTGTAAGTGCTTGATTTACAAGGGTTTAGTGATTACAGTTCCTCAAAGGGCCATTGCAACGATTGCACCAGTTAATTATATCAGAAACTCTTTGCTGCTCTCTTTCGTTCAGAGCTTGGCCAGCGTCAAGTTTACTCATTGCACTTTCGTAGACTCCATCGGTTCGACCAGATGAGCCAGAACCAGAACCAGAACTTAAGATTGCTACAAAGGCAAGAAGCCCTCCAGCGATTAGCATATATTTTTGCATGTCTTCCATATTATTATATTAATTAAAATGTTCGGCTGCTTCCTTGGCCGTCTTTTCCCTTTCGAGATCGGGCGAAGTAGGCTAACGCGAGCCGTTCGCGGGTCGGCGGTGACCATCCCCACTTTTACGGTGACTATCCGCTTCTCTCATCAGTAGGATCTGACTATTGGGCAGTTACTCCCAACCGGATGTTTAGATGGCCCTAGACTATAACGGCTTCGGCTTACGTTGCACAACTATCTTTCCGGACTGTGTTGAGCAAACCATCAAATTTTTTTCAAAGAAAGTAGTGACAGGGAGGCCAGAACTCCCTGCCTATGACTCCGTGCCTTCTGGCGGCACCGACATCGAATTGCCTTGCGGCAACTAGCTCACAAGTTGAACGGAGAAATATCCGCCAGAGCTTGGGAGAGTGTTTTGTGCGCCTTATTCTCCAAGCAGCATCCGAGCGCACATCGGTTCTATAGAAGCATTGGATATTCTCTTCCTTTCGGAAAAAATGATTTCAGCCTCGGAGGGTTTTGTGTAGGACGACAGACCCTTGTTTCTGTCCATCTTTTATTCCGATACTTTATTCGGGCTTGTTTTGAAATTGTTAAAGAACTATGCAACGGACTTGCCGAAGATGTGAACCACTTGACGATCAACGATCTCGTCAAAGCGGAACCTACGAACGCCCTTGCCGAAGCAGTAGGCGGTGAAGCCGTTCTCAAACCCATCGAAGGGTCGGGAAACCAGATAGTCGTAGACCTCTTTGTTTCCGTGATCGGTGTAAGGCCGATACTTGAGACGATACACAGGGTTAGTCAGCAGACCAAGTTTAGAGTCTGCGATTGCCAGTTTGAGTTTATTTAGTAGTGCTTTCATTTTTATAGAATAAGGCTTTTTGATTGGAAAGTCAACGGGTTTTTTTAAGATTCTCCAAGATTTTTTGGATTTTTTTTAGGCCAGTTTTGGCGTTAACCTCAAACAGGGCGATCTTGGCAATCTCGGTGAGAGTTTTTTCAGCAGTGGTTTTCTTTTTCATCCTCCCAATATATCAGAAAAAATTGATTTGTCAATGGATTTTCCAAAAAAAATTTTCACAAATAGTTAAAATAGTCTTGACTAAATAGTAAAAGTGTGCTAGGCTAAATAGATGGATAGAAATAGTTTACAATTAATAATCAATAATGATAAAGCAATTAAAGATCTAGATAGATACTTTAAAGATAGTGGAGAATTGCATCTCATATGTGACAAAATAGGTAGGGAGCGCGATCCTGAGAACAGGGAACAGCTTATCAACAAGATGAAGTGGAAGAATAAAGCATTTGCAGAATCAATTGTCAAGTTGGCTTCAATGTTAACTACGCTAAAGTATAATCCACAAAGTCCTGTGGCTCAATGACTTACGACAGGCGGCGGGGCGCGCCGCCGTAAGTTGTTGATTATGGACAGCTTACATTAGGCTCTGCATCATAAGAAAATTCTTGTAGCGAGTAGTCAACTATAGAAGCTGGAAGACGATCTGACAGTTCGTCGCTTTCACTTCCAACACTAGAAACTTTGTCATAGTTAAACCACATTATATCTGGGTATGCTAATTTTTTTCCTATTTTAATATAATGAAAATCCGCATCACCTGGCTCTGCAAAACTTTCAATTTTGAATGAGTCAGGAACTTCTATAATTTGTTTTACGGTGACGAGTATTTTTTTCATTATATTAGTCCTCCGTTTCGCTGATCCAAGACGGCGCACCGCCGTCGAGTTGCTGGTAGATGTGCGTAGGAGTTTTGGCGAACAGCATGAAACTTTCACGCGGGAAAGATTCAAACTCTGCACGAGCAGCTTGCTCTGCATCACGGCGAAACTTTTCGCCATTCGGTTTCTTGTGGAAGCGCGGACGCGCTTTGTATTGTTCGCTCACAGGAGAATCCTGCCACTTTGTCATAGTTTCGTATGTCATAGCGCGAAGCATATCCGCTTCCGTCGAGAGGAAGTAGGAGAAGTTGTCAGAGAGTTCGTGCAAGTAGTCTCCGAGTTCACCGATGCCAGTTGCACCCCAGTTGAAAAACCTGTTGAAGGTTCTGTCGATTTGTTCGCGTGTTCCGTTGAGACCAACAGCGATGCCGTTGCCGTATGCGCTGATGACGATGTTTGCTTGTTCCATTGTGTTTGTCATAAAGTTAGTTTCCGCGAGCGTCGATGTCCTGCCAGTATTTCAGTTCCTGCTCGTCGAGCCAAGCCTCAAATTCCGAGGCAAACTCGTCGCTTTGGATTTGCGTGGTGAAGTCGTCGTTGATGATGGAGTTCGCTTGCATGACTAAACTCTACCACAGGCACGCGAGAGTGCAACGGATTTTTTTGCATTTTTAGAAATTATTTTTGTTGACGATTTTTCAAACGCCCGTTTGAGCGAATGTTGGCACGCTTCTTGAACGTGGTTTTGCATAAGTCGCTGATATTCAAGCACTTACGCCGCGCGGCGGGGCGCGCCGCCGTAAGTCGTTGATTTACAACGCTTTACGCTACCGCAGTTTGTCGCGCAAGTCGAGGCAACGCTCCCACGCTATGACAAACATTTTCGAGAGTGTCATAAACCCGTGACGTTCTAATTCCTGCGCGAGACTGAAGCAACCTTCCGACAAGCGGAAAAGATTTTTTCGTGCGATTAGGTTTGGTGTCATAATTTTATTTTTTGAGATTTTGATTGATTGCAAACGCGCACAGAGCGACAACGGCAAGCAAGTATATGATTTCCATAGTGGTTCATTATACACCAACTTGCACCACGAATCCAGAGGTATCGTGCTTGCCCTTGCCTTTTGCTTTGAGTCCGACGATTACGTTTTTCGGATCGAGAAAACGCAAGTCACTTTGATCGCCGTCTATGACAGGCAATCCGAGGTATGTTTCCGGCAAGCGATTAAACGCCACGGCCACGTTACCGCCAGCGGCGATGACAGCATGAACCTTGTGCTGATTGTTTTCCTTACGCGAAAAGGTAAGATGATAATTTTTCGGCAGTTCGCCGTTGAGGAATTGCATCATGCGGTCAAGGTTCGGCGTGTAGTCGTAGAATTGAATTGAAGGAAAGCGCGCCATGTCAATGAGCATATGCCAAGGCAAGTCTGACAAGACGTTCGGACGCACGGCGACAGGAATTTCTTTTTTACGGCTCCAGCGTTCGACGTTGTGCAATTCACGATTGAATTGCGCGAGAAAATCGTTGCGCTTGTCGATAAAGAAACGCGACTTGGCAAGACGCGCATCTTGCACGTTTTGAAAAATGCCCATGCCCGATTCGTCAAGACAAGCGGCTTCGCATCCTGCCGAGCGATGCGGACAGAATTGTTTGCCGCTTTTACCAGCGGGAGAGAGTGAGAGGCCGAGAGTGCGCCATCCAAAGGATGCGCCCTTTTCGAGTTTGGTATTTGTGGCGAGTAGTTTCATGGTGGTGATTATTGCAGAGTTTGGCTTACTTGCCAAGAGCTTTTTTCACCCTTGCGCGAGTGCGAGCGTCGAACGAGTAGAGTTCAGCGTCGATGCTTTCGATGTTGGAGAGGAGACGATAGGCCGCGATTTTCTCACGGATTTCCTTACGGAAGAAACTGCCAAGGTATCCGTTGCGGTGCTTGGTGAAGTCGCGGATGTCTTTTGCAAGAGCGGTGCGAGCTTGGAGGAGTGCTTCGATGAGTTCGATTTTGGTGACTTTCATGGTGTTTATTTTCTGATTTTTTGCGTTCGGTTGCAAGGATTATTTTTCGAGGAGTGCCGCAATTTGTTTGCGGAGTTTGCCCATGCGGACGATTAAAACGCTCGTTTGATCGTCGAGGCAAGGGTTGAGCAAGTCCTCTGCGACTTGTTCAAGTTTTTCGGTGAGGGTTTGGATTTGGATTTCTTTCTCTGTCATGCTTAAAGAATAGCACAGCCGCGCAAAAATGCAATGGATTTTTTTCGATTGCGTGAAAGTATTTTTGTTGACGATTTTTCAAACAGGCGTTTGAACGACTATGACAAAGATTGTTGGCACGGTTCCTGCGCGGCATTTTGCGTAAGTGCTTGAATATCAACGGGTTACGCCGCGCGGCGGGGCGCGCCGCCGTAAGTGCTTGAGAATGAGGGACTTACCAGCCCCTCGTATTCTCTTGCCAGTTGTAGTCGTCGAGGTTGGCCTTCTCGGTGTCCTCGTGACCGCACGAGCACTCGACGAAGTAGTAGCCCCCTTGGACGCTGGCCCCAGCGTATTCTTGATACGGAGGGCTATAAGTGCGCGTTGCGTTGCCCCCGCACTTCGGGCATGTGGTGGTTTCGGTGTCTTTTGTCATAATTGGAAAAGTATCAGATTTAGAAAAAAAGTCAAGAAAAAAAGTTTGATAAGAGTAGGTCTAGTCATTACGATCCAACGCTTACGTCACTCTCTCTTTTCCGGCGATCAACCCTTCTTGAGAATGAACCTCTTGTCTTATCAAAAATTGTGCCGATGTGGGACAACCAACTTGCAGGCACGAGGCTCTCTGT
>Ga0315904_10011526_pt1 | contig 11279 bp, 5 predicted proteins | sample LakEriMetagenome_6_FD_203529 | JGI IMG/M metagenome (GOLD analysis project Ga0315904, IMG submission 203529) | Freshwater fungal communities from buoy surface, Lake Erie, Ohio, United States - Buoy 12 MA120 | ecosystem: Environmental > Aquatic > Freshwater > Lake | place: USA: Lake Erie, Ohio... | reverse complement strand
CGCGATGATCGTGTTCTGGTACCCGTGGCCGATCTTCGTGGCCGCCGGCGCACCGTACCTGCTGCTCGTCGTGAGCGCCTGCGACATCGTGCTCGGCCCCGCGCTCACCTTCGTGGTGGCCGCCCCCGGCAAGCGCTGGTCGCGGCTGCTCTTCGACCTCGTCGTCATCGGCACGCTGCAGTTCGCCGCGCTGGCCTATGGCGTGTACACGGTGCACGTCGCGCGGCCGGTGTTCAACGTGTTTGCCGTCGATCGCTTCGAGCTCGTGAGCGAGGCCGACATCCGACCGGGCATGCTCGCCGAAGCGCCCGAGCGTTTTCGGACGCTCAGCCAGAGCGGCCCGCGCAGGGTCGGGGCGCGCCCGCCCGACGATCCGGCCGAGCGTCAGGCGCTGCTGATGTCGGCGGTCTCGGGTGGCCCCGACCTCGCCCAGACGCCGCGCCTGTATGTCGACTATGAGTCGCTGAAGGCGCGAGCGCTGGACCGGGCGCAGCCGATCGCGAAGCTGCGCGAATTCAACACCCCTGCCGAGGTCGCCGATGCCATCGACGGTTTCGGGCGTCCCGAGGAGGGGCTGCGCTATCTGCCGCAACGTGGCGCGCAGCGTGACCTCACGGCCATTCTCGACGCGGCCTCGGGTGACGTGCTGGGCATCGTGCGGCTGCATCCCTGGCCGCGCTGACGGCGGGCCGGTCACGCGCCCATGCCGGTCGGCGCGGGCGCGTGGCGCACACGGCAGCGCACGCCTGTCGCAGCGGCCGCGCCACCGGTCGGCGCGGCCACGAACGCCGCCGCCCCGTCGCTATGATCGATCGAAACCGCAAGCTGGGCTCCTCGTGGAGCCGTGAAGGAGAGCTCCCATGAGCCAGGGCAACGAACTCGCCGGCATGACCGTGATGGTGATCGATGACAGCAATACCATCCGTCGCAGCGCCGAGATCTTTCTCGGTCAGGCAGGCTGCAAGGTGGTGGTGGCCGAGGACGGCTTCGATGCGCTGGGCAAGCTGGTCGACGTCGATCCCGACATCGTCTTCTGCGACATCCTGATGCCGCGCCTCGATGGCTACCAGACCTGCGCGCTGATCCGGCGCAGCGAGCGCTACGGCGCCACGCCGCTCGTGATGCTCTCCTCCAAGGATGGCCTGTTCGACCGCGCCCGCGGGCGCATCGTCGGCTCGGACCTGTACCTGACCAAGCCCTTCACCAAGGACTCGCTGCTGAAGGCGGTTGCGGCTCACGCCCGCCGTCCGCTGAGCGCCGAGGCCCCGGCCGAGACGGCCTGATCGCGTCATTGCCCGAGCTGCCAGCATGAGCGCCAAGATCCTGATCATCGACGATTCGCCCACTCAGCGACATTACCTCGGCGGCCTGCTGCAGGCGGGCGGCTACTCGGTCATCACCGCCGACAACGGACGCGACGGCGTGGCCGTCGCCCGGGCCGAGCGTCCGCATCTGATCGTGATGGATGTCGTGATGCCTGGCGCCAACGGGTTTCAGGCCACGCGCGAGCTCTCGCGCGACCCCGATACCGCGGGCATCCCGGTGGTGATGTGCTCGACCAAGTCGGATGGGGTCGATCGGGTCTGGGCGCTGCGCCAGGGCGCGCGCGACTACCTGCCCAAACCGGTCGATCCGGACCATCTGCTGGCCTGCGTCGCCGGCCTCGTTGCCTGAGGGAGATCTGCGTGCAAGGCGAAGTCAAGCCCCATCTGCGAGAGTTCCAGGAGCGCCTGGCCGAGCGCCTGCGCGGCGCCGTTGCCACGCCGCGTGTCGCCAGGCTCGGGCTTGCGATCGACGATCGCCGCTGGCTGGTCGATCTGGCCGATGCCGGCGAGATCCTGCCCGTGCCATCACCGATCGCGCCGCTGCCCAACACCCAGGACTGGTTCCGCGGTCTGGTCAACCTGCGTGGCACGCTCTACGGGGTCACCGATCTGCTGCGCCTTGCCGGTGGCGGCTTCACCCCGCTTGCCAAGGAGTCGCGGCTGCTCGCGCTGTCGGCCCGCCTGAACGTGCAGGCGGCGCTGCTCGCCAGCCGCATGCTCGGCCTGCACGATCCGACGGCGTGGCGCGAGGATGGCGGCCGCGCGCTGGCCCTGCCATGGAGCGGGCGCTGCCTGCTCGACGACGACGGGCGCGAATGGCACGAGCTCGATCTGGCGCGCCTGGCCGCCGACGAGAATTTCCTGGCGGTATGCCGATGAGCCCTGTCCGGTCATCCGCGCCGTCGGTGCCGATCCGCGGAGCGCGGTCGTGAAGCTCGGCGAACTGAGGCCGGGCCGCGCTGCCCAGCGCCCCCGGCAGGCCCCCGCTGCGCGGGCGGGCGAGTCGGCCTTCGCGCCCGGCGACACCGAGTTCCTGCAGCCGCCGCTGGGCTTCGGCGATCGGTTCGCCGACAGCGTGCTCGACGTCTTCGAACCCGACTGCGAGCCGCACCTGCCACCAGGACCCGTTGGCGGTCTTGCCGGCGGCGAGCGCCCGGCCGTGCCTGGCAGCCGACGACCCGCTGTTGCCTCCGTGGCGGCCGGCGCATCGGCATCGGCATCGGCAGCTGCCCCAGCGGCCGATCCGGCTGTCGGCGCCGCAGCCGCTGCGCCCGCCGCCGATGGGGCAGGCGCCCGCCTGCGCGCGCCGCGCCCGAGCCGGAAGATGGGCGGTGCCGAACCCGGCGCCGCGGCGGCCGTGGTGCTCGAGTCGGGTTCGCGGCGCGTGATGCGCGTGATGCTCGCGCTGATGCTGCTCGGCGCGGTGGGCGCCTTCTTCTTCGGCTGGCTGTACGCCAGCGGTGGCGGGCTCGGGCAGAACATCGGGGCGCAGGGTCATGATGCGGTGGCCGAGTCGCAGCGTCTCGCCAGGCTCGCGCCGCGAGCCGCGGCCGGCGACGCCGACGCTCTGCCGGCGCTGCGCGACGCGCGCGAGTCGCTGCGCCGGTCGCTCGATGCCGCCATCGGTCCGACAGCGGCGTTCAATGCGTCCGAGCGCGCGGTCGGGCAGCTTGCCACGCATGGCAAGGCTGCCGACGATGCGGCCGGACGCGTGCTTGCCCAGGAGAGCGCCCTGCGCGCTGCCGGCGCCTTGCGCCAGCGCGTGCAGGCGTCCTCGGCCGCCATGATTGCCGATGCCGAGACCGTCGTTCAGCGCAAGCTGGGCTTTGGCACCAACCCGGGCGAGCTCGTGCTGGCCGGCCGCCTGCCGCCGCTCGCCCAGCGGCTGCCCCGCGAACTCGACCTGCTGCTGCTCGGCGATGCGGCCGCGGCGCAGTCGGCCGGAGCCACGCTGGCCACCGATCTGGCGCAGCTGCGCGAAACCGCGGCCGCGCTGCTCGCCGGCAGCGCGCCGCTGCGCATTCCGGCCACCACCGACGCCCGTGGCCGTGAGGCGCTCGAGCGGCTGGCCGTGGCCGCCGCGGCGCTCGTCGATCCGGTGCAGGCGGTGGCCGATGCGCTGCCGGCCATTCGTGAAGCCAGGCTCGCGGCGGCGCGGCTCGAGGCGGTGGCCGAGCCGCTGCGCGATGCGGCTCGTGCCGCTGGCGTGGGCGTGGTGGCAGCGTCACAAGGCGCGTGGTGGGCGGTGTGGCCGGCGATCGGCTGCGTGGTGATCGCCGTGCTGGCCGCGGTCGCGCTGATGCGGGCCCAGGCGCGCCTCAGCCGGCTGCATCGCGAGCGCATCGATCGCCAGTTGCGCGAGGCCGAGCGTCTGGAGCATGACGCCAAGCGGGCCAACGACCGCAACCAGGCAGCGATCCTGCGCCTGATGAACGAACTGCAGAGCGTGGCCGATGGCGATCTCACCGTGCAGGCCACGGTCTCCGAGGACATCACCGGGGCCATCGCCGATTCGGTCAACTACACGGTCGAGGAACTGCGCAGCCTGGTTTCGCGGATCAACGCGACCGCCGAGATGGTCAATGCCGCCTCCTCGCAGGCGCAGATGATCGCCTCGAGCCTGCAGGCCGCATCCGAGGAACAGAGCCGCGAGATCCGCGACACCGGCGAGTCGGTGCTCCGGATGGCTCAGCAGATCAACGAGGTGTCGGCGCGCGCGTCGGAGTCGGCGCAGGTGGCGCGCCACTCGCTTTCGGCTTCGCAGGACGGCACGCGCGCGGTGCACACGGCGATCGAGGGCATGGACGCCATCCGCGGCCACATCCAGGAGACCGCCAAGCGCATCAAGCGTCTGGGCGAGTCGTCGCAGGAGATCGGCGAGATCGTCGAGCTGATCTCCGACATCACCGAGCAGACCAACGTGCTGGCACTCAATGCCGCGATCCAGGCCGCGTCGGCCGGCGAGGCCGGGCGCGGCTTCACGGTGGTCGCCGAGGAGGTCCAGCGGCTGGCCGAACGCAGCGCCGCGGCCACCCGCCAGATTGCCGGCCTGATCCGCACCATCCAGACCGACACGCAGAACGCGGTGGCGGCGATGGAGCGCAGCACGCAGGGTGTCGTCGAAGGCACGCGCCAGTCCGACGACGCCGGTCGCGCGCTCGACGAGATAGGCCGATTCTCGAGCCGCGTGGCCGAACTCATCGAGGAATTCTCGAACAGCACGTCGCGACAGGCCGCCTCCGCGGGCATTGTCGCCCAGTCCATCCAGCGCATCCTGATCGTCACCGAACAGACCAGCGAAGGCACCCTGCAGACGGCCGGTTCGATCCGACAACTCGCCGAGCTCTCCCAGGAGCTGCAGAACTCGGTCTCGCGCTTCAAGGTCGCCTGAGGCGGCTGCAACAGGGGTTTCAAGATGCCCGTTTCCGATCCCGTCGGCCTCGTTTGGTGCCTTCCCGAGATCAGCCGCTCCCTCGGGCGCGTCGAGACGCTGCTCGCCGGCGGTTCGACCGCCGACGCCGCGGCCACCGCCCTGGGCGAGGCGGCCACGCTGCTGCATCAGGTGCGCGGCGCGATGCGACTGCTCGGCCTGTCGAGCGAGGCGGTCGTGCTGACCGAGGCCGATGCGCTGCTCGCGGCGCTGGGCTCGGCCAGGGTGCCCCGCGATGCGACGGCGCTGGCAGCCCTCTCGCGCGCCTTCGCCGAACTGCTCGCGCACCTCGAGGATCTGTCGCGTCACGAAGGCTCCGCGTCGCCGATCGCGCTGCTGGCGCCCCTGCAGGCGTTGCGCCGGGCGCAGCGTGCCGCGCCTATCGACCTCTTCGACCTCTATCCGATCGACATGCGCGGCCGCGGGCGTGCGCCGCAGCCACCGGCGCGCCGCGCCGACGATCCGCCGGTGTCGGCTGTGCGCACGGCCTTCGAGAAGGGCTTGCTGCAGGCGATGCGCGATCCGGCCTCCCCGGTAGGCCCGCGCCTGATGGCGCGCGCGGTCGCGGCGGTGCGCGCCTCGCCCCAGGGCGCTGGTGATCCCGCCTTCTGGTGGGTGGCCGACGCCTGGTTCAGCGGCCTGCGCGGCGCGCTGGTGCCGCTCGATGCGCCCGCTCGCAAGCTGCTCGCCAGGCTCAATCTGCATATGCGCAACACGCTCGACGGCGGCGCGGTCGACGGCGAGCCCCTGCTGCGCGAGATGCTGCAGGCCATCGCGCCCGCGCCCAGCGGCGATGAATCGATCGATGCGGTGCGTGCCGCCTTCGGCCTGCCCTCGGGCCTGTCGGTGCAGGCGCATGGCGCGATCGTCGCGATGACCGACCCCGCGACACTGGGACGCGTGCGCGATGCGGAGGCGGCCGCGCGAACGACGCTCGATCGCTTCGCCCAGGGGGGGGGCGACGAGTGGCCCGCGTTGCGCGATGCGCTCGGCGCGCTCGCCGAGGCCCTCGATGCCACCGGCGCGCCGGGCATGCGGGCGCTGGGCGAGGCGCTGGCGCAGGCCGTTACGGCGTGGCGAGAGCCGCGGCAGATGTCGGCCGCGGCCAGCCTCGAGCTCGCCACCGCGCTGCTCTTCGTCGAGCAGGCGCTCGGCCGGGGGACCAGCATCGATCCGAAGTGCGAGGCCCGCGGTTCCGACATCGCGTCGCTTCTCGCATCGGCGGTTGGCGGTGTCATCGCCTCGAAGCCGCCCGCCTGGCTGACCGATCTGGGCAGGGCTGGGCAGGCGCGCGCGACCGAGGCCGCGTTCATCGCCGAGGTGCAGGCTGCCCTGCGCACGGCCGAGAGCGCCCTCGACGGCTTCCTGCGCGAGGGCAAGGCGGCCGTGCCGCTCGCCGACGTCGAGCGCTCGCTGCGGCAGGTCGCCGGGGCGCTGCTCTTCCTCGGTCACGAGGCGGCCGCGCGCGCTGCCGGCCTGCTCGCTGACAAGGCGGAGCAGATCGATGCGAGCGGCATCGACGCGGCGCTGGGCCCGACCGTCTCCGTGGGCATCGACCGGCTGGCCGATTCGCTGGCTGCGCTGGGCCTGTTCGTCGATTCGCTTAGCCTTCCGGATGAGTTCCGCCCGCCTATCTGGTTCGATGATGACAGTGGTTGTCTGCGCATCGATCTTCGGCATGTGCCGCCGACCGTCGTCGTGTCCCCGGTGGCCGAGGCCGTGTCGGAGCCGGAGCCGGCTCCGGAGCCGGCGCCCGTCATGGGGCTCGTGGCGCAGCCCGTGGTGTCGTCCGAAGCTGCAGCCGCGCCCCGGGCGGCGCAGCCCGTCGCGCTGGATCTCGCACTCGACATCTCGCTGAGCATTGCGCCACCGGCCGTGCCCACGCCGCAACCCGCGATCGAGGCATCCCCCGCCCCCGCCGCCGACCATGGCATCGACGCCGTCGCGCTCGCCGCCATCGTCGAGCCCTCGCGCGATCTGCAATGGCTGGTCGACGACGCCCGTCGGGGCGGCGCGCTGCTCGAACCCACCCTCGAGCCGTTTGCCATCGGCGAGCCGGTGCGCCAGCAGCCCGCGCGCGTTGCACCGCCTGCCGCCGAGCCCGCCCCGGCCGCGACCGTCGAAAGCCAGTTGCCTGCCGAGCCCTATCCCGAGATCGGGATGGCGTTCGAAATCGATCTCGACGAGCTGACCGGCTCGCGAGCGGCTGCGGACGACGGCGCCGGTGCGCACCGCCGGCCCGACCCGCAGTCGGCGTCGGCCCCGACCGGGGCGAGCGAGGGCCGGGTCGGTGCGGGCGCCACGCCCCAGGATGCGCTCGAGCTCGACCTCTCGTCGCTCGACCGGGCCGCCGACTTCGCTGTCGCCGAGTGGGAGCCGGAGGGCCCCTTGCAGCGCGCGGCGATCGCCAGCGAGGCCGCGCCCTTGCCCGCGCCCGTCGCGGCTGGAGTCGACGACGAGCTGCTGCTGATCTTCCTCGAGGAGGCCGACTCGGTGCTCGAGGCGATCGCCGCCGGCGTGCTCGCGTTGCGCGCCTCTCCCGCCGCGCGCGACAGCCTGGTCGACGTCCGTCGGGCCTTTCACACCCTGAAGGGGTCGGGCCGCATGGTCGGACTCGTCGAGTTCGGCGAGGCGGCATGGTCCTTCGAGAAGCTGCTCAATGCCTGGATGGCCGAGAGCCGGCCGGCCGATGCGCCGCTGCTCGATCTGATCGAGCGTGCGCATCGTGCCTTGCGAGAGTGGGCGACCGCCCTCGACCAGCGCATCGCGCCGGCGGTCGATTTCGCGCCGCTGGCCGCCGCCGCCGCCGCGCTGGCGCAGGGCCACGCGCTGCCAGTCGAGGATCACGACGAGACCGCTGACGATGACGGGTCGGCAGCCGTCGCCGAAGACCTGTCGGCGCTCGAGGACCCCGAGCGTGCCGCGCCGGATGGCGCAGCCGCCGCCGGCCCGTCGCAGGCCGGCGCCGAGGCGTCGCCGGGCCCCGCCGCCCAGGCTGGCGCCGACGATTCCGACGTCGACTCCGAGGTCGTTCGCATCGGCGGGCGTACGGTCGGTCGGGCGCTCTATGCCGTCTTTCGCGAAGAGGCAGGCGCTCTCGTCGCGCTGCTGGCGCGCGATGTGCGCGCCTGGCGCGCCGACCTTGCCCGCGGCGTGCAACCCGACGCGCTGCGCGCCGCGCACACGCTGGCCGGCAATGCCGGGGTGATGCGGCTCGAGGCCGTGCAGACGCTCGCCGAGGCCATCGAGAACGCCTACATCATGCAGGGCGCCACCCGGTGCCCGCCTTCCGACGAGGATCTTGCGATCGTCCAGGCGGGCGTCGAGTGCATCCACGAGATGCTCGCGCGCTTCGCGGCGGGCGAGTGGCCGGCGCACCAGCCGCGCATCAGTCTGGAGCTCGATTTCCTGATCGGGCGCTGGTCGGTACCAGCCGAGGACGATGGCGACGAGCCGGGTCCGAGTGCCGATGTCGATGCGATCGCCGACTTCGACGAGCTCGACGCCCTCGAACCGATCGAGGGCCTGCAGCCTTCCCCCCAGGATGGGGCTGGCGTGACCGGCGACGACGAGATCGTCGTCCTGGGGCTGCCGCACGATGACGGGGCCGACGCCGTTTCGCCGATCGGAGCCGAGGAGTCGGACCTGGTCGCAGGCGTGGGCGCATCCGACGCGATCGCCCACGCGCTCTCCGAGGCCGAGGCCAGCGCCGCGGCGAAAGCCGAGGCCGACGCCCGGGCCGATGCCCTGGCCGAGGCGCAGGCCTACGCCGAGCTCGACGTCATGCTCGAGTCGGGCACCATCACCGACGATGACACCGATTTCCGGGATGAGCTCGACGCCGGGCTCGAAGCACAGTCGGGGGCCGTGCCCTGGACCGATGCCCTCGCCGAGGCTGAAACCGCGCAGTCGCCGGATGCGGTGGCCGACGCCGACACCCAGGCCGACGGTGACGAGCTGGCCGGCACGGGCCGGCAGGGCGGCTTCGATGCCGACATCCGCATGGTGCAGATCGCCGACTTCGATCGCAGCGACGCCGATCACGCCGACGCCGCGGCCGGTCTGGCCATGCAGGCTTCGGCGGCCGGCTCCGACGAGGGCAGCGCGCAGGCCGACGAGCACCTGCCCGCCGACGAGCTCGACCCCGATCTGCTGCCGATCTTCATCGAGGAGGCGGCCGACGAGATTCCGCGCATTGGCGAGACCCTGCGCGCCTGGGCGCTCTCGCCGGCCGACGCGCGCCTGCCGCAGACGCTGATGCGGCTGCTGCACACGGTCAAGGGCAGCGCCCGGATGGCCGGCGCGATGCGGCTGGGGCAGATGCTGCACGACACCGAGACCCGCGTGGAGCACCTGGCCGCGACGGCATCGCCCACGTCGGCGCAGATCGACGAGCTGATCGCCGACACCGATCGCGCGGTCGGCCTTTTCGACTCGATCCGCGATCCTTCGCGGCCGCAGGCGGCTGCGGGCAACTCTGCCGAGTCGTTCGCCGACGCGCGGCCGCAGCCTGCCGGCGAGCCTGCGTCGCAGCCAGCCGTCGCCGAAGCTGCCGCACCCGCGACGCCAACCGCACCCGCCGCATCCGCGGAACCCGCCGCACCTGCCGCACCCGCCCAGGCGGCTGCCCCGCGCCCGGTGCTGCCGGCGATCCCCGCGCTCGACCTCAATGCCGCGGCCACCACGCTGGTGCGGGTGCGTGCCGACCTGCTCGACCGGCTGGTCAGCGAGGCCGGCGAGGTGTCGATCGGGCGCTCGCGCCTCGACAACGAGCTCACCCTGCTGCGCCAGTCGCTGCTCGAGCTGAACGAGAACGTCGGACGGTTGCGCTCGCAACTTCGCGAGATCGAGATCCAGGCCGACACCCAGATCCAGGCGCGCATCGCCCGCAACAAGGACGACGACGGCAGCTTCGATCCGCTGGAGTTCGACCGCTACACGCGCTTCCAGGAACTTGCGCGCATGCTCGCCGAGTCGGTCAACGACGTGGCCACCGTGCAGGGCAACGCGATGCGCAGCCTCGACAACGCCGGCCACGACCTGCATCGCCAGGGCCAGGTGCTGCGCGACCTGCAGCAGAACCTGATGCGCGCGCGCATGGTCCAGTTCGGTTCGATCGCCGATCGCCTGTACCGGGTAATCAGGCAGTCGGGCAAGGAGGCCGGCAAGCGCGTCAATCTCGATCTGCGCGGCGCCACGGTCGAGGTCGACCGCAGCGTGCTCGAGCGCATGGCCGGCCCGATGGAACACCTGCTGCGCAATTCGGTGGCCCACGGCATCGAGCGCCCCGAAGACAGGCTCGCCGCCGGCAAGTCCGAGACCGGCGAGATTCAGGTCGAGGTGCGCCAGGAAGGCCGCGAGATCGTGCTCTCGTTCACCGATGACGGAGCGGGTCTCGACCTCACCCGCATTCGAGCGCGGGCGGTCTCGCAGGGTCTGATTGCCGAGGATTCGATCCTCGGCGAGCGCGAGCTCGCCGAGCTCATCTTCGTGCCCGGCTTCTCGACGGCATCCAGCGTCACCGAGCTCTCGGGGCGCGGCGTGGGCATGGACGTGGTCCGGATGGAGGTGAGCACGCTGGGCGGGCGCATCGACACCGAGACCCGCGCCGGCGCGGGCACCCGCTTTACCGTGCACCTGCCGCTCACCCTGGCGGTCTCGCAGGTCGTGCTGCTGTCGGCCGGCCGCGCGCGGCTGGCCGTGCCTTCGGCCAGCGTCGAACAGGTGGTGCACCTGCAGCCGCAGGACCTTGCCGCCGCCTACGCGCGTCGCGCGCTGTCGTGGCAGGGCAAGGCCGTGCCGCTCTTCTTCCTGGGCGGGCTCATGCAGCAGCCCGACATCGCTCCGGTGGCGCAGGCGAACTCGCCGGTGGTCATCGTGCGCGCCGGCCACCAGCGGGTGGCCGTGCACGCCGACGAGGTCACCCGCAACAAGGAGGTGGTGGTCAAGAGCGTGGGCGCGCAGGCCGCGCGCGTGCGCGGGGTGGCCGGCGCCACGGTGCTGGGCAACGGCGACATCGTGCTGATCGCCAATGCGGTCGCGCTCGCCCAGGCGATCGCCGGCGAGGCCCTCGATCGCCGCCCGCCGGCGCCACGCATCGAGGCGGTGCTGCCCGAGGCGCTGCCGCCGCTCGTGATGGTGGTCGACGACTCGCTGACGGTGCGCAAGGTCACGCAGCGGCTGCTCACCCGAGAGGGCTACCAGGTGATGCTGGCGCGTGACGGCATCGACGCTCTCGGCCAGCTCGAGGAAGCGGTGCCCGATGCGATGCTCCTCGACATCGAGATGCCGCGGATGGACGGCTTCGAGCTGCTGCGCCACCTGCGCGCCGACGCCCGCTGGGCCAAGATCCCCATCGTGATGATCACCTCGCGCACTGCCGACAAGCACCGCAACCACGCGCTGGGCCTCGGCGTGGACGCCTACCTCGGCAAGCCCTACGCCGAGGACGAGCTGCTGGGTCTGCTCGAGCGCCTCGGCCGCCGCGCGGCCCAGGCGGTCGCCGCGGCCTGAGCGCGCAGGCG
>Ga0315904_10011524_pt1 | contig 11280 bp, 11 predicted proteins | sample LakEriMetagenome_6_FD_203529 | JGI IMG/M metagenome (GOLD analysis project Ga0315904, IMG submission 203529) | Freshwater fungal communities from buoy surface, Lake Erie, Ohio, United States - Buoy 12 MA120 | ecosystem: Environmental > Aquatic > Freshwater > Lake | place: USA: Lake Erie, Ohio... | reverse complement strand
GGCACCGTCCGGGTGATCGACGAGGGCCCCGGGTTCCCACCCGACTTCGCGCCGTTCGAGCGGTTCACCCGCGCCGACCCCAGTCGCACCCGCGCCACCGGTGGCAGCGGGCTCGGGCTCGTGATCGCCCGCGGTCTGGTGGAGGCCCACGGCGGGCGCATCTGGATCGAGCACACCGGCGGCGGCCGGGTGGCGTTCGAGCTCCCCGCGGCCTGATCCGCACGGCCCGCACAACGAGTTCGAAACGTTCGCAGAACACGCGTGTGGCGACGTCCCGGGTGGTGCGGGCGAGCGGTTCACTGCCGGCATGCCTTCGTGGATCAAGAACCCCAGGATCGTCGTGCCCGGTGTCCTCGGCGTGGCGGCCCTGCTGTGGCTCGCCTTCGGCTTCTTCGGCGTGCACCTGCTGTTCACCGAGGATCGAGCCGCCGAGGCACCGCCCGTGTTCGACGCAGGAACGAGCGCCGACGGCGTGGTGACCGAGTTCAGCGGGTCGTTCGTGGGCCTCGACCATCCGACGTCCGGTCAGGCGATCGTGTTGGGGAACGGGACGGGTCAGCGGTTCCTGCGGCTCGAGGCGTTCGAGACCGACAACGGCCCCGACCTCGACGTCTACCTCGTGAACAGCGCTGCAGGTGGGGTGGAGGACGCCATCGTCCTCGGCGACCTGAAGGGCAACATCGGTGACCAGAACTACGAGATCCCCGAAGGCGTCGACCTCTCGGTCTACGACACCGTGGTCGTCTGGTGCGTGCGGTTCTCCAGTCCCTTCGGCGAGGCGACGCTCGCGCCCGCGTGACGGGACTCGGCCCCTACTCGGCCGGCGCGCTCCGCGACCGGTACTGGTAGCTGCGGGTGGTGCGCCCGCCGGCGACGAGGTGGTGCTCGCCGGTGATCCACGACGCGGCAGGTGAGCACAGGAACAGCACCATCGCGGCGATGTCGTCCGGCGCGCCGGCACGGCCGAGCGGGATGGTGCGGACGAGCTCGTCGAGCCGGTCGGAGATGCCGAGCACCTCGCGGTACGCCTCGGTGATGACCGGTCCGGGCGACACCGCGTTCACGCGGATGTCGCGCTCCGCGAGCTCGAGGGCGAGGGTCTGGGTGAGGTTGATCAGCCCGGCCTTCGCCGCCGCGTACGGACCGGTCATGGGCGAACCACGCGTGCCCGCGCCGGAGGTGATGTTCACGATCACACCGCCGTCGGTCATGCGGGCGGCGGCCGCCTTGCAGCCCTGGAACGCGGACGTGAGGTTCAGCTCGAGCATCGATCGGAACGTCGCGTCGGCGGTGTCGACCAGCGCGTGCACGTCCTTCTCGTCGGAGCCGCCGACGTTGTTCACCCAGATGTCGAGCCGGCCGAACTCGGCCATGGTGCGCTCGGCGAGCGTCTCGGAGAAGTCGCGGATGTCACCGTCGACGATCAGCGCTCGCCGGCCTCGCTCGCGCACCCCGGCCGCGGTCTCCTCCAGGTCCGCCACCCGTCGGGCGTTCAGGACCACGTCGGCACCGCCGTCGGCGAGCGCCCAGGCGATCCCGCGACCGATGCCCTGACCCGAGCCGGTGACGACGGCGACCTGCCCGTCGATGCGGTAGCGGTCGAGGATGCTCATGCGGCGGACCCTACCGACCACGGTCGGTCGGATGCGGACCGGCCAGGTGGAGCGCACTGCGCCGGACGGCCGGGGCGACGGAACCCGGACGAGCGTGATGAGTAGCGTTCCCGCATGGCACTCGACGCCGTCCGGGACGATGAGACAGCTCGCAGGGAGCGACGGAGAGCGGCCGTCGTCGGTGCCCTCGCCGGCGCCGGGGCCATGGTGACGGTGATGGCGTTCTTCTACCCGCTCGGTCGGCTCGTCGACCCGACGATGCGCGACAACGGGGGTGCGGGCTTGCTCGCCGAGGTGGTGCTCGGCGGTGTCGCCGGTGTCGTGATGAGCCCGATCGCTGCGGCGATCGGCGCGATCGTCGGGCGGTGGCTCGGTGGGCGACGGATCGGTGCCCGGCTCGCCGTGATCGTGACCGTGGTGGCGACCGCTGCTGGGATCGCGCTGCTCCTGGCGCTCAACGGGGGCCGGCTCGTCGACGAGCGCAGCACATACGGGCCACTGCGGCACGTCGTGGTGCTCGGGGTGCTCGCCGCCGCCGTCGGGATCGCACTGCACGAGGTCGCCCATCGGGTGCTCCTGGGTGGCCGTCTCCGCCGGCGCCCCGCCACCGGCTGACCTCGGTTCCCGGCCGCGCCCGTACACCGACCCCGGTCGACGGGTTCCGGCGGGTCGACGCCACGTACGCTCACCGCATGGCAACGGGCACCTCGGACGATCTGGACGTGCGACGGCTGTCGGGTTCGCTCGGCGCCGAGGTGCGCGGCGTGGCGCTCGGCCGGGCCACCGCCGACGACGCGGCGACGATCCGCTCGCTGCTGCTCGAGCACATGGTGCTGTTCTTCCCCGACCAGCACCTGGACGCCGACGAGCACCTCGCCTTCGGCCGCCTGTTCGGGGAGCTCGAGGCGCACCCGAACCTCGACCTCGCCCGCGAACGCCCCAAGTTCTTCGAGCTGCGCGCGGTGGACGGCGCCGGCGGTGTGGCCGACGAGTGGCACAGCGACATCAGCTGCCAGCAGCACCCGTCGAAGATCTCGATCCTGCAGGCGAAGGTGGTGCCGGAGGTCGGTGGCGACACGATGTGGGCCAACGCCTGCAAGGCGTACGACGAGCTGTCCGCGCCGCTGCGCGAGCTGTGCGACGGGCTGACGGCGTACCACAACGCCGCGCCGCACCTCGCGCCCGAGAAGGGCTGGATCCACCCGGTGGTGCGCGTGCACCCCGAGACCGGCCGTCGCTCGCTGTTCGTGAACGAGCACTTCACCCGCCGGATCGTCGAGCTCAGCGAGGCCGAGTCGGATCTGCTGCTCGGCCACCTCACCCGCTGGATCCAGCAGCCGCGCTTCACGGTGCGCTACCGCTGGGCGGCGGGCACCGTGGCGATGTGGGACAACCGGTGCACCCAGCACCACGTGCTGAACGACTTCGTCGGCGAACGGGTGGTGCAGCGCGTGACCGTGATGGGCGACGAGCCCGAGTCCGCGGTGCCGCTCCCCCGCTGGGAACCGCACGGCTCGCGGACCGCCACGTTCTGGCGCGACACCGAGATGCGCCGCCAGCTGAAGACGCAACAGGCCGCGACACCGGCGAGCTGACGCGACCGGATCGCCAGGTCACCGGGGGATCTCGGGGCCGCGACGGCCGGTCACAGCAGGTCGACGGCGGTCTCCACCATCCGACCGATCTCGTCGACCGTGTAGAACGGGTCGTCGCCAGCGCGGATGTCGACGATCGTGATCCACACCAGCACGGCGCCGTCGCGGACGAGCGCGACGTGCAGCCGCCACTCGGCCCAGCCGCCGGCCTCCTCCATCGTGAGCATCGCCCCGTACCGGTCGTCACCGACCGCTGGCAGCGGCATCTCCTCGGCGAACCCGGGACCCTCGTCGTCCGCGGGGATCTCTCCGAGGCACGCCGCTGCGCCGTCGCGCAGCGTCGCGAACGTCGCCGCCATCTCGTCGGGCTCGCCCGAGATCAGGAACTCCTGCACCGACACCATGTGCCCGGTGCGATCGGCCGGCGGGTCGATCGGGTCGTCGACGGCGAGGTCGAGCTGGCGGAACGCCATCCATCGCAGGTCTTCGACGAGGGCACGCGCCTCGGCGCTCGCGGCGGGGCAGAACTCCATCCGCGGCAGCTGGTCGACGGTCTCGTCGGTGACCACACCGTCGATCACGGCCTCGGGGGCGCCCTCGGGAGCGTTCACCGTCCAGGTGCCGTCGAAGGTGCCGGCATCGACGAGCCGGCCGGCCAGCTGCGCGGCGGTCGGCACGGTGACCTCCTCACTCCCGCAGGCGAGACCGCCGACGACGAGCCCGGCGGTCGCGAGCACACGCATCCACGTGGCGCTCATGGTGCACCTCCCAGTCGGGGACCGGGTGGTCCCACCTCCTGATCGTGGGCGTCGCACGGGCGTCCACCAGTCAGCGGCACCCTCGAGCGGTGGCTGGTGGATCGCGATCACGGCCGGGCGGTCGGGTTCGGCGGCTCGCGCCAGCCTCTCGCGCGTCCGCGATCCGACCCTGATTCCACCCCCGAGCCCCTCGGGATGCAACGATCTGGGGAACCATCCCCCGATTCCGATGCGCCCGAGACCCTCTCCCCCTCCCCGCACACGCCTCCTCGCTGCGGTGCTCGCCGCCACTGCGCTCGCCCTGACGTCGTGCAGCAGCGGCGACAGCGGCGTCGCGAGCGCCCGCGAACCCGCTGACACCGCCCCTGCCTCCTCCGTGGCCGCGGCCGCCCCGACGCCCACCACCACCACGGTGCCCGAGCCCGTGTGCACCGTGACGGCCGAACCCGGCGACTCGCTCACCGCGATCGCCGAGCGCAACGGCCTCACCCTCGAGCAGCTCAAGGCGGAGAACCTCCTCGACCCGACCGACGTGTTCCACCCGGGCCAGGAGTTCGACGTGTGCCTCGGCGACCGGTTCGACCCCGCCGACCCCACGTTCACGGAGCCCATCTCGGCGATGGTGATCCGCCAGCAGAACGAGCTCAACGAACTGCTGTCGACCACCTCGATGATCCCGCTCGACGTGGACGGCGATTCCGGCAGGCTCACGTGCCAGGCCGCGTGCGCAGCGCGGATGGGTCTCGGCCTCCCCGTGCACAACCGGCACCTGGTGCCCGGCAGCGAGGAGGAGGCGACGATCTTCGCCGCCACCGAGCTCTCCATCCCCGAGGGCGCCCCCACCGACGCCGACAGGTGGATCCTCATCGACCAGACGTGTCAGGTGATCTTCATCGGCGAGGGCAACGACCGAGTGGTCGACGTCTTCCCGACCTCCACCGGCTCGGAGGGACACGAGACCTTCACCGTGCGCGCCCGCGCCTTCCGGTTCGACCCGGCGGTCGACAACGAGGGCTGGCACGACAGCGCCAGCTACCCGGTCGAGGTCGACAACCCGCTCAACGGGAACATGTACAGGCCGATCTACTTCAACGACGGTCAGGCGATCCACGGCGCGGAGTTCGTCCCGCCGTACCCGCGCAGCAAGGGGTGCGCCCGCACCTTCCCGAAGCACCAGGACATGATCATCGAGTGGCTCGGCCTGCAGGACCTGACCGAGGCCACCTGGAGCATCTCCGAGATCGACGTGACCGTGGTGGTGCAGGGTCGCTACACGGACCTCGAGCCCCTTCCGGACGACGACACCGCCTGACGACTGACACCGGCCGGCCGACCGGGTCGCGTTTCCCGCGAGACATCGGTGGTGTGTGTCAGCCGCCGAGGACGGTGGCCACCACGTAGGGCAGATCCAGCTGCTGACCGGACCAACCACCCAGCCGGTTCGGGTCGATCGGGGCGTCGACGTGGAACTCGGCGTCGGGGATCGGTCGATCGATCGGCCGGCCGTCCGCGGTGGTGACCGTGAGGGTGCGGTCGCGGTGCAGCGTGAGCACCAACCCGAGCAGGTGCACCATCCGGTGGTGCCACCAGCACAGCCGCACGAGGTTGTTCAACGTCGTGCGCCCGCCCTTCGCGCGCTCCACCACGTGATGCGCCTCGAACTTCCCCGCATGCTCACACCCCGGGAACTGACATCGCGGATGACGACGCTGCAGGAACCGCCGCTGCGCCCGGTTGGGGGCCGGCCGCTTGTCGCGTTCCACGGGGCCCTGCGGGGTGTCGACCACCGTCGTCACGGCACCATCGCACCCCAGGCACTCCGCGAGTTCGGTGGAGATCGGGTTCCCCGAGTCGAGGATCGCATGACCGTCCTCCGACACGTGCGCCACCACCTCCACCGACACCTCGCTGCGACCGAGCACAAGATCGACGAACGCATCGGCCTGCGACCGCGCCAGCTTCACCCCTCGCTCGATCGTGGTGGCCTCCCGCACCGCCGCCACGACCGTCGCGCCCACGTCGGCCGGCAAACGGACCGTGATCGTCACCCCACCGTCGTCGTTGGTCGCCCAGCGGAAGCTCCGCTCGTCGAGCTGACGAAGATCCTCGTCACGAGTGGCCCGCCGACCGGCAGTGACCAGCTTCGCCAACTGGCCGGCGGTGAGGTGCGGTGCGACCTCGCACCAGCGCTGCTCGGTCTCCGGAGTCGCGACCCGCGTGAGTTCACGCACCTTGGAGTACGACAGGTGGCCCTCCCAGAAGGCCTGCTTGATCAACGGCAGCTCCTGGATCGCCTTCGCGACCCGCAACCGCTCGGATGCCGCCACCGTGGCCAACCCGCACTTCCACGACAACCAGTGCTGCACGGACACGCACCCCCACGACCCCCATGCCTGCCGCCGGTCGTACTCGACCAGGAGATCCAGGAACCGGGCCAGACCACGCGACTCCCACGCCGCGTGCGCCACCAACTCCGCCTCCAACTGCTCCGTCGCGATGTCACACAGCTCCATCGCCCCAGCCTGGCAACGGGGTGCGACACCATCGGCTCGACCCCGACGAGGATTTCCCGCGGGAAATCACGGGCGTCGAGTTCCTGTGCCTCCTCCGCCCCGCGCCGCACATCTGATGCCCCGTGACCCGACCCGATTTCCCGCTGGAAGTCGGCAGCGCCCTCTCGGACAGGGGCTCAGAGATCGAGTCCCGCTCGATCGCGGATCAGTCGCAATTCAGCCAACGTCAGAGCCGAGTCCAGGTGCCGCAGTCGTCGTCAGCGAAGAAGCCCACGTCACTTGGAGCGATCGCGACGATGACCTGACCAGCGCTACCGACGAAGTCGTTCGCGATGATCGCGGACGTGGTGCCGTCGAACGATCGGACGCGCTCCCAGTAGCAGCCCGACGATGCATTCGTGACGTAGGTACCCGGAGTGATGTGCGCACCGACGACGTGGGCTCCTGGAGCGATGGCGGCGCTCGGCGCCGCCGGCGGGACGTATGTCTGGAAGTTCCCGCAGTCAGCGTCGAACTCGAAGCCGGCGTCCGTGGGCAGGATGTCGACGATCGCTCGACCGTTGAACCCCTGGAAGTCGTTCGCGAGGACGTCGCTCAGGCTGCCGCTGAACCCGCGCAGTCGTTCCCAGTAGCACCCCCTTCGGGCATTCGCCACATACCGGCCCGGAGGAACGTTCGATCCCACGACGAGGGTGCCCGGACGGAGCGTCACCACCACTGGCGTCGGTGCCGGAGTCGGGGTGGGGGGAGGCACGGCGCGAGTGTCGAGCAGCCGCGCCGGTGTCAGCCCGGAAAACCCTCCACCGGCAGGAAACCAACCGAGCACGTCGACGATGACGTCGGTCGACCCGGCGAAGTTGAACAGCGAGATCTGACCTCCTGCGCCCAGGGGCACGATCGCCATGTTCGGCACGGTCTGACCGGTCGCAGAGTTGAGGTTCGAGGCCGTCGGTCGATTCGCCCCGGTCGGCCAGACGGTGAGGTAACTCTCGACGGAGGCTCCAGTGGCGGTCACGTTCACCGCCACTGCGCCGACGCCCGTCGCGGGAATGCCTCCACGCCCGAGCAGAGGCACCTGCTGCACCCCGCCCGCGCCGAGCTCGCCCGTCCCGCTGAACTGCCCATCCACGGTCGGCAGCCCGCTGCGGGACTCCAGCACTCTCGCAGGCGTCACGCTCGTGAACGAACCACCGGTCGGGAACCATCCCAGGACATCGACGATGAAGTCGGTCGATCCGCTGAAGTTGAAGACCGACACGCTGCCACCGAGGCCCACCTTCGCGATCACCATGTTCGGCCTCGTGGAGCCTGCGACGACGTTCAGGTTCGATGCGGTGGGACGATCGCTCCCGGTAGGCCAGAGGGTCAGATAGGTGTCGGTCGTGGGACCGGTGGCGGTCACATTGAGAGCCACCGCGTCGACGCCCGACGCGGGGACTCCTCCTCGCCCCGCCACCACCACCGTTGTCGTCTGCCCGGGGCCGAGCGGACCGACACCTGCGAACTGCCCGTCGACGGTGGGCAATCCGGGGCGGCTCTCGAAGACGCGCGCCGGGGAGAGGCTGGTGAACGAGCCACCTGTCGGGAACCATCCGAGCACGTCGACGATCACTTCCACGCTGCCGACCAGGTTGAAGATGGAGATTCGTCCGCCTGCACCGACCTTGGCGATCACCATGTTCGGATTCGTCTGACCGACCCGGAAGTTGAGGTTCGACGCAGTCGGCCGACCGGTTCCGGTCGGATACACGGTGAGGAAGGATTCCGAGGTCGATCCCGTGGCGGTGACGTTGATCACAACGGCATCGACCCCCACGGCCGGCACGCCGCCACGACCGACGACCGTCAGGTCGAGCACAGCGCCCGGAAAACGTCGCGGGTGCCAGTGATCTCGGATGCCCGTGCAGGATCCGTGCAGGAAGTCGGTGCGTTCCGCACGTGAGCACTCCGGCCTTCCCGGCCCCCTGGCACCGGTGACACCCGAGCGACGACCTCCCACCAAGTAGCTACACTCAGCCGCATGAAGGTAGCCACATCAACGCGGATCGAGGTCGGCGTTCGAGATCTCAAGAACAATCTCAGCCGCTACCTGGATCAGGTCGAGGCAGGCGTCGAGATCGTCGTGACCGATCGTGGACGACCGATCGCCCGCCTCAACGGCATGGCGGACCAGTCGAACGACAAGCTGGCTGCGCTGATCGAGGCCGGCCTCGTCCGGCCACCCACGTCGAAGGTGCGCCAACGGCCGGTGCCACTGCGCTCATCCGGTTCGGTCAGCGACTTGGTGGCCGAGCAACGTCAGTGATCACCTACGTCGACACGTCCATGCTCATCAAGCTGCTGATCGACGAAGCCGGCACTGCCGAGGCCGCTGCGATCTGGGACGAGCCCGACGTGCTGGCCACCGTCAGGGTCGCCCACGTCGAGGCTCGCGCTGCGCTCGCAGCGGCGCAGCGACAGCGTCGGATCTCCCCAGCCGTGTTCCGGAGCGCGGTCACCGGGCTGGAGATGCTGTGGTCCCAGCTCTCCGTGGTCGAGATCGACGACGATCTGATGCGACTGGCCGGCGATCTGGCCACGACGCACGGCCTCCGCGGATACGACGCAGTACATCTCGCAGCTGCCCACCTCGTGGGCGCCGACGTGTTCAGCAGCGCCGATCGCCGCCTCTGCGAAGCAGCGAGTTCAGCAGGCTTCCACGTCGCGAACCCGATCGAGGCCGCAGACCCGCTCGAATGACGGCTCGCCTGCGTGCTGGAGGCTCCGCCCGATGGCGCAGCGAAGGACGACGTCGTCGTCGAACGGAGTGCGGCCGCTCGCCAGAGCGAGGTTTCCGGGTGCCATCGCCCGCCGCTGACCAGCGCTGGTGACGTATCCGTGGCGCCCAGGAATTCGGCCTTCGCGTCCTGGGTGCCGGCACCCAGATTCCACCAGCGTCGGCGAGGACTCACTGGCGCCCAGGAGTTCGGGCGCGGAGTCTCGGGTGCCAGTGATCTCGGATCTCCAGGAAGTTCGTGCGAGCGTGGCACCCGGAAACGCCGGGTGGCGGCGGCGAGTGGTGCCCGGGGTGGGGTTCGAACCCACACTCCCTTGCGGGAAGGGGGGTTTAAGCCCCCCGCGTCTGCCAGTTCCGCCACCCGGGCCCGGCGGGGACGCTAGCCGTCGTCCCCGGCTGCGATCAGCGGCGTCGTGGCTCGGCCGCGGCGGCGAGGATCCGGCCGAAGGCGGCGAGGTCGTCGCGCGCGGCCTGCAGGTCGCCGCCGGCGGCGAACTGCAGCACCACCCCGTCGATCGCCGCCATGATCAACCGTGCCAGCTGCGCGCGGGGCAGGGCCGGCTCGCGGCCACGGGCCGCGGCGACGGCGTCGATCAGGTCGCGCGCGAGGCGGTAGTAGCGCTCCTCGAGCGCCTCCACGCGACGGTCGCCGGTCGGGTTGATGTCGCGGAGCAACACCCCGAAGCGCTCGTCGTCGAGCAGGCCCGCGACGCGCTCCATGACGCCGACGATGCACGGCCCGTACCCGGCGGCGAGGTCGAACCCGCCCGCCACCTGCTCGGCGACCTCGTCGATCAGCCGCGCGAACGCCGCGACGACGAGGTCGTCGAGCGACCCGAACGTGTAGTGGATCGACGCGAGCGGTGCCTCGGCCTCGGCAGCGATGGCCCGCGAGGTCACACCGTCGGCGCCCGAGCGCCGAAGGACGGCGATCGTCGCCTCGATCAACTGCTCCCGCCGGTCGGCGGCGCTCACATAGGCCACGTCGATGATCGTACGCGCGAGTTGGTCATACGACCAACTTCGTCTAGAGTTGGTCACATGACCAACTCGGCCCCCACCGACATCCCCCTCGCCGAGCAGGTGCGCGTCGCCGTCGCCACCACCACGCTCAACACCATCTCCCGCGTCGCCCGGCGCTTCGACGACCCACTGGGTTCGCTCGACGCGCCCGGCGGACCCGCCGACCGCCTGGCGCTCCACCGATCGCTCCTCGCGTCCGGTCCGCTCGTGCGCAGCCGCCTGGGCGCGTACCTCACGGCCACGCATGCCGGTTGCCACGCGGTCTTCACCTCGCCCCACGCCTCGTCGATGCCGGACAGCGGACGTTCCACGCTCGAACGGCTGCTCGACCCCACGCTGCGCGACGGCAAGGGCGAGCCGCTGTCGGACTCGTTCATCAGCATGGACGCGCCCGATCACACCCGTCTGCGCCGACTCGTCCAGCGCGGCTTCACCCCGAAGTCGATCGCCGAGCACGAGGCCCTCGTCCGCCGCACCGCCGAGGAGCTGATCGACGCCTTCCCCACCCACGGCGACGTCGACCTCGTCGACGCGTTCGCCCGCCCGCTGCCCATGCGGGTGATCACCCGCCTCCTCGGCGTACCCGACTCCGATCTCGCGATGTTCGACCGGTGGGGCGAGCACCTCGTCACCGCCCTCGACCGGCCGCGCTCGCTGCGCGAGGCCACCGACGTGCACCACACCCTGTTGGAGATCGACCGCACCTTCCGAGCGCTCGTCGCCGAACGCCGCCGCCAGCCGGGCGACGACCTCGTCTCGGTGCTGGCCGAGCGGGCCGACGGCGACGTGCTCACCGACGACGAGCTCGTGGGCACGCTGTCGCTGCTGCTGATCGCCGGCTTCGAGACCACCGTGAACCTGCTCGGCACCGGCACCGCCACCCTCATCGCCAACCGCGACCAGCTGGAGTTGCTCGCCTCCGATCCGGCGACGCACCTCCCCAACACGGTCGAGGAGGCGCTGCGGTACGAGAGCCCCGTGCAGTTCACCCTCCGCCGGGCG
>Ga0315904_10011523_pt1 | contig 11281 bp, 10 predicted proteins | sample LakEriMetagenome_6_FD_203529 | JGI IMG/M metagenome (GOLD analysis project Ga0315904, IMG submission 203529) | Freshwater fungal communities from buoy surface, Lake Erie, Ohio, United States - Buoy 12 MA120 | ecosystem: Environmental > Aquatic > Freshwater > Lake | place: USA: Lake Erie, Ohio... | reverse complement strand
GAGCGGGCCAGGTACTCCCCGCCCACAGATGGCGCGGTGCGCGACAGCGATGCGGCGAGGGCGAACACGGCCATGGCGGCCCCGACGGCACCCGACACGAGCAGCCGCGACCAGCGCGGCAACCAGGCTCGGTCGTTCTCGAATCGTCGGGGCAATCGGCGCAGCACGAGCAGCAACACCACGATGACGAGGCCCTCGACGAGCAACTGGGTGAGCGCAAGATCCGGCGCTCCGAACAGGGCGAACAGGGCGGCACTGGCGAAGCCGAGACCGCCGGCGAGCAATGCCGCAGAGAGGCGACCCTCCGCCCGCACCGCGGCCAGGGCGAAGGCGATGCCGAGGACCACCAGCACCACCTGCACCGCCGAGTCGGCGAGCACGACGTCACCCTCGATGTCCCCGAGCATGCCGAGAGCCGGCACTCCGACAGCGAGCGCGAGCGCCGAGAAGACGACGAGGTTGTAGACGACGAGGGAGCCGCTCTGGGAGACGCGGGTGATCGCCACCGAGATCCGCAGGAGTCCGTCGTACGCGCGTTCGAAGACGACCTCACCGGAGGGCTGCAGCGAGGGCCAACGGGGTCGATCGGGCACGTGCCATCCGATCCAGGCCCCGACTCCGAGCACCATCGCCGACACGAAGAGCGGTTCACCGAACCCCGGCCACAGCACGAGCTTCCCCGCGGCCATCACATCGAGCGACATTGCGGCGAATCTCATGAGACTGCCCCACCATCCTGCGACGAGGGCCGCCCCGACCGTGACGACGACGGTCACCGCCACCGGCACCACGAGCACGGACTCCGCCGGATGATGCACGACGGTCGGGGCCCGCCCCGGCGCGGTGCCGAACAAGCCCCGCACGAGGCGCACGCTGTAGGCAACGGACAGCACCGAGCCGGCCACGATCGCGCCGAGTGCCACGAGGGTCTCGGCCGGCAGCCCCTGCCCGTCGAGGAGGACGGCGAGGGCCTTCTCCTTGGTCACGAAACCGAGCAGCGGAGGCACACCGGCCATGGACGCCGCCGACACGGTGGCGAGCAGTGCCACGACGGGCATGGAGCGACGCAGACCCGACAGTTCGGTGATCTCCCGCGTTCCCGTCGCGTGGTCGACCGCACCGACGGCGAGGAAGAGGCCCGCCTTGAACACCGCGTGGGCGGCGAGATGCGCCACCGCGGCGTACAGCGCGAGTGGACTGCCCATGCCGGCGAGCACCGCGAGCAGGCCGAGCTGGGACACGGTGCTGTGGGCGAGGAGCAGTTTTGCGTCGGTCTGGCGCAGGGCCCGCACCCCACCGACGATCATCGTCGTGCCGCCGAGCAGGACCACCGTCCATCGCCATGCTGCGACGTGGTCGACCGCCGGCGACAGTCGGGCGAGCAGGACGATGCCCGCCTTCACCATGGTGGCCGAGTGCAGGTACGCGCTCACCGGGGTCGGGGCCGACATGGCACCGGGCAGCCAGAAGTGGAAGGGGAACTGGGCGGACTTCGTGAGCGCGCCCATCAGGGCGAACATCGCAGCGACGGCGAACATCGTGCCGCTGCCCTCCGCCGCCACCAGCTCCGTGAACGTCGTCGTGCCGACGGCGACCTGGAAGAGTGCGACCCCCACGAGCAGGCACAGCCCGCCAGCACCCGTGACGAGCAGGGCGCGCAGAGCCGCGGCCCGGGCCGCGGCGGATTCGTCGTTCATCCCGATGAGGAGGAACGACACCACCGAGGTCACCTCCCAGAAGAGGAACATGGTGAACAGGTCGGCGCTCAGCACCAACCCGTTCATGGCGGCGGCGAAGATGAGGAACAATCCGACGAATCGCCCGTAGGCCCGGTGTTCGGGGAAATACCCGGCCGAGTACCACAACACGAGGGCACCGAGTCCGCAGATGAGCGCGAGCATCAGGACCGCGAACGGGTCGGCCACCAGGTGAATGTCGAGACCGAGTGGCCCGATCCACGAACGGCGCCACGACACGTCGTCCCCGGCAGAGGAAAGTGCGGTGATGCAACCGAGTGCGAGGACGCCCGCGCCGAGGCGGGCCATGGCCACGGATCGCCGCAGGGTCAGGGCGGCGAGGGCCGGTACGAGCGGGAGGAGGAGGGAGACGACGAGAACCACAAATGACCTTGCCGACCAGACTTCCCGGCGCGCCGAGGTTCAGCCTAGACGGGCTTCTCCGTACCGGAACTGCCCGCGTCCGGGCAGGCATGGGTGACCGACCGACCCGGATGGTGTCAGGCGTCGGCGGGTGGATCCATCGGCGTGAGCAGCTTCTCGAGCGGGGCGATGCGGCCGGGGTGGCGGAACTCGGCCACCAGGGCCTCGCCGAGCATGGTGCGCCGACCATCGCTGTGGAGGCGACCGGGCCATCCGTGGAGCTGGTGGAAGGCCGAGGCCGCATAGATGACGTGGGTGGCGAGGTGCGAGCGACGCATGTCGGGGCTCACATAGACCTGGTCGACGACGGCGTCGTTGCGCCACCAGCGGACGGCCGCCACCTGCTGCTCGCTGCGCACCGGCATGTGGAAGAACACGGGGTCGGTCACCACGGTGCCGGGAGGGAGATGCGGGGTGTCGAAGGCCACGAGAGTGACCGCGGGCCCGTGGGCGTCCTCGCCGTGCAACTCCACGAACCACACCTCGGGAGATCCGGTTCGCACCGCCGGCGAAATGGAGAGGACGGGACGGTCCTGCGCGTCGACGTCGGTGTCCCACAGCAGGAAGTCTCCGGAGTGGTCGCCGGGGGACACGATCACCTCACCGTCGGGGTGACGGTCGTGCATCCAGCACCGCACGTGCCAGCGGTCGGTCGACAACGGTGCGAGACGCTCGTACCAGGCCGAGGTCCCCGTGGGAGGAGCCGGGGACTGCCAGCCGAGCGTGTCACCCATGTACCGGCCCCCTCACGCGAGTGAGACTAAGTCCGCTGCCGGTCAGGCCATGCGCCGACGCCGACCCGCGATCAACACGGCTCCAGCGAGAAGTGCGGCCCCGGACACAGCCACCAAGCCTGTCGAACCGACTCCTGTGGCGGGAAGTGTCCCGACCGAAACGGGAACGAGGCGACTGTCGATATTGAGATTGTTCATCGCTGCGAGGAGACCCAGAATGGTGACGGTTTCGCAGACCCCGGTGGGGAGGAGTATCTGCAAGTACAGATCGTCTTCACGACCTGCGTCCTGGACCGCTTCCCAGAAGACCGGATGGGCGGCACGCTCTCGAAATGCCTCCCAGACGTCAGCGGAGAATCCTGTCTCACAAGGACTAAATCCATCCGCAGACGCTCCCGCCAAGGCCGCGACATACGACGCCACCTCGGCTCGGACCGAGGCGTCGGCATCCGAGAACAACTCGGTGACGATCGCACTCAACTCCTCGGACACCACATCCCACTCAAAGACGTCCGAGCCGAGGTCCATGACATAGGTGACCGCCGTGGGTAGGGCAGGGTCATAAATGAGCATGTCCTCGGTGAGATCAGCCGTCGCCGGGACCAAGCGAATATGTCCACCGTCTCCTGCAGTGGCCGGAGTCGGCTCCTCCGGGGGCAGGGGGATGAGATATTGGGCTCGCGTCCCTGGCTGGAACAGCCCATCCAGTTCCAAGCCGATGACAGGGATGTCAAAACCGACCATGAAAAACTCAACGGCATCAGAGTTGATGAGACCGGGGGCGCCGACTGAGAAGTCAAAGGGTGGCGAAAAATCGACCGAACTCGCATCGGTGGGAATGAACGGCGGTGACTCGGGATTCCATGCCGGCTCCATCTCGCAGTAAGACTCGGTTCCTCCATCGTCACAGACCCAGACGGGAACCAGGTCCTCGCCCAAGACCACCTCGTCAGCGAGCGGCCCCGTGAGATCGAATGACACGTAACGTGAATTCTCTTTGGTCAGGCTGAAGTTGGCCGTGCAGGACTGCAAGGTGCCGAGGTCGACCGTCGCGGTCGACATGTGGCCCTCGGAATCGGCATCGGTGGCCTGAACGGGGGTGGCATCGATGAGGGGCAGCGAGGCGGGCACCACGAGGGCACCGAGACCGAGCCGCAAGGAATTCTTTATACGCATAGTCTGCCTGCCGTACCCACGGCCCGGCCGAGGGTCAAGCATGCGCCGCGTACCGGCCATCATCCCCCGCCTTCCTAGGATTTGGACATGACACCTTCGCCCCGCATCGCCCTCCTCGGAGAAGCCGACAGCTACAGCGGACCGGCCCTCGCGCGCACGCTGGCTGCCCGCGGCCATCATCTCGTGCTCGGGGACGCCACGGCGGATCTCGTCGCCGAGTTGAAGGCCGGCGGCACCTCCGTCGTGAACGTCACCGGACTCGATCACCTGCGCGAAGCCCCGGCCTCCCAGCGCCTCGTGGATGCCGCCCTCTCTGAGTTCGGCCGCATTGACGCGGCCACCACCTTCTCGGGCATCATCGTCACGGGCCGCTTCCTCGACTCCTCCTTCGAGGACTACCAGCGCGCGGTGAAGAGCTGTCTCGAGATCCCCTATCACTTCCTTCGCGCCATCGTTCCCGTGATGGCGGAGCAGGGTTACGGACAGGTGTTGTTGCAGACGAGTGCCACCGGCGGACGCGCTACCCCCGGCGCGCCCCTCTATTCCATGGCACGGGCCGGAGCGAACCACTTGGTGCGGAACGTCGCCGCCGAAGTGGCCGGGGGTGGCGTGCAGGTGAACGCGGTGGGGACGAACTTCATGGATTTCCCCGGCTTCCTCGCCGCGAACGGCGTCACGTCACCGGAGGCGCGCTCCAAGGTTGAGTCGAGAGTGCCGATGCGACGCCTCGGTGACCTCGACGAGTTCGCCGCGTTCTGTGCCGCGTTCCTCGACGGCTCGAGCACCTTCGTGACGGGACAGTTCGTCTCGTACTCGGGCGGCTGGGGCTGATCAGCGCCGCCGCGCCGGCTTCTTGGCCGGCTTCTTCTTGGCGGCTGACTTCTTCTTAGAGGCCGGCTTCTTCGCCGAAGATTTCCTCGCCGCCGCTGTGCCCCGTGCCCGCCGCGACGCACCCGTGCCGAGCGCGACGAGGAAACCCTCGGGGATGACGAGGTCGGCGCGCTCGAGGTCGGCCACGGACGCACGGCCCATGCCGAGCATCGCAGAGTCGATGCCGCCACGCAGCACGTCGAGCACGTTCTCCACGCCGGCCTGTCCGTTGGCAGCGAGGCCCCACAGGTAGGCGCGACCGATCATGACCGCGTCGGCACCCATGGCGAGGGCCTTCACCACGTCCGACCCGCGGCGCACCCCGCCGTCGAGCAGAACATCCACCTGACCGCCCACCGCATCGGCGACCGCGGCGAGCGTGCGGATCGGTGCCGGCGTGCCGTCCAGGTTGTTGCCGCCGTGGTTCGACACCGAGAGAGCAGTGGCCCCGAGGTCGACGACACGCTTGGCGTCATCCACGCGGCACACGCCCTTCACCATGAATGGTCCGTCCCATTGGGCACGCAACCACGCGACGTCCTCCCACGTGGGCAGCGGGGTCTGCATCCACTCGTAGTAGGCGCCGAAGAACGTCGGGGCCTTCTGACCGGGGCGCGCCATGTTGGGCGCCGTGAGATCGGGGATCCGTCCCGTCCGGGCGAACTGCCACAACCACCGTGGGCGGGCGAGCACCTCGGGGGCAAGTTTCACCGCCGCCTTCAGGTCGACCTTCTCCGGGATCCACGGACTGCCCCAGTCACGACCGTTCGAGAACGACCAATCGAGGGTGACGATGATGCCCTTGGCGCCGGCGGCGCGAGCCCGCTCCATGCGCTGCACGAGCACGTCCTTGTCGCCGCACCAATAGATCTGGAAGAGCATCTTGTCGTTGACCGCGGCGACGTCCTCCACCGAGCGCGAGGCGAACGAGGACAGTCCCATGGCGATGCCGCGATTGGCGGCGGCACGCGCGATGGCCACCTCGCCCTCGGGATGCACGGCCTGCACGCCGGTGGGCGAGATGAGCAGCGGCATGGACAGATCGAGCCCCATGACCCGCACCGCCATGTCGCGGGTGTTCGGCAGGCCCGCGACGTGCGGGGCGAAGCCGAGCCGGTCGAAGGAGGACAGGTTGTCCTGCACCGACAGACCCTTCTCGGAGCCGGCGATCAGGGCGCCATAGACGCTGCGGGGCAACCTCTTCTTGGCCCGACGCTGGGCCTCCGCGACGGTCTCGAACCAGCTGTTTTTCGCCATGAGGGCGAAGGCTAGTGCCGGGTCGTTCCCTGCTCCCCGACCCGTCCGAGCGAACTCGCTCACTATTGAGAATCATTCTCATTTCAGTTATGCTGTCCGACATGAACAACGGTCCCGCTCGTCTTCTACGCTCCCTGGCTCTCGCCGGCACCGCGGTGCTCGTCGCATCGGGCTGTGTCCGCGGCTCCGGCGAACCCTCGGAGCAACTCACGGTCGCCGTGACGCTTGCACCGCTCGCCGAGATCGTCCGCACCGCCGGGGGCGTCGCCGTGGACGTCGTCGAACTCGTCCCGCCGAGCGCCGACGCCCACGACCATGAACTCACCGCCAAACAGGCCGATGCGCTCTCGCGGGCCGACCTCGTCGTGTACCTCGGGGGTTTCCAGCCGGGCATCGAGAAAACCATCAAGGCGCTCGACGCCTCGGTGATGCGCCTCGATCTCATGGAGGTGGTCGAGACCCTCGAAGGAGGACACTCCCACGCCGAGGACGACCACTCGGACGAGGAGCACACCGACGACGAGGAACACTCGAAGGACGACACCGGATCCATCGACCCCCACGTCTGGCTCGACCCAGCGAACATGGTGCTCATGGCCGGTGCCGTCACCGACGCCTTCGACACCCTGAACCCCGACATCAACGGCGAGAACGCCGAGGCGCTCGCCGCGTGGCTCGACGACCTCGAGGGCCTGGGCTCCGACATCGAAACCCGGCTTGCCGCGTGCGAGCGGCGATTGCTCGTCACCACCCACGACGCCTTCGGTTACCTCGCGAACCGCGCCGACCTCGAGACGCTCGCGGTGCGCGACTCCGAGGACTCAGAGCCCACCTCGCGCGAGCTCGACGACTTGGTCGCACGGCTCACCGACACGGGAACCACCACCATCTTCCACGAGCCGCCTGCTCCCGACAACCTCACGTCGGCGGTGGCCGACCGGGTGAAGGCGCGTCTCCTCGTGCTCGACCCGCTCGAGACGGTGTCAGCCGCCGACACCGAGGCGGGTCGGGGATACCTGGCGATCCAGCGCGACAACCTCAGCGCCCTCGTCGAGGGACTCGGGTGCCCGGGGTGATCCTCGAGGCCGCCCGAGTGGCGGTCTCCTACGACGGCGTGCAGGTGCTCGCCCCCAGCAGCTTCGCTCTGGGCGCCGGGGAGATGGTCGCCGTGGTGGGCCCGAACGGTGCGGGCAAGTCCTCGCTGTTCAAGGCGCTCGCGGGTTTCGTCGACCACGAGGGTGACGTCATCGTCCACGGCGAGGCGTGCCACCACCACGAACGCCAGGCCATCGCCTACATCCCCCAGCAGACCGACATCGACCTGCGCTTCCCCATCCCCGTCGCCGACGTGGTCATGGCCGGTCGGCGTCGCTTCCACGGAGCGCGCATGCGCCCCACCGACGCCGACCGGGCCGCGGTGCGCGACCGGCTGGCCCAGGTGGGCATGATCGAGGCCGCCGACGCCTCGTTGGCGGCCCTCTCGGGCGGCCAGGTGCAACGCGTCATGATCGCACGCGCGCTCGCTCAGGAGGCCGACGTGCTGCTCCTCGACGAGGCGCTGTCGGGCGTGGACGCCCGGCGCACCGAAGGACTCATCGACCTCTTCGACTCGATCCGCTCGACCGGCAGTGCCGTGGTGGTGTCGAGCCACGACCTCGCCCTCGTGCGGTCGCGATTCCCCCGGTGCCTCACCGTGAACGGTCGCATCGTGGGGGACGGAGAGCCTGCGACAGAACTGGCCGGGGATCGCCTCGAGGCGGTGTTCACGTCGCGATGAACTGGCTCCTCGATCCTTTCCAGTCCGAGTTCTCCCAGCGCGCGGGACTCATCTGCCTCATGATCGGCGTGCTGGCCCCGGTGGTCGGCACATGGGTGTCGTTGCGTCGTCTCGCCTACATGGGCGACGCCATGTCGCACTCGGTGCTCGGCGGGGTGGCGCTCGGCTTCGCCTGGCTCGGCACCTCTGCGGTGCTGCCCGGCGCGCTCGTCGCCGGCGTGGCCATGGCGCTCCTCATCCACTGGCTCTCCCAGAACCGCCGCGTGGCCACCGACTCCGTCATCGCCGTCGTGGGCACGGGTTTGTTCGCCCTCGGGGTGCTCCTCATCACCCGCATCGACTCCCCCGTCTCGCTCACTCACTTCCTCTTCGGCCAGCTCCTCTCGGTGGGGGCCGCCGACCTGTGGATCACGCTCGCTCTCACGGTCGCCTGCCTCGGATTCGCCTGGTGGGCCCACGGCGACCTCGTGTGGTCGACCTTCGACCGCGACCATGCCGTCCAGGTGGGCATCCCCGTGCGCCGCCTCGACGCCGCGGTGCTCGTCGTGCTCGCCCTGTGCGTCGTGGTGTGCCTGTCGGCGGTGGGCACGATCCTCACGGTGTCCCTCCTCATCACGCCGGCTGCCACGTCTCGACTCTTCCACGACCGCATCGGGCCGCTCATGGCCACGGGAGTGGGCATCGGGCTCGTGGAGGTGCTGGGTGGATTCGTGGTCGCCTACCACGCCGACCTCCCGCCCGGCCCCACCATCGCCCTCGGGGCGACCCTCGTGTTCGTGGCCTGCTACGCCGCCCGTCTCGGACGCTCGGAGCGCACCTGGGTGCGCCACGTCCACAGCCACGACGGACACACCCACTGACCACCCTTCTCGCAGGACATTCCGGGGCCGACCCCCGGGGCCGCGAGGGGGTACGGTCGGGGCATGGCAGGAAACACATCATCTCGTCGGATCGTCGTCGGAGTGGACGGGTCGAAGAACTCGCTCCAGGCCATCGACTGGACCCTCCAGAACGCTCGCGAGGGCGACACCGTCGTGCTCGTCTCGGCCTGGAGCCCCGTCGTGGTGCCCGCCGACATGGCCGTGTCCTACACCTTCGACGACACCGGCGCCCGCGCCCTCCTCGACGGCGAGGTCAAGAGGGTGACGCCCCTCGCCGAGGCCCGCGGCCTGAAAGTGGAGAGCATCTTCGACAACGTCGACCCGCGCACGGCGCTTCTGGCAGCGAAGTCGGACATGATCGTCGTGGGTTCGCGCGGGCATGGTGGCATCGCCGGCCTGGTGCTCGGCTCGGTGGCCGACTACGTGTCGCGGCACTCGAAGGTGCCCGTCGTCATCGTCCCCCACGCCTGAGATCGGCCGGGCCCGTCGCGGCGCCCGGCGAACGACACCCCTGAACGAAAAAGGGGCCGCCGTCTCGCGACGGCGACCCCTTCTCTTCGTCCGGTCGGATCAGGCGCGCAGGCCCTTGCCGATCATGCCGACAACCGCATCCTTGACGGGAATCATTCCGTAGATGATGGCGCCGTTGGCGACGTGCCGCATCCATTCGTCTTCGAATGAGACGCCCCAGCCCTCGATCGGGTTGGTCTTGGTCAACCACACCATGCCGATGGCGATGATGAGCCCCAAATGCGCCCCGATGACGGGCAGTCCGCGGATCGTGTCGTGGACTTTGATGAGCCCCAGCACCGACTCGATGACCGCAATGACGGCCACGAGCAGGAGCGAGAGCAACAGCAGTGCTCCGAGTGTGTACATGTCAGGTTTCCCCCCTTCGGCGGGCCGGCGGCCCGCCGAAGAGCAATATAAAACCCTGTCGGCACCGGGTGGGGGATATCGGCTGATGATTCATCCGCCGTTTCCGGGCTGTTTCCGGCGCTTTTCTTAGGACTGGAGCCCGGCACGCAAGAGGGCCCGCACGAGAGCCCGGTGATCCTCCTCGGTGAGGGCATCCTCCCCGTCATGGAGGTCGTCGAGGACTCGGCTGAACGACACCGCCTGCATGAGAAAGGCGAGTTGCCGGGACGTCATCGTTCCCGAGAGACCGAGTCGCCGCCGCACGTTCTCGGCGAACTCCTCGGCCCGGCGGTCGATGGCCAGCTGCCCGGTGCGCAGACGCTCACGCAGGGCCGGGATCTCCGACGCCGCCGCCAGCGCCCGCAGGCGCAACCAGCGGATCTCCTTGCTCGCCGCGGCGGCCTGGGTGGACATGACATCGACCATGTCCTCGAGCGTGAGGTCAGGGGTGGAAGCCATGAACTGCTCGACCTGCGAGATGAATCCGTTGACCCTCTGCTCGAGCATGGTTCCGAGCGTCGCCACGAGCAGCCCGTCGCGATCGGTGAAGTACTTGTAGATGAGGGGGACCGACACACCGGCGCCCGAGGCCACGTCCTGGATGCGCAGACCGAGAGGTCCCTTGCGGGTGATCTCCTGTGTCGCCGCCGCGACGATGCGCTCTCGGGACGTACTCATCTTCAAGCCTCGATTCCGGGGCCGTCCCCCCGGTGCCCGTCAGGACTGTACCCGACGGGCGAGAGCGCTCTTCCTCTTGTCGACACGGTCGAGGGCGCCGGCGAGGTTCATGGAGGCCACCTCGTCGACGGGCACCGATGCCCGCACACCGCGGTGCTCCACCCACGGCCCGAAGCGCCCGACCTTGAGAAGAACCGACTCACCGTCGTGTGCGCCGAGGTCTCGGCCCTCCCGGGGCACGTCCACGAGCGCCACGGCCTGCTCGAGACTGAAGGCGGCGAAATCGATCCGGTCGCTGACGGGGACGTTCCGCTCACCGCACTTGAGATACGGCGCTCCCGACCCCCACTTGGCCCCCTTGGCACGCCGTCCGAAGGTCTTGCCGGCACGCAAAATGATCGACTCCCCCGTGACCGGGTGCTCGCCGAGGACCACCACCGGCCGATCGGCGGGATCGTGCTCGGCACGCACCCGGGCTATCGCCGGTTCCAGCGCGGGCCAGTCTCCGTCCCCCTCGAGGAGGAAGCCGGAGAGCAGGTGCTCGAGGGACTCGTCCCCCGTGGCCACCTTCTCGAGGCGGTCCTCCATGCGGGAGGTCACCTCGAAATCGACGTACTCGGGGAAGCACAGCGCGAGGAAACCGTGCACTGCGATGCCGGTGATCGTGGGCAGCAGGGCCCGGTCACCCCGACGCGACCACATGTACTCCCGGCGCAGCGCCTCCATCGTGGAGGCGTAGGTGGAAGGGCGGCCGATGCCGTGCTCCTCGAGCGCGGTGATGAGCGAGGACTCGGTGTAGCGCGCCGGGGGTCGCGTGGTGTGCTCTCCCAC
>Ga0315904_10011519_pt1 | contig 11283 bp, 13 predicted proteins | sample LakEriMetagenome_6_FD_203529 | JGI IMG/M metagenome (GOLD analysis project Ga0315904, IMG submission 203529) | Freshwater fungal communities from buoy surface, Lake Erie, Ohio, United States - Buoy 12 MA120 | ecosystem: Environmental > Aquatic > Freshwater > Lake | place: USA: Lake Erie, Ohio... | reverse complement strand
AAGCGGCGGCAACGAGTGCCAGCAGGGGCAGGGCTATGCGCATCACTGGCTTTCCTCGACCGCACCGGTTTCGATCAATGTCGCGATCCGTTCGGCTGGATAGCCGAGGCTTTCCAGCACGGCGCGGGCATCGGCACCTGGCTTCGGCAAGGCACTTGGAGCGCCCGGACGCTTGCCGTCCATTTCCAGCGGGATTGTCGGCAATTTGGTCTCCGCGCCCGTGTCGAGCCTGACCGGCTCCATCCCCCCGGCGTTGAGGTGGGGATCGTCGAACAGCTCTTCCGGCTTGCCGATCGGGGCAAAGGGCATGCCGGTTCCGTCAAGCTTCGCAATGACTTCTGCGCGGGTCATCTGGCCGACCAGATCGCGGATGCGTGGCAGGATCCGCTCACGGGCAAGGACACGCTGGTTGTTGGCGCGGATACTCTCGTCGGCCCAGAGGTCGTCGAGCCCGAACAGCGCGCAGAACTTCTGCCACAGGGCATCGGTGACGACGCCAATGAAGACCGGATCGTCCTTCGTCTCGAACACGTCATAGATCGCCCAGGCCGAGACCCGTGCCGGCATCGGCGCTGCCGGTTTGCCGGTTACCGCGAACTGCGCCATGTGCTGGCCAACAAGATAGGCGGTGGTCTCGAACAGGCTGGCAACCACCTTCTGCCCGCGTCCGGTGCGGTGGCGTTCCTCCAGCGCGGCGAGAATCCCGATCACGCCAAACATCCCGCCGGTCACGTCGATCACGCTGGCCCCGGCGCGCAGGGGGCGACCCGGTGGCCCGGTCATGTATGCAAGCCCGCCCATCATCTGCGCGACCTCGTCCAGCGCGGTCCGCTGTTCATAGGGGCCGGGGAGGAAGCCCTTTTCGGAGCAGTAGATCAGCCGGGGGTTGCTCTTGGCAAGGCTGCTGTAATCCAGCCCCAGCCGGTCAAGCGCGCCGGGACGGAAGTTTTCGACCAGCACGTCGGCCTGGGCGCAGAGGTCCTTGGCAACGGCAAGACCATCGGTTGACTTGAGGTCGAGGCAGATCGACTGCTTGCCGCGGTTGTACATCGGGAAATAGCCCGCCCCCGAGCCGAGCAGCCGCCGGGTCTGGTCGCCACCGATTGGCTCGACCCGTACCACTTCGGCGCCAAGTCCGGCCAGAATATGACCGACCGTCGGCCCCATCACCATGTGGGTAAACTCGACCACCTTGATCCCGGCGAGAGGGGTGGGTGCGCTCATCGGGCGAGCCTTTCGTTGTAATCGAGCATCGGTCCGGCATCAGGCGTGAAACCATAGAGCGGCTCACCGGGGAGTGCTTCGGTGAGGATCTGGCGGACTTCCAGCAGCTTGGCGAGGTCGATCCCGGTCTTGAGGCCCATCGAATTGAGCATCAGCACCAGATCCTCGGTCACCAGGTTGCCCGAAGCGCCGGGCGCATAGGGGCACCCGCCCAGACCGCCGAGCGAGGCATCGAGCGTGGTGATCCCTTCCTCCAGCCCCGCCAGTGCATTGGCGAGACCAAGGCCGCGGGTGTTGTGGAGGTGGAGCGTGGTGAGCTTGTCCCCCACTGCGCCGCGCACCTTCCGGATCAGGCGTTTGACCTGGGCCGGATCGGCATAGCCCGTCGTGTCGGACAGGCTGAATTCCTGTGCCCCGGCCTCGGCGGCGGCGGCGGCCAGGCGGACAACCTGCTCCTCGCTGACCGCGCCTTCGATCGTGCAGCCAAAGGCGGTGGAAAGGCCCACGGCGAAATGGACGCCGCCTGTCTTGGCGATCTGGGCCACTTCGGCGATCTCCGCCAGCATCGCCGGATGGTCCTTGCGGACATTGCGCAGTGAATGGGTCTCGCTCATCGAGAAGGGGATCGACATGGCGTGGACCCCGGCTTCCACCGCGCGCGCCGCCCCCTTGGCATTTGGGACCAGCGCGACGACGTTCAGCCCCGGAAAGGTCCGGGCGAAAGCCACCAGTTCTGCCGTATCGGCCATCTGCGGCAGCAGGCTGGGCGGGACGAATGAGCCGACCTCGATCTCCTTTACCCCGGCTGCCGCCTCGGCAGCGATCCAGGCCTTCTTGGCCTCGAGTGGCATGACCCGGTCAATCGACTGGAGCCCATCGCGCGGGCCGACTTCGGAGACGAGGATTTCGGTCATGCACGCTTCTCCAAATAGACCCACGGCCGCGCCGCGCGATCCGCCTCGGTCCAGGCGGCGATGGCTTCGCGGTGCTTTAGCGTCAGGTCGATGGCATCCAGCCCTTCGAGCAGCATGGCCTTGGCCTCCGCGTCCAGCGCGAAATGCCAGGTCTTGCCGCTGGCCGAGACGGTTTGCGTTGGCAGGTCGATAGTTACCATCGCCCACTGCAGTTCGCGCACCACCTCTTCGGGCAGTTCGACCGGCAGCAGGCCGTTGCGCAGGCAGTTGCTCTTGAAGATCGGGGCAAAGCTGGGCGCGATGATCGCCTCGATCCCGAATTCGGCCAGCGCCCAGACGGCGTGCTCGCGGCTTGATCCGCAGCCGAAATTGGCGCCGCCCAGCAGCAACCGGGTGCCGATCGCATCGCGCTGGTTGAGCACGAACGACGGATCGTTGATCCGCTTGTCGGCATCTGTGTAACGCCAGGGCGCGAACAGCCCGTCGGCCAGGCCCGTGCGCCCGGTGCTGCGCATTTCGCGGCTGGGGATGATCGTATCGGTATCGATATTGTCGATCAGCAGTGGCACGCCCGGGCTCGTAATGGTGGAAACAGGCTTCATGCCGCAATCACCTTGCGTGGATCCGCAATCGCCCCGGCCAGCGCCGAGGCGGCGACCACTTCCGGGCTCGCGATATGGGTGCGGATGCCCGGGCCCTGGCGGCCTTCAAAATTGCGGTTGGTGCTGCTGATCGTGCGGCTGCCGGGTTCAAATCCTTCGCCGCCGGCGTAGAAACATAGCGAGCAGCCCGAATTGCGCCACTCGAATCCGGCGGCGATAAAGGTCTGGTCCAGCCCTTCGGCCTCGGCAGCACGCTTGACCGCCATCGATCCGGGCACGACCAGCGCCTTCCTGATCGAGGGGGCGATCCGCTTGCCCTTGAGCAGGGCGGCGGCACGGCGCAGATCGGATAGGCGGCTGTTTGTGCACGAGCCGATGAACGCTGCGTCGATCGGGGTTCCAGCAATGAACTGTCCGGCTTCGAGCCCGATGTATTCATGCACCCGCGGCGGTCCCTGCGGAATGCGGGCATCGACGGGGATGGCCTGCTCCGGGCTGGTGCCCCAGGAAATCATCGGCGCGAGGGTCGAACCTTCAATCTCGATTTCTCGGTCGAAGCGGGCGCCAGGATCGCTTGCCAGGCCTGACCAGTGGGGTGCATCGAAGCTGGCCGGCGCATAGGGCCGCCCGGCAAGGTAGGCATAGGTTGCGGCGTCGGGCGCGATGATCCCGGTCATGGCCGAAAACTCGGTTGCCATGTTGCACAGGGTCATGCGCCCTTCCATGTCAAGGCCGCGCACGGCCTCGCCGGCGAATTCGACGACATGACCGGCGCCGCCGCCCGCGCCGTGGCGAGAGATCAGCGCGAGTGCCATGTCCTTGGCGGTCACACCCTGTTGCGTCGCGCCGGTAAAGGTCACTCGCATGGTGCCGGGGCGGACCAGCCGCAGCACGCCGGTTGCCATGGCATGTTCCGCCTCGCTTGAGCCAATCCCCCAGGCGAGCGCGCCAAAGGCCCCTTGCGTGCAGGTATGGCTGTCGGGCGCAACCAGCGTGACGCCGGGCAGGACAATGCCCTGCTCCGGGCTGATCACGTGAACTATGCCCTGGTCACGGTCGGTCACGTCGAACAGGGTGATCCCTGCCGCCAGCGCCGCTTCGCGGGTCTCGGTGATGAAGGCCTGTCCACCGGGCATCAGCGTTTGGTCGTCGCGGCCGATCCGGGTATCGACAATGTGGTCCATCACCGCGAAGACTCGCGCCGGATCGTGGACCGGTCGACCGGCAGCGGCCATCGATTTGAGCGCGGCGGCGCCGGTTCGTTCGTGCAGGAAGATCCGATCGATTGCGATCAGCGCCACTCCGGCAGTGGCCTCCGCTACCCGGTGCGTGTCCCAGATCTTGTCGAACAGTGTCCGGCCCATTGCCCTGTCCTAGCCCTCAAAGCTCCGCCAGTCCCGCGTTACCAGCTTTTCCTGGATCGCGGTGCGCGTTTCGAGCAGGCCATTCCTGATCCAGTGCCAGGTGCGACAGCGGTTCTGTCCATCGTCGGAGAGCTGAATCATCTCATAGAGGTAAAGCGAGGGATCGCCCTGGCGCTGCCAGTAGAGCATCACGGTGCGATTGTATTCGTCGAGCGGCACCTCCGCGGCCCAACCCTTGATCAGTTCGTTGTCCCACCAGACCCGGCCATCGCGGTACTCGGCCGGAAACTCGCGCACTTCGGTGCGGCCGTCGGCCCAGGTGTAGTGGTTGGTCTGGTGGTAGGGGTAGGGGCCGTCGTCCGGAAAGCGGCAGAGCAGCCGACTGGCGTGCTCGTCGATCTTTTCATTGGCGGCGTTGAAGTACGAGTAGGTACCTTCCCAGACACCTTCGTGGCGGGCGAGGAGCGGCATGGCTTCACGGATACTGGTCATGGGGAGGGACTTATCCTTTGTTCTGGAGGGCAATGGCCAGTTGGCGGGCGGCACTGGCGCGGACCAGCTCGCGGCATTCAACGGCGAGGCGTTCCAGCGCGATGTCCTCGAGCGCGAAAGGCACAGCGTGGGCGGCATTGCCTTCGTACCAGGGCGTGAAGAAGTGTCGGGCGCGGGCGATCGCCCAGGCGCGGGTCAGGTAAGCGCCAAAGCGGTCGGGTGTGAAATCGGGGAACAGTCGCGCTGGGTCGCCCACCGGCATGGGCGGCAAGGCAACGGTGCCGATGCCGAGCGCCTGCCGCGCCGCCTCGATCACCTCGCCCCATGGCGCCCAGTCGGTCGGGGGCGCAGCCGGCCACGGGCTGGACAGGCCGTGGCCGGGAAGATCAATCGCCGTGCCGCTTATCGTCAGGCAGTCCAGCGCTTCACCGGGACCGTGGACCTGCAGCACGTCCCGCGCGTCGCTCTGGGCGCGGCGCCAGTGGATTTGGCCATTGAAGGCGGGTGTACTGACGGTGATGAAGCCCTGGTGATCATCCGCCTTCAGTTCGAAGCGGGGGCCGGTCGGCAGGGTCTGGAGGAATTCGAGGCTGGCAGCGGCCTGGTCATTGGGCGTGCGGACCTTGCGGGCCGACCAGCTCGCCGGCATTGCGCCCAGCCGGTCGATATGGGCCTGCATTGGATCACCATCATAGGCGGTGATCAGGACAGGGGCCGTCGTGCTGTCGGGCGCGGGAATGTCGCGCGGGGCGGCAAGAACGGCGGCGTAGCCGTGGCGGAAGCTGTCCCCGGCGTCGAGGATCTCCATGATGATGTCATGGACCCGCGCCGGATCGTCGTGCGCGTTGCGCATCCGGGTCTCGTTGCGGGCATCGTACCAGGGGAAGAACCAGGCCTGCTCCAGGATCCGGTTCCAGGCCCATACCAGGTGCTCGCCATAGGGCAGTGGCAGGAAGGGCGGAGTGTAATTGGCACCAAAGGCGGCCTTTTCCGCTTCGGTCCAGACACCATAGCCCCCGGCGGCGATCCCGCTGAACCGGTCCGGGTTGCGCTTCAGCGCGGTGATCAGGATGATCGCACCCGAGTGGAAGCCATAGGCCGGGACCCGCTCCAGTCCCAAGGCGGCGATGAACTCGACAATGGCATCGGCATAATCGTTGATGTCGGGGGCGGCCTTGGCGAGTGGTTCCGACTGGCCAAAGCCGGGAGTATCCGGGGCGATGCAGGTGAAGTGCGCACCCCAGCGCTGCATCAGCTCCTCATATTCGCCGCCTGAACGGGGGCTCTGATGGACCAGCAGGAGCGCCGGACCAGTGCCCGCCCTGCGGTAATGCACACGGCGCTTGTTCGCTCCGCTGCCCAGGGTCAGGTAGTGGCGGGTGATCGCTGCAGCCATGGCAAGTTGTCCGGACAAATTGTGCTCGACAATGCCATAGTGCGGCGGCAAAGTCAGCGCAAGCGAAGGAGACGCGATTAATGAGTCTGATCGGTACGCGGATGGTGAGCGACGGCAAGACCGCCCGCCAGATCTTCGGAGAGGTGATGGCCAACCCGGCGCGCAAGAAATTCGGGTTCGGCAGCAAGCTGGCGATCGTCAATGTCGATTTTCAGCAGGCCTACACCGCGATCGACAAGTTCGCGACCGCCTATGAAACCGATCCGCGCCAGATCGAATATGCCAACACGATCAGCCACCTGGCCCGTGCCAGGGGGATGCCAGTGATCTGGACCCGCGTTGCCTACAAGGCCGATGCCGGCGATGCCGGGGTCTGGGGTACGCGCACCGACACGCCGGATTCGCTCCAGAACATCAAGTATGACAGCGAACGGCACCAGTACGATCCGCGGGTCGAGATCGGGCCGGATGACCTGCAGTATACCAAGCGGATGCCCAGCGCCTTTTTCGAAACCCCGCTGGCCAGCTATCTGGTGTGGCACAAGGTCGATACGGTGGTGGTGACCGGCGGATCGACCTCTGGCTGTGTCCGCGCCACAGCGGTTGATGCGCTCAGCCACGGCTATCGCACGATCGTGCCGATCGAGACCTGCGCCGACAAGCACGAGTCCTATCACTTCGCCAACCTCACCGACTTGCAACTCAAGTACGCCGATGTCGAACCCGTCCAGACGGTGATCGACTGGCTGGAGGCGCGCTGATGAAGGAGGGCGCTGGCGACCCGCAGCTTTACGATTACGCGCCTTATCGCGGGCGGCAGAAGGTGATCTGGCCGGGGGGGAAGACAGTCGCGGTCTGGGTCGCGCCGAACCTCGAGTATTACGAAATCGACCCGCCGGCGCATCCCAAGCGCAAGGCCTGGGCGCGGCCGCATCCCGACGTGGTGGGCTATTCCCACCGTGATCATTCAAACCGCGTCAGCCATTGGCGCATGGCCGAGGTGATGAGCAAGCATGGCTTTCCCGGTTCGGTCAGCCTCTCGGTCGCGTTGTCCCAGCATCATCCGGAAGTGGTCGCCGATGGCGCGGCGCGGGGTTGGGAATTCTTCAGTCACGGCATCTATAATACCCGTTACACCTATGAAATGTCAGAAGATCAGGAGCGAGCGATCATCGCGGATTCGATCCACACTGTGCGCGAGGCAACCGGACAGACGATCCGTGGCTGGCTCGCACCGGCGCTGACGCATACGCCGCGCACGCTCGACCTGATTGCCGAGATGGGGCTCGATTACACCTGCGATCTCTACCACGATGACCAGGTTCAGGAGGTCAAGGTTCGCTCCGGACGGCTTGCCTCGATCCCCTACAGCCTGGAGGTCAACGATCACTATGGTTTCTTCGTCTATAACATGTCCGGCCGTGAATATGCCGAAACCCTGATCCGCCAGTTCGAGCGCCTGGCGGTCGAGGGTGAAGAGTCCGGCACAGTCATGTGCATCCCCTTGCATGCCTACCTGATCGGGCAGCCGCACCGGATCGGCCCGTTCGAGGAGGCGCTGCGGCACATTGCCGCCGATGGCCGCGCCTGGATCGCGCGGGCGGGAGAGATTGTCGATGCCTGGAGGGCTCAGCAATGACTCTGGACCCCGTCTATCTGGAGTATCCCAGGCGCCGCCATGGCTATGACCACGATCTCTATTCGTGGTCGGCGCTTCACCAGCGTGCCCCGGTCCAATGGCCGCAGGGTTCGGTCGCGGTGTGGATTTGCGTCAGCCTGGAATGGTTCCCGATCATTCCCGGCGGAGCCTTTGCCGCGCCGGGGCATATGCAGACGGCCTATCCCGATTACCGCCACTATACGGCGCGAGACTATGGCAACCGGGTGGGGGCCTGGCGCTTCCTAGATGCCCTGGCCAAGGTCGGCGCCAGGGCCAGTTTCGCAACCAATGCCGCCGTGGCTGAACGCTATCCGGAACTGGTCCGCGCCGTGCTGGATGGCGGGCACGAGCTGATCGCCCATTCGACCGACATGAACGGCACGATCGATTCCTCGTTGGCGGCGAGTGCCGAGCGAGACCTGATCAGCGAGGCGATGCACCGCATCGAGGTGGCCAGCGGGGTGCGGCCCAAGGGATGGCTTTCGATTGCCCGCTCGCAGAGTTTCAACACCTTGGAGCTGCTGAAAGAAGCTGGCCTAACCTATTGCTGTGACTGGGTTAATGATGAGTTGCCCTATCGCTTCGGCAATGGGCTGGTCGACCTGCCACTGAACCATGAGCTGTCAGACAGGACGATCATCGCCGTCCAGCAACAGTCGGCGGATAGCTGGGCCCAGAGCCTCGAGGACGCCTTCGACTGGCTGACGGCTGAGGCAGCCACCACAGGTAGCGGGCGGATGCTGCCGATCCATGTCACGCCCTACATTATGGGCCTGCCTTATCGCATCGCCGCATTCGAGCGCCTGCTGCAGCGGCTAGGCCAGCGCAGCGAATGCTGGTTCGCGCGCGGTGACGAGATCGTATCGAGTTGGGAGGCCCAGCAATGAGCAATCGCGCCGAGCTTGCCCGGGCGATGCCCGCCATGCTGCGTCACGAAGGCTGGTGGAATGGCTGGTATCGCCACTTCGACGGCGAGGGGAAGATGATCGACTCGCACAGGGTGAAAACCTGGTGCGAGTTTCCCGACGCCGGTGAATGGCACTACATCCAGCACAACTGGCTGGAGTGGGAAGACGGCCGCAAGGCCACTTACGAATTCGGGGGGCGACTGGAGGGTGACCGGCTGGTCTGGCAAACCGATCGCTTCAGCGGCTACGGCTGGCAAACACACGAGGACGTGCTGATGCTGCGGCTGGAGCGGCAGGATGTGCCCGATGCCTATTACATCGAAATGATTGCCATTGCCGAGGACGGGCAGACCCGCTCGCGCACCTGGGAGTGGTTCCATCAAGGTCGCCCATGGAAATGGACGCTGTGCAACGAGGAGAAGACCGGGTGATATCGGCGCTGCTGTTCCTCGCTCAGGCGGTCGATCCGGCGGTAACCAAGGAGAGGCCGCTGGAAGCGCCCCGCGCTTCGGCTCCATCATCCAGCACCTGCGACCAGCCGGTGATAATGGTCGTGGCCGGACCGACTCGTGATCGGGCGCGGATGCAGGCCTATGGCAAGGCGATCGCCGAAAGCCGACTCTACCAGCAGCTTGGCGGTTATTACCTCAACGCCCCACAGGCCCTGGCCAGTTTCGAGGGCAGCCCGCCCGCCGGCTATACCACGCTGATGGTGCGGTTTCCGTGCCTGGAGAACGCCCGCGCTTTCTGGAACAGCGAGGCGTACCAGCAGCAGATCCTGCCGCTTCGACAAAACCCTTCGGAAGGGGACTATTTTGTGACAGTTTACCCCGAAGCCCCATTGCGCGATGATCTGGTCGGCAAGGTGGGCGACAATGGCTATCGCGCCGAATTCGATGCTGCCGCAGTGCCCCAGGTGAAAGGAACCGGACAATGACGCTTGCGCTCAACCACCCGATGAACCCGGACAAGACGCCCGAGGAACTGGCCCGTGGCCGGTTCGTGTCGGGCATCCGCAGCCTGATCCTCAATGACCTCGCGGGCGATCTCAAGACGGCATACGACAAGCGCGCTGCCCCGGCCTTCAGGAAGCGTGAGGGGCGCGAGCCGGTCTCGAGCCGCGATGCCCACATGGCGCTGCGCGGCGATCCGGCCTTCAACATCTATTCCGCAATGCGGGTCCAGGCGCAGAAGATGGTGTGGGCAAGCGTGGGCGATAGCGTCGCCCGTGAAAGCGACAAGCTGGCCGCCGAAGCGGCGAAGGTTTCGAACCAGCCGGGCTCCGTCACGCTCAATCCGAACCTTGAGGTGCCGCGCAATGTCTCGGCGATCGATGTCCACCTGATGCCCGGCAGCTATACCCGCGGGGATGACAGCCTAGAGGCCGGCGCGATCTATGACCGCGGGCTGGCCGTCTTTTCGATGGGGCTGATGGGCGCGAACCTGGATGATATCGGCCTGTCGATGGCGAAGTACATAGCGCTGCGCTACCCCGATTTCCAGCCGCAGCGGATCCTCGATACCGGCTGCACCATCGGTCACAACACCCTGCCATGGAAGCAGACTTATCCGGAGGCCGAAGTCATCGCGATCGACGCCGCGCCGGGCGGGCTGGTCTATGGCTCGGCCCGCGCCAAGATGCAGGGCCTGGAAGTCCACTTCCAGCAGATGTGCGCTGACAGTCTCGATTTCCCGGATGCCAGCTTCGACATGGTGTGGAGCTCGATGTTCCTGCACGAGTTGTCAAAGAAGACCCGCGCCGCCGCCTTTGCCGAGGCGTTCCGCGTGCTCAAGCCCGGCGGGCTGATGCTGCATATGGAACTGCCGCCCAATGGCGAGATGAGCGCCTTTGACGGGTTCTACCTCGATTGGGACAGCTACTACAACGAGGAGCCCTTCTACAAAGGCTACCGCGACGAAAGCCCGCCCGAGCTCTGCGCCCGTGCCGGGTTCGCCAAGCAAAACTACTTCCAGTTCGTGGTGCCTTCGGTCGGCATCTACGGCGAACAGGCGATTGCCGACATGGTTGACAGTGACCAGGCCGAGGCAGTGGGCCAGGCCACCACCGGGCGGCTGGCCGAAGGGGTGATGTGGTTCGGCTATGGAGCGTGGAAGCAGTGAAGGACGACCTGCGCCCCGAAGACGCCCCGACCGAAATCTATGACGCGCTGGGCCGCGCGCGGTTCTTTGCCGATCCTGGGATGGACCGGTTCGTCGCAGTGGTCATGAACCTGGCCCAGGAAGTCTGGGTCCAGGAAGAGCGGCTGCTGGCGTTGGAAGAGGACAAGGGCGCCGCCCCGGCGGACCGCGAGGCCAAGCTTAAGGCCTTTATCGACCGTGTGTTCGAGCCAGTGCGCGGGGCCTAGACGCCCGCGTCAACCGGGTTGAAACCCATCACCGCTTCGTTCGAGAGCGGCGCGGTCGACGGGACGAAGGTATCGGGATCGATTGCCTGCGTCACTTCGCCCTGTCGCTTGGACATGGCATGGAGCAGTTCCGTGCGCGGGCGGCGGGCGGCTTCGTAGCGGGCAAGGGCAGTCGCTATCTCGGGCTCAAGCTGCAGCGCCCGGGCCAGTGCCCAGCCATCTTCGATCGCCATGGCCGCGCCGGCACCCAGGAAGGGCAGCATGGCATGGGCCGCATCGCCCAGCAGGGTTACCCGGCCCACGGACCAGCGCGGAAGCGGCGCGCGGTCGTAGAGCCCCCATTTTATGATCGGGCCG
>Ga0315904_10011518_pt1 | contig 11283 bp, 8 predicted proteins | sample LakEriMetagenome_6_FD_203529 | JGI IMG/M metagenome (GOLD analysis project Ga0315904, IMG submission 203529) | Freshwater fungal communities from buoy surface, Lake Erie, Ohio, United States - Buoy 12 MA120 | ecosystem: Environmental > Aquatic > Freshwater > Lake | place: USA: Lake Erie, Ohio... | reverse complement strand
TGCGGGCGCGGCAGCGCGGCGAGCGCGCGCATCACGATATTGTCGAACGGATTGTCGAGCCCGCCTGCGAACTCGCCCAGCACGTGCAGGCTGTCCCGCTCGGCCGGGGCAACGCTCAGCCGGTCACCCGCATCGACGAAGGCGAACAGCGTTTCCAGCTCATGATAACCATCCTCGCGCCGCCGCCGAACGTGCAGCGCGAGGTTGATCTTGGCAAAGGCGGTTTCGATCATGCTTCCTCCCCGGCACGGGGACGATGCGCGGCCCTGCCAAGATCGTCATGCTGAACTTGTTTCAGCATCCCGCCTGCCTGCCCACCCTTATCCATCTAGTCTTCCGCGAGCCTCTGATCGGACAATGCACCATCAGGATATCCCGCAGAGGGGACCCTGAAACAAGTTCAGGGTGACGAAGCGCAAGTATTCCTCCCCGTTCCGGGGAGGAATGCTCACATATTCGGATAGTTCGGCCCGCCGCCGCCTTCCGGCGTGACCCAGTTGATGTTCTGGGTCCTGTCCTTGATGTCGCAGGTCTTGCAGTGGACGCAGTTCTGGGCGTTGATCTGGAGGCGCGGATTGCCTTCCTCGACGCCAAGGAACTCGTACACGCCCGCCGGGCAGTACCGCGCCTCAGGCCCGGCATAGAGCTTGAGGTTGATTTCCACCGGCACCGCCGGGTCCTTCAGCTGCAGGTGGCAGGGCTGGTCTTCCTCGTGGTTGGTGAAGGACAGCGCCACGCTGGACAGGCGATCGAAGCTGATCACGCCGTCGGGCTTGGGATAGTTGATCGGCTTGTAAAGATCAGCCCGCCCGGTCGATTCGCAATCGCGGTGGTGGCCCATCACCGGCAGGATCGGCAGCTTGAGATAGCGCAGCCACATGTCGAGCCCGGCGAAGACCGTGCCGATATCGCCGCCGAACTTGGCGACCATCGGTTCGGCGTTCTGGACCAGCTTCAGCTCCTTGGCGATCCAGCTGTCCCGCACGGCGGCGTCATATTCGGCCATCGAGTCGTGTTCGCGGCCAGCGGCAATCGCGGCCGCCGCGGCTTCGGCGGCCAACATCCCGCTCTTCATCGCGGTGTGGCTGCCCTTGATGCGCGGCACGTTGACGAAGCCGGCCGAGCACCCGATCAGCGCGCCGCCCGGGAAATCGAGCTTGGGCACCGATTGCCAGCCGCCCTCGTTGATCGCGCGCGCACCATAGGACACGCGGCGCCCGCCTTCCAGGATCGCGCGGATTTCCGGGTGCTGCTTCCAGCGCTGGAATTCCTCGAACGGATAGACGTAAGGGTTCTTGTAATCGAGCGCAGTCACGAAGCCGAGCGCGACCTGGTTGTTCGCCTGGTGGTAAAGGAACCCGCCGCCCCAGCTGTCGCTTTCAGTGAGCGGCCAGCCCTGGGTGTGGAGCACCCGGCCCGGCACATGCTTGGCCGGATCGATGTCCCACAGTTCCTTTATGCCGATGCCATAGACCTGCGGTTCGCAGTTTGCCTCAAGGTCAAACTTCGCCTTCAGCGTCTTGGTCAGGTGGCCGCGCGCGCCTTCGGCAAAGAAGGTGTACTTGGCGTGCAGTTCCATGCCGGGCTGGTATTCGCCCTTGTGGCTGCCATCCTTGGCCACGCCCATGTCCTGGGTAGCGACGCCCTTGACCGAGCCATCCTCGTTATAAAGCACTTCCGAAGCGGGGAAGCCGGGGAAGATTTCGACGCCCAGTTCTTCGGCCTTGCCCGCCAGCCAGCGGCAAAGGTTGCCAAGCGACCCGGTGTAATTGCCGTTGTTCGACATGAACGGCGGCATCGGCCAGTGCGGCACTTCGAACTTGCCGGTCGCGGACAGAACCCAGTGCCAGTTGTCGGTCACCGGGGTTTCGGCCATGGGGCAGCCATCGTCGCGCCAGTTGGGCAGCAGCTCGTCCAGCGCCTTGGGATCGACCACCGCGCCCGACAGGATGTGGGCGCCCACTTCCGAACCCTTTTCCAGGATGCAGACCGAAAGATCGGCGTTCACCTGTTTCAGCCGGATCGCCGCGGCAAGGCCGGCCGGGCCGCCACCGACGATGACGACGTCATAGGGCATGGATTCGCGTTCGCTCATGGGTCCCACCTGTTAGGGGTTAAACGTGCGGTTGAGCCTTGAAAGCTGGCTTGCGGCAGGTCAAGACCGCAAATGTGAACAATCCCGCCCAAACCGACCCGGCCAGCGATCCCCGCATGGCCCTTGCCGCCGTGCTCGACTGGTGGCGCGAGGCCGGGGTGGACCATGCCTTTGGCGATGAACCGCGCGCCTGGCTGGCCGAAGAGCAGGCACCGGAAACGGAAACGCCGCGCGCCGTCACTGCGCAACCGGCCTTTGCGCCACCGCCGCCACCGCCCGCCGAGCGCATCGCCGGAGTGGATGCCCTGCCCGCCACGCTGGCCGAATTCCGCGCCTGGTGGCTGACCGAACCCTCGCTCGACAGTGGCCAGGTGGCGAACCGGGTGCCGCCGCGCGGGGCGGAAGGCGCGGCGCTGATGGTGCTGGTCGATCACCCCGAGGCCGAGGATGGCGAACAACTGCTGTCCGGGCCGCAGGGACGACTGCTGAACGCGATGCTGGCGGCGATGGGGCTTGGCCCGGATGCTGCCTATGTCGCCTCCTGCCTGCCGCGCCACATGCCACTGCCGGACTGGGCGGCGCTTGATGCCGCCGGGCTGGGCCAGGCGGTGCGCCATCACGTCGCGCTTGCCCGGCCAGAGCGGCTGCTGGTGTTCGGGCGGCACATCCTGCCGCTCTTGGGCCACGATCCAACGAAAACCGCTGAACCTTTACGCCGTTTTAACCATGAGGGCCGGACTATTCCGCTACTAAGCGTGGCGGGGCTGGCGGTGCTTGCCACGAAACCGCGTGGCAAGGCCGCCCTGTGGCAGGCCTGGCTGGACTGGACGGAACAGGGATCGGTGTGACCATACGGCTTCGCAGGATCATTCTGGCAATCGGACTGGTGGGCTCGACCCTCGCCGCCACTGCGCCGGCCATGGCGAACAGCGCCGCGGTCGACTATTTCCGCAACCGGGCCGATCGCAGCGCCGTGCCCAGCCTGCTCAGCCAGGACGAGCGCAGCTATTACCGCGACCTCTTCGCCGCGATCGACAAGGGCGACTGGGCGCGGGTCCAGGCCATGTTCGCCGAAAAGGCCGATGGCCCGCTGCACCATGTGGCGCGGGCGGAGTATTTCCTGGCCCCCGGATCGCCCCGGATCGAGCTGCCGCAACTGAACGAATGGCTGGCCCGCGATGCCAGCCTGCCGCAAGCCGAACAGATCGCCACCCTGGCGCAGAAGCGCGGGGCGACCGAGCTGCCGCCGCTCCCCCAGACGGGGCGGATGATCACCCAGCCCAGCTTTGCCAAGCGGATCCGTCCGCGCGAGGTCAACGACGGCACCATGCCCGCCGCCGTCGCCGCCGCAATCAACGGCCGGGTCAAGGAAGACGATCCGGCCGGGGCCAAGGCCCTGCTCGATGGGATCGACACCCAGCTTTCCCCCGCCACCCGCGCCGAATGGCGCGCCAAGGTGGCTTGGTCCTACTACATCGAGAACGACGATGCCGCCGCCTATGCCCTAGCGCAGACCGTGCAGGAGGGCGAAGGCCCGTGGGTGGCCGAAGGGATGTGGACCGCGGGCCTCGCCGCCTGGCGGCTGGGCGATTGCCAGGGCGCGGGCGATGCCTTTGCCCGCACGGCCCGCCAATCGCAGAACAGCGAGCTGACCGCCGCTGCGCTCTATTGGCAGAGCCGCGCGGCCGTGCGCTGCCGCCAGCCGGAAAAGGCCGCCGCCCCACTGCGGGCCGCCGCGCGGATGGACGAGACGCTTTATGGCATGCTGGCGGCGGAACAGCTGGGCCTGGGCCTGCCGCAGACCCACACCGCGCCCGATTTCACCCTGGCCGATTGGCAGAAGCTGCGCGACGAGCCCAATATCCGCGCCGCCGTGGGCCTGGCCGAGATTGGCCGCGATGGCCTGGCCGACGAAGTGCTGCGGCATCAGGCGCGGATTGGCCCGGCCAGCGAATACCAGCCGCTGACCCGGCTGGCGCGCGACCTGGGCCTGCCCTCCACCCAGCTGTGGATGGCCTATAACAGTCCGGCGGGCGGGCGCCCGGAACCGGCGGCGCGTTTCCCCACGCCCAAGTGGACCCCGGCCAATGGCTGGCAGGTCGATCCGGCGCTGGTCTATGCCCATACGTTGCAGGAATCGGTGTTCCGCACCAAGGCGGTCAGCCCGGCCGGGGCGCGCGGGCTGATGCAGATCATGCCGGTCGCCGCGCGCGACCATGCGGCAAGGCTCGGCGTGGCTGGCACGTCCAGCGACCTGCACCGCCCCGAAGTGAACCTCGCCTTTGGCCAGCGCCACCTCGAAATGCTGCGCGATGCGCCCGGCACGCAGGGCCTGCTGCCCAAGGTTATGGCCGCCTATAACGCCGGGCTGACCCCGATCGCCCGCTGGCAGGCCGAAATCCGTGACCAGGGCGATCCGCTGCTGTGGATGGAAAGCGTGCCCTATTGGGAAACGCGGGGCTATGTGAACATCGTCATGCGCAATTACTGGATGTACGAACGGCAGGCCGGTGGCCCGTCGGAAAGCCGGATCGCGCTGGTCCAGGGCCTGTGGCCGACCTTCCCCGGCATCTCCGGCGCGGGCGCGGTGCGGATGGCTGCCAACGGAACGATCGTCCGTGGCCGTTGATCCATCATGCCCGTTCAAGCCAATCAACATTGCCGTTTTGACTGTGTCGGACACGCGCACGGCGGCCGACGATACCTCGGGCGATATCCTGGCGGCGCGGGTTACCGGTGCGGGCCATAGCCTGGCCGCGCGGGCCATCGTGCGCGACGATCCCGACCTGATCGTCGCCCAACTCGAACAATGGATCGAGGATCCCGCAATTGACGCGGTGGTTTCCACCGGCGGCACGGGCCTGACCGGGCGCGACGTGACCCCCGAGGCGCTGGACCGGATCAAGACCCGCGACATCCCCGGCTTTGGCGAACTGTTCCGCTGGATCAGCTTCCAGACCATCGGCACCAGCACGATCCAGAGCCGCGCCTGCGCTGTGGTCGCGCGCGGGACCTATATCTTCGCCCTGCCCGGCTCCAACGGCGCTGTGAAGGACGGCTGGGACGGAATCCTTGCCGAACAGCTCGACAGCCGCAACCGGCCCTGCAACTTCGTGGAACTGATGCCAAGGCTCAGGGAAGTCTAAGCCACTTGCCGATTTGTTCCGCATATGTTCTGATGTGTGGATGCCGATTCCCCCTCCCATCCATGGCCGCGGCGCGCAGTCGGCCAAGGTGCCGCAGCGCTTCGGTCTCGCCGTGCGCGAGGTGGATGGGGACTGGCTGGATGCGCGCGAAGCGATCGACGGCTCCGCGCCGAAACTGCGGACCACGGTAACCGAGGAACGCCCCCGCACGATCATCAGCCGCAACCGCTCGCCCGATATCCCGTTCGATCGTTCGATCAACGCCTATCGCGGATGCGAGCATGGCTGCGTCTATTGCTATGCCCGGCCCACCCACGCCTTTCACGACCTGTCGCCGGGGCTGGATTTCGAAACAAAGCTGTTTGCCAAGCCCGATGCCGCAAACCTGCTGCGCACCGAGCTGGGCAAACGCGGCTACACCCCCGCACCAATCGCGATGGGGACCAGCACCGATCCCTATCAGCCGATCGAAGCCCGCTATCGCCTGACCCGCCAGGTGCTCGAAGTGTGTCTCGAAACCCGCCACCCGGTGACGATCACTACCAAGAGCGCGCGGGTGGTTCGCGATCTGGACCTGCTGGCCGAACTGGCCCGGCTGAACCTGACGGCGGTCTCGATCTCGGTGACCAGCCTCGATCCCCGGCTCTCCGGCCTGCTGGAACCGCGCGCTTCCTCCCCCGCCAAGCGGCTCGATGCGTTGGAGCAGTTGGCCGCCGCGGGGGTCCCCGCGCACGTTTCGGTGGCACCGGTGATCCCGTCGATCACCGATGAATTCATCGAGCGCATCCTCGAGGAGGCGGCAGCCCGCGGCGTCAAGACGGCCAGCTGGATCATGCTGCGTCTGCCACACGAAGTGGCCCCGCTGATGCGCGAATGGCTCGAGGTCCACTACCCCGATCGCGCTGCCAAGGTCATGGCCATTGTCCAGGCCATGCGCGGCGGCCAGGATTACGACAGTCGCTTTTTCGAACGGATGAAACCCAAGGGCGTCTGGGCCGACGTGTTCCGCACCCGCTTCCGCATCGCCTGCCAGAAGCTGGGGCTGAACCGCGAGCCGCCGAGGCTGGATTGCGGACAGTTCGTGGCACCGCGCAGCAATGGGCAGTTGCGGTTGCTGTGATTGGGGCGTGCCAATGATCCACAGGCCGACGGAAACGCAGCGCCTTGCGAACAGGCTGCGCAGGTCGATGACGCTACCCGAAGTGCTTCTGTGGCGAGAGCTGCGCAAGCGGCCGGGCGGATTGAAATTCCGTCGCGAGCACCCGGCGGGAAGCTACGTCCTCGATTTTTTCTGTGCCGAACTGGCTTTGGCAATCGAGATCGACGGGACGGTACACGACTGCGGTAGTGTTGCGGATAAGGATGAGCGGCGCGATGCCTCGTTGCTGTGCCAAGGCGTTACAGTGGTCCGGTTTCCGGCCAGCGACGTGCTGAAAGAAGTCACGTCGGTCGTTGAAGCGATCCTCGCCATGACGGTCAGCCTGCTCGCAACGAAATCCTCGCCTTGAGGCGAGGGGGACCGCTCGCAGAGCGGTGGAGTGGTGGCGGATAGGCGCGCCGCAGTGTGCTGGCTGCTGCTGCAGCCAATAACTCACCACTCCGTCAGCCCTATGGGCTGCCACCTCGCCTCAAGGCGAGGATCAGGCGCCGTTGAACCGGATCAGTCGGCTGTCCGCCAGGGCCGCCGTGCGGTGCGGCAGGGCATCGCGGACATATTCCTCGTTCTTGACCATGGCCATGAACACGCCGGAATGGGGATAGCCCATGACAAAGGCCGCGTCCCATTCATCGGCCGGGCCAGTCACCATGCATTCGAGCGGGGCCTGCCAGACCATCGCCGCGCCATCGTCCGCCACCAGTTCCTGGAAGCGCTGCTCGTAGATCTCATAGGCTTCGCGCCCGGCCAGGCCCTTGCCGTGGTTGGGGTGGCCTTCGGGATATTCCGCCAGGTCGCGGAACTTGAGCAGGTTGAGCATGTGGATCGGCCGGTCGCGGGGCAGGTCCTTGAACACCAGCCAGTTCTCGCGCGATGGATCGATGTAGCTGGTCATGGCAAAGTCCCTCCGCCTTCTGCCGTCGCTTTCCTACACACCGCCAGCCGTGTCATGCCGGACCGATGCCGCTGCCCCTGCCCTCCCGGTCCCCGCCGCAATGGACGGGGCCGAAAGGGCCGGTTTTTCTTGCTCAGGACTGTGGTCAATGTGGTCCACGCGCTCCTGTTCGGTCAGGCTCAGGCGTCCGCCAGCTTGTATTCGCGGAACTGGTCGCGCAGGTCCTTCTTGCTGATCTTGCCGGTCGCCCCGTGCGGGATCGCATCGACGAATTCGATCGCATCGGGCAGCCACCACTTGGCGACCTTTTCAGCGAGGTGCGCCATGATCTGCTCGGCAGTCACGTCCATTCCGGCCTTCTTGACGACGACCAAGATCGGCCGCTCGTCCCACTTGGGGTGATAGATGCCGATCGCCGCGGCCTCGGCCACGCCGGGCACACCCACGGCGGCGTTTTCCAGCTCGACCGAGCTGATCCATTCGCCGCCGGACTTGATCACGTCCTTCGTCCGGTCGGTCAGCTGCAGCGTGCCATCGGGGTGCAGGATGGCCACGTCGCCGGTATCGAACCACTGTTCGTCATCGGCTGCATCGGCTTCGGCCTTGAAGTAGCGCTTGATGATCCACGGCCCGCGCACCTGCAGCGCGCCGCTCGTCTGGCCATCGCGCGGCAGGACCTTGGTCGGATCGCCCAGGTCGACCGTGCGCAGCTCGACGCCAAAGGGCACGCGGCCCTGCATCTGCTTGATCGAGACCTGTTCGTCGAACGAGAGATCGTCCCAGTCCCAGGTCTTGGCCCCGGTCGTGCCGATCGGGCTGGTCTCGGTCATGCCCCAGGCGTGGGCGACATTGACCCCGACCTTCATCAACCGCTCGATCATGAAGCGCGGCGCGGCCGAACCGCCGATGATCGCGTGACGCAGGGTGGGAATGGTCGCCCCGGTAGCGTCCATGTGCTGGAAGGTCGCGAGCCAGACAGTCGGCACCCCGGCCGAATGGGTCACCTTCTCGCGGTTCATCAGTTCGGTCAGCACGGCAGCGTCGTTGACGGCCGAGAAGACGAACTTGATGCCCGCAGCGGCCCCCGCCCAGGGCAGGCCCCAGCTGGCGGCGTGGAACATCGGTACCACCGGCAGCATGACCGAACGGGTATCGAAATCGAAGATCGCCGGCTGCAGCCCGGTCATCGCATGGAGCATGGTCGAACGGTGCTCATAGAGCACGCCCTTGGGGTTCCCGGTGGTGCCGCTGGTATAGCAGAGCATGCAAGGGTCGCGCTCGTCGCCGGTAGCCCAGGTGGTGTGGCCGTCTTCCTGGCCGATCCAGTCCTCGAACTCGCCATTGTCATAGCAGATGAAGTGCTTGATCGTAGTCCACTTGGGCTTCATCCGCTCGATGATCGGGGTGAAGGCCTTGTCGTAGAGCAGGACCAGGTCTTCGGCGTGGTTGGCGATGTATTCCAGCTGGTCGTCGAACAGGCGCGGGTTGATCGTGTGGAGGATCCCGCCGACGCCGACCGCGCCATACCAGGAAACCAGGTGGCGGCTGTGGTTCATCGCCAGGGTGGCGATCCGGTCACCCTTTTGCACGCCCAGCTTGCGCAGGGCCTGGGTCATCCGCAGCGCATCGTGGCGGATACCGGCCCAGTTGGTGCGCGTTTCGCTGCCATCGGCCCAGCGGGTCACGATCTCGCGGCTGCCATGCTCGCGCGCGGCATGGTCAATCAGGTGCGTGACCCGCAGGTCAAAATCTTGCATTGCTCCCAGCATCAGGCTCTCCAAATCCCCCCACCCGCTTTTGATCTAAGCGACGAGCCGAAGATGTCCCGAATTTCGCCGCGCGGTCAGCGACACATTGGCAAGTCCTTCGACACTTGCCAAGCGTTCCGCGACATCGCTGTCGAGATGGAATTGCTTGCCCAGCCGCAGCAGTGGCTCCTGCCCGGTGCCGGTGCGCAGCCGCACGACCACCTCGCCCTGCCCGCTGCCGTCCTGACCCAGCAGGGCGGCGAGGTCATGCAGGGCTTCGGGGGCCAGCACGTCCAGCCGCAACTGCATCTGCGCGCTGCCCTTGACCTCTTCGAGCGGCCGCGCGCCGCGCACCGTCACGCGCGGCGGCTCTTCCGGACTGGGCGCATCCAGTTCCACCGTCAGCAGCAGGCAGGTGCCATCCTTGGCCCACTGCTGCATCGGCGCGACCAGCGATTCCTCGAAACAGGCGGCGCTGAACTGGCCCGAGCTGTCGGAGAAGTCTGCCCGCACGAATTCCCCGCCCTTGCGCGTGCGCCCCTTGCTGACGCTTTCGACCATCGCGGTCATCACCGCCTGCATCCGACCGCCGCCGGGCACGCCCGCCTCCATCAGCCGGGCGTAGGTCCGCGCGCCGTTGGCATTGGCAATCGCGCGCCATTGCTCAACCGGATGGGCTGCGAAATAGAAGCCGAAGTTCTCGCGCTCCCTGGCCATCTGCTCGGCCCGGCTCCAGGCCGGGGTATCGGCGAGGCGCAGCGCCGGGGCGGCATGATCGTCGCCACCGAACAGGCCAGCCTGGCCGCTCGAACGGCTGCGTTCGGCCTCGTCGGCCACGGCCAGCAGCATGTCGGCATTGGCCAGCACCTTGGCGCGGTTGGGCTCCAGGCTGTCGAAGGCGCAGGCAGCGGCCAGCCCTTCCAGCTGGCGGCGGTTCATGCTGCACGGCGGCACGCGGCGGAACAGGTCTTCCAGGCTGGCAAAGCGGCCATTGGCCTCACGCTCGGCGACGATCGCGTCCATCGCCTTCTCGCCGACATTGCGGATTCCGGCCAGGGCATAGCGCACCGCGTGCCCCTCCTCGGTCTGCTCGACCGTGAATTCCGCCTCGGACCGGTTGATGTCCGGCCCCTCCAGCGCCAGCCCGGCGCGGCGCATGTCATCGACGAAGACCGCCAGCTTCTCCGACTGGTGCATGTCGAAGCACATCGAGGCGGCATAGAATTCGTGCGGGTAATGGGTCTTCAGCCAGGCGGTCTGATAGGCCAGCAAGGCATAAGCCGCCGCGTGGCTCTTGTTGAAGCCATAGCCCGCGAACTTGTCGATCAAGTCGAACAGCTCGTTGGCCTTGGCTGGCTCGATATCCGAATGCTCCTTGCACCCGGAGACGAAGCGCGAGCGCTGGGCGTCCATTTCGGCCTGGACCTTCTTGCCCATCGCGCGGCGCAGCAGGTCGGCATCGCCGAGCGAATAGCCGGCCAGGATCTGCGCCGCCTGCATCACCTGTTCCTGGTAGACGAAGATCCCATAGGTCTCGCTCAGGATGCTTTCCAGCTTGGGGTGCGGATATTCGATGCTCTCGCTGCCATTCTTGCGGCGGCCGAACAGCGGGATATTGTCCATCGGACCGGGGCGATAGAGCGAGACGAGCGCGATGATGTCGCCGAAATTGGTCGGCTTCACCGCCGCCAGGGTGCGGCGCATCCCCTCGGATTCCAGCTGGAACACCCCCACCGTGTCACCGCGCTGGAGCAGCTCGTATACCTCGGCGTCGTCCCACGGCAAGGCGTCGAGATCGATGGTGATCGCGCGCCGCTTGAGCAGTTCGACCGCCTTCTTCAGCACCGACAGGGTCTTGAGGCCGAGGAAGTCGAACTTGATGAGGCCGGTATCCTCGACATATTTCATGTCGAACTGGGTGACCGGCATGTCCGAGCGCGGATCGCGATAGAGCGGCACCAGCTGATCGAGCGGACGATCGCCGATCACCACCCCGGCCGCGTGGGTCGAGCTGTTGCGGTTGAGCCCTTCGAGCTGGACGGCCAGATCGACCAGCCGCTTCACTTCGGGATCGTTGTCGTACTCGCGCTTCAGCTCGGCCACGCCGTTGAGCGCGCGCGGCAGGGTCCAGGGATCGGTCGGATGGTTGGGCACCATCTTGCACAGCCGGTCGACCTGGCCATAGCTCATCTGCAGGATGCGGCCGCAATCGCGCAGCACGGCGCGGGCCTTCAGCTTACCGA
>Ga0315904_10011517_pt1 | contig 11283 bp, 8 predicted proteins | sample LakEriMetagenome_6_FD_203529 | JGI IMG/M metagenome (GOLD analysis project Ga0315904, IMG submission 203529) | Freshwater fungal communities from buoy surface, Lake Erie, Ohio, United States - Buoy 12 MA120 | ecosystem: Environmental > Aquatic > Freshwater > Lake | place: USA: Lake Erie, Ohio... | reverse complement strand
GTGTTTTTTATACAGGAAAGATGGGGATTAAACATAAGGCCAATAAGATGTTTAAAATTCAGAACAATGGTTGATATGCCAAATGATATAGATGAACATGGTAAATATCAGCAGGCAAAACGAAACGACCCACGTATTACAAGAATCGGACGGATACTTCGAAAAACGAATCTGGATGAATTGCCTCAGTTTATTAATGTGCTCAGGGGCGAAATGTCTATTGTTGGCCCAAGGCCCCATCCTATTCCTTTAAATTTGGAGTCGAGAGATACGGTTAGTAATTACATGTTACGTTATTTGGTGAAGCCGGGCATTACCGGTTGGGCACAGGTAAATGGGTTTCGTGGCGAAACAAAAGAAGTGCATCAAATGCAAAAGCGGGTTGACTTTGATTTATGGTACATCGAGAACTGGAGCTTTTGGCTTGATATTCAGATTATTTTCCAAACAATCATTAACATGCTTAAAGGCGAAGAAAATGCTTATTGATGTCTTTCTACTTCGTTGATTGTTTTTTTAAAATTATAACTCTTCGATCATTTTATTTTCTCTTTAAAAAATCCCACTCCGGGTAAAATTATTTCGTTTAGGCTGATATCAGGATAACTGTTTTTCACACTCTCTGTTAAATAAAAAAGAATCATCCAGAAACTGTTATTTTTACCCTATTAATCAGAAGCGATATATGTATTTGGGAGAACAGAAGAGTGAACCATTAGTGAGTATTATAACCATTGCTTATAATAGTGCAACCAATATTGAAGCAACAATAAAAAGCGTTTTAGCACAAACCTATCCACACATTGAATATATTGTTATCGACGGCGGCTCAACTGATGGTACTGCAGATATCATAGGCAGTTATGCAAATCAGATTAAATATTGGGTGAGTGAAAAGGACAGGGGTATCAGCCATGCATTTAATAAAGGATTAGCAAAGGCTTCCGGGGAAATAATAGGATTACTTAATGCATCTGATATTTATATGCCTGATACAATTACTATAGCTGTAAACGCCTTACAAGATGCTGATATTGCTTACGGTGATTTACGTTATGAAAAGAAAGGCGATTTTATTTTTACACAAAAGGGAGATCACAGGTTGCTCAAAAAAGAAATGAGTGTAAATCACCCAACAGTTTTTATTAAAAGCAAATGGTATAAAGAGTATGGCTGCTTTGATGAGCAACTTCGTTGTGCCATGGATTATGATTTGCTGCTGAGGTTTTATTTGAAAGGAGCGGCATTTGTAAATACTAATAAACAAATGGCTGTGATGAGTTTAGATGGAATGAGTGATGCCAATTGGTTGCTTGGTTGCAGAGAAACGCTCCGTATAAAAAATAAATACATACCGCAAGCTAAATTGATACATCAATTATATTTTATCAAACATACGTCTGCTATCAGCATCTCCCGTCTTTTAAACAGGCTTGGTATGGGCTCTTTACTTAAATATTACAGGTCTAGGTTTGCAGCACTCAGGAAGTCTTATGATCTTCCAAAGTAGATGTATAAAAAAGTTTTGGAACAAATAGAAAAAGTAACATTCCCAATTGACCTTCCAGTACCGATTCTGACAGAAAGAAAACAGTGATGATTAATCCTGAATAAAAAAGCATTCTGTTTTTTTGAATAAATGCTTCACGGAAATAGAAGAACAGCATGAGTAAAAGCAACAACAGTCCAACGATGCCGGTTTGTAAATAGGTTTGTATAAACTGGTTATGGGAATTAAAGTTCAGATAGCCGCCGGGTTCTTTTTCAGATTCGCCAACATACATTTTAGCCTGCTTATATTTTTGATTAAGCAATGGCTGTGCATTGCCAGCTCCAACACCTGTTATATATCCGGCTTTTTCATTTACTAACTGAAATGAAAATTTCCACGCTATCAATCGGAATTGTACAGCATTAAAGTACATATCTGTAGCATACTGCTCTTTTTTAAGCAAACTCATATCTGTTGCTTGTATTTCTTTGAATCGATTGCTTAATGGATTAGGTGTAAAAAAAATGATGGTCAGCACTAACAGTAATATGCCGATACTATAATAATATTTTCTTTTGTTAATGGATATGAAACTTTTTCTTGTTACTTCAAAAAGTATAACAACAGTAGTAGCAGCTATGATTGTTTTAGATGCCAAGAGAATTAAGAAACAGTATAAAATAACGATTAGAAAGATTTTTACAATAGATTGTTGTGAAATCGATAGACTGTAAATCAACCAAAGCAACAAAATACCTGTATATGCAGACAGATATACTGCATTATGGTGAAGCGGAGAAACGAGTTGGTGATAAAAAAATTCTGAACTGTTGCCGGTTTGTATAAATCGGATAAAAGCAGCAGTAATCAAAAAAGCAAACATAAGGGCTAAAAAAGCAACGCAAATTTCTAATAGCTTTTCTTTTATTCTGACTGCTACCGGGTCCAATAGAAGCAGAATTACAGGAATAACCGCAAAACCGATTTTCTTTTCAATTTCAAAAATTTGCATCTTTTCAGGAACATCCATAAACAACTGCAATACATGCAATAAAAAAAACAGCAAACAACAAACAGCGAAGCCGCTTTTTAGAAATTTATTTGCAAAATCACGGCCTTTAAAATGTAGAATTCCAAATACAGCAAGCGGATAAACCGATATACTATTCAACCAAATATTTCCGGAAAGAAGTGTAATCATTACTGTTGCTAAAAGCAGCAGCAATACGGAGTTGTAATATTTATGATCAATTTTCCAAAACATGAAAAAAACATTCTTCCAGTTTGTTTGCAATGACAGACCATTTATATTTTGAATTTATCTTTTCAAAATTTTTCTCTAGCCAGGCTTTGTAAACAGATTTTTCTGTTACATTATTTATAATACTTGTCACTTCTGTTTCTGTTGAAAAATAAAATGCTTCATCCTGGGTAACATTTTTATTAAACACGTTTTTATGTGCGGCTATTAATGCACATGATGCCATTGCTTCAAGTAATGAAGGATTGGTTCCGCCTACCGAATGGCCATGAAAATATAACAATGAATGAAATCGAAGTTGATTCAAAAGATTGATATTATAAACCCCACCTGTAAATCGCAGGTTTTCTGATTTGTATTTTTTTTGAAGATAATTGCCATAGCCATTTGTGTAATTTCCTATAACGAGCATTGGAAAGGAAGCCTTGGATTGTAAATATCCTTTAATAATGGTTTCAATATTATTTTCAGGTTCGGCTCTTGCAACGAGCATATAATATTTGTAAGGCTCAATATTAAACGCTTTTATGTATTCCACATCACCATCTTTAAATAATTCAGCACCGTACGCCACATCATAACTTTCTCTTTTATATTTTTCTTTGAGGTATTGGGCAATGCCTGGAGAATCTGCAATAAGAGCAGTACTGTTTTTTGCAGCTAGACGCTCAGCATATTTTAAAAAGCTTTGTACGGGTTTGCTATACTTCGAGCGTTTCCATTCAAGCCCATCCATATTGGTTACCACTTTGGTATTTTTTGGAAATAGGAAAGACCAGATACTGCTACTGGTATAGCCCAACTGAAGAATGATGTCGAAATTTTGTTTGCGTGCATGCAAAATACAATTCAAATCATAAATGAATTGGCCTGCAGTACCAATTTTGTCTTCAGGATCAAACCGAGATACTATTTGAACACCATGCCAATTAGCTTCTTTATATGGATGAAGTGATGAATTGTAAACTGTAACCTCATGTCCTTTTTGTACAAGTATTGGTGCAGCATATTCGGCAAATTGTTCAAAGCCTCCATAGCGGTTGGGTATTCCTCTTGTACCAATGATACCAATCTTCATATGCCAAAGATAAGCATCCGGTATCATTGGAAGTTTTTAGCAGCAAGCACTTTTTTATAGGCTATGAGTGTTTGCTCCGCAGCTTTTTGCCATGTAAAATTTGATTGTATATGTGCTGTTAATAATGGATTAACAGGAGCAGCGGCAGCATTTTCAATAGCCTGTAAAATGGATTGGGTTGACACTGGATCGCAATAAAAAGCAAAATCTTTAAAATATTCTTTCACATCACCACGGTTAGAAATAACAACATTGCATCCCATGACTGCTGCTTCAAGTGAGCTGAGACCGGTTGTTTCAAACAAGCTGGGCAAGACATGCACTTTTGCTTTTTTGTAATATGCTAGTAATTCATCTTGATGAAGCTGTTGAATAAATTTAATATTTCCAGCAGCCACTTTCCGGCAGTGATTATAATAACTCATTTGATTGGGAGCCGGATTGCCAATAAGTAATAATTTAAACTTTGTGTTGTTAAGCGCCTTTATTAAATGAAGTTGATTTTTTACACCTTCAATTCTTGCAGCACAAAGGACAAGACTTTCATCTTTTTCAAATGGGCTTACATTGCCTGTAAATAAATCAGGACGAATACCATTGGGTATAACCATGTACGGAGCATGGATGCCATATTGCATTTTTAGACGATTGTATTCGCTCTCAGAGTTGGGTAACAACAAGCTGGCTTTACTGGCAATCTCTTTTAAAGTTTTTTTATGACCATAAATGATATACTGCAACGGAATTTTTTCATTACCGGTTAAAAGACTCCGAATAATGTTTTTAAGATATTCCACCGCATCTGAATGTAGTAGTTTAAAAAGAAAACCACTTACACCTTGTCTGAACTGTTTATCAAATTCTGAATATTCAACAAAAATGGTAGAAACAACAAAAGGTAACTTGCTTTTTCTGATGTGCGGAATAATATCTGCAGGGCGAATGATATTAAAGAAGTGAATAAGATCATAACCGCTGTACTCAGAAATTTCTGCGGAGTTTTTTATATCAACAGCAACACCAAGTTCTCTGAGGTGCGCAGCGGTTTCAATAATCTGAACAGTGTCACCCCCCCTTACAGTAAATAGCGTACTTCTTGTAACAAAAAGAATTTTCATGCATTTGTTTTCTTACACTCATTGTACCGCAAAAGATGCTTTATCCTTTTGATGTACAGAAGATTTATCAAATTGATGAAAGCCGGCTGTAAAGGCGTTGATCCAGATAATATATTCTGAAACATTGGTTATATAACTGCCGGTAAACTGATAAATAAAAATAAAAATAAACAACCCCAGCCGGTAATAATTGGTATAAACTTTTGTTTTGAAAAAAAGGTAAAAAATTACTACGAACCGGATAAATAAACCTGATAAGCCAAAGATGGCTATAGTTTCACCAATTACATTCGGGATGGCAATTGTATCTTTTGTGTACTCATTTTGATAAAACTTTGTAAACAGATCCATTCCCAATTCTTTTGTTTGTCCGAAACCTGCACCAAAGAGCATGCTTTTCATATCTGCAATTAAAAAGCCAAGATAAAATGAATCTGTAGTTCTTCCTTTAAATGAGCTGTCTGACCCTTCAAAAATATTTATAAAACGTTTAAAGATTACATTGTCGGGATACACATAAATAAATACAATGACGGTACAAAACAGCAAGATGAGTGTGGTGAGTAAATAGCGTGGAAATTTCCTTTTGATGAAAAACAATTTTACGTCAGAAAGTAAAAGTATTATAAACGTAAACAGTAGTCCCAGAATTACACCAAAAGAAACAGAAAGAATCAATGGTAGTGTAATTAAAACAAAAATCCAAAATGCATTCTTTACTTTAAATAGGAGCATTTTTAAATAGTAATAGAATGCAATAGGTGAGAGGATTAATGCATATACAGAAGCCTCGGAAGCAAGCATTCTTAAACGCAATACATCATTACCGCCAGTAGTAATAGTTGTTTCGTCCCAAAGCAAAAGCCCCCCGGTGAAATACAGCTCAAGCACGGCAACCACAAGAAAGATAGAATTCCATAATAACAGTTGCTTAAAAATATGGGTGATACTTTTGTTTTGTTTTAAAAAAGTGTAATAACAGCAACAGAAAATAAATACGCTAAAGAATAACCCGTATGATTTTACATATGAGGCTGTTTTTACTCCATTGGCAAGATGAAGAATTACATAGGGAATTGTTGCTGCAAAAAACCAAAGTATAAGATTTCCTTGTTTGTGATAGAAAAGCCACAGTACGAATAACGGGCAAAGTAGTGAGGTATAAAACAAACCTGTGGGCAGCCACAATCCATTCATAAAAAAGTAAATGAATGCAATGGGAAGGTATTTGTTTATTTTAAGTTCTGTACCCATTTGTGTTGAATCACAAATTACTTTTCTTTAATTGAAAAGTAATCTTATATCAGTTTTTTCGAATTTTACAAAATAGATCCAGCTAATCAACAACAACAGGCACAAAACGCCCAGTTGTATAAATAGATCCGGAAAAACAATTACAAAACAGCCTAATGCTGAAGCCGCAATAAAAAAAAATGTTTCCGAAAAGAACGCTTTTTTAAAAAACAATTTATTGATGAGTTCATATATAATCAAAACCCCCGCAACTGTTGATAGTAACAAACCCCACAGCATGCCGGTAATACTGCCCGTAAAAGCAAAACCTGCAATTAATCCTGCAATGTTAAGTAGCGATACAATATAAATTACTCGTGTACCTTGTTTTACATGGCCGCTGTAGTTTAAAAAAAGTGGGGGTACAATTATAAGCAGGTAAAAGAATTCAAATGCAGTAAAAAGAGGAACAAAATCATCAAGCTGCAAAAGTTTTTCGCTGCCAACCCATAACGTAAATAATGGTTTATAACAAATAAAAAACAGCACAAGGGCAGCAATACCTGTTATTGTTACAAATGCTCTTAGACTTTTATACAAGTCTGTCTTATCTGTTTCAAGATTATGTTGTGCGGCAATTTTTGGAACCAGCCAGTAAGCTGCTGCAGTAATACAGGTATGTATGTTTACAAAAATGGTTGCAGTTAACGCATAGTAACCAAGAGTTGTTGTACCATATTTTGAAACAACGATAAACCGATCTACTTGAAACACCAGCAAAACGATGAGTGATTGAATCCATGTAAAAAAACCAAACTTCATTAACTCCCGCAGGTACTCTTTTTTAATAGAGGGAATAGGATGAATGTGTTTGTTTATTTTTTTGAGTACCAGGAATTGCACCAGCAGCATTAAAATTGTAACAGCAACACTTACTGCCAGCATTGCTGTTAATGATTTAAAAAAATACACCTGTATCATGTTTATACCCAGTGTAATAAAACGGATACTGTTATTGATGAAAAAATATAAATCAAACCGTTCCAGCCCTTTCAAAACATGAAGCAGCGCCTGTTCACAAAATTTGGTGCCAATAATTAAAGAGGTTAACAACATGGCTTTTACTGCAAGTGGTGTAATTGATGCGGGTAAATGAAACAGCAAGCCTTCAGAGATAAAGAATGCCATAAGCGAACCAACTCCAATACTCAAAATAAAAAGCAACAGTGAAATACCAATGCCTGTACTTATTGTGTTTTTTAAAGCATTTTCATTCTTAGAAGAATAATACTTGGCAGTATACCTCATCATTGCAGGGCCAAGACCTAAGTTAAACACCTGAAAACTGAGAATGAGCGTGTTCATAAGCATCCATAATCCAAAAATTTCTTCTCCAAGATGCCCCATAAAAAATGGAACAGTTGCAAAAAAGAATACAGGGTACACTATTACATCTGCTATATTATAAACAGAGTTTTGTATGTTTCGGGCTACGTTGCTCATCAAGTAGTTTGTTTGCCTGCAGTATCAAGTTCTTTATATCCTGAAACTATAAAACCAATAAATGCTCCGGATAATAACGAAAGAAGAATAATAACTGTTGTTGATAAAGAGTCGGCTTTTCTTGCAGGCTTAAAGCCATCAATGATGCGCAATGGCTTTTGTTCAAAACCAAACCAACTGTTAATCTGATCTTTCTGGTACTGGTACTCATTAGATTTGGCATACAGATCAGATGGATTAAATGCATTATTATAAAACATTGCTTTGTTGCCCGAAGAATTCATAAAGAGATTATACTCTGCCTTTAAACTGTCAAGTTTGCGTTGCTCACTTTCAACAAAGTGGAGTTTATCTTCAAAAATTTTGTATTGTACTTTTTTTCGCTCGCTCAGGTAAGGATTATTATTGATGTAGTTCAACAACATAATTTGCAAGCTGTCGGCAATAGAATTATCAATTACACTTACTTCTATTATAAATGGTTCCCTTTCTTTGGTTGAAGTATCGCTTTCAAGCGGTTCATTGTAAATATCAAAACAAGTAATGGCACTCAGTTTTCTTGAAATGCCATCGCTGCCTTTAAGCTCTTTGTTTAGCTGCTGAATGGAGTTGGTTTTAATAAGCTTATTCAGTTTTACAAACTGTTCTGAGTAAATACGCCTGCTGAATTCGGTAGGTACAACAGTCATTCTCAGTTTGTATGTTTTTTTATTCAGGAAAGAAAACCCGGCCCCGGCAGTACCAAAAATAATCATATAAATAAGAAACGTTTTTAAGTGCTTTTTGATAAACTCAATACAGCCCTTAATAAAAGAAACGATGAGTAAAAGAAACCGGTACACAGAATCTTTAAACGACTGCAGTGAGATTTCATCTGAAGAGTGAAGTTGCTGTTCCATAATGAATACTGTAAAATACAGGCTTTAACCTAAGTTTGGGATTCTGACAAATGTAGCAGCAATTTTGAGTTTAAACAATTATCATCGTATCATTTTACCTGTTTTGCTTTTACAATCCCTCTTTTTCTCCATCTTTGCTCATCTTTAAGCTGTGGTAAGCTTTATGAACAACCAGTTTGAACATATCAATGCTTTCTTTGATAAGATTTTTATCATCACAATTGCCCGTGCCACAGAAAGACATGAGAAAATTAATATTCATTTACAAGGTCTCAATTTTGAATTCTTATACGGTGTTGACCGTTTGGATCTTAACGAGCAACAATTGATTGCTGATGGTATTTATAACAAACAAATGGCTCAGAAACATCATCTATGGAATGAACCGATGCTTAGCGGGCAAATAGCCTGCTCCTGGAGTCATAAAAAAGTATATGAGCAACAGGTGAAACATGGGTATAAGCGTGTGTTGGTTCTGGAAGATGATGTCATTATTCACCAGGTGGGTATTGATTTGTTTCCGCTCATGATTGAAGAGTTGCCGAATGACTGGGAATTACTGTATTTTGATTATCATAAGCGAACTGAGAATAACAACGCTGCGAAATATCGAAAACTAATTTACCGCATTCAACATTTTTTAGGAAGAAATAACTGGACCCCGCACATGATCAGTCATTTGTATGCTGAGCCATTTTCAACACATTTAAAAAAAGCGGGCTATCATGAGTTTACAAGCGCTTATGCTATTACGCTAAATGCTGCTCAAAAATTATTAAAATTGCAAACACCCATCTCTTTTATTGCAGATAACCTGCTTGGCTATGCTATTACTAATCAGCACATCAATGGCTATATAACTATACCCCGTTTATTTGAGCAGGAGAGCCAGCAGGAAGGCGGTAATACATTCTCTTACGTGTCAGATGAAAGCTGAGTAACTCTACACTCGGCATAAAGCTGTAAATTCATGGCTTCCTTTAAAACAGGTTTATGAAAATTCTTTTTAAATATTTTGCTCCATATAAGTGGCTGGTATTACTGACAATGGTTTTAGCCGCCATCAATATTGGTTTCTCATTAATTGATCCAATCATTTTTGGCAAATTGATCAATCTGGCAAATGAACATCAATCTGTTGCCCCGCCTGCAAGTAAATTTTCTTGGAATGATTATTTATTTATGAAAACGGTTTATACCAATAAACTTGGCAAGCAAGATATATTATATGGAATCGTTTGGTTATTGGTTGCTTCCATCTCTGTAGCCATGATAAGCCGCATTGCAAAAAACTTTCAGGATTATTTTTTAACCCTTGTAATTCAAAAATTTGGCGCTAAAGTATTTACAGACGGCTTACAACATGCAATGAAACTCCCTTACAAGGAGTTTGAAGATCAACGTAGCGGAGAAACATTAAGCATACTTACAAAAGTAAGAACAGATGTAGAAAAATTTATTAATTATTGTATTAATGTACTCTTGGGTATTGTAGTAGGCATTGCTTTCGTTTTTATATATGCAGCCGTATTTATTCACTGGAGTATTCCTATTGCCTATTTAGGCGGCATCGCTTTACTCACACTTATTACAAATGTGCTCAGTAAAAAAATTAAAACAATCCAAAAGAAAATTGTTGGAGAAACGACTGCTCTTGCCGGAAGCACAACAGAATCTCTCCGAAATATTGAGCTCGTAAAAAGTCTTGGACTTACTGATCAGGAAGTGAGCCGCTTAAATAAAAATACGTACAAGATTTTAGGATTGGAGCTTACAAAAGTGAAGCGCATAAGAAGTATCAGTTTTTTACAGGGAACATTTGTAAATACACTTAGACAGGTAATTCTTTTTATTTTAATGTGGTTGATATTCGGCCGTATGATGGATGCAGGCCAGCTTGTAACCATGCAAATCTTTTCCTTCTTTGTATTTGGCCCATTGCAGGAAATAGGAAACATATTATTGTCGTATCGTGAAGCAGAAGCATCACTTAACAATTTTAATACGCTTATGCAAAAACTACCTGAGCCAACACCGGTTAATCCCAAACATTTAGGCGCTATTGAATCGCTGAATTTTAATAGTGTTACATTTAAACATCATACCGCTTCTCATAACGCAATTACAAAAATTAGTTTTGAGGCAAAGTTGGGCGAAACTGTTGCTTTTGTTGGTCCCAGTGGTAGTGGTAAAACTACATTAATGAAATTGCTCGTGGGTTTGTATAGACCAAAGGAAGGAACAATTTTGTACAATGGTATTGATGAGAACTCAATGGACTTTGAAGACTTGCGTAATCAAATTGGATTTGTTACACAGGATACACAACTCTTTAGTGGCACCATTAAAGAAAATTTAATGTTTGTAAATCCACACGCAACTGACGATGAGTTAACTGATGTGCTGAACAAAGCAAGTTGCCAACGATTACTTGCAAGAGCTGAAAAAGGTTTGGATACTATGATCGGAGAGGGTGGTTTAAAATTGAGTGGTGGTGAAAAGCAACGACTTTCTATTGCAAGGGCATTATTGCGTAAACCCAAACTGCTCATTTTTGATGAAGCAACATCAGCATTGGATTCAATTACTGAAGAAGAAATTACTTCCACTATTCGTGATATCTCATCACAGAAATCACAAATCACCATTTTAATTGCACACCGCTTAAGTACTATTATGCATGCAGACAGGATATATGT
>Ga0315904_10011516_pt1 | contig 11283 bp, 8 predicted proteins | sample LakEriMetagenome_6_FD_203529 | JGI IMG/M metagenome (GOLD analysis project Ga0315904, IMG submission 203529) | Freshwater fungal communities from buoy surface, Lake Erie, Ohio, United States - Buoy 12 MA120 | ecosystem: Environmental > Aquatic > Freshwater > Lake | place: USA: Lake Erie, Ohio... | reverse complement strand
AGGCTACCAAAGCCAACCACTTTTAAACTCAGGTCTTTATCGGTTCTTGCAACAGCAGCTGCAGATGCGTCGCCTTCTGCTTTCAAGGATGCCATGCTTCCTTTTACAGATTGAACGATGGTAGGAATGGTTTTTATCAGCGTGATAACGCCACCTGCTGCCACGGCACCGGCACCTATCTGGCGAACATATGCATAGTAGATCGCACTGGAATAATCACTAAAAGTTTTCGTAATCGGATCCCATCCGCCCTTGCCACCGGCACGGGTGATATCGGCGAGGTAGCCCAACTTGGCGAGCTGCGTGGCGATTACTTCCCCCGGAACCAGGGTACTGAGTAATGGTATCAATACCATCCAGCTCAGCACACTACCTGCTACCAGCACACCGGCAATGCGCCAGCCGATGATATAACCTACACCGAGGTATTCGGGTGTGATCTCTCCCGAAATTTTTGCGGAAGGGAAAAATTTATTGACCTGACGAGTTGCGTAATAAGGTGTTTCAGCAATTACATGCAATACTTTCTGCAGCAGGGCATATACAAATGCTACCCCCAATCCCCAGAAAGCCGTCTTGGCAAAGTCTCCTCCCTTCTCACCTGCTTTCAATACATCGCCGCAGGCAGTACCTTCCGGATAAGGCAGGGTTTCATGTTCATTTACGATGAGGGCTTTGCGTAGGGGAACCATTAATAAAGTACCCAACAATCCGCCGACAATGGCGAGAATCAGAATGGTGAGGTAGTTAAAGTATTCCGCGCTCGTGGGGGAAGACAGAAACAGGAAGCCGGGCAGGGTGAATGCCACACCGGCAGCGATGCTTTCGCCAGCGGAGCCGGTGGTTTGAATGATGTTGTTTTCAAGGATGGTCGTTTTTAATAAGCGACGGCCTAATGTAATGGCAATAACTGCAATCGGTATGGAAGCAGAAACGGTTAATCCGGCTTTCAATGCCAGGTAAACAGTAGAGGCGCCAAAGATGACGCCAAACAGACTTCCCATTAAAATAGATTTAACGGTTAGTTCTTTCATGTTAGATTCCGGAGCGATGTAGGGCCGGAAGGATTTTTTTTCTGATGCCATGGCAAGTTTTTTTTCTGTAAGAAAAACAGCAGCGGAAAAATAAAGTTCCGCTGTATCTTTCCGATATCTTTCAGTCCCAAAATACAACATATGACCGAATTGCAGCAAGAAGTGAAGAAAACAGGTATGCCGCCGGCGGTTCCATACATCATTGGTAATGAGGCAGCCGAACGTTTCAGCTTTTACGGCATCCGTGCTATCATGACCACTTTTCTGGTAGCACAGTTTTACAATCCTACCGCAGACCCGGCCTTGCAGACTGTGGCAGAAGCAAAATCGAATGAGTTAACACACATTTTTGTATCTGTGGCTTATTTCATGCCGATGGTGGGAGGAATTCTGGCTGATTGGTTTTTTGGTAAGTACAAGGTAATACTCTACGTATCTATATTGTATGCTTGCGGCAATCTGATGCTGGCGATGAACACCAATAATCTGACTTTGTTCTCCTGGGGACTGGTCATCATTGCCGTTGCTGCCGGAGGCATTAAGTCCTGCGTTTCTGCCAACGTAGGTGACCAGTTTGACAAATCGAATGAGCACTTGTTGAGTAAGATGTATGGCTGGTTTTATTTTACCATCAATTCGGGTTCTATTGTATCAACCGCCCTGATTCCGCTGGTCTATAAACATTGGGGGCCCAAGCTGGCTTTTGGAATTCCCGGTATTTTGATGGTGCTGGCAACTTTTATTTTCTGGCTGGGCAGAAAAAAGTATGTGCGGGTTCCGCCCTCCGGATATAAGCGGGAGAATTTCATGTCCATTACCTGGGCAGCACTGGTAGAGAGTTACAGAAGTCTTTTCCGATCGAAGGCAGCCAATGCGAATGAAGGGAGTTTTTGGGTTCGTATCCAAAACAGGCACCATTTTTCAGAGCAGGCAGTAGAAGGTGTTCAGGCGGTTTACCGCATTTTAATGGTCTTTGCCTTTACGCCGGTTTTCTGGGCTTTGTGGGACCAAAACCTGGCGGAGTGGGTTTTACAATCCGCCAAGCTGGACCGCCATATTTTTGGCATTGAGCTACTGACAGAACAGGTACAAATCTTCAATCCAATCTTTTTGCTGAGCCTGATTCCGGTTTTCACTTACTGGATATTTCCGGCCATGGAGAAGGCAGGGTTCACCATTACTCCACTCAAGAAAATAGGTGCCGGTTTGTTTTTAACAGCCGCATCCTTTGTGATCATTGCCCTTATACAGCAAGAAATTGACCTCGGTAATAAGCCATCCGTATGGTGGCAGATCCTGGCATACCTCCTGCTAGCTGCAGCGGAAGTGTTGGTGTCGATTACCTGTCTGGAATATGCCTATACCCATTCGCCCAAGTCGATGAAAAGTACCATGAGTGCCCTCTATTTGCTGGGTATTTCATTGGGGAACATCTTCGTTAGTTTGGTCAACAACAGCATTGCCAATGGCGGATTTTTCGCTCAATACACGGGGGCAAGTTATTTCTGGTTGTTCACGGGTATCATGGTAGTGAATGCAGTATTGTTCCTGCTGGTTGCACGTCACCTTCCGGAAAAAAGATACGTGGGAGTGGAAGAAACTGCATAAACAGGGCTTCAATCCATCATCCCTTATTACCTTCGCCGCAAATAGATTTGGAATGAATATTTTGTTACTAGGATCCGGTGGACGAGAGCATGCGTTGGCCTGGAAAATAGCTGCCAGTCCGCACTGCAGCGGTTTATGGATAGCACCCGGTAATCCAGGTACGGCCCAACTGGGCACCAATTTACCGCTGGGGGTGAATGATTTTCCTGCCCTCAGGCAGGCATGCATCGAACAGCAGATAGACATGGTAGTGGTAGGACCGGAAGATCCGCTGGTGAATGGCATCTATGATTTTTTCAAGGCGGATGAAGCTACCAGCCATATCATTGTAGTTGGTCCTTCCCGCGCAGCGGCCCAATTGGAAGGAAGTAAATTCTTCAGCAAGCAATTCATGCATCGCCACGGCATTCCTACCGCCTCTTATGCCAGCTTTACTGCCGAAAATTATGAGGAAGGAAGGAAATATATCAGCAATCACCCGCTACCCGTGGTCATCAAGGCCGACGGACTCGCAGCCGGGAAGGGTGTGGTCGTGGCTGCCACCCACGAGGAAGCGCTCAGGGCTTATGAGCAGATGATCAAGGAAGAACAGTTCGGAGCTGCGGGAAACACGGTAGTGGTAGAGTCCTTTTTAACGGGTATTGAAGTCAGTGTTTTTGTCCTCACCGACGGGGAAAGTTATCAGATCATCGGGCATGCCAAGGATTATAAGCGGGTGGGGGAAGGAGATACCGGTCCCAACACCGGTGGTATGGGCTGTATCAGTCCGGTACCCTTTGTAGATGATGCCTTCATGCAAAAGGTTACTGAACGCATCATTGAGCCCACCATCGCGGGTATCAGGGCGGAAGAGTTGGTGTACAAGGGTTTTATCTTTTTCGGATTGATGAATGTGGGGGGAGAACCCTGGGTGATAGAATACAACTGTCGCATGGGTGACCCGGAAACAGAGATTGTGATGCCCCTGCTGCAGACCGATCTGGTGGCATTGCTCGCAGCGATGGACAATGGTACGTTGGGAGATGCCAATATCTCCTTTTATGATAAGAAGGGTGCTACCATTGTGGCGGTAAGTGAGGGTTATCCCGGTAACTATCCAAAAAATCGGGTGATCACCGGACTAGATACCATTGCAGCGGGTGGAGATACCCTGGTATTTCAGGCAGGAACAACCAACAAAGGAGAAGCAATAGTCACCTCCGGTGGAAGAGTGTTGGCAGTGACTGCTTTTGGTGATACACTGACATCGGCTGTACAACATGCCAGAACAACCTTAGATCGGATACATTTCGAGGGCATGTACTTCCGCAGCGATATCGGGTATGAATTTCCCGATCAGAAATGAATTGCCTGAAAGCCCTGAAAAATAAGGTGTTCCACTTTGTGATTCCGTTATTTTCAATCACCTTTGTATTGATTCTACAATAGAACAGAGAATACTAAAAAGAACATGTCGATTTTTAATTTTTTTACACAGGAAATAGCTATGGACCTGGGTACTGCCAATACCCTGATCATACACAACGATGAAGTAGTGGTGAATGAGCCTTCTATCATTGCCCTTAACCGCAACAACATGAAAGAGGTATTGGCGGTAGGAAGGAAGGCATTGTTGATGCATGAAAAGACACACGAAAGCATAAGAACTGTTCGACCGTTGAAAGATGGTGTTATTGCCGACTTCAATGCTGCCGAGTTGATGATTCGTGAGTTGATCAAAATGATCTATCCCAAGAAACCCTTGTTTCCTCCTGCCTGGAGAATGGTCATCTGTATTCCATCTTCCATCACCGAGGTAGAAAAAAGAGCAGTGCGCGATAGTGCAGAGCAAGCAGGTGCCAAAGAAGTGTACATGATCCATGAACCAATGGCTGCTGCGCTGGGTATTGGAATAGATGTGGAAGAGCCTGTAGGAAATATGATCATTGATATTGGTGGTGGTACTACCGGTATCACTGTTATTGCACTCGCAGGTATTGTATGTGATCAAAGTATCAGAATTGCAGGTGATGAATTCACGGCAGATATCATGGAAGCATTGCGCCGCTACCACAGTCTGCTGATCGGTGAACGTACTGCCGAGCAAATTAAAATCAATGTAGGTGCTGCGATGAAAGACCTCGACAATCCACCGGATGATATTCCTGTGAATGGAAGAGACCTGGTAACAGGCATTCCCAAACAAATCATGGTCAGCTACCAGGAAATTGCAGAAGCACTCGATAAAAGTATTTTCAAAATTGAGGAGGCGATTCTCAAAGCACTGGAAACTACACCCCCGGAACTGGCATCTGATATTTACAGAAGAGGACTTTATCTCACTGGCGGTGGTGCGCTGCTGCGCGGACTGGACAAGCGACTGAGTGCAAAAATCAAATTACCGGTACATGTGGCAGATGATCCGCTGAAGAGCGTGGTGCGCGGAACAGGATTGGCTTTGAAAAATTATCAGCGCTTCCCATTCATCATGCGCTAATGCAAGACTCGCCATGCATTCATGCATCCAAAACTGATTTTACCGGTCATTTCATTCACCATTTCTTTTTCTACATAGTATCTTAATTGGTAAAGGGCCTTGAGAAATATTTTTCTGTTCATACAACGTTACTTTACCTTCATCAGCTTTCTGGTGTTGCAGATAATCTGCATCATTTTATTGAGCAGGAGCAGTGAGAGCCACAATAGCTTCTTCTCCACAGCTGCTAATGAGGTTACCGGAAGGATTAATCGGCAGTACAGTGGCGTTACCCAATATTTCGCACTCAGAGAAACCAACAGACTGCTGGCAGAAGAAAATGCACAACTGCGCAACTTGCTAAAAGATAACTTCATCGATACGGTTGCAAAGCCCATCATTGTGACTGATAGCACGACAAGAGATTCCTCCGGAAGAACGAGGAAGTTTCGCTTTTTGCCGGCACATGTTATCGGCAACACTGTGACACTTCAAAATAATTATCTAACAATCGAAAGAGGCACCCTGCAAGGCGTGAAAAAAGGCATGGCTGTTACTTCCCCGCAAGGAATTGTGGGTGTTGTGGTGGATGCAGGACCCAATATCAGTCGAATCATGAGTTTGTTGCACCGCAAGAGCAAGGTAAGTGCCATGCTGAAAAAAGATGGGGTGGCAGGAAGTCTGGAATGGGATGGGGCTGATCCGAGTTACCTCCTTCTCACAGATATACCTAAGAGTTCGGTAATTAAAACCGGCGATACTGTTCTTACCAGTACTTATTCCTCTAATTTCCCTTCCAGGTTACCGATTGGTACGGTAAGTAAGATCAATTCAGACACTGAAAGTAATTTCTATACCCTACGCATCAAAACTGCCGTGAATTTCTTCAGTATCCAATATGTTTATCTGATTGACAATGCTTTTTACCAGGAACAATTCAACCTGGAACAATCAACCCCCAACAAACAATGAACCCGGTCATCAAACATATTTTCCGGTTTATCTTATTCATCCTCATTCAGGTATTTGTTTTGAATACCATTCCCCCGCTGCACCAGTTCATTGTTCCTTACCTCTATTTCCTCTTTATTTTATGGCTACCCATCGGCATCAACAGGGTGGCTTTGCTGCTAGTGGCGTTCCTGTTCGGTCTCTCGCTGGATTATTTTACAGGAACACCCGGACTGCATGCGTCACCCTGCGTGCTGATCGCCTACCTCAGGCCCTTCCTACTGCAATTGCTGCTGGCACAGGAAACGGCTGAAGCCGGATACAAGGAGCCGGGCCATGCAACCATGGGCTGGGTACCCTATATTACCTATGCCGGTATTCTTTCCCTGATTCACCATATCTGCCTCGTATTGATCGAATGGCTACAATTCGGAGACTTCTTTTATTTCATAGGAAAAGTAACGGGTACCACAGCAATCAGTCTGCTAATGATTCTGATAGCCGAGTTACTCATTCCCAGGAAAGAAGCCTCCCGTGCCGGAAAATAAAAAAGAGGCGAAGGAAAAATATTTCACCGAACTGACAAAAGATGTGCTGCATTTCATCAAATTTGCATCACAAGGATTACAGTTTACACCAATGAGGCGACATGTCGGTATTTAACCAAAGCAGGGGAAAAATTATTCAATTCATTTTTGCAGTTGTGGTGCTGGTGATATTGATCCAGTTGGCCAATCTTCAGATTTTTTCTGCCAAGTATAAACTGGCAGCAGAAAGCAACGCAGTGTATCGTAAGATCATTTATCCCGATCGGGGAATTATTTTCGACAGGAACCGAAAACCCATCCTGGAAAACATAATCATTTACGACCTGATGGTTGTTCCGGCAGATGCGAGGGGAAATGATACTGCCGGTCTTTGTGCCTTGCTGCAAATTGATACCACCGAGTACAAGAAAAGAATGCGCGACCTGATTTTTAAAACCGGGATGGTTCGTCCGGGAATCTTTGAGCCCATGCTCTCCCCGGAAATGTTCGCACGCCTCAATGAAAATCTCTATAAATTCAGCGGTTTCTCACTCAGTGAACGTTCTGTTCGCAATTATCCCTACCATGCAGCCGGACACCTGCTGGGATACATCGACGAGGTTGACACTACCTTTCTACGCGTTCACAAAGACGAGGGTTATCTAATGGGAGATTATGCAGGAAGAACCGGTTTGGAGCGTACGTATGAGAAAGTGCTGATGGGCCGCAGAGGAGTAAAAAACTATATCCGCGACAATAAGAGCCGCCTGCAAGGAGAATATGAGAAAGGCATGTATGATACGGCCGCAGTCGCGGGAAATAACATGTTCTCTTCACTGGATGTGGAGCTCCAAAAAATGGCGGAAGAATTGATGACCAATAAAGTGGGCAGCGTGGTAGCCATCGATCCGCAGACAGGAGGAATTCTGTGTATGGTGAGTGCACCTACTTTTGATCCGAACTATTTAACAGGCAATCAGCGAAGAAAGCATTTCGCTGAATTACTGAATGATCCCCGCAAACCTTTCAACAACCGGGCCATTCAAAATAACTATTCACCCGGCTCTACGTTTAAAACAATCGTTGGCATCATTGGTTTGTCGGAAGGAGTAATCGATGAAAAATTCACAGTAACCTGTCCGGGCTTCTTCACCGGCTGTGGAACGGGCAAACCAAAATGTTTGGATAAGGGTACTTTCGCTTTCAAAGAAGCAGTAGCCCACAGTGACAACAGTTATTTCTCCACTGTTTACAAAAGACTGCTTGACCAACCCAGGTACAAAACGACTGACAGTGCATTGAATGTATTCAATACCTATGCCGGTTCATTCGGGTTAGGCAAGCGCCTGGGCATTGATCTTCCATCTGAGAGGGGCGGACTTTTGCCCACTTCCGACTATTATAAAAAGATCTATGGCAATCGCTTCTTCCCCTGCAACATCATTTCCAATGCGATCGGACAGGGCGAGGTAAACACAACTATGTTACAGATGGCCAATGTAATGGCCATCATCGCCAACAAAGGGTGGTATTATACGCCCCACTTGATCGATTCTATTGAGGGAGGTGACGAAAACGGTTTGCTGGAATCATTCAAGGTAAAGAGGTGGGTAGACAAGCGAATTCCTGCCCAGGTGTTTGAGGCAGAACAAAACGCCATGCAGGCTGTAATGGAAATCGGAACTGCAGCAGCCTCTGCCGTTCCGGGCATCGTTGTCTGTGGAAAAACAGGTACGGTTGAGAATTACGCCCGCGTAAATGGCCGGGTAGAAAAACAACAGGACCACTCTTTCTTTAGTGCCTTTGCCCCGAAAGACAATCCGAAAATTGCCATTGCAGTGATCTGCGAAAACGCCGGACAGGGTGCCTGGGCGGCTGCGCCGATAGCGAGTTTGCTGATGGAAAAATACCTGAAAGATTCTATTACCGGCAAAGCCAGAAAAGACAAATATGACCTGATGGTCAACAAGAATCTCATTCCAAAACTAATGCGCCAGGAAATGATCAAAAATGATTCTCTGCGCAAAAAAAGAGAAGGGGAAATACAGAAAGCAAAAGAAGAGAAACTAAAAGCAAATCAACAAAACGCGGCCGGAAAAGTAACCACCGGAGTAGAAATGACTCCACCCAAAAACAACAGAAAGCCGGCTAACCCCTTCTCAACGCATGCAAAAAGTGAAGGAATTTTATCATCAACAGTAGAAAAAAGAAAAAAGACATACAATAGCTGATATGGCAAGTTCCCGCAACAATACATTGGCGAAAGGCATCGACTGGACAGTTGTCTGGTTATACGGAGCACTTGTAGCGGTGGGCGTATTGTGCATATTCATGGTGGAATACCAAACAGGAGATAGTCTGGCAGGAACCATCTTCAAAGGAAAGACCAACTATAGCAAACAGATCTTGTTTGCCGCCTTTTGTGCAGTAGTAGGAATGTTCATTGTCTTGACCGATAGCAAATTGTTCACAGCCCTGGCCAACCTTTCTTATGTAACAGGCATCTTACTGATGCTCGCGACCTTTGTAATAGGCAAGAACATCAATGGCTCTAAAAGCTGGATACCACTGGGAGGTGGCTTCAATCTGCAACCGGCAGAGTTGTGTAAAATTTTTGCAGCACTGGCATTGGCGAAATATTTGTCCCAACCCGAAACCATCTTTAAGAAGATACAATCACAATTACTGGCAGCTGCAATTGCTTTATTGCCGGCTGTATTATCCATCCTGCAGCATGAGTTGGGACTAGCACTTGTGTATACCGCATTTCTGATACCCATGTACCGGGAGGGTATGCCTGCTCAGATATTGGTAATCGCCATTTCATTTGGTGTATTGGTGATTGCATCCCTGATCATTGAACCCAATTTACTGGCAGGATTACTCACCCTGATAGCCATGATCATTTTATATGCTTTGAGAAAAGCCATTCGCAGGAATAAAAGGATCATTACAATTGTAATCGCAGCCTGGGTGTTGAGTGTCGGAACACAAAGAATTCTGGTGCCTTATATTTTCAATAATGTACTGGAATGTTATCAGAGTACGCGTATCTATAGCATGGTGGGAAAAGATTACGATTGCAGCCTGAATAAAAAATCTGCCAAGAAAGCCAAAGATAAAACAGTAAAAAAACCCGATGATTACAATGTAAGACAAAGTAAGATCGCTATTGGTTCCGGTGGAATTTTTGGCAAGGGTTTTCTAAAAGGAACACAAACAAGGGGAAAATATGTACCCGCACAACATACCGACTTTATCTTTACTTCCCTGGGCGAGGCTTTTGGTTTCGCCGGAAGTTGCCTGTTACTCGGACTTTATCTTTTCTTGCTCTTCCGCATGATTCAAATGGGAGAGCGACAAAGAAGTACTTTCAGCAGGGTATACGCGTACTCCGTTGCGAGTATTTTCTTTTTTCACATTGCCGTTAATGTGAGTATGACCATCGGTCTTTTTCCGATTGTTGGTATCCCCCTGCCACTGATCAGTTATGGGGGCTCATCATTACTAACCTTTACCGTCTTACTTTTCATTTTACTGAGGCTGGACGCAGACCGACAAATGGTCTTGCGATAAAGACAGTCAAGCAGTAGCTTTGCACCATGCAAATCATACCCCTATCAGAAGGCAGTTTTACCATTGATGGCACCAAACAATTTATTCCTTTTACAGTAGGGGAAGATGTTTTGAAAGAACGCAGCAGGGGCAGTCTTTTGGTTGAAATACAACCCTTTGCCGTCGTTACTGAAAAAGATGTAATACTCTTGGATACCGGACTGGGTTTTTGTGATGAAGAGGGGGTACCTGCCATTCACCGCAACTTGCAGAAGGCCGGCATTGAACCCTATCGAGTGACCAAAGTTTTGCTGAGTCATTTGCACCGCGACCATGCAGGGGGGATCAGTTTTCTCTCAAAAGATGAAAATGAACGATTCATCAGTTTTCCTTACGCCACCTATTATTGCCAGCGCAGAGAGTTCGAGTTGGCCATGAGCAAACAATCTGCTTCCTACCAACCGGAATATGTTCAATTGTTGGAGGAATACAGCCGTGTAAGCTGGCTGGAACAAGATGAAGGATGGATAGATGATTCCATTCATTACCAGTTAAGTGGTGGGCATAGCCGGTACCACCAGGTATTCAGCATACACGAGGGGGGTAAAATGATTTTTTTTGGGGGTGATGAAGCACCGCAATTACACCAATTGAAAAACAAATTCATCGCTAAATATGATGTCGACGGAAGAAAGGCGATGGAATTGAGAAAAAAATGGTGGGAGCAAGGAGCCAGCGATCATAGAACCTTCCTATTCTACCATGACATACAAACCCCCTTGTTCGCCAGATAAATCTATTCCTGCTGCAAACGGCGACCGGCTCTTTTCTGCATTTCCTCCCGAACCAGTTTAGCAAATTCCCGATCGATGGTATATACTTTTTGTGCTCTTTCTTCCGAGCCCAGAATTCTTCTGAATTCAGGTTGGTATTTTTTTCGGATGGCAAGAATTTTTTCTTCTGCCTCGATCACATCATCGGTATTATTCAACTTAGCTCGCTTGATTTCAGCAACATAGGGATAATAAACACGCCAAAAACCGGAGTCGGCTTGTGTGAGTTTTAAGTACCGATTAATGAATTCGATTTTCAACCCTTGTATTTGAGCCATTCTCTCTCCGGGCTGTAAACGCTGCGCCACAGCAGTAGATGA
>Ga0315904_10011513_pt1 | contig 11284 bp, 10 predicted proteins | sample LakEriMetagenome_6_FD_203529 | JGI IMG/M metagenome (GOLD analysis project Ga0315904, IMG submission 203529) | Freshwater fungal communities from buoy surface, Lake Erie, Ohio, United States - Buoy 12 MA120 | ecosystem: Environmental > Aquatic > Freshwater > Lake | place: USA: Lake Erie, Ohio... | reverse complement strand
GCAGGCTTGAGCGCGAGAACGATGGCGCGCAGCAGATCGGCATCCGGACAGGCCGAAGCGAACGCGATGCGGATGCGGGTGGCGCTTTCCATGACGCGGGCAGCAACCTTGAGCAGCCGCAGGCGTTGGGCGGGTCCGGTGACCAAGGGATTGATGGGGTGATCCACCAAGACCCGTTGGGCCTTGATCGGGTGCACATCCAAGCCAAGCGGTATAATGAGGGGAATGTGGTGGGCTCTGGGGCCATCCGCGACTTCAACGGAGCCCTTGACCTCAAGCGCGCCCCCAGAGGGCTGTTCGTGACCGCCTCCAGTTTCAGCCGGGACGCCCGAATCCAAGCCGAGAGTGCCACCCGCAAGATTGTCCTGATCGATGGGGAGGAGCTTGCCTCCCTGATGATCCGGCACAAGGTGGGCACCCGTGTTGTCGCCACGGTCGATATTCAGGAGGTCGATGGGGCGTTCTTCGGAGACTAAGGGTCCGTGCCTTCATTGATCGAGTAGCAGCGCAAAAAACTGAAACAGGAAGGCCACAAAGATCAGGGAGATGCCCACGTTGCCGAGTTGCTTGTAGCACTTGATCCGTGCCTTTTCGCCTTCGTCCTCCTGTTCAAGAACGAGGGATATTCTGCCGCCGGTGTCTGTCTGCCGTGGGGGCTCCGAAGAAAAAGATGAGCGCAGTGCCTGCCATGCCGCTCGTGGAAGAGACTAGCGTAAGCCAGAAGGGGACATCGAGCGATGCAAGTGCTTCCATAAAGTGACCTTTCATCCCGCTGAACCCATAAGGGGTTGCGGACAACTGAAGGGAAGCACGCCACGCCCCCGGAATGTGCCCCTTTTCTGTGCCCCTCTTTTTCACCACGTCTGTCAGAAATATCTGAAAATATGGAAAAAATAGGAGTTGGTCGGGGAGACAGGATTCGAACCTGCGACATCTTGCTCCCAAAGCAAGCGCGCTACCAGACTGCGCCACTCCCCGACATTTCCTCGCCCCCGCCCCCCGGTGGGCCCGGCAGGATTCGAACCCGCGACCTAGCCGTTATGAGCGGCCAGCTCTAACCGCTGAGCTACAGGCCCCAAGACAAGGACCGGAGACAAGGCACGTTCTAGGCCCTACTCCGGTGCCAGTGCCGAGACAAGCCGTGATACAGTGTTTAAACTTCGGCGGCGGCGATGATCTCGGCCACGGTCGTGCTGCGCACACCGTGCCGGTCAAGGCGCGCATAAACCGCCTCAAGCCACGCATAAAGCCGCTCAACCTCACGCTCGTTTAGCGTATAGGGCGTGTGTCCGGGGTCCAGCGAGGGGCTGTGGAACGACAGCACCAGCACCGGCAGTCCGCTGCCGACAGCAATATCGACCCCGCGTAGCGCTTCGGCGGCCGAGACCCCTTCGGGTGTCAACGCAATGCGTTCGAGCAGGCCGAGCCGCGACAGCGCCCCCAGACCGTGCGGCACTCTGGTCGCCACCTGCTGGACCCCGACCCCGAGCTGTCGGAGCAACCCTGCGTGAACCGACGTCGCCGGCAGTTCGAGCAGTTCGTGCTCGACATCGGCCCAATAGGGGGCGGCCGGGTGGCGTGAATAGTCCGGGCCGCCCTTGGGCCGGTAGTCGAACAGCGAGCGCACCGAGGTGTCGATGCGGATCCCGGTGGACTTGAGCAGGCTGGCGGTCTGCGGCCCGAGACCGTAGCGGCCCGCGCGGTAGATCAGCGGGACAGAGCCGAAGGCGGCTTCGATCGCATCGCGCAAGATGCCGAATTTGGCGGCCTCCAATGCAGGCGGCAGATTGCCGGCGAAGGAATTGCGCGCGCTCACCTCCTCCTCGAACGGCGGATTGACCCAAGGGTGGAGCTGGATGCCGACCTCGGCTGTCCCGCGCCGCACCGCATCGCCGATGATTGCCACCGCCCGGGGATCACCCACGACCGGCCAGTCGACGAGATAGACCGGATGCGCACCGATGCCCTCGCAAAAGCGCTGGAAGCGCGGGATCGCCGCAAGATGGCTAAGGCCGTGGCCGTCGCGCCGGAAGGGGGCATTCCAGTCGAATTCCTCTTCGGTATCGACCGTCAGCAGCACCCGCTGGCCAAAGCCCTCGGCGAACCGCGCCGCCGCTTTGGCCGGCGGCGGCACCAGCATCGAACCTGTCGCCACGCTGTTCTAGCCCGCGCTGCTGGCAAGATCGCTGGGCATGTCCCCGGCCATGGTCAGCAGCGGCAGCGTGAGCACCACCATGCCCCCGTCGCGCACCAGCGATCCGCCCGCCGCGCGCGCTTCGGCCCGGGCAAGGCGGAACGTGAAGCCGGCTCCGAAGATGCCAGCATTGATCACGCTTTCGGCAGGCCGCGCGGTGGCGGCGAACAGGTTGTTCTCGCGCGCCAGATCGGCTGGCAGGGCGCATTCGAGCCGCGCCAGCGCGCGGCCTTGCACGATCACAGGCGCGAGCCGTGCCGCCAGCTGCTCCCCCGGTGCGCAAGCCGCGCCAAGGCTTGCCAGCACACGCCACAACAGCGCCTCGGCATCCTCGGCATCGCAGCCTGCCAGCAAGCTCGCATCGGGCGCCAGCTTGAGCGCAATACCCGCCTCGCGCGCGGCCAGCACCGGCGCAATCTGATCAAGGATACGCCGCACCAGCTGCGCCAGATCGGCCTCACCCGGATCGATCCCGAGCGCGCCGGTCTCAAACCGCGCCAGCCGGTCAAGCTCGTCGAAGCCGGCCAGAATGCGCGCGGCGTCAGCGGCGATGGCGGCCGCCAGCGCGCGATATTCGTTGGGTGTGGGGCCGAACAGCTGCTGCTGGATGACCTCGGCATAGCCCTGCACCGCGGTCACCGGCGTGCGCAGCTCGTGCAGCAGCTGGCGGATCCGGTCGGCCTCGCGCGCTTCGGGGGCGGTGGGCTCGGCAGGATCGCCCAGCGCACGGCGCAGACGCCCGACATAGCCGGTGAAATGGCCTTCGATACTGAAGGCAGGCTGGGCATCGAGCCTCCAGTCGCCCGCGATTGCCAGCGCGCCGGACAAACCGAACACCTGCCCGATGATCGGCTGACGCCGGGCAAAGGCGCGCGCGACCTCGTCGCCTTCGGCATCGGCCCTTGCGAGCGCACGCGGCGCGATCAGCCGCGTCCCGATCACCATCGGCGCGACATCGGGCGAGGCCCATTCGATCCGTCCGGCGGCATCGGTGGCAAACCCGAAGCCGGCAATCGGACGGTCGGGCAGCTCTGCCAATTCACCCAGCGGCAGGCGCGGGGCGATCTCGGCGTCGACCCCGTTTTCGCTGCGCTCACGCCGGAACTGGGCAATGCGTTCGACCAGCGCCGAGATTTCGCTGCGCCCGGTCTCGTCGCGATCGGCGCCCGGCACGCGGTCGCGGCCGCGCTGGGGGAGCGGGAGCGGCTCCGGCTCGCGGCGCGGCGCAGCGGCGGCAGGCGTTGCGCTCGCCTGTTCCGGACGCGGCAGGCCGCGGTCATGCACGCCCAGCCGTGCCAGCAGCGCTTCGATATCGAGCGGCAGATCGCGGCGCAGGCGCAGAAAGCCGCGCGCGCGCACCGGCAGGCGCGGGATCAGCGCGGTCCAATCCTCGACCGAAAGCTCGGCCCGGCCCAGCGCGGCTATCGCGATATCGGGTTCCTGATCGGCGAGGTGCGCGGCCAGATCGGGGCTGCGGAAGCGCCAGCCGGCCTCGCGGATGATAGCGGCGCGCTCGGGCGCAGGGATCGCTTCGGCGAGCGCGTCCATCCGTAGCCAGGCCGAGGCGACAAGGCTCTGCTGCTGGCGGCTGCTGGAATGGACGCGGTCCTTGCCGAGCAGGTCGAGCAGCTGCCGGTATTGCGTGCGCAAGGCCCCCTCGCCGGTGGCGCGCTGGCGCAGCACGGTGGCAAGGCGGTCATCGAAGAACACGCGAAGAGGACTCCCATTGTCTGGCCCGAGCGGCCCGAATCGGCGGTGCCTATCACTGCGCCGGGCAAGCCTGGAACGCTAGCGTCATGCCGACTTCTATCAGGATAGCGCAATTGTCACAGTCTGACGCGCAAGGTGCGTTGCAAAGCGGGACAATTGCTGTCAGACCTAATAATATTAGCGAAGCGCGCCATCCGGCACGCCTCTTCTTACTCAGGGGTGATAGGACACGTGGCGTTGCCCAGGGGTGAATGCGCGGTCCGGCAAGGAGTTTGAACCGAGTGCCCAATCTGGATGATATTGATCGCCGTCTGCTGGCGGAACTGCAGGCGGAAGGCCGCGTGACCAATGTCGAGCTCGCCCAGCGTGTCGGCCTCACCGCGCCGCCCTGCCTGCGCCGCGTGCGCGGGCTTGAAGAAGACGGGGTGATCCGCGGCTATCACGCCGATCTCGATCCCTCCAAGCTCGGCTTTGCAATTACCGTGTTCGCGATGGTCAGCCTCAAGAGCCAGGCCGAAGCGAGCTTGCGCGAGTTCGAGGAGCATATGCGCGCGCTGCCCGAAGTGCGCGAATGCCATATGCTCAATGGCGAGATCGACTTCATCCTCAAGATCGTCAGCCGCGATTTGCAGAGCTTCCAGGAATTCCTCACCGGCAAGCTGACGCCCGCGCCCAATGTGGAAAGCGTGAAAACCTCGCTGACGATCCGCACCGCCAAGCAGGAACCCGGGGTTCCTTTGTAGGTGGATGGGCCGCTGTGAAGGCAGGGGCGCATCTCGCCACCATCGGCCCGATTGCGGCAGCGTTTGCCTTGACCGGATGTTCCGACAGTGCCGGCGCCGGACCCTTCGGGCCAAACCGTTCGATGTCATGTCGGGCGAGGAACATCTCGCCTGCGCGGTGGATATCAGCGCCTATACCTATCTGATGGCGGCAGGAACTCTGCCCGAGAACCGCGAAAGCGCCGGTCAGTCCGGATTGGCCGCCGCGTGGCATAACAACGCCTATGCGATCCCGCTTGGCAAGGGCAAGCAATATGATCTGATCAACCAGAAGCGCGCGGTGCTGATGTCCAAGGACGCGCCCCAAGCGATCGAAGCGCGCGCGATCGCGTGCATCAAGGCAGCGATTGCCAAGGCCGAGGCGCAGTAAGCTTCCGGCGCAGCAGGCGAGCGCCGTTTCAACCTTTTCCTAGTGCAGCTTCAAGCGCGGCCGCACGATGCGGTTCACGCGGCCGATCAGCATCAGGAAGGTCGCCTTCACCCAGCCGTGGATGCCAATCAGGTGCATCCGGTAGAGCGAGGTGTAGATGAACCGCGCCAGCCGCCCCTCGATCGCCATGCTCCCGCCGATCAGATTGCCCATCAGGCTGCCCACGGTCGAAAACCGGCTGATCGACACCAGCGAACCATTGTCGTGATAGACAAAGTGCCGGAGTGCGCGACCTTTTTGCATCCGGCAGATATTGGCGAACACCACCTCGGCCATCTGGTGCGCGGCCTGGGCGCGGGGCGGGACGGGGCGATCTTCGCCTGACGGGGTGTAGCTCGCGCAGTCGCCCAGCGCGTAGATATTGGGATCGACCGTGGTCTGGAGCGTATCGGTGACGAGGATCTGGTTGCGCGGATTGGTTTCGAGGCCGAGGCCTCCAAGGAAGTCTGCGCCCTTGACCCCGGCAGCCCAGACGATGAGGTCCGCCTCGATCACCTCGCCGGTCTTGGTGACGAGCTGGCGCGGGCGGGCTTCGACCACCTGCACCGCGGGGCGCACTTCTACCCCGAGCTGCCCGAGTTCATAGGTCGCGGCTTCGGCCAGCTTGTCGGGCAAAGCGGGCAGGATGCGCGGGCCGGCTTCGAGCAGCATGACATGCATCCGGCTCTCGTCGAACACCTCGAGCCCGTAATGCCTGAGCGCGCCGGCCGCGTTGTAGAGTTCCGCGGCCAGTTCCACGCCGGTTGCTCCGCCACCGACAATCGCGATGCGCACCTGTTCGTTGGCTGTGGGGTCGTTCATCATCGCCCGGCTCACGCGCAGGCAGTGGTTGAGCAAGCGGGTGCGGAACCGGTCGGCCTGCACGCGGCTGTCGAGGTAGAGGCAATGCTCGGCCACCCCCGGCACGCCGAAATCGTTCGACACCGAGCCCAGCGCAATTGCGAGGATATCATAGCGGATGGTGTGTCCGGCGATCAGCTCGCTCCCATCCTCGTCCTTCACCGGCGCAAGGCTGATGGTCTTGGCCGCGCGGTCGATCCCGTCGAGACTGCCCTGGAAGAAGCGATAGCCCCAGCGATAGCAGTGGCCGCGATAGCCGACCTCGTCGAGATTGGCGTCGAGCGAGCCAGCAGCGACTTCATGCAGCAGCGGCTTCCAGATGTGGCTGAGGTTCTTGTCGACCAGAATGATGTCGTGCTGCTTGCGCCCGAACTTCGCGCCCAGCCGGCGCACCAGCTCCAGCCCGCCTGCGCCTCCGCCGACGACAACAATCTGGGTCTTGCGGTTCATCGATCACTCCTTCGCGCAACAACGGCGCAAGCGATTCTCGATGGGGAGGAGGCCGTGACCTTAGCCGCAGCGCCCCTCCGGTCCAAGTCCCGCCAGCGCGTGGTACGCGATTATCTGCTGCATTGCAGCATCAATCGTATCAGCGGCTTGCGACAGGATTGGTTCCCGCAGGCAAGGATCAGACCTCGCGTTCCTCGAGCCAGTTTTCCAGCCACTTGATTGAATAGTCGCCGTTGAGCACGTCGGTCTGGCGCAGCAGCTCCTGGTGCAGCGGGATGTTGGTCTTCACCCCTTCGACCACCATTTCCTCCAGCGCGCGGCGCAGGCGCATGATGCAGCCTTCGCGGGTGCGCCCGTAGACGATCAGCTTGGCGATCATGCTGTCGTAGTAGGGCGGGATCTTGTAGCCGGCGTAAAGGCCTGAATCGACCCGCACATGCATGCCGCCAGCCGCGTGATAATAGGTCACAAGGCCGGGCGAGGGTGCGAAAGTGAACGGGTCTTCGGCGTTGATCCGGCACTCGATCGCGTGGCCCTTGAACTCGAGCTCTTCCTGCTTGACCGAGAGCGGCTTGCCCTCGGCAATGCGGATCTGCTCGCGCACCAGATCGACCCCGGTGATCGCTTCGGTGACCGGGTGTTCGACCTGAAGGCGGGTGTTCATCTCGATGAAGTAGAACTCGCCGCCTTCCCACAGGAATTCGATCGTGCCGGCGCCGCGATAGGCCATGTCGCGCATTGCCTGCGCGCAGACCTCGCCCATGCGGTTGCGTTCTTCGGGCGAGATAACCGGTGAGGGGGCTTCTTCGAGCACCTTCTGGTGGCGGCGCTGCAGCGAGCAATCGCGCTCCCCCAGATGGATCGCATTGCCCTGTCCGTCGCCGAACACCTGGAATTCGATGTGGCGCGGATTGCCGAGATATTTCTCGATATAGACCGTCGCATCGCCGAAAGCGGCCTTCGCCTCGCTGCCGGCCTGCTGCATCAGGGTTTCGAGCTTGTCCTCAGCTTCGCACACCTTCATCCCGCGCCCGCCGCCGCCAGAAGCGGCCTTGATGATCACGGGATAGCCGATCTCCTTGGCGATCTTGCGCGCCTCGTCGAAATCGCTGACTGCGCCGTCCGAACCCGGAACCAGCGGCAGGCCCAAGGCGCCCGCGGTGCGCTTGGCCTCGACCTTGTCGCCCATGGTGCGGATATGTTCGGGCTTGGGGCCGATCCAGATGATGTCATGCGCTTCGACGATATCGGCGAACTTGGCGTTCTCCGACAGGAAGCCGTAACCCGGGTGGATCGCATCGCATTGCGCGATCTCGGCCGCCGAGATGATGTTGGCAATGTTGAGATAGCTCTCGCCAGCCGGCGGCGGGCCGATACACACGGCATGATCAGCGAGCCGCACATGCATCGCGTCGGCATCGGCGGTGGAGTGCACCGCCACGGTCTCGATCCCCATTTCATGCGCCGCGCGGTGAATGCGTAGCGCGATTTCACCGCGATTGGCGATCAGGATACGCTTGATGGCCATCGGATTAGGAAATCACCACCAGCGGCTGGTCGAACTCGACCGGCTGGGCGTTGTCGATCAGGATCGCGGTGACCGTGCCCGATCGCGGCGCGGTGATCGGGTTCATCACCTTCATCGCCTCGACGATCAGCAGGGTGTCGCCTTCCTTGACCGGCTTGCCGACCGCGATGAACGGCGCTGCATCGGGCTCGGGGGTGAGATAGCAGGTGCCGACCATCGGCGACTTGACCGCATTGGTCATGTCCGGGCCGGCTGGCGCGGCAGGCTCGCTCGGCGCGGCGGCAACCGGCGCCGGGGCGGCAGCGGCGGCAGGCGCAGGCGCAGGCGCTGCGGCATAGACCGGCGCGGCCGAGGCCACCGCCCCGCGCGAAACGCGGATCTTGCGGTCGTCATCCTCGACCTCGATTTCGGTGAGGCCGGTTTCGTTGAGCAGTTCGGCGAGCTCGCGCACCAGCGCGGTGTCGATGTTCATGCCACCCGACTTGCGCTTGCTGTCCTTGCCCTGTCCCTCGTCGTTCGACATGAAAGCCCCTTGTTTTGTGAAACGCCCGATATCCGAGCGACCTATTCACGCGAATTGCGGCTGGCAAGTGGCAAGGGTGCAAAATGTGAAAGTCCGGTGACGATTCAGGCGGGCGGGGTCAAACCCGCCCCGCTGCTACGGCTTCAAGCGCGATGCGGTAGGAATCCGCCCCGTGCCCCTCGACCGTGAGCGCGGCGGCCATGCCGACATAGGAGCGGTGGCGGAAGTCCTCGCGGGTCCTGGGGTCGGACAGGTGCACCTCGATCACCGGCGTGCGGATCGCCTTGATCGCGTCAAGCAGCGCGATCGAGGTGTGAGTATAGGCCGCCGCATTGAGCAACACCGCCCGCGCTCCCTCCGCCTGCGCCTCGTGCAGCCAATCGACCAGCATCCCCTCGTGATTGGTCTGGCGCATCTCGATTTCCAAGCCCAGTTCGCGGGCGCGGTCTTCCAGCATCGCGGCGATATCATCGAGCGTGGTGGTGCCATAAATCTCTGGCTCGCGCGTGCCGAGGAGATTGAGGTTGGGACCGTTGAGGACGTAGACGAGGTTGGTCATGGAATCAGTAGTGCTCGTGGCATTGCACGATTTCAAGTTGCTGTGCGTCGTCCTTGCCCGCGACGCGATACACCAGCCGATCGCGCTGGTTGATCCGGCGTGACCACAGGCCTGCGAGCTCGCCCCGCAAGGGCTCCGGCTTGCCTGCCCCCTTGAACGGGTGGCGGCGGCACTCCTCGATCAGCTTGTTCAAGCGCAGCAGCGTCTTGCGGTCGTTATCGCACCAATGCTGGCAGTCCTCCCAGGCGTGGGACGAGAACAGGAGATTCACGGCCGGATCAGTTCGCGCACCTTGCCTTCGCCGCAATCAAGCTGGGCGATGCTTTCGCGCAGCCGCCGCGCGTTCTCCGGGCTGCGAAGCAGATGTTCAGTTTCAAGTATCGGATTCCACTCGGACAGCGAGACCATCACCACCGCCTCGCCATTGCGGCGGGTGATGATCGCTTCCGAACGGTCCTCGACCACCTTGTCCATCACGGATTTGAGGTTCTTGCGGGCGTCGCTGGAGCTGATGACTTCCATCGCGTGATCTCCTTGCGCATCATTTGTACATCGAATGGTACAAACGCTAGACGGATACATCTCTCCCGATCCACCCCCTTGACCCTACCCCCGTGCTCTGCGTGGTTGTGTAAGTTAAAGAATTCATTTATTTCAGACACTTACTGGATTGCGCTGGGTAATGGAAATTTCGGACCTGAGGCAGGGTCCGCTTCCGCATCTTTTTTGAAAAAGCCTTCCGTTCGGGAAGTGGCCCGTCAGTAGGGCAAAATCCGGTTGCCCCAAGTCGTCTCAACCTGCAACCTCGTCTCGAAAAGGGCCGATCTTCGAGTGCATCTGGGAAATGTCGGTTAAGAACACACCGTGCTTCCGGCTCACCCCGTCAACCGCGCCGGCTGGATCGACATCGTCGCTTTCCAAATCGCCAAGGGCACGCATCCCTGCTCTAGCGTCGAACATAACGGATTTTCACTTTGCCCCAAATTGATTACATCACTTCCGGGGAGGTCGGTAGGGCTATGGTCGCTCGTGTTTGCCGGGGTTGGGGGCTGGTGATCTGGGCTGCCTGCTGCCTGCTTCTGGCAAGCTGCGGAAGCGATGCGACGCAGCCAGTCAAGCGCGATGCGCTCTACCCGAAGGTCGTGCTGCAGACGCTGCCCCTCAACGGGGTGGAACTGGCCGCCTGGACGCCCGATGACAAGCACATCATCACCGCCGTCGGCCAGACCCGCAGCGTGCTGATCTGGGAGGTGGCGACCGGGCATATCGTTGACCGCCTGCTCCTGTCCGCCAAAACGAGCGCGAGCGGAGGGGTGAGAAGGCTGCGCGCCATGGCGGTTTCGGCCGATGGCCGCTCCCTCACCATCGACGCCGAGACCGCGCCCATCGCCGAGGAGCAATATGACGACCCCCGCATCGAGCGCTTTGTGGTGGATCTCATGACCAAGGAGGTGAGTGTGGCCCAAGCGCCTGCTGACCTCAAGCCGAAATGGGCCGGGCCGGAGATCGAGGATGCGCGCGTTGCCCTCGGGCGCCTCTACGAGGGGAACGAGTCGATCTCGCTCGAAAAGGCCGACGACATCCTGCTGCCTTTGCCGGCGTCCCATGACGGCAAGTGGCAGCTGAAGCGGCTCGCCACGCCATTGGAATTTATGGAGGATGGCAGCCCGACCGAAGGGGGGCTTGAGCTCGTACCGACCGACGGCATCGGCAGCCCGCGGCGGCTGACCCAGCCGCCCAAGATCAGGTTTGCCGACGCCGACCTTTCGCCCGACGGGCGGTATTTTCTTATCCTCGACGGCATTCCCGAAACCGACGAGGAGGGCAAGACGGTCACCCGCTATCAGATCTTCGATCTGGAAGCGGCCCAATTTTTTCCGCCCGATGAACTTTCTGGTCAATACGACAAAATCCAGTGGCTTGATGATCAATACCTGCTCGCCGGCATCTTTACCTACGGCCGGGACCGCTTTGAGACTTACCGAAATAGCTCCTTGCCCGACGCGCTGGTAATCGAGCAGGAGCTCGGCGCGATCCAGCTGGAGATCCCGGGGCGCTGCTATCTCGCCCCTGCGCCCGGCGGCGTCTTCTACGGCGCCCCCGTCGCCAACTGCCGACAGAGCGCGGAGACCGGCCGCAGCGGCATCGCGCTCCAGCGCTTCGACAGCGAGACCGAGACATGGGAGCCGTTCTCCGACCTGAGATTGCAGCCGGGCGAGGTGGTGGATTCGCTGGCCGTTTCGCCCGATGGCAGTCGGGTCTTTGCGG
>Ga0315904_10011510_pt1 | contig 11285 bp, 8 predicted proteins | sample LakEriMetagenome_6_FD_203529 | JGI IMG/M metagenome (GOLD analysis project Ga0315904, IMG submission 203529) | Freshwater fungal communities from buoy surface, Lake Erie, Ohio, United States - Buoy 12 MA120 | ecosystem: Environmental > Aquatic > Freshwater > Lake | place: USA: Lake Erie, Ohio... | reverse complement strand
GTTGGATTTTTAGCAACGCTGATTGGTGTGGCTGCCGGAGCAGCCTTGCAGCAGTCCATACCGGTGCTGTTTAAAGATTTTATTCCCGGGGATGTTCAATTTACCTTCGGATGGCGTTCTGTTTTGGAGGGATTGCTTACAGGTACAATTGTTTCTTTAATTTTTGCATCCCTTCCCTTGCTGGCTGTTCGGTTTACTCCGCCTTTGGCCGTCCTTAGATCGGATGTACTCACGATCAAATCTTTTTCCAAAGTTCGGTTACTGATGTGGGTACTGGCTATTGCCTTTCCTTTATCCATGGCGGCACGACAGACAGGTAGCTGGTGGAAAGGATCAGCCTTTGCTGCTGGTTTGGTAGTGGCCTTATTGGTCTTGTGGCTGACGGCTGAAGGATTGTTGTGGGCTGTCCGGAAATTTTTCCCGGTTCGGTCCTCATTTGTTTTACGGTATGCACTTTCAGGTCTCTATCGGCCCGGAAACCAAACCAGGTTGCTAATGGTAACCATCGGTCTTGGTGCTTTTATCCTTTCCACGCTTAATGTTGTACAAAGTTCCCTACTCGGTCAGGTTGAATTTACGGGTGGCACCAATCAATCTAATACCATACTATTCGATATTCAGAGTACTCAACGTGACGGAGTGGCAAAGCTCATCGGAGAAAATGACATGCCCGTAAATCAGCTTGTTCCTATTGTTACGTGCCGTCTGGCGGCTGTAAAAAACAGGACCGTTGATGATTTGCGTAAGGATTCTACAGTAAGGATTCCTGAATGGGCACTGACCAGGGAATATCGGGTGACCTATCGCGATAGTTTAAAAGTGGGAGAGGAGCTTTTGTCGGGGACCTTGCAACGATTGGAATCGGGAAAAAAGGACTCAGTTTTTGTAACCATTTCTGAGGGTTTTCAGGAAACTCTTCGCGTTACTATTGGCGACTCTTTACTTTTTGATATCCAGGGTTTACCCCTTCGTGTGATGGTCAGTGGTATTCGTAAAGTTGATTGGCCAAAGGATCCGCCTAATTTCATTTTTGTATTTCCAGATAAGGTTATCAGCGATGCACCGCAAATCTGGGTTGCCGCTACGCGGATTGAGAATGAACAAAAGGCTGCTAAATTTCAACGCGAGCTGTTGGCCCTTTTTCCAAATGTCTCTCTGATTGATTTGCGTTTGGTGCTCAGTACCATCAGTGCAATTTTTGAAAAGGTCGAATTGGTCGTTCGTTTTCTGGCGCTCTTTAGTATTCTGACAGGATTGATCGTATTGGCAGGAGCCGTGCTGAACAGCCGTTATGCGCGGATGACAGAGAACGTGCTCTTGCGGACTATTGGGGCACGATCCAAGGTTGTTATCTCCATTACGCTGCTGGAATATTTCTGGTTGGGATTGTTTTCGACACTAACCGGTTTGATATTATCCATCGGTGGTGGATGGGTGTTGTGTCAATTTTTCCTTGAAGTGGAGTTTGCGGTTGATGGTCTGGCACTACTATTGTTAAGTGCATTCCTTGTTTTTGTTACTGTTGCTATCGGTTGGTGGAACTCTCGAACAATATTGAATGCTCCTCCGCTTACAGTCCTGAGGCGAGAAAATTAAAGCCGGAACGACTTATTTAATTTTGATCATCTGCCCAATAAGAGCTGCATGAATTTCTACGCCTTTAACTTTTCTCTTTTTGTCGTAGGTGACATAATGAAAATCCTCGTCCTCCCCCATATAGCCCATCAAAACGATTTTATCGAGGAAATCATCTTTTGAATAGGATCCAGCGCGAAATTCGGTTTCTGTGATCAGATTGTAATTCATCCCCAGACTATCGGTCTTAAACCGTAAATAATAGTCCAATGAATCGTTGAACCGTGGCTTAACTCCAAAAGAGTTTTTGGCGATTACGTAGCTGAAGGCATATACAGGTTGATCCCGGTAGAGTTGACGCAATGGCAACTCTGGGACAAAAACAGAGTCCTGGTTAATCAGATTGGCGAAGCCATGATCAGTTACCTTAAACTTTTGATTGGATTGCTCTAGGCTGTCCCAGGCATTAAATGTATCGATGTAATTATGAAGAGTAACTACTTGAACGGAATTTGGTATTTTGTTTAACGCGTTAACGATGGTGCTGTCTTTCCATAGACTATCTGGACCTAGATGAAAGTCCAATCCGATGATCTTGGGATTGAATGTACGGATGAGATTAAGTTGTTGGCCTATTTCTGGTCGTGTAAGATTCCCAATATCAACAATCGTTATCCGGTGTTTAGGTTGCTGACGGCATTGACTTAGGCTAATTGAAACCACCACCAATGCGAGGATACGCGCAAAAGCAGTTGTGGCCTTTGATCCTTGGATAAACTTTTCCATTGATGATATATTAGAAAAGTCTTCAATTTACAATGTGAAATATCAATTGTAAATAACCTGGATTCAAAATTTGGCCTAATTTGTCATGTTTTACTCCACCCGAATTGTAGGACTTGATGTAGAAATACCGTTCTCGTTAAAGGCTTCAATCCGGTAGAAATAGGTCTTTTTCAGGTCCATTCCTTTATAGTAGAAATCATTGGCGTCGTAAACCATAATGGAGGTGTATAATTTTTCCGGATGAGTACCCAGGTAGAGGTTGTAACCAATGGCCTGATCGACCGGATTCCATTTGATCCATGCGCTGCGCTTATCTTTTTCAGTTCTTAAGACGTAAAAATCCTTTACAGCTGCAGGTTTTGTGCCATGTCCCATTCCAAATACCCGTAATCCGCTTAAAGCGAATTTACCGGAAGGCAAATGGATATTTTCCATTTTAATAAAACGTGTTTCTACCGGTTGCTCCAACTCAACGTAATCATGAGGCACATCCTTTTTATTTCCAGATTTATCAACAAGAATCTTCCATTTTTTGCCATCAGTTGAATGGTAGAGCTTGTACTGATGGTATTCTCCGATTGTTTTTCCCAGAAACGTTACGTCCTGGTCTGCATAATTGATTTGAATGGCATGCACAGTTGAAACAGCTCCGAGATCGGTTGTAATCCATTCACCGGCATTTGCGGTGGCTGCACTCCAGTAGGTTTTGATGCTTTCATCAACTGCGTTATTGGGATTATAACCTCCGAATGTGCTGGATACTGTTATTGGCTTTTTGTAGTTCAGTAACATCCATCCGGTAAAGCGTTGTTGGTGATTGCTGCCCTCTCTTGGAAGGTAGTGCGGGTAATCACCAAATGCTGTATTGCAATACATGACATCATCCTGATCAAATCCTGCCGGCCACAATCCCAGTCGCCGTTCAAAATTATTTTTTACCCCAATTGCGATGGTGGAAATATGCCAGTAGTTCTTTTGGTTATCCTGAAACGTGGCTCCGTGTCCGGCTCCTCGGGCAAAACCCCCCATCTTTAGACTTAAAGGATCGGATTGGTTTTGAAAAAATCCTAATGGACTTTCCCCCACAGCAACTCCATCAGCATACCCGCTGAATTCCGTTCCCGGTGCGGCATATTGGAAATAGTATTTTCCGTTGTGTTTGGTAACCCAGGCACCCTCTATGAATGGATCCAAAAAGGTATCATCCATGTATTCACCAAATCTGTGCCAACCGTAGCGCCAGCTTTCTAGAAAGTAAACTTCCTTTCTTGTTCCAATTGGCTTGAAGGTCTTTCGGTCTAATTCAATTCCATAGAGTGGCCAGCGGTTACTACTGCCATTGTACATATAGAATTTTCCATCGTCGTCAGTAAAAAATGCAGGATCCCAGCCACCAATCTCCAAGGAATCTACCACAGGTTTCCAGTCATCTTTCCATGGGTTGGTACTCATCCAAAGCGTAAAGTTTTTTGAATAGGTTGACCCGAACAGTAGCAGGGTGTCGCCAACGATTCCTACGCCAGGGGCGCAAAGCTCATCGTAAACATTATGCCATGGCCGTAAAAATTTCCGTGAGACAAAATTCCAGTCGCTTAGGTCTTTACTCCACCAGTAACCCCATTGATTTGTGCTGAATAAAAAAAAGTCTCCTTTGTAATTAACAATGACAGGGTCTGCAGTTGCCCGGTGTCGACCCCAGGTTGAAAAATTAGGAATAGGCGTGTAGCCGTAGTCAATATTTATTGGATTGCAGTAGGTCTTTTGCTGACCTGTTGCCGTAATGGCAATCAACGATAAGCAAACGCTGAGGAGGACTTTCATTTATGTTTCATTTCAGATTTGTTGAAAATTCGGATATCTGCAAGGAAACTGCAATAAAAGGAATGATAAGCGGGTATTTTACTGGTACAGTAGCTTCAGCCTGACCGCCTGACGGATCAGGCTGAAAGCTTTTACTGTAGGGGTGCGCTGAAAGTCCCCTTCCTCAACCAAACCACAAGAAAATATTGAAAAAGCAGAATAAAATTCTGTCTGAGATCAATAACCAATTCGTTACAAATGTAAGTTTCAATTTCTCCGAATAAATTTCGGACCTTATAAATATTAGGTTCTAATAGGTGAAAACCTTGATTTTCACCTATTGAAACTGATTTTAGAAGGGTGATGTTATGTGAACACGCAATCGAATGGATTGAATAATGAATAAAAAGTGAAACCCCATTTTCTGAATTGATTCAAAAAATCGGTTTCCAGGGATCGGAGTAAACCCGTTTAGTCGGGTTTCGACCCTTTGAGTCGGTAGGCTTCTATAATATCCTTTACCAATTTATGACGCACAACATCCCGTGCGCTTAGCTCCACCATGCCTATTCCTTGAACATCTGAAAGGAAATTAAGTGCTTCTTTTAAGCCAGACCGCTGGTTGGGTGGAAGGTCAATTTGTGAGGCATCTCCCGTAACAATCATTTTTGATTCAGGTCCCATTCGTGTGAGAAACATTTTCATTTGCATTGGAGTGGTATTTTGAGCCTCATCCAACAAAATGAATGCATTATTCAATGTTCTTCCCCGCATATAGGCCAGAGGTGCAATTTCAATGATTTCCCGCTCCATATACAGGCGAAGCTTCTCAAACGTAAGCATGTCATTGAGTGCATCATAAATGGGTCGTAAATAAGGATCAATTTTCTCCTTCAGATCGCCGGGAAGAAAACCAAGATTTTCCCCTGCCTCCACTGCTGGCCGGGTAATGATAATCTTTCGGACCTCTTTATTCTTTAAAGCCCTTACGGCCATCGCCACTGAAATGTAGGTTTTACCGGTTCCGGCGGGACCCAACGCAAAAACCAGGTCATTTTCCCGAACCGCTTCGACCAGCCGTTTTTGATTAGCTGTTTTTGGACGGATGGGATTGCCACGTGTTCCAAACAAGATGATCCCTTCGGCCAGAGGATCTTTCAACTGATCGGCCTGTTCCCGGTCAATGTATCCCTTTACATGCTCTTCATTCAGGCTTCCGTAATTGTTAAAGTGGACAATTAAGGCTTCGAGGATATCGCTGATTTGTACAACCTCCTCGGGCTCACCTTTTATCTGAATTTCATTTCCTCTGGAAATAATCCTGCTTTTTGGGAAAGCACCGGATACAACGTTTATATTTCTGTTTTCGACGCCCAGGAACTCGGCCAGGGCGATGTCTTCCAGCAGTATTGTTTTTTCAATCATGAGCAGTCTGACTTACCCCTTTCAACGAATTTGAGAAATGGGTGCTTCTTCTTTATTAATTTTAAGCCAAAGTTAATGATTCCGACCTCAACACACCCATGGCCATCATCACGCTCCTGACCGACTCTGGCGATACGGATCATTATGTGGCGGCCATAAAGGCGAGGATTCTTTCGGTGAACCCAGGGTTGCGCATTGAAGATATTACGCACCAAATTCCTGCCGGCAGTATATCCGAGGCTTCGTTTGTACTTAATTCTGTTTTTCGTGAGTACCCTAAAGGCACTGTGCATCTTATTGGTGTGGATTCAATTGCCTTAAGTGATTCAGGATATTTGGCAGCTTCCATTGAGGATCATTTTTTTGTTGCACCGGATAATGGAATACTTTCCTTGGTAAGTGAGCGCCCAATACAACAGGCCGTGGCCTTAAATGGTCTGACAATCGCATCTTCAACCTTTCCTGAAAAAGAAATTCTCGCTCCGGCTGCCGCTAAAATAGCTAGCGGAGTAGCTCTTTCGGATTTGGGGAAACCCGTTACTGCGCTCGTGCGGCTTACCCAACGACAATTAAAAACTTCCCGTCAGCAAATTCTTGGCTTTATCGTTCATGTAGATCATCAGGGAAATCTGATCACCAATATCACCCGCCAGGCATTTGAGCAAATTTGTGGTGGAAGAAAATTCATTGTTCGATTTGGAAAGGAACGGTCCAATCGGATTCAAAACTATTACCATGAATCTGAGCCAGGGGATTGCTTTGTCCTATTCAACAGCCTTGGTTTTATGGAGGTAGGGATCAACAGGGGAAATGCCAGCCGGCTACTCGGTTTGGGTACGGATAGCCCGGTGAATATTTTGTTTGAGGACTAAACACTTAAATTTTAGTTAAAATTCTTAATTTGACATTCCCATTGCTCCTAAACCTTATTTAAAATGTCCTATCTGCGATTTTCCAAACTGGTTAACTACCAGACGCTACTGGTGACCATAGTTTCTATGGGCAGTTGTTATGCAGCCATAATGTTTGAAATCGATTACAACTATGACTTGCTTTTGCTTAATCTGGCCATAACCTTTCCACTTAGTTTCTCTATTCAGGCAGCCTTTAAAAGACGGGAGCGTGCGCTGGAATTTTTAAGCTTGTTTAAATCTTCCCTGGTTACCGTTCACCATTGCTTTCAATTTGAAAAAGGATTAGGCTCAAAACAAAAGGAAGAGGCCCGGAAAATGCTGCAAAAGGTCGCCGACCACCTGTTGGGATGGCTCGCCAACCCCACCTCCTCTACCAAAGAGATTAATAAGGAAATGGATGAAGTTTTTGTTTTCGTAAGGGATAATAAAAATCAAATTTCCAGTTCAATTGTTCAACGCATAATTCGCTACATGAAAGACACCTATCGAGGTGCTTCTTTCCTTATTTCTATGTCTAGGCACCGCACCGTGCAGGGTTTGCGCATGTATTGTATCGTTTTTATTTACTTGTACTCTTTTGTAAACGCACCCGTGCTCCTTCACCATATTGGATTTGAAGACTCCTGGTTGGTCTATATTATTTGCTTTACTTCATCGCTACTCCTGATTACCCTGTATAACATACAGGAACAAATGGAAAATCCGTTCGACCAATCTGGCCTGGATGATATTCAACTTCAGGATTTTCGCCTTTAGTTAATCGCCACTGACCAATCCGTTTACCGAAATCTTCTGTACAGGATGTTGCGGATCATTCGAGTAAATCACAACGGACTTTATCTGTCGACCAGTTCGCCCTCCGGGTTTGAATTTGATATTTATTTTTCCGCTGCCACCCGGTGGTACTGAATCCTGATCAAGAACCGCTTCCAAGCATGTACAGTTCGGTACTAGTGAGCGAATTTTTAACGTTTGTTTTCCGGTATTGCGAAACAAAACCGTTCTCTCCAGTACGCCTGAGGAATGAAGTGTCTGAAATTTGATTTCAGAAACGGAAAGGGTAAGGCTTGGAGCTTTCTCAAGCGCATCTGGACTTAAAACAGGAAAAAATTCCTCAATGGTATACAGGATTGAAAAATGTTTTTCTGGATTCTCAGGGTCGTTGGTGAGCAAAAGAAGCTGGTCGGTATGAAATCCAAATTCATTCTTTTGTTTGGTATTGACCTTGATGGAGAGCGTTGCTGATTCTCCAGGTTGGATCATTTCCGGATGGTTCACTTTTAAATAGTCAGGAGCTTGAATACTGGTAATTTTCAATTCTTTCGACCCTGAATTGAATAGGGTAAACGTTCGAAGTATTGGTTCCTGGTTAATGTACACCTTTCCTAAATTAAAGCCAGATGACCGCGTTTTTAATTGACCGTCGGTGTGGTCAAAGCGTTCTGTTAACTTTTCTCCGGATTCAGATACATGACCCCTGATTTGAAGAACCACCGGTGTTGAATCAGGAGAAAAAGTTACGGTTATTGATTTAGAAAAATAGCCGGGGCGCCCAGTCGGATCGTAGACCGCTTTTATTTGTCCTTCTTTTCCCGGCATCACCTCAACTTTTGTCCATTCGGCAATTGTGCATCCACAGGAGGACTCAACAGACTGAATTTTTAATGCAGCGTCGGTGTTATTTTTAAAGAAGAACTGAAAGGAAACGGGGCCATTTTTTTCACTTATCGTTCCAAAGTCATGTTGATTTCTTCGAAAAGTGACACCTGGCTGCTGCTGCCCGGCAACCCATTCGCTACATAACAGCAAGAAGCATATTACCAGGCGCATAAATTTTGGTCCAAAATTAGTCTAATTTCGAATTGCGGTTCGTTATTTGTAGCCCGACAGAACAGAATAACACTATGGCAAGGATACTCACCGGAATTCAGAGCAGTGGCAAACCTCATCTTGGTAACTTATTGGGAGCCATTATCCCGGCCATTCGACTCTCTCAGATTCCAGGTAATGATTCCTTCTTTTTTATAGCCGATCTTCACTCTCTGACTACCATCAAAGACTCGGCATTACGACAGGCCAATACCAATGCTGTGGCTGCAGCATGGCTGGCTTTTGGCTTTGACATTGAAAAAAATTGTCTTTACCGACAAAGCCGTATCCCGGAAGTATGTGAATTGACCTGGTACCTGAATTGCCTTACACCGTTTCCCATGCTGGCGAATGCGCATAGTTTTAAGGATAAATCCGAACGGCTTTCAGATGTAAATGCGGGATTGTTTACTTACCCTGTATTGATGGCGGCCGATATTATTCTGTACGATGCCAATGTTGTTCCGGTAGGAAAAGATCAAAAACAGCATTTGGAAATGTGCCGCGATATTGCCAGCACTTTTAACAATACTTACGGAGAAACATTTGTGTTGCCAGAGGCTCAAATTGAAGAGCAGGTAATGACTATTCCCGGAACCGACGGTCTAAAGATGAGTAAGTCGTATGGCAATATCATCGATATTTTTCTTTCGGAAAAAGAGCTCAAAAAGCAGGTTATGTCGATTAAAACCGACAGCACACCAATAGAGGCTCCCAAAAATCCGGATTCAGATAACGTATTTGCCCTCTACCGATTATTGGCTTCACCCGAACAGATCGCCACGATGCGTAGAAATTACGAAGCTGGAAATTATGGCTATGGTCATGCCAAGCAGGAATTACTGGATACGATACTGACCCGTTTTGCAAAAGAGCGGGAAGCGTATCAGGCTTTCATCAATGATCCCGATTTATTGGAAAAGAAACTTCAGGTAGGAGAGGAAAAGGCTCGCTCTGTTGCCAATGCAGTCCTTGGAAGAGTTCGTAAAAAACTGGGTTTTTGCTAGCGCTTAAGCGCATGCTCGCTTAAGCCGGTCATTGATTGCCCGACCTAATCCTTCATCAGGAACTTTTTCGCAGAAAATGACGGATACCGATTCGCTGTCCAGTTCACGCATATATCGGAACAAATTGCGCGCGGCCTCTGTGGTATCGCCCGAAGGAGAAAGAATTCGTTGTACCGACGCCCGGTAGTCTGTATCAAAAGATAAAATGCCGTAAGACTGATTTTTCGTTTGCTGCATAAGCGCACGAACATCTCCTAAGATCATCTTTTTTTTCGGTGCATAATGACTTTCCAATTGTCCCGGTGCAGCTGGTTTAGAAGTACTCGAACCAATTTTTATATTTCCAATAACCGATTCAATCTCTTCCAGGCTAATTCCACCCAACCTGTAAACAATCGGTTCACCTGATTCGAAGCCAATGATGGTCGATTCAACGCCGACGGTGCATGGTCCTCCATCTAGGATGTAATCAATCCGATCACCCAATTGATTTTCAACGTGGATGGCTTCGGTTGGACTGATGTAACCAAATGGATTGGCACTTGGTGCTGCCAGTGGAAAATTAAGACGACTTAAGAGTTGATGCGCCAACGTATGATTCGGACAGCGGAAACCAGCCCGCTCTAAACCGGAGGTGACTAAATCAGGGATGATCGATTTTTTTGGAAGCAGTAGGGTTAATGGTCCGGGCCAAAACCGATCCATAAGCCGTTCAGCTTTTGGGGGAATTTCAGTGGCATAAACTGCTAGCTGGTCTTTGTCACTTAGGTGTACGATAAGCGGATCAAAAGTTGGTCGGTTTTTAACCTGAAATATAGTAGCGACCGCATGCTCATTCAGAGCGTTACCGGCAAGGCCATAAACCGTTTCGGTTGGAATGGCTACCAGCTGACCTTTTTCGAGCAGGCTGACTGCTTTTGCAATATCGGTACCAATTTCCGCCAATGGACTTAATTCAGGGGCGCAAGTTACGGCTTTGGTTGTCATTCGAAGTAGCTTCAGGAGTTAGCCATATTTGGTCTTATTTTAAATTAACTTTGTGCCACAAAAATGATTTCGGTTATGGATAAACAAAGTCGCCAGTTCCTGTTCAACTATCTAAACAATGCTTCGCCTACAGGTTTTGAGCAATCTGGCCAGCAAATCTGGTTGGATTACCTGAAGCCTTATATTGATGAGTATATCGTAGATGTTTATGGCAGTGTAGCAGCTGTAATCAATCCAAAAGGAAAGTATAAGGTAGTCATTGAGGCCCATGCCGATGAAATCAGCTGGTTTGTGAATTACATCACCGATGATGGTTACATCTATGTTCGGCGTAACGGTGGCTCAGATCATCAGATTGCGCCCTCTATGCGCGTGAATATCCATACCGACAAGGGAATTGTAAAAGGTGTGTTTGGCTGGCCGGCTATCCATGTACGCGATGCAGGTAAAGAGGAGACACCAACCCTGAAAAATATTTTTATAGACATTGGCGCGGAAAATAAAAAAGAGGTTGAGGAGATGGGTGTGCACGTAGGTTGTGTCATAACTTTTGACGACGGCCTTATGGAGTTGAATAAAAAATTTCTAACCGGCCGTGCACTCGATAACCGAATGGGAGGCTTTATGATTGCTGAAGTGGCCCGACGGATATCAGAAAATAAAAAGAAACTTCCCTATTGTCTGTACATCGTTAATGCCGTGCAGGAAGAAATTGGTTTGCGGGGTGCTGAAATGATCAGTCGTCGTCTTAAACCTGACCTCGCTATTTGTACCGACGTCACCCACGATACCCAGTCGCCGATGTACAATAAACGCGAGAGCGGCAATCTTAAATGTGGAGCCGGACCAGTCCTGTGCTACGGTCCTGCAGTTCAGAATAATGTCCTTAAAATGATTCTGGAAGTTGCCCAAAAGAAAAAAA
>Ga0315904_10011508_pt1 | contig 11285 bp, 12 predicted proteins | sample LakEriMetagenome_6_FD_203529 | JGI IMG/M metagenome (GOLD analysis project Ga0315904, IMG submission 203529) | Freshwater fungal communities from buoy surface, Lake Erie, Ohio, United States - Buoy 12 MA120 | ecosystem: Environmental > Aquatic > Freshwater > Lake | place: USA: Lake Erie, Ohio... | reverse complement strand
AGGTAGAATGCCTTTATAATATTTATAGCATCACTATGATCTCTAGTATGCACACCTATAATAGGCATAGGTGGTTTTTCATTTGCATAAAAATTTTCTGTAATGTATGGTTCTATAATATCAAAAGTATTTTGTCTCATTATTTTTTCAACATATTCTTTTTGTTTTTCACTAGTAGTAATACATTTGAAAAATCCATATTGAGACCAACTTTGTCCTGGTTGGAGTGTTTCAAGCATGTATGCATATGATTGAGATAACACTATTTTCGCACAAGGAAGTTTTTTAACTTGTTCCATTACATAACCAAAAATTTCAGGAATGATTAAAAAATCATCAGGCGTAACTTCAAGATTTTGACTTTCAATAGATTTATGAGGTAAATCCATATATTCTTGGTCTAACCAAGCAATAACACCCGAATAATCATTTTTTTCGTGTAAAATGATCGGATTAAATCCACCTTCTTTTAACGCCATCGCCATTTGGTAAATATACCTAACGGAAGCTTTGGCATTTCCTTTAGTGTCCTGAACAAGTAGATAAATTTTAGATTTTTTATCCCGTAAATTTTCTATGGACAATTTTACCTTTTCATTTATTTCATTTGACATATCAATAGTGATTTATAAGTTTTTTATTTAATAGAGTATTGAACGCTAATCCAAAAGGTAGTGATGTTTTTGGGGTCGATTTTAATCCTAATCTCTCATCATATCCTTCTTCGTTTTCGGTCAAAATAGTATCTAACAACATTTTGACAAGTTCAAATTTGACCAAGTTGATTCTTGCTTCGGTATCTCCGGATTCAACTGGTTGAAAATCATCAATTTCTAAATATTCTTCTACTTTATCTAAATCAATAAAATAGTTTTCACCTAATACATTAATCATATATTTCTTTTATTTTTGTTTTTAGTTCTCCGAGTTTTTGAATTTCACACTCTGATTTTATATCTTGATTATAATAAGTTACATATTTTATAACTTTTTTATTTTTCGGATAATTCAATAATAAATTAGGATTAGCAGTAAGTAAAATGTCTATTGAATCCCACATGCTATTTATAGTCGATTCACTATAAAATTTTATGGTTTCGACCAAACATCCAAATTTTGAAATAAAAAATAATGAGGCTGGTTTTGATTTTCCCACCTCATCGGATACAATTAAAATATCGTGGTCATCTCTCATGTCCAAGTAAAAATCATTCAGGTCATTCATAGATGTCATTTCTACTGAACCGGCATGACCAAATATTTCCATTGTATGGTCTTTATACATAAAATCATATAAGTCATCATTAGATTTGAAACTAAAATGCTTTATTAAATCGAGTGATGTAATATCACTTAATATTTTGTACTCAAAATTTTCAGGTTTTTCTTCTAATGTTGTGTTACCTGACATATCAATATTGTAGGTACTCAAACTGTCTAAAACCTCTGAATTTTCTATCAAATGTTTTTCATACATCTGTTTAAATTTACCTAATGTGTCCCGTAAAACCCCATTTAATTCAATACCTATCCTCATTCATCGTATCTTTTTAATATGTGAGATATTAGTGGATTTCTTACTACATCTTCAGGTAAAAATTCGAAAGTACCAATATCATTTAGATTTTGGAATTTATGTAATGCATCCCACAATCCAGTTTGTGTTTTATCTTTATGTCTGTCAAATTGTTCCAAATCCCCTGAGATAAAAAATTTAGAGTTAAATCCAATTCTTGTGAGCAAAAGTTTCATTTGACTTGGTGTAGAGTTTTGAGCTTCTTCGAAAATTAAAATGGAGTTATCAATATTCATACCTCTCATGTATGCCAACGCAAATACTTCAATGGCTTCAATCTCTTTTAGTCTTTCTCTACAATCTTTACCAATAATTTTATTCATCAAATAATAAGATGGAAAAATATAAGGGTCTAATTTTTCCTCAACACCACCTGGTAAACTTCCCAATTTTTCTTCAGCTTCAACCGCAGGTCTAACAATTATAATTTTTTCGTATGGTGTTTCTGGGTCTGCCAATAAGTCCAATGCACATTTCATTGCAATATAACTTTTACCAACACCAGCAGGTCCAGAACAAATTGTTATTTGGTTTTGGTTTAAAATATCATAATAGGTTTTTTGACTTTCAGATAAAAATTTTTGTTTAGTTTTTTTCTTTATGATTGAACCAATCAGTTGTTTTTTATTCCTCACTACGGGTTCTTCTCCACTTGGCGTCGGAACTGGTTGTTTTCTTGTGACTTTTGTCATTTTTATTTTTTATAAAAGTTTATCCAATATTCTATCATTTCGTCTAACATAGATTCAAATGTATATTTAGGAGACCATCCAGTGACATTTTGTAATTTACTCGAGTCCCCCCTTAAATCATTAAGTTCTTCAGGTCTTAAGTATTTCTCATCAGATGTTACATAATCTTCCCATTTTAATTCTAATTTACCAAATACATATTCACATAAATCTTTAACAGAATGTGAGATACCTGTTGCACAGACAAAATCATCGGGTTTATCTTGTTGTAGAATCATCCACATAGCCTCAACATAATCTTTAGCATGACCCCAGTCTCTTGTTGCGTTCAAATTACCTAATTTTAATTGATTAGATAATCCAAATTTTATTTTTACGGCTTCTTTACATACCTTGTTAGTTACAAAATTTGTACCTCTTCTTGGTGATTCATGATTAAATAAAATTCCATTTGATACAAACATATCATAAGAATTTCTGTAATTTCTGCAAATGTTGTATGAAAAAACTTTTGCACATCCATATGGAGAAACGGGATTCATCTGAGTGGTTTCTCTCTGATATCCATCCGAATCAATTGAGTTACCAAACATCTCAGAGGATGATGCTTGATACAATTTTATTTTTGGATTAATCAATCTTATGGCTTCCAAAATATTTAATGTTCCTAATCCAGTTACCTGTGAGGTATAAATGGGTTGGTCGAATGAAATTTTGACATGAGATTGCGCAGCCAAATTATAAATTTCATCAGGTTGTATTTTTTGAATCACATATATTAATGAAGATAAATCAATCAAATCCGCATAATGCAAGTTTACCCTATCATATACAGAATCAAGTCTATATGTCTGATTTTCAGAAACAGAATTTCTTTTTAATGTACCATGCACCTCATAATTTTTACTCAATAAAAATTCACTTAAATAAGACCCATCTTGTCCATTTATTCCTGTAATTAATGCTACTTTTTTTTTCATTTTCTTATATTATCATAATTTTGTATAAACCAATTTACAGTTTCTTTTATACCGTCTTCAATCGAAGTAAATTTAAAATCAGGTAAATATGATTTTAATTTTGAGTTATCTGTTGGTTTTCTAAACTGACCATCGGGTTTTGTTTTATCAAAAATAACTTTACCCTTAAAGTTAAATTCTTTAACTAATAAATCAACTAAATCAATTATACTTATTTCTTGAGATGGACTAAAAATAATTGGAATATCCTCATCGTAATGATTTAAAGCCCACAAGGATAATTTACCCACATCCTTGGAATAAATAAATTCCCTCAAAGGTTTACCGGAACCCCAAACAACAAAATCGGTTTTATTTGTTTGTGACAAATAAAGTTTATGCATCAGAGTAGGTATAACATGACCATTTTCTAAGGAAAAATTATCATTTATTCCATAGATATTTGTGGGAATCACAGACACATAATTTAAACCATATTGTTCCCTATATGCCCTAGTTTGAACATCTAACATCCTTTTAGCGTACGCATAAGGGTAATTGGATTCATGGGGAGGTCCTAAATGAATTTTGTCCTCAGTCAAAGGATAATTAACTTCATCAGGGAAAATACATGTTGATAAAAAAGAAACTACTTTTTTTACATCATGAATTCTTGATGATTCCAAAACATTTGTGTTTATCATAATATTATCATAATAGAATTTTCCTTTATAATTAATATTCCGACCCAAACCACCAACCATTGCCGCACAATGTATTACATATTCTGGTTTGTTGTAATTAAAATAATTGTAGGTTATTTCAGGTATTCTTAAATCTATTTCACTTCCTAGTTTAATTCCTTTTTCTATTGATGAACCAACTAAACCTTTCCCGCCTGTAATTAAAATTTTGTCATCCATTATTATTAATTTTTCGTGTATCAAATGTATATTTTTTTCATTTGGATTAAATTTCTTCACTTTTTTTCAGAATTAAATCACGCCAGTATGAAAAATCTAAAAGTTCTTTTCCATATAAGGAAAAATTTTTTATTTCTTTTTTAATTTTAGGTATGTCGGTAACATCTTCGTAGTTATCAAAAAAAATTATAGGTAAGTTTTTATATATCTTATTGTATATTGCCGAGTATTCTTGTTTATTTCCAAAAACCAATGGAATTTCATCTAAATAAAGTAATTCATATGTTCTAATACATTCAATCCCATTACCACGAGGAGAAAGGGTGACTAAATGTTTTTTGGCATTTTTTACAAAATTTTCATAGTTATTTGCATCAAAATAAAAAAAACAATTTTGATTATTCATAACATAATTACGGAGTGGGTTTCGTAAACCATAATTTGTACTGACATTAAAACTAGCGAATACCTTATCTTCATTTTTTTCTACATCAACTTTTTTTATACCATTAAGATAATCTAGTTTCTGAAAAATATGGTGATTAATTATACCATGACCTTTACGAAGACATTCATATTGATTTTCTACACCTATGGGTATAGGGGTTACTTTTTCATTATTGCATGTAGTATTTGAAACAAAAATATGATGAACATTTGATGGGCACAAGGATAATTCTGAATCTGTAAATGAAAAATCACTATTACCGATTATTAGTATAACTTTATTTTTTTTCTTTGAAATCATTTCAAATTCTGAATGAATATAATCTCGTTTACAGAAAATTATTTTTTCACCGTCATGCAACTCATTACAGAACCTATTAGTCTGGATTAAATCTTTCATTTTTTTATTTTTTTATTTTTTTATTTTTTTATTTTAATAAATTTACAAGGATTTCCATAACATAAAGAATTTGCAGGCATACTTTTTGTAACCACCGAACCGGCACCTATCAAAGTATTTTCCCCTATTTCATTACCACAAATTATAGTTGTGTTTGCACTTATACTACATCCTTTTTTAAATAAAGTCGTTCTGAATCTATCTCTCCATTCATTAGAAACATCAGGAAATAAATCATTAGTTGTAACAACATTCGGACCTATAAACACATTGTCTTCAATAGTAACACCTTCATAAATAAGTGCATGATTTTGTATTTTACAATTATCACCGATTTTCACATTATTACCAATATAAACACCTTCTCCGATTACAACATTATTACCAATTGTCACGCCTTTACAGACATGAGAATATGCCCATATTTTACAATTATCACCGATATTATTAGTCTCAATTATTGCCGTATCGTGTATAAATGTATTTTCCATTCAAATAAATTTTGGGATGTTTTTAAAAAAATTATCTAAATATGTTTTATGGTTTGCGTAGGGTCTACAAGAATGACACTCAATATAAAAATTATTTTTTAACTTTTCCAAACTATATGGAACTTCGATATGTCTGTGACAATCAATTCTTCTAGATAAAAAATCAGAGGTTTTACTTAAGTCTACAATTCTCGTTCTATCAGAAAATTCTCTTAATTTTTTACAACTATACGCCTCATCCATACCCCAACCATTACCCCACATTGTGGGTATATTTGAGTTATGTAATTTAATAATTTCATCCTCGAATTTTTCTTCGAAATTGAAAAATTCTTGGAAGGTTTTTCCTTTAGCAATATGATAAGCAGAAGGACTGAAGCCACCTTCATCCCATTTATATGAAGATTTTTGTTCCAATTTATATTGGTCGTCGATAAGCATCACATATTTATCTTCGTTTACATTTTCAATAACATCCTTCAAAAAATATGTACCTAGTGGAATTTGGTCTATACCCATTATTGCACATGTGTCATCAGGATAGAATTTTGTAAAGTAAAAAAGAGCCCATGTGAATTGCCAAGGAGGTATGTTTGGAACTAAATTTTCGAACCTTATTTCACCATATTTATCAGATAGATTTAATTTTTGGGCATCCTCTTTTGACCCAAAAAAAATTAATAATGGAGAAATACCAAATTTTTCTTTATAAGTGAATGAAAGATTATTCCAAAAATCTGAATATAATGGATTATTATCAGAAACTAGTAATACCCTATCTACTTTCATTTTTAATCATTTACTGTTTTATTATGACTACCATGGAAATACGAAATCTTTTTTGTTTCTAAATAATTTTTTTCATCTACCAAAGTTGATAATATCATTCCCCAAATAGGTAAATCACCCCATCGATTACTATATATTCCGTGAGACATGTCAATTTTATTCAAAATTTTAGATATAATTTCATTTTCCTTCAAAAATTTTATGTTCACAATCATGAAATTAGTGTATGGACAGGTTATATCTTTAAAACTCTTAACTGGAGTTATGTTATTTTCAGAAATAAATTCTTCCCATAATTTTTCCATACCAACAATCACAAACTCTTCATCTTGTTCTTGGAAGTAAGGTGAAATAAAATGAATTTCTTTTTCTTTCATTTCTTTTAATATGCTTACATCAAAATTTGAGACAAAACAATCTTCATCGATTCTTATTATGTATTCATAATCTTTAAGATAGTTAATAAAATCAATTGACCAGAAATGGCACATATGTTTATATCCTAAAGGAAATGCTTTGGATTGTGGAGTCGGAGGACACAAATCCATATTTACTAAATTTTTAGCATCATTAAATGCTTGATTATTTCCTGAAGTTTTTACATTCAAAAATTTTAGATTCAACTTTGGTGTAACAGAAGAAATGTGATTTTGGTGTTCTTTAGTAATATTTCCTTCATGATATATAATGATATCAAATTCATCGTCAACTTTTGATATGATATTGTCATATATATTTATATTTCTCTTGATTAGAGTATTGTATCTGTGAATATCGTTATATCCTCTAGATAATACAACTATTGCATTTTTTTTCTTATCATTTAAGGACGAACTATTTTTCAGTTTTTCAATACTTTTTTCATAGTCTACTTCATGTCCTTGTGTTTTGTGAGAATCAAGTTGTAGATGTTCAATATACCCAGGAAAATAATATACTGGAACTTTATTTAAAACGGAAAAGAATGTCACTCCTCTTTCTTGAGCATGTCCACAATTAACATCATCTTTCAAATAATTTATTAATGGTGAAACCCATTTCATATATTTGTCAAAGGTTAAATGCTCAAAACAAATATTGTTTGTTGTTCCCCACATAGGGTCTCTTCCTTGTTTCAAATTTTCTGAAATAACATTTCTGAGAAAAGGTTCAATATCAAATTTGTAATGTTGTTTTATTGCATCGAACATCGTTGAAACCCAATTAGGATTATCAATAAAATGATAATTTCGCATACTGAAAGGAAAATAAGATATAATTTTTGGCGAACTATTTAGAATGTTTTTTAGAAAAAACTCGAAATTTTCTTTTATGTTTGTATCGTATTCTAAAAGATTTAAATATTTTGTTTCACACAATTTGTTTTTCCATATGGCATACCAAGCCGTAAATGCTGTAAAATATGGGTATTCTTCGATATTATATTTTAAATTCCTAACTATTATTACATTCTTATAGTTTCCAATTTTATCATATTCTTTGTTTCCCACAAACATAAAAAAAACATTTCCAAGGTTATCATACTTTTTGGACTTTATGTTTGATTCTATTATTTCTTGATTATGGCATATTATGTATGTGGTTAAATCGTTATACTCTACATCAATTTTTAGGGGTAAGCTATTTTTATATTTTTCACTGAAACTAATTCTATTGTCTTCCCATTGTTGATTTGTTTGTCCAATAGATAAATGTGTCACTCTCACAAAAGATGTAACACCTATTTTAATACCCGACAAATAGTTTGGTAGACAAAATCCTAAATCATAAAAGTGAAAACCAGGGATGTCTTCATCAAATCTATAATTAATTTTATTCTTGTTAAATGACAAAAATAAACCATCGACAATTATGGTTTCCTCTACTTTTTGATTCAACTCTGGTGAATAAATTGATGTCCACTTTTTTCCTTGATGTTTATGATTTACTATACCATACATAGTTGAGGGCATCGACCACCATTTGGCATTACTATCCAAATACTTTGTTCCGGCCAGACCCAATATAGAATATTCAGGATTTTTTTCAAAAACTTTTAATAATTTATCCCCCCAATTTTTAGTATCAAATTCTAAATCGTCATGTATTAAAACAACAATATCATTGGTAGACTCATCTATGATTTCATTATAAACTTGGGATAGTGATTTATTTCCTTTATTAACTTTGGCAATGACTTCAATATTTTTATACATACAGGTTTCTCGTATGTAATTTACATATTTTGAATTATCCTCTTGTCTGGTACTAAACCCTACTGTTATCATATTCCAATACCTGTTGAGCCAAAACCATTATCACCTCTATCTTTATCATTGAGAGATTCTACTTCTTCAAAAGTAACATACTTACCATTTATAACGGGACAAAGAACCGCTTGACCAATCTTCATACCTTTTTCAATAATAATATGTTGATTATTTGCGTTAAAAACAATGACTTTAATTTCACCTGTATATCCATGGTCTACTGTACCAGGACTATTAAGAATAGTTAATCCCATGTTTAAGGCCAAACCACTTTTAGGTCTAATTTGTAATTCATGATTCTCATCAAATTGAAATTTTAAACCAGTTGGAATCGCAACTCTACCACTTGGTGGAATAATAATTTTTTCAACCGAGCATAAATCAAATCCGGAATCCGAAGGATAAGCATATGTGGGTAAAATTGCGTCCGGATGAATTCTCTCAACATAAATTTTTTTTGATTTATATAACATTTCGATTTCATTATAAAGTTCATCTAATTCTCCGTTGAATATTTCAGGTATATTAAAATAATCTTCATCTATACTGACTTCTGCCTCTTTCATGAGGTCTTCATATTTTTTATTAATTTGGTTTAAAATTTCTTTATTATCCATTATTTCAAATTTATTAGTTTTTTTATTACATCGATTAATACTAGAACATCTTTTTCACAATATTTTACAATTCCCTCATAATCCTTTTTAACCCAATATGCTTCATGAACTTTATTACCTGTCACTTCCATAGTTTTGGATGACTCAACACCCAAACATGCACACATTAATTCGAGTGATGCAATTGACCCATAACCACCATATTGCCAAAGTTCTTTTGTATCCAAGGCTTTAATCTCCCATGGTTTTGTATCGTGGCCAGGTAATATTTTTGGCGGCATCAAACCATTCATTATCATTCTTTTTGCTAACACTGGTATATCAAACCCTTTAACGTTGTGACCACATAACCAAAAACCAAGTTCACCAATTCTATATAATAACTTTTGAACTTCGGTTAAAAGTTTTTTCTCATCAGTATCACTATATGATGTAATTTTGGTTTCTCCATTTTCCATCACAAATGCCACACTTACACAAGCCACTTTATTAAATTCAGGTACTAAAGCAGACCTATTCACAAACATTTGTGAAATAGGTTTGTCAGCATCTTCAGGAAACCTTTTTTGAAACCAATCAAAATAATTTTCGAATTGGAACGATAAACCAGGATTTTCTTTCACTAATGATTCCCAATCAGGTTGTACACCAACAGTTTCAATATCAATAAAAAGTAGTTTGGTAAGTGGTATGTTTATCATAAAATTGATTTATAGAATTCAGAACGATTTTTTGTTACAATATTTAAATCATATTTATCTTTCACAGTTTCATACAGTCTTTCTCCTAAATCTGTAACGAGATTCGGATTCTTTTGTAAAATGGTTATGTATTTTGCCCAATCAGAATGATTTCTATTTTCATCAACCAAGAACGCATTTCCATTTTCGACAAAGGTACCATTTTTTGATGAATGAACCAAATCAATTGTATAAGGTCCTAGATTTGATGCTATAATCGCCTTTTTGTAAAACCCAGCTTCAATAACTTTAAGTTGTGATTTAACTCTGTTAAACATGGTGTTTTTAATCGGAGCTAAAGATACATCAAACTTTGAATAATTTTTTGCATAGGATGTCACAGGTTGAGTCCAAACTCTTGAATATGACTCATTATTCAAATTCCCATATTCTTGTTGGGTATATAACAATAGAAATTTTTTATATTCCTCTGAAACATAATTGTAGTTATTCGTAAAAATACTTTCGTATTTTGCCCAAACAGTTTCTTCAGGTCTTATGTCCCTTTTTGTATGTTCACCTGTTTGTTTGTTGATTTCCGTTACTGTACCTCTAGTATCAAAACCACAAAGAACAAATTGTAATTTATCTTTTATTGTGTGTAATTTACCAAATGATTGTTCTAAAAGCTGTAAATCATGCAAATGTGAAGAACCGCCCAACCATCCAATCCGAAGCCTATCTGACGGTAGAGTTGTTTCACAAAATTGTGGTTCTTTTGGATTAATTGCATTAGGGAAAATAAAAACATTTTTATTGTGTTTTTTGATTTCGTCCGCAAATATTGTGGTTGTTGTTGTAACATAATCGGCTTCTTTGATTTGAGCCAAAATTTTTTCATTTATTTTATGAAATTTGATTATGTCATGAATTGGATGTTCTTTCCCTGGCATCCAATAATCATCAATATCACAAACGGTCTTAACACCTAAAGCCTTTAGGGTTTTAATTAATCTTAAAGATTGGTCAAAATCAGGACCAATACTTCTGTGAAATGAAACAATATCATAGGTTTTCCAATAATCCAAATCCCCGTATGGTGGGTCATAAATTATATCAACATGAAAGTCATCACCGTATAAATTTTGTAGAGCAACATGGGGGTCTAAACTTCTAAATTTACCTAACCTACCCCTGTGCGGTCAGATGGGACAACTAGTGTCCTAATCTTTCGACGACCGTCCAGGGGCGTATTTGTTTTGTTTGTCATACTTTTTTAATATTTCTAGTATTTTTTTATTATTGTGTTTTAGGTCACTTTCCCAAATCACTTCCAAATTATAACCAATTTCAGTTATTAAATCAACTTTCTTTTTATCGTAGTCCCATATTTGTTCCGCAGTCAATCCTTTTTTTTGATTGAAGTATTCAGGTTTGTATTTTTTCGGATTACAATGCCAAT